>Ga0172377_10000648_pt1 | contig 33405 bp, 48 predicted proteins | sample Pumphouse3metaG_FD_119749 | JGI IMG/M metagenome (GOLD analysis project Ga0172377, IMG submission 119749) | Leachate microbial communities from a municipal landfill in Southern Ontario, Canada - Pumphouse #3 metaG | ecosystem: Engineered > Solid waste > Landfill > Unclassified | place: Canada... | reverse complement strand
CGGGAGACAACGCGACCTTTGAGGTAGATCTGATAGTGCCAATCGCCATGGAGGCAGGACTTCGTTTTGCCGTTCGTGAAGGTGGACACACTGTCGGAGCTGGCGTTGTTACCGAGATTCTTGCATAACCCCAACAAAGGGGGTTGTTGATTTTGGCTAAAAAGATTCGTATTCGCCTGAAAGCCTTTGATCACAGAGTATTAGATAGTTCGGCTTCTCAGATAGCAGAAACGGCAGAGCGGAGTGGTGCAAAAGTTTCTGGACCTATCCCATTGCCAACTGAAATAAATAAATATACAATTCTTAAATCCCCGCACAAAGATAAGGATGCGAGGGAGCAGTTTGAAATGCGAACTCATAAGCGCTTAATTGATATTCTTAATCCAACGCAGAAAACGATGGATGCGCTTATGCAGCTGAACCTTCCTTCTGGGGTGGACATCCAGATCAAACTGTAGGAAGCTCTGAGCTGAAAGGAGTGGAAGTGGATGAGCATTGGAATACTGGGGCGTAAGTTAGGTATGACTCAGATTTACAACGAAGCTGGACAGGCTGTACCTGTTACTGTTATTCAGGCCGGTCCGTGCCCTGTTGTTTCTCTGAAAACTCCTGATAAGAACGGATACTCAGCAGTACAGCTGGCATTCGAAGAAGTGAAGCCCCACAAGCTCACAAAGCCCGTAAAAGGGCAGTATGATAAGGCTAGTCTTGAGCCCCATCGTCATATGAAAGAATTTCGTATGAGCGATACTGAGGCCTACGAGATTGGTCAAGTAATTACTGTTTCCCTTTTTGAAGAGGGCGAGAAGATTAACGTTGTAGGCAAAAGTAAGGGAAAAGGATTTGCCGGTGTTATGAAACGGCATAATTTTGGTGGTACTTTTGCTACCCATGGTGTTTCTGTAATGCACCGTCATGGTGGTTCTAGCGGCGCTAGCAGCTATCCTGGCCGTGTGTTTAAAGGAAAAGCAATGCCTGGACATATGGGTGGTGAACGTGTCACTGTCAAAAACCTTACAGTGGTGGCAGTGGATACGGATAACAATCTTCTGCTTGTCAAAGGGGCCGTTCCCGGTGCGAAAAATGACATCGTTACGGTCTTTAAGCAGGATTAGGTCGGGGACAGAAGGAGGGCAGAACGATTATGCCTACCGTAAAGCTTGTTAGTTTTCAGGGTGAACAGGTAAGTGACCTCCAGCTTTCCGACTCTGTGTTTGCTGCGCCGATTCATGTACCGGCCATGCACCAGGTAGTTGTGGCACAGCTGGCGAATCTTCGTCAGGGTACCCACAGCTGTAAGGGAAGAGGAGACGTTAGCGGCGGCGGAAGAAAGCCTTGGCGCCAAAAGCATACAGGTCGTGCTCGTCACGGAAGTACCCGATCACCGATCTGGGTCGGAGGTGGCGTAGCTCACGGACCACAACCTCGAGATTATCGTCAAAAGGTTAATAAGAAGGTTCGTCGTCTTGCTATGAGAAGTGCACTATCTCTTAAAGTTAGAGATAACCTGTTAACAGTAGTGGATAAATTTAATCTCGAAACCCCATCGACAAAAGAAATGCTCGGGTTTATTGATAAGATTGGTGTAAAGAAACCTCTGATCGTTCTTCATGAGCCCAATGAAGCTATTTCTAAGTCTGTAAGAAATATTCCTGGGGCAAGAGCAATTAATGTTGGTAATATCAACGTTTATGATCTTCTTAACTACCAGAGTCTCGTTTTGACTCAGGAAGCTATAGCCCGGATCGAGGAGGTGTACTCGATATGAAACTCCTTGCTCATGACATCATCATTCGGCCAATCGTAACAGAGAAGAGCAGCAGATTGATGGAGCATAATAAATATACATTTGAGGTGCACCCTAGCGCCAATAAGATCCAGGTAAAAGAGGCTGTACAAGAGGTCTTTAAGGTTAAGGTTAAGAATGTTCATATCATTCGAGTTCACGCAAAGCCCAAGAGAATGGGAGTTTTCCTTGGAAAAACCCGTTCTTGGAAGAAAGCGATTGTAAGCCTTCCAGAAGGCGAACGAATCGAGTTCTTCGAGGGCGCGAGTATTTAGAGGGGGGAGACGATTAATATGTCTGTAAAAGACTTCAAACCCTATACGCCAGGCCGCAGAGCCATGTTGAGCCAGTCTTATGACGATGTTACGAAAAGCGAGCCTGAACGCGCCCTGACTGCCGCTTTGAAAAAGTCTGGTGGACGGAATAACCTTGGTCGTATAACAATGCGCCATCGTGGTGGCGGCATGAAGCGTCTCTACCGGATTATCGATTTTAAACGCGATAAGATCGGTGTGCCTGGAAAAGTTGCCGCAATTGAGTATGATCCTAACCGCTCATCTCGTATTGCGTTGATTCACTACGTAGATGGTGAAAAACGATATATCTTGGCTCCAGCAGATTTAAATGTTGGCGACACGATTGTTGCGGGACCCGAGTCGGATATTAAACCAGGTAACGCATTGAAACTCAAAGATATGCCGGTTGGTACAGTTGTTCATAACGTAGAACTTGAACCTGGATGTGGCGGAAAGTTGGTACGTTCCGCTGGTACTTCAGCTCAGGTTATGGCGAAAGAAGGCAAGTATGCCTACATCAGAATGCCGAGCGGAGAGCTTCGTCTTGTTTTAAATGAATGCATGGCTACAGTTGGCCAGGTAGGCAATGTAGAGCATGAGAATATCTCTCTTGGTAAGGCTGGTAAAACTCGCCTTATGGGCAAAAGGCCTATGGTTCGCGGAATGGTTATGAACCCAGTGGATCACCCCCTTGGTGGTGGAGAAGGACGTAGTAAATCTCATAAACATCCTGTCTCTCCTTGGGGCACACTGGCAAAAGGTTATCGTACCCGGAAGAACAAGCCTTCTGATAGGCTTATTGTTCGCCGCCGGTATGCGAAGTAGCGTTAGGAGGGACTAAATATGGCTCGTTCAACAAAGAAAGGGCCCTATGTTGACCTTAAACTTCTTCGCAGGATAGAGGATATGAACGTTTCCGGGAATAAAAAGGTTCTGAAGACCTGGTCCCGACGTTCAACAATCGTTCCGGCGATGATTGGTCATACAATAGCGGTACATAATGGTCGAATTCATGTTCCTATTTATGTAAGTGAGAACATGGTAGGACATAAACTTGGAGAGTTCGCCCCAACACGCAAATCAGCGCGTCATGCGGGTCAGGAACGCTCCTCGAGAGTGAGGTAAGGGAGTGATGGGAATGGAAGCAAAAGCCCTTGCCAGACAAGTGCGTATTTCTCCTTATAAAGTGAGACGCATTCTTCCCCTTATTAGAGGGAAGAAAGTTGATGAAGCGATGATGATTCTCAAATATAGTTCTCAGAAATCAGCGAGGGTCGTCAGCAAGGTATTGCAGAGTGCAGTAGCCAATGCCGAGCACAATTATGGTATGGATACTGACAAGCTGCGGGTTGTCAAAGCTACGGCTGATCAGGGACCGAGTATGAAACGTTTCCGCCCAGTATCAATGGGAAGAGCTCATCCCTATCGTCACCGTACCAGCCACGTAACGATCATCGTTGCGGAACGTTAAGGAGGGGGAACTCGTGGGACAGAAAGTTCACCCAGTTGGTTATAGATTAGGTGTGGTAACGGAGTGGGAATCAAAATGGTACGCTACAGGCAAGGATTACGCCAAAAAGCTCCATGAAGATCTCGCTCTTAGAAAGTGGATTTTGGATAGATGGTCACATGCCGGAATTTCCAGAGTCGATATTGAGCGTGTGGGCAATGTAGTTCGTTTTTCAATTTGGACCTCCCGGCCTGGTGTAGTAATTGGACGAGGCGGATCAGAGATTCAGGCAGTAAAAGACGAGCTTCAAAAAATGACGGGATCTAAGATAATGATCAACGTTCAGGAGATCAAAAATCCAGATGTCGTTGCCCAGCTTGTCTCTGAAAGCGTAAGTTCTGCTCTTGAACGCAGAGTGAGCTTCAGACGAGCAATGAAACAGGCTATTTTCCGTGCAATGAAAGCCGGAGCAAAAGGCATTAAAGTACAGTGTGCCGGCCGTCTTGGCGGAGCTGAAATAGCCCGGACAGAGTGGTATAACGAGGGGCAGCTTCCTCTTTCTACCATCAGAGCTGATATCGATTATGGTTTCGCTCAGGCTCAAACCATGTATGGCGTTATTGGAGTCAAGGTCTGGATCTTTAGAGATAGGGATGCTGAAAAAGCAGCTCAGCCCAGACCCTCTAGAAAGAGGGGGTAGTCCGATATGCTTATGCCAAAACGAGTAAAATACCGGAAGCCCTATCGTAGACTTCTTCGCGGTAAAACTAAAGGTGGAGCTACAGTGGCTTTTGGCGACTATGGTTTGCAGGCTCAGGATTGTGCTTGGATCACAGCTCGTCAGATAGAGGCAACCCGTATTGCTATTTCGAGAAAAATGAAAAAGGGCGGAAAAATCTGGATTCGTATTTTCCCAGACCATCCTTTTACAAAGAAGCCTCTTGAAACTCGTATGGGTAAAGGAAAGGGAACGCCAGAATTTTGGGTCGCCCCTGTCAAACGCGGGCGTATTTTATTTGAAGTTGCAGGAGTATCTAGGGAAGTAGTGGAAGATGCTTTCAGAACTGCATCCCATAAGCTGCCTGTAAAGGTCAAAATTGTTGCCCGTGAAGGTCTGGGTGGTGAATAGAAATGGATGCGAAGAGTTTGCGTGATTTAACCCTAGAAGAGCTTCAAGAGAAACATCGTCAGTATAAAGAAGAGCTTTTCAATCTTCGTTTTCAAAATGCAATCGGTCAGCTTCAGAATACAAGCCGGATTAATGTAGTAAAGAAGACCATTGCTAAAGTTCTGACGGTAGTGCGAGAGAAACAGCAGGCAGAAAGCGCTGCTGGAAGGAGGTAACGACTGATGGAGGCACGTTCACCCCATCGTAAGAGACGGGTCGGAACCGTAGTCAGCGAAAAGATGGACAAAACTATCGTTGTCCGTGTAACTCGACACGACATTCATCCTTTATACGGAAAGCGGATAGTTAAAAGTACTAAATATATGGCTCACGATCCAGAAAATACCTGTCGGCTAGGTGATTTAGTGAGCATCGCTGAAACCCGACCCATGAGTCGCAGAAAATGCTGGGTTCTTGAAAGAGTTATCGAAAGAGCCCCAGTGTTTGATAAAGCTGCTGACGAATTGGCCGAGGAGGAATAGGTCATGATTCAGCTTAGAACAGTCCTTAATGTAGCAGATAACTCTGGTGCGAAAAGCTTGATGTGCATCCAGGTTCTAGGCGGAAGCGGACGGCGCTATGGAACCATAGGAGACGTTATTGTTGCTTCCGTCAAAGAGGCCATTCCAAATAGCAATATCGCTAAGGGTTCTGTTGTAAAAGCAGTCATTGTCCGTACGAGAAAAGAACTGCGCCGTCCTGACGGTTCATATGTCCGTTTTGACGACAACGCAGCTGTTATTATCGACAACAACGGAGATCCTAAAGGAACCCGTATCTTCGGGCCTGTCGGAAGAGAGCTCCGGGCCAAGAAGTATATGAGGATACTTTCTTTGGCTCCTGAGGTTGTCTAAGGGGGCAATGCCATAATGAGCAAAATGAGAATTAAAAAAGGAGACTTAGTTAAAGTTATCTCCGGTAAAGATAAGGGGAAGGAAGGCAAAGTCCTTCGTAATCTTCCTAAGGAGGAAAAAGTTGTTGTAGAAGGCGTAAACATGGTTACTCGCCATGTTAAACCTTCTCCTCAAAATCCTCAGGCCGGGATTGTAAAACAGGAAGCTCCTCTTTACGCCGCAAAAGTCATGCTTGTTTGTCCCACTTGTGGTAAGGCAACTCGTGTAAGCAGAGCCTACCTTGAGAGTGGACAAAAGGTTAGAGTATGTAAGCAGTGCGGCGAAATAGTGGATCGGGCATAAGGAGGCACAACAATGAATCCTCGTTTCCTTGATAAGTATAAGAGCGAAGTGGTGCCTCATCTGAAAGAGCAGTTTAAATACTCCAATGTGATGGAGGTTCCACGTATTACTAAAGTTGTAGTCAACATAGGCGTAAGTGAAGCTAAGACTGATTCGAAATTTATGGATGCTGCTATAGCTGAGCTTAGAGCAATCGCTGGACAACAGCCTCTTATGAAGCGCGCGAAGAAATCCATTGCTGGATTTAAGCTTCGTCAGGGTATGCCAGTTGGTTGTAAAGTTACTCTTCGTGGTGGCCGTATGTGGGAGTTTCTGGATCGTCTGATGTCTTTGGCTTTGCCGACAATTAAAGACTTCCAGGGAGTTTCCAGAAAAGGTTTCGATGGTCGAGGAAATTATAACCTTGGCTTAAGAGAGCAGCTTATCTTTCCGGAAATTGACTATGACGATGTTATTCGAACACGCGGTATGAATGTAGCCATAGTAACTACCGCGAAGACGGATGAAGAGGCTTTTGCCCTGCTGAAAGAGCTGGGAATGCCTTTCAGCAACCGTTAGGAATAAGGGGGAAAAAATTATGGCTCGTAAAGCAATGGAATATAAAGCTAAGCAGCCCCCAAAGTTTGAGGTGCGGAAGTATAACAGATGCCCGCTTTGCGGACGTGTTCACTCTTATATGCGTACGTTCGATATGTGCCGCTGCTGCTTCCGCAAATTGGCGAGAGAGGGGAAAATCCCCGGTGTCGTCAAGTCCAGCTGGTAGGCGAGAGTGAACATAAGGGGGTCACAGGAATGTACGTAACCGATCCAATAGCTGATATGCTGACACGGATTCGGAATGCTAATGTGGTTTACCACGAAAGCGTAGATGTCCCTCACAGTAATGTGAAATTCAATATTGCAAAAATATTGAAAGAAGAGGGATATATCCGAAATTACAAGGTAATTAACGATCCTAAAAAACCCTATGCTGTAGTGCGTGTTTTTCTGAATTACGGTCCTAATAGAGAACGTGTTATTCAGGGACTTCGCAGAATCAGCAAACCAGGGCGCAGGATCTATGTTGGTAAAGACAATCTCCCCAAAGTCATGGGTGGTCTTGGAATAGCTATCATTTCCACTTCCCAGGGCTTGAAGACAGAGGCTGAGGCATCTCAGCTTGGTCTTGGCGGAGAAGTTGTTTGTTACGTTTGGTAAGCGAGGAGGGAACGCTTATGTCACGAATCGGACGTAAACATATTCCTCTCGCTAAGGGAGTAACGGTCACTACAAAAGACGATAAGGTTTTAGTTAAAGGACCTAAAGGTGAGCTCTCCTGTGATCTCGTGCAGGGCATTGCTCTTTCTGTAGAGGACAATGCAATTGTGATAGCGCGGGATAACGACGAAAAGCAGACAAGAGCTTTTCACGGAATGATGAGAGCACTCGTTGCCAATATGGTGACGGGAGTAACTGAGGGTTTCGAGAAAAAACTTGAGATCGTCGGTGTAGGATACCGTGCTCAGATGCAGGGGAAGAAGTTAATTCTCAATGTCGGATATTCAAACCCTATCGAATATGATCCACCAAAGGGTGTTGAGATTTCAACAGAAAGTCCTATAAAGATTTCGGTAAAGGGTATTGATCGACAGCTGGTAGGTCAGGTAGCGGCGATCATTCGTGAGTTCAGGAGTCCTGAGCCCTATAAAGGGAAAGGTATCCGCTATGCTGGCGAATATATTATTCGTAAGGCCGGCAAAGCCAGTGCCAAGTAACCTGAGGTGACGTTGATGAAGACGAATAGTAGAAACCAAATGCGTATCGTCCGGCACCGGAGACTCAGGAAAACTGTTTCCGGAACACCGGAGCGCCCAAGAATGGCTGTTTATCACAGTCTGAGCCATATTTACGTTCAGATTGTAGATGATGTAGCTGGGCATACCCTTGCCTCGGCTTCGACACTCGATAAAAGCCTCAGGGAGACCCTTTCAGCAGGAACCTGCAATATGGAAGCGGCTGTAGCCGTAGGCAAGCTTGTTGCGGAGCGCGCGCTCGAAAAGGGTATTTCAGCAGTGGTATTTGACCGTGGGGGACATATGTACCACGGAAAGGTCAAAGCCCTTGCCGATGCGGCCCGTGAAGCAGGCCTGAAGTTTTAAGAGGGAGGACCGAGGATGACCATAAAACGTGTTGACGCTAAAGGCTTAGAGCTCAGCGAACGCGTAGTTGCCATCAATAGAGTAAGCAAGGTTGTAAAGGGCGGTAAGCGCTTTAAATTTAGCGTACTCGTTGTTGTTGGTGACGGCGAACACTATGTAGGCGTAGGAATGGGGAAAGCCAAGGAAATTTCTGAAGCAGTTCGTAAGGGAATCGATAAAGCGACAAAGAACCTTCATGAACTTAAAAAAGTTGGCAATACTATCCCTCATCCTGTTGACGGGCAGTTTGGAGCAGCACATGTTCTTTTGAAACCAGCAGCTCCTGGTACAGGAGTTATTGCGGGTGGCGTTGTCCGAGCTATCATGGAGCTTGGTGGCGTAAAAGACGTGTTGACCAAAGTTATTGGTAGAACATCTAATCCTGTCAATGTTGCGTGGGCGACATTAGAGGCCCTGCGCGAGATGAGGACGCCCGACGAAATTGTGCGTCTGAGGGGTCTTGAAGCCGCTCAGCCAGAGGCAGAATAAGGAGGGGTCAGTCCTAATGGCTAAACTTCGTATAACATGGGTTAGAAGTGCAATTGGACAGCAGGCTCGTCAGAAGAAGACAATTAAGGCACTCGGACTCAAAAAATTGCATCACACAGTTGAGTACGAGGATGTCCCCCAAATTCGCGGAATGATCAATCAGGTCCACCACCTTGTTGAGTGGACTGTTGTTGAAGACTAGGAGGGACGCAGCATGAATTTACATGATCTTCGACCTGCTCTTGGCTCCAGACGCAAGGCAAAACGCTTGGGTCAGGGCCATGGAAGTGGCACAGGAAAGACTGCGGGAAAAGGAACAAAGGGTCAGAAATCAAGAGCTGGCGGAGGAGTTCGTCCAGGTTTTGAAGGCGGCCAGATGCCGATTACTCGTCGTATTCCTAAACGTGGATTTAACAATGCTCGATTTGCAAATACGTATCAGATAGTCAATCTTGAGCAAATTGCAGATCGTTTTGAGAGTGGTTCCGTTGTAGGAGCAGAAGAGCTCTACAAAGCGGGACTAATTAGAAACTTGACAACCCCAGTAAAAATTCTCGCGAGAGGAGAAATTTCCCAGGGCCTGACTATAAAAGCCCAGGCCTTCAGTGCCCAGGCGGTTGAAAAAATTTCAACTGCTGGTGGGAAGGCTGAGGTGATCTAAGTGCTTGATTCTTTCAGGGACGCCTTTAAGCTGCCAGATTTAAAAAGACGGATTCTTTTTACTCTTGGGGTACTTTTTATTTTCCGTCTTGGCGCCCATATCCCAACGCCAGGTATTGATACAGCTGCTATGGCGAGGCTCTTCGAGCAGGGCGCAGGTGTGCTCGGGTTCCTTGATATTTTTGCAGGCGGTGCGCTGAGGCGATTTGGTATTTTCGCTCTCGGCGTTACCCCCTACATTAACTCGAGCATCGTTTTACAACTTCTTGTGGTCGTCTTCCCTGCGCTTGAAAAGATGCAGAAAGAAAGCGATGAAGGGCGAAAGAAGATTATTCAATACACAAGATGGGGTACGATCCTTTTTGCTGGTATTCAAGCAATTGGTATGACATTCTGGCTTGGCCGTTTAGGAATTTTCTATGGCGGACTTTTTGCCGGAATTATTGTTATCTTGACAGTTACTGCGGGAGCTGTGGCCGTTATGTGGCTGGGCGAAGAAATTACGGACCATGGAATAGGTAACGGAATTTCATTGCTTATTTTTGCAGGAATTGTAGCTCGTATCCCAGAAGCTATCTTAAGAAGTTGGCAAATGCTTCGTTTAGGAGAAATGAGTGTTCTTGCATTAGTTGTGTCCATAGCGCTTATGATTGCCGTTATAGCTGGATGTATTTTGTTGCAAGAAGGACAGCGACGTTTGCCTGTACAATATGCCAAGCGTGTGGTTGGAAACAAAGTCTACGGAGGACAGAGCACTTTCATACCTTTGAAGGTGAACCAGTCTGGTGTTATGCCAATAATTTTTGCATCATCAATTCTGTTGTTCCCTTATTCTATTGCACGCTTCTTTACTGGCGATATTGCATCGATGTTCCAAAGGATATTTGAGCCAGGCAGTACAACATACATGGTTATTTACGTTGCGCTCATTATCTTTTTCGCTTATTTCTATACAGCAGTGGTTTTCAACCCAGCTGATGTTGCTAATAATATGAAAAAGTATGGCGGATTCATCTTGGGGATACGCCCGGGTCGTCCCACATCGGAGTTTATTGAGAAGGTTATGTCAAGGATCACTCTTGGTGGAGCTGTGTTTCTCGCTATTATCGCTCTTGTTCCCACTCTAATGACCAATCTCATGGGAATTACGAGTTTTTATTTTGGGGGAACAGCAGTTCTCATCGTTGTAGGTGTGGCATTAGACACTGTACATCAGATCGAAGGGCAGCTTCTGATGCGCCACTACGAAGGAATTCTCAAGCGCCGTGATTCCAAAGGCGGAAGCTTCCTCCGATTCTAAAGGGGATGTAAATATAATGCGAGTTATATTGCTAGGACCGCCAGATGCAGGAAAAGGAACACAGGCGGCAGAAATAAAAGCTAAGTACGATGTAGCACATATCTCCACTGGGGATATGCTTCGTCAAAATGTAAAAGATGCAACAGAGCTTGGTCAGCAAGCCCAGAAATATATGGATGGGGGCAAGCTTGTTCCAGATGAACTGATCGTTAAGATGATGGGAGAACGACTCAAGGAAAAAGACTGCGAAAAAGGTTTTCTTCTTGATGGTTTTCCGCGAACGGTTCCTCAGGCCGAGTCCCTCGACGGGTTGCTTGAAAATATGAACCTTTCTCTTGACGCTGTTATATTACTGGACGTAGCTGATGATATAGTAGTTGATCGTCTTTGCGGCCGTCGTATGTGTCGCCAGTGTGGAGAGATTTATCACGTATCATTTAAACCTTCTTCTCAAGGCGATAAATGTGATAAATGTGGAGGAGATCTTTTCCAGCGAGATGATGACAAGGAACAAGTCATTCGAAATCGTCTCAAAGTTTATCACGATCAGACGGCACCTCTTATCTCTTATTACGATGAAAAGGGGCTTCTAAGACGAGTCAATGCTGGGACATCAAGTTCTAGCGTTATGGCGGAAATAGAAGCACTTGTCAACGAGAAGGTAGCTGAATGATTACTTTAAAGAAAGAAAAAGATCTTCAGTATATGCGGAAAGCAGGTCGAATAGTTGCAGATGTTTTAGACCTTATTGCTGAAATTGTTCGGCCTGGCATTACAACAGCAGAAATTGATAAAGCTGCCGAAGATCTGATAGCAAGAGAAGATGCGACACCTGCTTTTAAAGGCTATCGAGTTCCAGGAATATCCATACCTTTTCCAGGTGCAGTGTGCGCTTCTATAAACAGCGAGATTGTTCACGGAATTCCTTCTACCGATAGATTTCTTGAGGAAGGCGACATTATAAGTATTGACGTAGGTGCTTGCTACCATGGATACTATGGTGATGCGGCTTGTACTTATCCAGTTGGGAAAGTATCTTCGAAACGCCAAGAGCTTATTGATGTGACTCTTGAAAGTTTAAATAGAGGTGTAGCTGCAGCTAAAGCTGGGAGTACCATTGGGGATATAGGACATGCAGTGGAATCGTATGTTGTTCCCAAAGGATTTGGATTGGTTCGGGATTATACCGGTCACGGTGTTGGCAAACATCTGCACGAGCCACCTCAGGTTCCGAATTACGGGTATCCTGGCAGAGGCGTAACTCTCAAGGCTGGAATGACAATAGCTATAGAGCCCATGGTTATGTCGGGAGCGGAGGAGACTGTCGTAGGTTCAGATGAATGGGTTGTTCTCACAGCAGACGGTTCTGATGCTGCTCATTTTGAAAGATCCGTTCTCATCACAAATGATGGGGTTGAGATACTTACTCCTTGGGAATGGGCCTGAACGGAGAATATATGTTTCGCGTCGGTCAGGTTGTAATATCAAGGAAGGGAAAAGATGCTGGCAAATGGTACGTCGTTGTAAAGGTTCAATCTGAAAATAACAGAATATATGTTTCAGACGGCGGCAAGTTCCCAGCCTCTAAACCTAAAGCTAAAAATCCGAGTCATATTCAAGGGACGCGCTGGATTTTGGATGAAGTGGAAGATAAAATTTCCCGAGGCAAGGAATTAGATAAAGGACGTTTGCAGTATCTTTTTTCGCAAGTAAGGGAAATGAACAGTACTCAGAAGCAGGGAGGTTGACTAATCCGTATGGCCAATAAGGACGATGTCATAGAAGTGCGTGGAACCGTCATAGAACCGCTTCCGAATGCCATGTTTAGGGTAGAATTAGACAATGGTCACAAAATTCTGGCCCATGTGTCGGGTAAAATGAGAATGCATTTTATTCGTATTCTCCCAGGTGATAAAGTTTTAGTAGAAATTTCACCTTATGACTTGACACGCGGACGAATAGTGTATAGATATAAATAACTTATTTATCTGCCCTTATGCTTAAACCGCGGCTGGTGAAAGCAGCAAAATAGATATGTCGAGTATCCAAGGCCTCTTTGGCTAGGTGAAGGTTTTCTCGGAGGAGCGTGGAAAAAAATGAAAGTCAAACCATCGGTTAAACCGATATGTGAGCATTGCCGAGTGATTCGGCGAAAAGGAGTGGTACGGATTATATGCAGCAAGAATCCGCGCCATAAACAGAGACAGGGTGCAAGGAGGTAACGAGCATATGGCCCGTATTGCTGGTGTAGACCTGCCTCGCGAAAAGCGAGTAGAGATAGCGCTTACATATATTTATGGAATAGGGCTCCCAACTTCTCATAAGATTCTCGCTTCGACAGGTATTAACCCTGACACGCGAGTTAAGGATCTTACAGAAGAAGAAGCTCAGAAGCTTCGAAAAGAAATTGAGGAGCATTACAAAGTAGAGGGAGACCTGCGTCGAGAAGTAACCATGAATATCAAGCGTTTGATGGATATTGGTTGCTACAGGGGACTTCGACATAGGCTGGGACTTCCTGTTCGTGGTCAGAAGACTAAGACGAACGCTCGTACACGGAAAGGGCCACGCCGTACCGTAGCTGGGAAGAAACAGGCTGGTAAGTAAGAATTAAAGATTGATCATCAAGGAGGCTGACGCACGTGGCCAAACGTACACAGCGTAGAGGAAAAAGAAAAGAAAAGAAGAATGTAAGTTACGGTGTTGCTCACATCTTCTCTACCTTCAACAATACTATAGTGAGCATCAGTGATAAAAGCGGAAACATTTTATCTTGGGCATCCGGCGGTAATGTAGGTTTCAAGGGAACTCGTAAGTCCACTCCTTTTGCTGCCCAGATTGCTGCTCAGCAGGCGGCTAAAACAGCCCAGGATCATGGGGTGAAGGAGATTGATGTTGTAGTCAAAGGTCCTGGCCCAGGACGGGAGTCTGCTATTCGCTCTCTTCAGGCAGCTGGACTTCAGGTTAACATGATTAAAGACGCGACGCCAATTCCCCATAACGGCTGCAGACCGCCGAAGCGTCGCAGAGTTTAATTTCACCCCTATAAGGAGGCGAAAGACATCTTATGAGCAGATATACAGGACCCGTATGCCGTCTCTGTAAAGCTGAAAGCGTGAAACTTTTTCTTAAAGGCGATCGCTGCTTTACAGAAAAGTGTGCAATAACACGGGGAGAGAATAAAAGTAAACAGAAGAAGGGGAGACCTCGCGCCAAGATGAGCGAGTACGGACTCCGACTTCGAGAGAAACAGAAATTACGCCGTTTTTATGGCATGAACGAAGGTCAATTCCGACGTTTGTTTGCAGAAGCTTCAAGATTGTCAGGAGTAACTGGTCATAATTTCCTTCAGTTACTTGAGCGTCGTCTTGATAACGTTGTCTATCGTATGGGACTTGCCTCAAGCAGAAACCAGGCTAGACAGATCGTTCTTCATGGACACATAACTGTAAATGGACGCAAAGTAGATATTCCCAGCTACCTTCTTCGTGCCGGTTCTGTCGTTGCTGTTGCGGAAAGCAGCAAAGATATTGCACTCATTCGTGAAAACGCGGAAGTTGCAGCATCTAGAACTATTCCGGAATGGCTGGAAGTTAATACCGAGCGGATGGAAGCAAAAGTTATTTCCATTCCCGTACGTGAACAGATTGATGTTCCCGTCAACGAGCAGCTCGTTGTTGAGTTCTATGCCAGATAGTAGGCGTGAAAGGTGTTGGACAAAGTGGAACTAATGCGGCCTGAGATTCGAATTGAAGAGTGTAGCCCGACTTTTGGAAGAGTTATTGTCGAACCTCTTGAACGAGGATACGGTGTTACGCTTGGCAATGCGTTAAGACGAGTGCTGCTTTCCTCTGTAAAGGGGGCGGCCATTACTTCAGTCCGTATTGATGGTGTTCTACATGAGTTCAGTACCATTCCTGGTGTTCGTGAGGACGTAATTGAGCTTATGCTGAATTTAAAGCACATTCCAGTCCGTTCATATAGCAAAGATGTAAAAGTTTTGCATCTTGAAGCTGAGGGACCCAAGGAAGTTGTCGCTGCTGATATTCAGCCTGATAGCGAGATTGAATTTATCAATCCTGACGCGCCAGTATGCGTACTGGAAGATGGCGCCCAATTATCGATGGATCTTTACATCGAGCAGGGGGCTGGATATGCCACCATCGATCGACCGAGACCCGCCTACCTTCCAGCAGACGCTCTTTTAATTGATGCAATTTATTCTCCAGTGCTGAAAGTGCATTACGATGTAGAAGCAGCACGAGTCGGACAACGAACTGACTACGAGCGGCTAGTTTTAAACGTAACAACGAATGGCGTAGTGGCGCCGGATGTTGCTGTAGGCGAGGCAGCGAAAATTATTCGCACGTATTTTGGGTTTATAGTGGAAGACGTTGATAAATTACATCCTCTTGAGGGCGTTGACGAAGATGAAGCGGCTCTTTTAGCAGAAGAAACCTCTATGGAAGCTGCTGAAGCGGCAAAGGAAGAAGATGATCTTCTTTCCAGACCTGTACGAGAGCTTGAACTTTCGATTCGTAGTGAGAATTGCCTTTTAAGAGGTGGAATTCATACTATCGGTGATCTTTTAACGCGAACCCGGGATGACCTGCTCAAAATTCGTAACCTTGGTAAAATCTCTCTCCGAGAGATAGAGGAAAAAATTGAAAAGCAGGGACTTCGCCTGAGCGCAGAAAAGAGCGAAGAGAAAGCAGTAAAGGAGGACTAGTTCCATGAGACACCGTATGGATCATAGAAGGCTTGGCCGTTATGGAAGTCATCGTAAAGCGATGCTCTCCAATCTGGCTGCGAGTCTTTTTATAGAAGAGAGCCTTACCACCACGGTGACCCGGGCGAAAGAACTTCGCCGTGTAGCCGAAAAATTTATTACCAGAGCTAAAGGGGCAACTGTGCATGATCGTCGAATTATTCGTGCCCGTCTTGGCCATAAAGAGGCTTCTATAAAACTCTTTGAAGATTTGGCAAAAAGATATGCCAATCGTCCTGGTGGCTATACTAGAATAATTAAAACCGGTTCACGTCTTGGCGATGGTTCGCCCATGGCAATAATCGAGCTGGTTGATTAGCAATGGCCCCAAAAATAGTCTGTTCGCTTCAGGATGTAGTTTTTTCCTACCCTGAAGCGAATAGTTCTGCACTGGATCGTGTCTGTTTAGAGGTCCGGGAAGGGGAGTGGCTGGCTCTACTCGGCAGCAATGGTTCGGGAAAATCGACGCTGGCCAAACATTTGAACGCCCTGCTGCTACCATCGCAGGGCGCTTGTTTTGTTTATGGTATGGATACGAGAGACGAAACAAAGCTATGGGATATAAGAAGTCATGTTGCTATGGTGTTCCAAAATCCTGACAATCAGATTGTGGGAACAGTTGTAGAAGATGACACGGCTTTCGGCCCTGAGAATATGGGACTTCCCCCAGAAGAAATTCGTCGCAGGGTAGATTGGGCCCTTTCTGTTACCGGTTTATCCCATAAAGCTCAAAATCCTACATATTCCCTTTCCGGTGGAGAGAAACAACGGTTGGCTGTAGCTGGAGCTTTAGCTCTTGATCCACCTTGTTTAGTTCTTGATGAACCGACAGCAATGCTTGACCCTCAAGGACGTCGTGATTTACTTGACATATTGAAAAATCTTCATGAGCAGGGAAGAACAATAATTTATATTACCCATCGCCTTGAAGAAACCGTCTTTTGTGACAGGGCTTTTGTTTTGAAAGACGGTACTGTACGATGGAATGGAGCCATAACGGAACTCTTCAGCCTCACTCAAAAACTTGATGAATGGGGACTTGAAACGCCTCCCTTTGTTGAGTTATGGCAAATGTTGGTTGCAGAGCAGCTTATTCCAGAAGGAACGCCTGCAACAGTATATGGAGTACAAAAAGCCTTATGTCAATTATTATAAAAAATCTCACTCATATTTATCATCCTTCCACACCTCTAGAAACAGTGGCTTTGAAGGATATAAGTCTACAAACAGAGAAAGGTCAGTGGCTTTCCATAGTTGGTCATACCGGAAGTGGTAAGTCCACACTGGCGCAACATCTTAATGCTCTGATTGTTCCAGAAAAGGGAGAAGTTGTTGTTGAGAATATGGTTGCTCGTTCCGGGAGTTCTGATCTGCGTAAAATCAGGCATCTTGTGGGGTTAGTTTTTCAGTATCCCGAGCAACAACTTTTTGCAGAAACAGTATTTGAAGAAGTAGCCTTTGCTCCGCGAAATTGGGGTGTTCCAGAAGATGAATTACAAGGTGTAGTGGAGCGTTCTCTCTTGGAAGTGGGACTCTCTCTTGATTTTCTTGATCGCAATCCTTTCCAACTTTCGGGAGGAGAAAAACGCCGTATAGCTCTCGCATCAGTTTTAGCTGCAGATCCTGCCTATGTAGTTCTTGATGAACCGACAGCGGGTCTTGATGCTACGGGGCGTAAAGAGCTTGTTCGTCTTCTATTGGCTCAAAAAGATAAGGGTCGTGGAATAGTTTTTGTTACTCATGATTTGGAAATAGCTCTAATGGCCAGCGATTCTATCTTAGTGCTTGAAGGGGGTCGTGAAGTGGTACAAGGCCCTCCCAAGAGAATAGTAGAAGAGTTGAGCCAACGTCCAGTGCGGGGACTTTGTTTGCCTCAAGTGTTGGAGTTAGCAGTTACACTTAATCAAAAAAATTGGTCGGTTCCTTTAACGTGGGAGCATAAACGACTTTTTAAAGCCATACAGAAGAAGGTGAATGCGTTATGAAATTTATGAACCATCTAACCTTTGGGCAGTATGTTCCTGCGAATTCTGTTGTTCATGCTCTTGATCCACGATGCAAAATATTAGGAACAATATTTCTTCTCACCGGTATATTTCTCGTGAAACATCCCCTTGCTTTTGGAGTATGGGGACTTTTGCTATTGGCAATTACTTTGTTTTCGAAATTACCCTTTTCCCTCGTACTTCGTTCTGTACGACCAGTGATGATACTTGTTATTTTTACTGCGTTAATACACATCTTTTTCACCAAAGGCACACCTGTATTCCAATGGGGTTTTGTCACTGTTACACAAGAAGGAATCCGTATGGGGATATATATGGGGTTGCGGTTATTGTTTCTTGTACTTTTCGCTTGTTTTCTTACGTTGACGACAAGCCCTATGGAGTTGGCAGACGGATTGGAAAAACTCTTTTCACCCTTAGCCCCTTTGGGTTTTCCAGCTCATGAATTAGCTATGATGATGACTATTGCCCTTCGATTTATACCTACGCTTTTAGATGAAACAGATCGCATTATGAAAGCGCAACTTGCGAGAGGGGCAAATCTTGATAAAGGAAATATTTGGCAGCGGTTGCGAGCCATGCTACCGGTTCTTGTGCCTCTTTTTGTTATTGTGTTTCAACGAGCGGAAGATTTGGCAACGGCTATGGAAGCTCGCTGTTATAGAGGAGGTAATGGTCGAACACGTCTTAAACCCTTGCACTGGCGTGGTTCTGACACTGTAGCACTGTTTTTGTTGCTTGTAACCTTATCACTTCTTATCTATGTAGATCATATGGTGATTGCGTAATGCATACGTATGCTGCTGTTATCTCTTATGATGGAGTGGCCTTTTCCGGTTGGCAAAAACAAACACATGCAGCAAGTGTTCAAGAGGATATAGAGAAGGCTTTGCAAAGCGTATGTGGTAATGTTGTTACTGTAACAGCAGCAGGAAGAACCGATGCTGGAGTTCACGGGAAAGGGCAGGTTATTTCTTTTTCATTAACGACTCTTTGGGATCTGCATAAACTTGTATTGGCCATTAATTTCTATCTACCTGAGACTGTTCGTGTTATGCGTGTTTTTTTGGTTGATAATAATTTTAGTGCTCGCTTTTGTGCTTTATGGAGAGAATACCGATATTATATATGGCATGGTCCGGCGTTCCCGCCTTGTCTTTCTCAAAGAGCTTGGTGGAATCGCTGGTATTGGAATAAATCGGCAGTAGAAAAAGCGTGTCTTTATTTAAGAGGAACACATGATTTTAAGGCATTTTGCCCTATCAAAGAATGTCCTGACAATACTGTTCGATCTATTCTTTCTCTAAAATATAGAAATAGGGAACATCTATCTGTGCTTACTATTCGCGGTAATGCTTTTCTCATGAATATGGTGCGTTCGATAGTAGGAAGTCTGGATCTTGTGGGAAAAGAGAAAAAAAGTGCTGAATGGATCAAAGAACTTCTCGATGATAACAAGAATCGCACTCATGCAGGAATGACAGCTCCAGCTCACGGGCTTTATTTTTGGAGGGTTGGCTATGATGTTCACCACTTTTTACCCATTCCTGAAATATCGAAAGAAAGAGTAAAGGAAACATTCGTCCCTTCTGATTTTGCGTAGAAACACATATAATATTTTCTGAGAGTGGGAATGTTTTTAGATAAGGAGGCTACTTTCGTGTTTGGAAGCGATATCGGCATAGACTTGGGAACAGCTACAGTGCTTATTTACGTAAAGAACAAGGGAATAGTTCTGCGAGAGCCGTCTGTTGTAGCAATAGATCTTGAAAACGGCAAAATTCTTGCAGTGGGATATGAGGCCAAAAATATGGTGGGGCGTACCCCTGGAAACGTTATTTCCGTACGGCCTCTCCGTGATGGAGTGATAGCAGATTACACCATGACAGAAGCTATGCTTCAGTATTTCATGAAGCGAGTAAATAAAGGCTTTCGTCGTTTCTTTAGAAATAGGGTTATGATATGCGTTCCTTCCGGAGCGACAGACGTAGAACGTCGAGCCGTTCTTGAGGCAGCAGTTGAAGTTGGAGCCAGTGAAGCTTTTCTGATAGAGGAACCTATGGCTGCCGCTATTGGAGCGAACCTGAACGTTGAAGAACCCAGAGGCAAAATGATTGTCGATATCGGTGGTGGTACAAGTGATATCGCTGTTATTTCTCTGGGAGGCATTGTCGTTTCGAAATCGTTGCGTATTGGCGGAGATAAATTTGACGAAGCCATTATGCGTTATCTAAGAAAGCATTATAGTTTGGCAATTGGAGAGCAGACAGCTGAAAATCTTAAGATCATGATCGGAACTTGCGGGCAGGAAGAGGAAGAGATGACCATGACTCTTAAGGGACGTGATTTGGTACAGGGCTTGCCTCGTCAGATAGAAATCAGCAGTGCTGCTGTGAGTCAGGCTATAGGAGAAATGATTCAAGCTCTAATTGATGGAGTTAGAAATGTTTTAGAGCTAACGCCGCCGGAACTTTCTGCCGATATTATAGATAGAGGAATCGTTCTTACTGGTGGAGGATCGCTGTTACGTGGACTTCCTGAGCTTATTACTCAACAGACGGGCATAAATTGTTTTTGCGCAGATGACCCTATGGAGAGTGTAGCTTTAGGGACAGGCAAAGCTCTTGCAGAGATAGATAAATTGAAAGCGACAGGGCGAAGCGGCATATTGATGACCTCCTCTCGGAAAGGACGAAAGAAAATACGGTAGGAGGATTGCCCCGTGCATCGAGGACTCTATAGTGCAGCGTCAGCCATGCTTGTACAAGAGCGGATGGGTGATGTTGTTGCAAATAACCTGGCAAACGTTAATACTGCTGGCTTTAGAGGTAGAATTGCTGTCAATAAGGCTTTCCCCGAGGTGTTAATGGATCGCTTGGAAAAACTTGATCCCGGGGAAGGCAGAATGGAAGTAGTCCCGCCAGAAGGCGTTATTTTCAGAGGACGTGTTCCCATTGGGGATATTCCACTTGCGAATGTTCTATCTGAAACTGCTATGAAAAAGAGCGAAGGCTCTCTGAGGATTACAGAAAATCCCTTTGATGTTGCTTTACAGGGAGATGGCTTTTTTTCTGTACAGGATAATAATGGAAATGTTTTTTATACGAGATCAGGCCAATTCCAGATTGGCGCTGACGGTCGTGTTATTACTCATGATGGAATGTCTGTGTTGGGTCAGGGAGGCCCTCTGGAGGTAGGAGAAGCTTCTATTATCGAATTCGACGATTCAGGTCAGCTTATTGTTGACGGAGAAGTGGTTGATACCTTGCAGGTCGTTACTTTTGATAAGGCGACACTTTTAAAGCAGGAAGGAAAATCTCTTCTTTCAGAAACAGCAGATTCAGGTACTCCTATAAATGTGGACGAAGTACAGGTAAGGTCTGGTGCTCTTGAAATGTCGAATGTGAATGTCGTGGAAGAAATGGTACGTATGATAGAAGCTCACAGAGCCTATGAAAGTGCATCTCGAGCAGTTACAGCCCATGATGAGACGACAGGAAGATTAATTTCTACCTTTGGCAGAGCGGTTTAATTCCAGGAGGGATACGAGATGATTCGATCTTTATGGTCTGCTGCAACAGGAATGGTGGCCCAACAGACAAATTTAGATGTTACGTCAAATAACTTGGCAAATGTCAACACGTCGGGATATAAAAAGATGCGTGCTGATTTTCAGGATTTGCTTTATCAAATAGACAGAGAACCTGGCGCTCCTGTTGAGACTGGAACGACTGTTCCAACAGGAATTCAGGTAGGTTTAGGAACAAAAGTTGTAGGTACGTCTCGAACTTTTTCGGAAGGGAACCTTCAGGTAACGAATAACCCTTTGGATATCACTATAGAAGGAGATGGCTTCTTTCAGGTTATTCGCCCAAATGGTGAGATTGCTTATACACGAGATGGCTCATGGAAAGTAGATGGAGAAGGACAAATTGTTACAGCGGATGGTTTTCTTCTTGAACCTGCTATTACGATACCCGATGATGCTACTGAAATAATAATAGATAATATGGGCCGTGTTTCTGTTAAAACCGTAGGAAATCAGGAAGCCGATGAAATTGGTCAAATAGAGATTGCCCGTTTTGTTAACCCTGCAGGACTTCGTGCCATGGGGCGGAATCTTTTCGAAGAGACTCCTGCTAGTGGTGAAGCCATAGAGGGAATTCCAGGAGAAGATGGACTGGGGACTCTCCATCAAGGAATTCTTGAAATGTCGAATGTTCAAGTTGTAGAAGAAATGGTAAATCTTATCGTTGCACAGCGTGCATATGAAGCTAACTCCAAGAGCATTCAGACAGCGGACGAACTATTGAGGATTGCTAATAGTCTTCGACGGTAGGTTGGGGTTGTGATGACAGAGAGACTTTTTGAAAGGCGGGAGCGTTGGTGTGCCCGCCTTTTTTTTATTTTTACCCTTTTGTTGTTTGTAGCAGTTTTTTCTTGTGGCATGTATTCTACGTCGGCGGTTGCCTCAACTCTGCTTTCTCTTGAATTTCCTGCTCATATTTCATATCAGAAATCTCCTCTATATCTTGAGCAGATATCTGTAATTAACGGTCCAGAAAATATTGTAAACTATGTCAGGAAGATCGCTGTACCTATGGAAGGTTCATATCTGACACAAGATGATATAGTAAAAATCCTTGTAAAAAACGGAGTAGGAGGCATTCGTCTCTCTCTGTTAATGCCCAAACACGTGGAGCTCAGGCAAGAAACCAGACTTCAAAGTATCGTTCGGAGTATTTCAGGCTGGACGTGGGCTGTTGAAGTGAAACCTCTCTCTGAGGCTGTTCCCCAACCGTCAGAAGATTATATCTCCCCGGGAACGCTCTCTCCTGGAGTGGGCTCAACCACTTTGAAGTTTCGTAGCAATGGTGGTATTCGGTCGATTCCTGTGCGCATTTCTTGGTATCAGCCTGCTGTTGTATTACAAAGAGAGTGTGATAGGGGGCACGTGATTACTGAAAATGACGTTATTCTTCGAAGGGTACAGCTTTCTCAATCAGGAGAGTTACCCAGTCGTGTCGAATCTGTAGTTGGCCTTGCTTTAAAAAGAGATGGTCGTTACGGAGATGTGATCTCTTTCAATTTTCTTGAAACAAAGCCGATAATTTATAGAGGAGACGAAGTGACGATTATTTCTCGAATGGGTACGCTTATTGTGGAAGTTTCCGGTGAAGCCTTAGATGAAGGTGTACTGGGTGACAGAGTTCGAGTTCGGAATAACAGAAGTAGAACTGTAGTAACAGGACGTGTTGTAGGCCCTGGTAAAGTGGAGGTCGATTCTGAATGAACGTAAAACGTACACTCATAGTTTTAAGTGTTTTTGTTTTTATATTTTCTGGTTGGAGAGCTCCTCTTTTAGCTCAGTCTCTTTGGAGTGATTCAACAAATTGGATTGCGGACCAACGTCCTAGCCAAATAGGGGATATTGTTTCGGTTGTTGTTGCCGAAAAAACAACTACAAAGGATGAAGCAAAAACTGATGTAAGCAAAGATAATAATAATTCTGTTTCAGATGGCGTAGGCGTTTTGAATTTTATCAAAGCCTTGGGCTTTTCTTCTAAATCCTCAACTAAGGGTGACAGCTCCACAGAGAGAACGCATACTGCCAAAACAACAATAACCTGCCTCGTAACAGAAGTTCTCCCCAATGGGAATCTTGTTATAGAAGGGGCCAGGGATGTTGTTACCCACGAGGAAAAATTAAAGCTGCATATACGAGGTGTTATTCGACCTCAAGATGTAGAGAGCAACAACACTATCGGTAGCGATAAGGTCGCTAATGCGGAGATAGGTGTTGAAGGTAGAGGAGCTTTATCCAGAGTTCAGAAACCAGGTATACTCACACAGATACTACAGGCTATTTTCTAAGGAGACAGAGATATATGAAAGACAATAGTAAGTGGTTGAAAAGAATTTTTGCGGGCATATTAGTCTTGGTTTTGTTGCTTCCCATGGGGCCAAACCCCCTCCATGCCGGTGTTCATCCTGCAGTACGTATTAAAGATTTGGCAGATATACAGGGTATTCGTTCGAACCAGCTCGTAGGTGTTGGTCTGGTTATGGGGTTGCAAGGAACTGGAGATAAGGCAAAAATGTCTTTGCAAATGGTTCGTAACCTCATGAGTCAGTTCGGGCTTACAGTTGACGAAGGTTTGGTTAAAAGTAAAAATGTAGCCTCTGTTACAGTTACCTGTGAACTTCCTCCCTTTGCCCGGCCAGGGCAGCAAATAGATGTTACTGTAAGCACTATGGGCGACGCGAAGAGTCTTCAAGGTGGTACGCTCCTTCAGGTGCCTCTCAAAGGTGCAGATGGAAGGGTTTATGCTGTTGCGCAAGGGCCAGTTCTTGTTGGAGGGTTTTCTGCAGAAGGTGGAGCGGCCAGAATGTCAAAAAATGTTGTTACTGTGGGCAGGGTTCCTAACGGAGCCCTTGTTGAGCGTGATGTTCCTATGAACTTTTCTGCCAATGGAACAATTAGTCTTCTTCTGAAAGATCCTGATTTTACAACGGCCGAACGTGTTGCTCTGGCTATAAACTCTCGCTTTGGTGGGATCGCTTCTCCTATAGACGCGGGGATGATTCAGATTGTTATTCCATCTCAATTCTCCTCTTCTCCTAGTTCGTTCATTGCAAATATTGAAAGGTTGACTGTTGAACCAGACATGGTGGCGCGCGTTGTTGTCAACGAAAGAACAGGTACAGTCGTTATGGGCGGAGATGTTAAAATCAGTACAGTGGCTGTGGCACATGGAAATCTTACAGTACGTGTGACAGAAAAGCCTGAAGTTGTTCAGCCAGAGCCTTTTGCTGCGGGAAGAACAGCTGTTCAGCCACGAACAGAAATAGCGGCAGAAGAACAGGCTGGAAGCCTCATCTCTTTGGGTGCTACGGCGACTGTTAGTGATCTTGTGAATTCATTGAATTCTGTAGGAGCGACACCAAGAGATATTATCTCAATTTTGCAGGCTGTAAAAGAAGCAGGTGCCCTTCACGGGGAACTTGTTGTCATGTAAAAGGAGTCTTTCATGAATAAAATAGATACAACAATGCAATCTATTTCTTTGCTGCAAGAAACAGGGCATAGAACAGAACAAAAGAAACAGCTTGAAGAAGCATGCCGTCAATTCGAAGGCATACTCTTAGGACAATTATGGAAAAATATGCTTCATGATGCAGAAGAAGTTGCAGGAAAAAAGCAAAAAAGAACTTTCGGCCCTTTAGAAGATCTTTCTGTCGAAATGTCGGCGGAAGCATTAACTAAACAGAACGGTGTTGGTTTGTGGAGAGTTCTTTACGATCAGCTTTCAGCCTCTCTTGATACGAATTCGTCAGACAATGAATCAGCTTAAAAGTATAGAGAGCGCTTGGTGGCGAGAGGGACTTTCCTTTACATGTCTGGGGTGTGGGCGCTGTTGTAGGGGAGAACCAGGCGCTGTTTGGGTTTCTGAAGAAGAAGAGAAGAAGATTGCCGAGTGGCTTAACATCTCCTTGTCTGTTTTCCGGGTTTATTATGAAACAAGGCGATGGGGGCCTCCGAGCCTTAAAGAAAAACAAGCTGGTGAATGTGTCTTTTACAATTCAGAACGGGCTCGATGTACTATTTACCCTGTTCGCCCAGCGCAGTGTTCTCTCTTTCCCTTTTGGCCTTCAGTTTTAGCTACGCCAGAAAGTTGGAGAAAAGCGGCCTTGCTTTGCCCAGGAATGAATGAAGGACGCTTCTACACCGCTATAGAAATAGAGGCATACTTGAATAAATTTCCGTCTGTTATTCCTACTCTGTAATTTTGCTGAAAATGAGGGGAGTCCTTTGTGACTGCCCTCATTTCGTGTTATTCTGTACATGAATACTATTTTATGAATGGGGGCAGAAGAGTGCAGGCCCAAATATGGTCTGATATGAATTGGAAACTTATTATTACACTCCTAATTGTGAGTGCGATCTTGGCCTACTTGGGAGATCGTATTGGCATGCGCATCGGTAAAAAACGGATTTCACTTTTTGGGTTACGGCCGCGCCATACGAGTCAAATTATTACTGCTCTCACTGGTGTTGTTATTTCTATAGGAATTCTGCTCACCATGTCTGTCGTGTCAGAGAACGTACGAACTGCTCTTTTTTCCATGAAATTTCTGCAAAGCCAAATTGTTAATTTAACGTCCGAGTTGCAAGAAAGTCGAGAAGAATCTCAACTTATGTCTATTCGTTTAGTGGAGAGTCAGACAAAGCTTGAATCCCAAGAGACAAAACTCAAAGAGATTCAACAAAAACTTGCGTCCGTACAACCTAAGGTTGAAAAAGCTCAGGAAGAATTAGCTTCGGTAAAAAGTGAAAAAGCAGCATTAGAGAAGGAAAAATTCAAATTAGACCAGGAAATAAGCTCACTTCGTCAGGAAGCTGACCGACTTCGTGAAGGATTAGTGCAGGTTCGAAGTGGAAGGATAGCAGTCTTTGCCGGCGAGCTTTTAGGTCAGCAGGTTATAGAGAGAAAAAGTTCTAAAGAGGATGTTGAATCTGCTTTTGAAGAACTTCATCATCGTGCGGAAATGGTTTTGTCTTTGCGTACAGGAAAACCGGCTGAAGAAATTGTTTTAGGTGTCGATCCTGAAACAGAGAAAAAGAAGATGGACGAATGTATAAATGCTCCTGCTCGTAAGTTTGTTCGAATTATTGCCGATGCAAACATATTACTGGGTGAAGACGTTCGGGTGCGGTACGAAGTTTATGACAGCCGCTTAGTCTATGAAAATGGTGAAGTTGTAGCTCAGCGGACGTGGGTTCCTAATAGTGGAGATGCAGAATCTTTCTTGCATAGCTTATTAGCAGAGGTAAATAGAAGGGCTGTTGCCGAGGGAATTATGCCAGATGCCGCAAGTGGCAAGGTTGGGGCAATGGATGCAACTGATTTTTTCGATGCTGTTGAAGAACTGCAAAAAGTGGAAAAAGCTGTAGATGTTACGGTTATAACATTAGATGATATATACACAGAAGGACCGGTGCGAATAAAATTCCATATCACGACACTTTAATCGTACCTCTTTATAAGGAAATACAGGAGGAGTATTGATGCTCATAGTAGCGTGTCAAATATGTGGCGAAACTAAAGTCTTAGCAGGGACCCCAGATGTAGATGGAGTTGCCCGTGCTATGTGGATTTGTCCAAAGTGCGGAGCAGGTCAAGTTGTCCAACTTCAAATATCTGCTGATGCTCGCAAATCGGATTTGCGTAAAATAGTTCATGGATTGGCGTTTCAGAAAGCGGTAAGTGTACATGAAAGCTAAACTGGAATATGCATTTTACGATAGTAAAAAGGCTGTGACCCCGGCAGAATTAAGAGATCTTTATCGCTTTACTCGTTGGGGACGAAGCCGTTCCCTTGAGGATATAGCTCGCATGCTTGAAGGAACCACCATGTGCTTTTCTGTTCGTCACGGTGAAAAACTGATAGCTTTTTGTAGAATTCTGACAGATTTTGTATTTAGGGGATCTTTATGGGACATAATGGTTCATCCCGATTTTCAAGGCAAAGGGATTGGGTCTGCTCTCATCGATTACGCCCTTTCTCATCCGGCTATACGGTCTATCCCCCTTATTTTGACGTATACGAGCGAACTTGAACCTTTCTTGGCTCAATATGGTTTTGAGCGAAATGAGGGAGCTTTAATGCTTTTACGACGTCCCATTGAATATTCCTAAATATTTTTGTTTCATTTGGGCAAAATGGATAAAGCAGATCATATGGCCTGTTGAATGTCCCGTATGTGGTCGAATTGCTTCTATCGGGTGTCTTTCTTGTCTGGAATCTCTTCTTTCTCATCCAGTAGAAAGAAAAATAGATGGTGATTTGACTCTTCTATCAGGTGCGTATCACCAAGATATATGTCGAGAATTAGTTTTAAGATTGAAATATGAAGGCTGGGGAGAGTTGGGGCATATTATGGGGCGAGCTTTGGCCAGAAGCATCTCTCAGGCGATAGGAGACGCTCTTGTCCCTATTCCTCTTCATAGACAAAGTAAACGGCCATGGAATCAGGCTGAGCTCATTGCACAGGGCATATCTCAAGAGTGGAACATCCCAGTCTTTAATATGCTCAAATGGAAAAAAGACAAAACCACACAAACTTCTCACTCCTCAATGGAAAGACGCACAATGCAAGATGATGTTTTTCATTTTTGCGGACAAAACAAGCCAGTTTACTCTGTAATCTTGGTTGATGATGTTTCTACTACTGGCACCACTCTTCGAAGAGCGGCATCTACTTTGAGAAAATATGCGATACATGTAGAGACAGCTATAACGTGGTCAACTTCTCTTCGTTATTTGCGCTAAAGCTACTTTGAAAGTATTCCGATAATAGATACAAGAAAGGGTAGAACGGGGTGATCATTATGATCGATAAGATTCATGGCATTTATGGCCCTAGCCCTGTAGGGAAGGTCAACGGCAAAAAACATTCGGGCCGTTCGGCATCAGAGGAGACTGACGGAGTTGAGTTTAGCTCTTTTGCTAAAGAGTTGGCAAAAGCGCGAGTTGAACTCAAGAAGATTCCGGATGTTCGGCTTGATAAAGTCGAAGACTTTAAAAAACAGATACAGGACGGACAATATCGGCCCGATATGAACAAGGTCGCAGAGTGTCTTATTAGGGCAGGATTACTCGACAAAGAGGAATAAATTGATGGATGGCCTTGAACTTTCGAAAATTCTTCTGCAGCAAACTGATGTTCTGCAGAAAATGCATGGTGTTGTAGTGCAGCAGAGAGAGGCGCTCAAGGAAGGGCGCCTCGAATTATTGCAACAGTTAATGAAAGATCAGCAGAATTACGCCTTTCAGGCAGAGACTTTAGAACGAGAACGTCAGAGAATATCTGGGCGTATTTCGTCTTTCTATCATTGTCCATCTACTATTGCTGATTTTTGTCAGAATATGCAGCCAGATGTTGCTAGGGAATTACGACAGGCGGCAGATGGTTTGCTGAGGATTGTTGGCAAATTACAGGCAGAGATGGCAATTCTTGCTCGGTTGGTAGAAGAAAGTCAGACGTTAAGCGAGATAACTATAGCTGAGTGGCGGCGTTTGGAGGGGCTGACTTCCTCTAAAAATGGTCTTGACGTATGCGGATAAGGGGGTTCCTTTATGTTTAATAGTTTTTTTGGCCTCGAAATGGGTCGTCGTGCAATGGATTATTTTCGAAGGTCTATGGAAACTGCGGGACATAACATATCTAATGCTGATGTAGAGGGCTATTCTCGTCAGAGAGTAGATGCTTCTTCAACAGATCCATTTACAAATCCCGGCCTTTCTCGACCCAACGTTCCCGGGCAAATTGGGACAGGAGTCAAAATTGATGCTATCCGCCGTCTCAGAGATGAATTCTTAGATCTTCAGTTTAGAGAGGAATCGTCTGTTCAGGGATATTGGGAGACGATGGAAAAGGCCTTGAATACGATAGAGCTTTATGTTAATGAACCGGCTGGTGAAGGTTTTAAAGTTGCCCTTGATGATTACTGGTCTAAATTACAAGAGCTACAGAAACGACCTGACGAGGCTTCTGTTCGAGAGGCTCTAGTTAGTAGTGCGCAGAATCTTACTGTATATATGGATCAGCTTGTAAGAAACTATGGAGAGTACCGTGTAGCTCTTGATAACGACCTTCTTTTGAAAGTGCAGCAGGCAAATGATTATATAGATCAGATTGGAGCTTTGAATACGACGATTGCCGAGATTCAGGGAGTTGGAGGAAATCCAAACGATCTTCTTGATCAGCGCGATCTTTTGACGGAAAAATTAAGCGAATTAATTTATATAAATGTTTCATTGCCATCTGATATGGATGATGGCGACTTCAAAATTTACCTTGATGGGAAACTATTGGTGCAGGGGGATAAAACAAGACATCTTGTAGCTGTTCCTGTACCTGGCAACGAGGGATTCCATGATGTGCAGGTGGAAGATAACCTTTTCGATATAGTTGATAATACTGATGTCCTCTATCTCATGCCCGGGCAAAACGCTCCAGAAGGTGTTCATTCCCTCCAGGTTGATCGTTTAGCTTCTGAAACATCGTGGAAAGTTGGTGGAGGAGATTCTTCTTTTACTCCTCGCCTTCGTCCTCAATCACCGACAGAAGCATTGAATATCCGAGGAGCTTTTACCCTGAGCGTTGGCACGCAAGGGACGCTGTCAAAATCGAAAATAATGCCGTCTCAGACAGTTCTATCTTCTGGACAAGATGGGGACACATACTCCTTTCGGGTTGGAGCAGGTTCTGAGGAACAAATTATTTCAATTACGTGGAATGCAACTGACGGAAGATGGGATCTCTCTGATGGAACAAATACAGCGCAGTCTCTCAGTGGAGAATTGTCATTAAGTGATCTTAATAGCTTCCTCAATACAAGTCTTTCTTCAATGCAGGTTACTGCCTCTTTAGACGGAAACCAAATGACCATCCGTTCTATGGATGATCATCTTCTTTCAATAACTGATATAAAGGGCGGAATTGCTTCAAATTTAGGACTTACTTCGTCTGGTAAAACAGTATCAATAGAAGTTACTGAGGAAGATACTCTTGAAACTATCCGAAACAAAATTAATGGGGCTTTCGGAGAAGAAGATGGTGTTAGCGCTCCTGAGGAGTGGCTTCATGCGGCTATAGAAAAAGATGAAGTAACCGGAACATATTTCCTCACGTTGGAAAGCAATGTACTAGGTGAAGCGTCGCGGATTAACGTAATGGGAGATGAGAACGGCTCACTCAATGTGGCTCGACGTCTTGGTTTCTTAGGTGACGATAATGCAACAAGTTGGTTAGAAACCTCCCAAGATGCAGCTTTTTCTTTTGACGGAAAAACATATCTTTCTTCAATGAATGAGATGAAAGAAGCGAGACGAGTTCCTCGGCAAGCTGACTATTCTGCAACTGTCAATGAGGAAATTTCGTCAGGCCTTCGTTTTGAATTGAGAGGGCTTGGAAGAGCTGAAATAACCATAAAGCATCATGTAAAAGGTGGTTCTATTTTAGGAACCATGGAAGCCAGAGATGACATGATTTTAAGTTTCAAAGATCAACTCGACGAGGTTGTCTATGGTCTCGTTACGGAAATGAATGCTCGTCATTATGCAGGTCATGGCATGGGTGATTCGAGCATGACAACTGGAATTGCCTTTTTTGAACCTATCTCTGGTAAATATGGAGCATCAGCGCACTTCTCTTTTAATATGGATTTGGATAAAGACCCCAGCCTTATTGCCGCGGCTAGGGGAGATGGCAAAGGTGCTTCAAGAGGAGAAGGAGACGGTAGTAATGCTTTGGCTCTTGCTCAGTTGAAACAGGCGAAAGTGCTTCAGAATGGTGCTGCTGATGTAAACGAATATTACCTCTCTTTCCTTGCCAGTTTGGGATCAAAGGGATTACAGGCCAAGACTATGGCGACGAACCAGCGTCATTTAACAGAACAGATAGACACACAGCGGCAGGCAACTATGGGCGTAAATATAGATGAAGAAGTGATGGATATTATAAAGTTTCAACAAGCCTTTAATGCTATGGCGCGATATATTACTACAGTGGATGAAATGCTTGATCGTATCATTAATGGTATGGGTGTCGTAGGCCGATAGGGGGAATCAGTATGACGCGTGTAACGAACTCGATGATGCATCAGACGTTACTTTCTGATTTGCATAAAAATTTGGCTCGAATGCTTGAACAGAGCCATCAGCTTACTACAGGAAAAAAACATAGCCGACCGTCAGATAACCCCATCGATGTGACACGGGAGCTTGGTTTGAGCACGTCTATAACAGAGAATACCCAATATCGTCGTAACCTTGATGACGCCGTAACATGGCTTTCCAATACAGATACATCAATGAACCAGATGACCGATATTGTTCATCGTATTCGTGAACTTGCTGTTTATGCTGGTGACGGTGCCCTCAGCCAGACTGAAATGGATGCAATAGCAGAAGAGATGGTGCAACTTCAGGAAGAACTTATAAATACAGCAAATTACTCCGTGGAAGGTCGGTATTTGCTGGCGGGTTTAAATACCTCTGTACCCCCCTTTAAAAGAGATGATTTGGGACGAGTTATCTACACTGGAAATACAGAACATGTAGAGTTTGAGGTAGAGCGAGGTGTAGTTGGTCAGGTCTCTTTCCATGGGCGGGAAATTTTTCCTCAAAGTGGAAGGGATTACTCTATTCAGAGTCGTGCTTTGCCTATGGATTTCAGGTGGGAAGGCCGATCCGAAATTATACAGATAAAGGTTGGAGATCGTGTCGCAAAGGTGCGCATCCCAGAGCGATGGTCTGATGATCAGTTGCCTGGTATCGATCAGCCAACTGATGAAAATGGATTTCGAGATCAGGGAGAATTGAAGGGGTACACATTAGACCAGATAGCTGACATTATCAATACAAGCAAAGATATGGGAGACATTAGTAAGCTAGTTACAGTTCGTACTGTAACAGATTCTGCAAGTCAGGTTCAGCATCTTGAATTTGTAAGCCATACCGGTGAGCCTATTCAAGTGACAAGTTGGCCCGAGACCGATACTACTGAAACAGATCATAGCCATACAGGGCTGGTCTCTCTTCTTGGTATGGAAACGACATTGCAAAGCGTAGAGTTTCCATCGGATACTCTTTCTCTTAGTGGAGGAGCTTTACATTGGCGGCTACAAAGCGGAGATAACAAAGCTGATTTGCAAATTGATGCTTCTGCTTCGCTTACAGTTGATGAGTTGGCAGAACGCATACGTCAGGTAGCCGGAGATTGGTTAGAAGTTGTTGTTCAGACAGATAGTGCTGAAACGTCTTCAACTCTTGACGGCGAGGTCGCTACCAAGAAGTTGCTTTTGCGCCCTAAAGACAATGAACCGTTAGTTATTTACGATAAAGCGGGAACAAGTAGCGCTCAATATGCTGCTCAATGGGGATTGTCAACGGCGATGACAACGGAGCCAGGAGCGTCAGTTTCTTTTTCCACAGCAACAACTCTGGATCCAAATTTACCTGCCCTTATGAAGGTCTCAGTTGGCGATAAAGATTACACTGTAAAAATTTATCTTGAAGATGTCCGTTCAGCTTCAGGGGGAAATAGTGTTGATAGTTTAAAAGTACTTGAGCAGATTGTAGACCAGGTTGGTGACGATGTTTTAGGTATGGATATTCTTGATTCGTCTACACAATATGGGGCTTTATTCTCGAAAACTGGAGAGCCTGTCGTTCTTCGCGATATGAACTTCTCCGATCCTTCTTTTGCTGCTTTTTCTGGAGGTCTTGCCCTCCAGATGGGAGTGCAGACAGGTCTTACAGGAGGAAGTGGTGCGACAGACGATATGATAACTGCTGGAGGAACATTGCGCATCGCTACATTGGGCAAGACAGTAGACATTACCATAGATGCTGGAAGCACCCCTGAAGATGTGGCTAGGCGGATACGAGAAGCGGCAGGGGATTGGATAGATGTCTCTTACTATGATCCTCGCCCTGGAGAGAGTGGAAGTCAGATTCAATTTGGACTAGTAGCTAAAGATGGTTCTCCATTGACAGTTTACGATGTGCAGGGGACAGTAGCGAGTGACATAATGAATATGGATAATGCTATTAAGGGAACGGTTGATGTGTCTGGGTGGACACCTCCTGCTAATGGAACGTTCTCTATCTCTATTAATGGAATGGAACACACAATAGATCTTTCTGCCATATCCCCGTCTGAAGCAGGAAATCCTGTTACTATCGAAGACCTTGTTCATACGATTAATAGTCGTTTTCAAGAGCAGGGAGTTAAGGCCGAGTTAGTAAAAGATGGGGCAGATCAGCGCCTTGTACTTTGGTCTCCACAAGGGTTTTCAATAGAAGCCACGCAATCGGGAGACGATGCAACTGCCTTGCTGGGGGCTACTTCAGCCCAAACGGAGAATCGTGGTGGGATAGGCGCCTATTCTCAAAAAATAACTGTTCGTACGGGGGCAAATCAACAGAAAACAGACTTCTTTGGAGTAATTGAAAATTTGGCAAATGCTGTTCGTCAGCAAGATAGAGAAGGTATCAACTCTATAATGTTAGGTAAAATCGACGATTTTACCGATAAT
>Ga0172377_10000643_pt1 | contig 33465 bp, 26 predicted proteins | sample Pumphouse3metaG_FD_119749 | JGI IMG/M metagenome (GOLD analysis project Ga0172377, IMG submission 119749) | Leachate microbial communities from a municipal landfill in Southern Ontario, Canada - Pumphouse #3 metaG | ecosystem: Engineered > Solid waste > Landfill > Unclassified | place: Canada... | reverse complement strand
TTTTGTCCGCTTTCACACACCCTTTCGGGATGTGATCCATAATGCAAGATACGGAATCCACAAGACAAGAGATGGAGTATGGAATGTTTTGTGATTTATGGTTACGGGATTGCCGTGTCGGATTACCTCCTCGCAATGACAGCGACGATTCGGGACCACGACTGAAAGGTCGTGAACCACGCGGGTTAGACGTTATTTTATCAATCACGTTTTTGTCCGCTTTCACATACCCTTTCGGGATGTGATCCACAATGCAAGATACGGAATCCACAACGCGAAATGCGAAAGATGGAGCATTCTGCATTTCCGGACCACGCCTGAAAGGGCGTGAACCACGCGGGTTAGACGTTATTTTATCAATCACGTTTTTGTCCGCTTTCACACACCCTTTCGGGATGTGATCCACAATGCAAGAGCGGGATGCGGAGTTCATAACACAAGAGATGGAGTCCACAACGCAGGATGCGGATTTTATAGAGGTAATAATGTTTTGATTTCTTTTTTTCGCAATGGGTTTTTCCATTCTAAGATAAACTCTTTTTGCCATAATGGATTTGATATATTGATATATAAAGATAGATTCAAATTTCTTTTCTCTTGTTCTTACCGTATAGAAATATCATATAACTTTTTTTGTGCTTGGGGAATAGGAAGAAATGAAAATATATGAGAACTGAAAAATATAGCATGGATGATAATGAAAAGGTTCTTCGACTCCGCTCAAAATAGCAAGGACGGTTTTATGATGAAAAATAGCGCTTGATAGGATTAAGACAGCTTCGTGTTGGGTTTATATTTAAGATCTGTTTGGACTTGAGGTCCGACCTTAAAATATCTGAAAGGTCGGACCTCTGAGGAAAATAATTGCGAACTGTTGTAATAAAACAATTTCTCAACAGGCTCGAGATGACAGAGATAAAAAAAACAACTATTACTAAAGAGACTTCTTCTGGACTGACATTATTTCATTCTAACGTTTCTATAAGGAAAGCCTGATTTTGGAGTTCGTTTGGATTTGAGGTCCGACCTTAAAATATCTGAAAGGTCGGACCTCCTTGAAAGGTCAGACCTCTTGATGGCTTATTTATTCAGTCCTGAATCCCGCTGATTGGCAAAATCAGAAAACCCCAGTTTCTCCATACGACGATTAAATTCTGGGATGATGAAATATTCGTGAGAGTCGGGATGAAACTCCAGTTGCGTATCATCGATTGTAATTCTTCCACCAGCTTTAGTATAAAGAGAGTCTCTTCTAATTCTGCCGCTCTCAATTCTGGAAAAAATTTCTTCCAAAAAATTCCCGCAAATTCCTGCGAGCATAAATTCAAAAACACCAGAAACCAATGACAAAATCTTGCTTCTGGAAATCGCGCGCGCGCTCCTCAGTTCCGCCACTTTATAATTCACGATATATTTCTGGAGCCAACTGTTCTCCTCCTGAAAACGCCGAAACACTTTTTCATCCTCGACATAGACGTTAATCAAATGCACATAGCTCTCGGCATTATATAAGCTCTCAAATGGAATTCGCAGAGATTCGTCTGTAATATAATGATTGAGGCAAATTCGATCTTTGGTTTTATTGCCATATCGGCGGACACCAAGAAAAAAAGTGAGCATAGTCATCAAAGTCCGCACAGTCCAAATTCTTCCGTGTTTGGCAACGACAATTATGTCTACATCAGAATCGTTTTTACTATTCTCCATCGCAAGCGATCCGGACAAAAAAATTCCACGCACAAAAGGCACGAGTGTCAAAGCCTTAAAAACCCGCTTGAGTTTTTTCCATTTTTGATCCGCAAGTTTTTTTCGCCACAATCTTTTTTCGACAATTTCATTGCGTCCAGAGAGAAAATAGAATCCGAAATTATGCGAAATACGATCCCGTAAAAACTCACTCTCGTGAAGAGCCTTGAACATATCCCCTGCCGTTGCAAAGATTTGATGTGGCGAGCCTGCTTCAGCTTCATAAGAATTATAGGAAGTTGGAATCGATTTATTGGAACTGGCAGAAGATAAATTTGTTTCTGTTGCATCTTCAGACAAATCTTCGCCACGAATCAAATAGCGCCAGAGCTCGAATCCAGTCAAAGGATAATCAAAAATGTCGTAATAAGCGACGGTGGCCAGTATGGTTTTCTCAAGATTAGTCATTTTAGATGTGAAAATTTATACTGTTATTCTAACATAGAATCGCATAATATGTCATTGCAAGCGAAGCGATATCGCAAGTGCGACAATCCCGATGCAATGCGTGAAAGAAACATAATATAAGGTTCTGTGAATTATGGTTACGGGGTTGCAATACCAACGAATTATGCTATAAACGATGCAAAATAAAATATATCTTATGAGTCCGTCCAACCCGCGTGGTTCACGACCTTTCAGTCGTAATCCATAATACGAAATGCAAAATCCATCACACAAGAGATAATATATCACTACACACCCTTCTCGAGAGAAGAATCTTTAGAAGTATTTCTTACAACAAAAAAAGGTCTGGTCAAGGCGACCAAACCTGTAACATACACAATTTTCTACAAAACCTCTTTCAGATATTTTCCTGTATAACTTCGCTTGCATTTCATAATATCTTTCGGCACGCCCTCAAAAAGGACTTCACCACCCAAATCGCCACCGTCGGGACCGAGATCAATAATCCAATCGGCGCACTTGATGACTTCCATATTATGTTCAATCACCAGAACAGTATTTTCCCTATCTGCCAACTTATTAAGAACCGTCAAAAGTTTCTTTGTGTCATCAAAATGGAGTCCAACTGTCGGCTCATCCAAAATATACATCGTCTTGCCTTCCTTGACTGGGCGCGCCAATTCGGTCGCGAGTTTGATGCGCTGTGCTTCACCACCAGAAAGAGTCGTCGCACTTTGCCCAAGCCGCATATAGCCCAAGCCGACTTCACTCAAAATGGAAAGTTTGTGAGAAAGCGCAGGTACGTCAGAAAAAAATTCCAACGCTTGATCCACACTCATATTTAGAACGGTCGCAATATTCACTCCTTTATACTCAACTTCCAAAGTCTCGCCATTATATCTCTTGCCGTGACATTGTTCACACTCGACATAAGCGTCTGGTAAAAAATACATTTCCAGTTTCGTTGCACCGTCCCCCTTGCAATTTTCACAACGCCCGCCTTTGACATTGAAGCTGAAATGTCCCGCTTTGAACTTCTTTGTCTTAGACTGTGCAGTGTCGGCAAACAGCTCACGGATATGCGTGAAAATTCCAGTATAAGTCGCAGGATTTGAGCGGGGCGTTCTGCCAATCGGCGACTGATCGATACAGATTGCCTTGCTTATATTTTTAATACCATCAATTTTTTTGCACTTGCCGGGAAGAGCTTCCGCTCGATGAAGTTTTTTTGCAAGTTCTTTGGCGAGAATATCATTAATGAGCGTTGATTTCCCCGAACCGGAAACTCCAGTTACACACACAAATTTTCCAAGTGGAATTTTTACAGTCACATCTTTCAAGTTGTGTTCGGTCGCATGCTCGATAGAAATAAATTTACCGGTGCCCACGCGTAGCTTTTTCTGTGGCTCGATTTTTTTACGACCGGAAAGATATTGCCCAGTTATACAATCCGATTTCATAATTTCCTCCGGCGTTCCGACAGCAATAATTTCCCCTCCTGCCTCACCGGACTTCGGACCCATATCAATAATAAAATCGGCATTACGAATGAAATAATCGTCGTGTTCCACCACTAAAACTGAGTTGCCCAAATCACGAAGTTTTTGCATAGAGGTCAAAAGCTTGTCGTCATCCTTACGATGAAGACCGATGGAAGGCTCATCCAAAATATAGGTAATACCCTGTAGACAAGAGCTGAGCTGGGTCGCCAACTTCACGCGACGTGCCTCGCCCGCCGACACAGTTTCAGAAGAACGCATCAGAGAAAGATAGTCCAATCCGATATCTTCCAAAAAACCCAAGCGTTTTATTATCTCATCTACCACTGCCTTAGGTTTCTCGCCAACTTTTCCCCGCATATCCGCAAGAAAAGCGATTTCCTGTTTAATGTTGAGCCGCGTCAAATCGCTGATTGATTTTCCATTCACCTTCACTGCCAACGCATTGCGATTAAGCCTGTCGCCACCGCACATCGGACAGGTTTTACGAACCATATACTTCTCCAATTCCGTCCGAATATAGTCAGAATTAGTCTCATAATATTTCTGCTCCAAAATCTGGACCGCACCAGGAAAATCTTCATTATCGCTTTTCGCCATCACATCAGCTCGTTTACGCTCTGGACCAAAAAGCACAAAAAGCACATCCTTTTCACTCATTTTATCAACTGGAATATCGAGAGGAATATTATATTTCTTTTCAACAGATCTAAGCGTTTCTATATATTCATCCCATTTATTAAGAAGATTTGCCCACGGTCTGAGCGCTCCTTCTGCCAGAGTCAGATTGCGATTCGGAATTACCAGACTCGGATCAATTTCGAGTTTCACGCCCAATCCCGTGCAATAAGGACAAGCGCCATAAGGATTATTGAAAGAAAAAAGTTTCGGCTCGATTTCAGGAAGACTCTGCTCACATTTATTGCAATAGAGATGGTTGGCAAAAAACTCTTCTTTGTCTTCATTCGCCTCAAGTGAGAAATAATTCACAATCGCAAAACCGCCAGAAAGATTAAAAGCACTTTCGACTGAATCCAAAACACCTTCATAGCTTACTTCTTTTTCCTCAAATTTAAATCGGTCAATCACAAGATCAAACTTTTCAATGTTCGAGACATTTCCTTTAAATGCAAAATTCTTCAATTCAAAAATCTCATCACCAATACGCACTCGCTGATAACCCATTTTTTCATATTTCTTAATGAGATCAATTATGGCTCCATCTTCCACTACAATCGGTGCCATTATAAAGACACGAGCATCTTTTGGAGCGTTCATCACAAAGTCGACCACTTGTCCAGAAGAATACTTCTTAAGCTCGCCGCCGCAACTAGGACAATGGACTTCACCCTCAATGGAGAAAAAAACTCGCATATAATCATAAATCTCCGTCATTGTTCCCACCGTGGAACGAGGAGACCTTGCTGAACTTTTCTCGCCGATTGAAATGGCTGGCGACAATCCTTCCAACTGATCAACATCCGGCTTACCCAAAATATTCAAAAACTGTTTCGGATAGTCGGATATATTTTCCAAATAGCGTCGCTGTCCCTCGGCATAAATGGTATCAAAAAAAAGCGAAGACTTTCCACTTCCCGAAGGACCAGTAGCAACTACTAGTTTATTTCTTGGAATATCTACACTTACATTTTTCAAATTGTGAACTCGCGCGCCCCTGATAGAGATGTTTTTCGTGTCCATAAACATTATAGACAATTAATAAAATATTCAAAAAGATTTCAATGTCAGAAACTGCTTGAAATTCTATCACGTTTATATAAATAAATCAAGGGACTGCATCTGACACGGAAAAAACAAAAAAATATAAGCAACATATGCTGTCGCACTTTATCCCTATTTTACGACCAAACATTGCAAGTCAGAAAATACTGCCATCGCCTTAAATAGACATAACCATTGGAATGTGGTATTTTACAAATATAAATATAATTTATCATAGACAAAATGATTAGCCGACTTATTATTCAAATTCTCACTAATGCAGTGGCGATTTATATAGCAGCCGAAACAGTGCAAGGTTTTCATCTGGAAAAAAATAGTTTCACCGTGTTGGTTACGGCCGGTTTTATCTTCGGTATGATTAACTTTTTTGTAAAACCATTCCTCAAGTTGCTTTCCGCACCGATAATCCTTCTCACTCTCGGACTCTTTACAATATTCATAAACGTTGCTATGCTACTTCTGCTAGATTATTTTGTGCCAGCAATCCGAATTGATGGCTTTGGAGCCGCTTTTTGGGCAATGTTGGTTATAAGCGCAGTTAACTTTTTCATCGGTTTTTTCTCTAAAAAATAATAAACATCAATCATATGGATCGAACAATCGGCATAATCCAGTCAATAATTTCCATCCTGCTTATCGTCTCAATTCTGCTTCAGAACAGGGGCACAGGACTCAGTGAAACTTTCGGTGGTGGTAGTGACAATGCTTCATACCAGACCAAACGTGGATTTGATAAATTTCTTTTTAGAGGAACTATAGCTCTAAGTATCGCCTTCCTAGGGATTGCGATTTATAGTCTGATGCAAAGCGCCTAAATAGTCTTGCGCATAATTCTTAAGTAAAATATATCAAACGAAGTTTTAAAAACATACTTAAGACTATTTTTTCCGTTCTAAGCAACAAAGAAAGACGGATGGTTTACGCTCTTCTTTTTTTGGTATTAGCTAGTAGTTCTTATCTTGGTGTGAAATATTATCTGGAGAACACAATAACGATAGCAGCTAGCGGAGGCGAATATACAGAAGCAATAGTCGGACAAACACGCTTTATAAATCCTATTCTCTCACAGACCAACGACACCGATGCCGATTTGACGAGACTCACTTTTTCGAGTCTTCTAAAAACCGGTCAAGACGGAAAACTGGAAAATGATCTGACGGAGAGTTACGAAATAAGCGAAGATAAACTCACTTATACCTTCCATATTAAGCAAGACGTTCTTTGGCATGATGGCGTGCAACTTACTGCCGATGATATTACATATACAATCAAAACAATTCAAAATAACAATTACTATAGCCCTCTTATCACTAATTGGAAAGGTGTGCGCGCAGAAAAAGTTGATGATTACACAATTAACTTCATTCTGAAGAACACATATTCCCCTTTCCTAAACAATCTGACATTCGGCATTTTGCCTCAACATTTATGGGAGCAAATTTCTGCTAACGAATTCCCTTTGAGCGAACTTAACTTCCAACCAGTAGGAAGCGGACCATATAAATTCGACAGTTTCACGAAAGACAAAAATGGAAAAATTCTTTCCATCGGGCTTGTCGCAAATCCCGACTACTACGATCACGAGTCTTATATCGACAAAATAACCTTCAAATTCTATACAAGCGAAGAAGATGCGATTTCCGCTTTCAACCGCAAAGAAGTAAAAGGAATAAATTATCTTTCACCCAGCAACTTGGAAAAAATAGTTGAAATTGAGAACAAAAATGTTTATCGTCTCAGCATTCCGAGATATTATGCGGTTTTCTTCAATCAAACACAAAGTAAGGCACTGTCGGACTCAACCGTGCGGCTAGCCCTTTCCTATGCGATAGATAAAGATAAAATTATAGAAGATGTGCTCAAAGGAGAAGGGCAAAAGATAGAAACTCCGATTCCGTCACAGCTTTTGGGATATAACCCAGCAACCAAGATTTACGATTTTGCCAAAGAACACGCCCAAAATATTCTAACTGAAGCGGGATGGATTGATGGCGATGGCGATGGAATTCGTGAAAAAGGTGATGAAAAGTTAAGCTTTACGTTAGTCGCAACCGACTGGACTGACATTGCAGCAACCGCGACCGAACTGCAAGCGATGTGGAAAGAAATCGGCGCAGAAGTCAAAATTGAAACCACAGACAATATCCAAGAAGATTATATAAAAACCAGATCCTATCAAGCAATCCTTTTCGGAGAAATTCTCAATTACGATCCGGACCCATTCGCTTTTTGGCATTCATCACAAAAGAAAGACCCAGGACTTAATTTGTCCTTATACGACAACCCTGATGTCGACAAAATATTAGAAGAAGCGCGCAAAGAAACCGACCCTAACGTGCGTGCGCAAAAATATCAAGAGTTCCAAAACTTGGTAGTCGACAGTGTGCCTGCAATATTTCTCTACAGCCCTAACTACATTTATCTGCAAGATAAATCAGTCAAAGATATAAATGCACAAAATATCATCACCCCTTCCGACAGGTTCAATAATGTCGAAGACTGGTATATAAAAACAAAGCGCGTTTCTAAATAAATTAATTTTGACTATTATGAGCGAAGAGTATTCTTTGAATTTGGCCTTTTCAAAGGCTGATCTTGATGAAAAAGAAAAAGAAGCTATCGAAAACAAAGTGAAGGACTTAGAAGCCCCCTATTTTTCAGAGTATACTCCGGATCTGAAAGCCATTTTGGAGATAGCCAAAAAATACCAAAACAAAAAGAACATTATAGTAGAAGGAAATGGCGGATCGATTTCGACTATGCGCGCTTTCTGGAGCTGTTTCGGTTCGGACACTGGCAAAAACGTTTTTATCCTCGATACTGATGATCCTGATTATATTGCCGAAATTAAAAGTAGATGTCCGATAGAAGACACACTCCTGATAATTGTAAGTAAATCAGGAAACAGCGTCCAAACTATCTCCGACTATTTATTGCTCAGTGAATATGAAACACTTTTTGTGACTTCTGAAAGCGGAACATTGCGAGAAATTGGGAAAACGAATAACATTGATATGGCAAAACACCCAGAAATTTCTGGAAGATTTTCAGGAATTACGGAGTCTGCTCTTATCCCAGCTGCTGTTGCGGGAATAGACATAAAAAATATTTCAAAAGGTGCAAAAGAAATGTATGAAAAATGCGCCTCACAGAAATCTTTCTCGGAAAATCCAGCTCTTCAATTCGCGGCACATCTTGACAAGCTTGAAAAAATGGGCTATACTGATATTTTCTTGTCTCTCTACTCAAAAAAACTCAGTGGATTCTTCGAGCTTATAATTCAACTCTTCCACGAGAGTGTTTGCAAAGAAGGCAAAGGACAGACCTTTTATGGCGGAGAAGCGCCAGAGAACCAACACCACACACTGCAAAGATTTAATTCTGGAAGGAAAAATTCGGTTGGTGTTTTTATCACAGTAGAAAATTTTCAAAACGACTCATATTTTACCGCCGCTGAAAATATCAGAAATATCGAGTGCAGAGGTGTGGCTATTGAAAAACTTGAAAAAAAATCTATGCAGGATATAATTCATATTGAGTTTAAGGGAACCTGGAAGGATACAACAGAACAGGGAATCCCAGCGATACATATCAAGCTAAAAGAAGTCTCCCCCGCTACGGCTGGAGCATTAACCGCCTTTTTCCAATACACCGCCTATTACAGCGCGATTCTGAGGGACGTTAATCCTTTTGATCAACCAGGAGTAGAAAAAAGCAAAGAATATATTTTCAAGCTCATTAAGGAAAAATAGTTTTATATAAACGCGTAAAATTGATAACTTTGTTTGACGGAGTTATTAATTATACGCGCCATTCGCCGATGTGGTGGAACTGGTAGACACGCACGATTCAGGTTCGTGTGCTTCACAGCTTGTGGGTTCGACTCCCACCATCGGTACATAGTTTTACGAAACTTTTTAGGATCAGGCCTTATAAATTTGATTCTAAATTTAATTAGAAAAATCAAAAACAGACAAAACACTCAAAAGCAAATTATGGGTTTTGCGAGTTTAGTTTTGTGATGATTTTTGATTGTAAGAAAAAATAATGACACAATTAAAAAACAAACTCCGCATTATTCCTCTAGGAGGACTTGGGGAGGTCGGAAAAAACATGACCGTATTTGAATACGGACAAGAAATTATCATCGTAGATATGGGTCTACAATTTCCTGAAGAAGATATGCCAGGAATCGATTATATCATTCCTAACACTGAATATCTGAGAGGAAAAGAAAAAAACATCAAAGGTGTTTTTATCACTCATGGACATATGGACCACATCGGAGCCATTCCGCATCTTATGCCGAAGTTGGGCAATCCGCCTATGTTCGGTTCCGCGATGACCGCTGGTATAATTAAAAAAAGACAAGAAGATTATCCGAACAAAAACATCAATATTAACGTTGTAGATTATGATAGTAAGATTAATTTGGGAACTTTCAAAGTAGAATTTTTCCACGTCAACCACACTATCCCGGGCGTTCTCGGTCTCGTGATTCACACACCAGAAGGAATTATCGTGCATACAGGAGACTTCAAATTTGACCACAGCCCGATTGCCGACAAACCAGCGGACATTGGACGCATTGCGCAAATTGGAACACAAAAAGTGTTAGCGCTTATGTCCGACAGCACCTCCGCTGAAATACCTGGCTATTCTATCAGCGAGAACGACATTCAAAAAGTTCTTGATGATATTTTTGCCAAAGCAGAGGGACGTATGATAGTTGCTACTTTCTCTTCACTCATCAGTCGTATTCAGCAAATCATCACTATCTCAGAAAAATATGACCGCAAGGTCGCTATTGATGGTTTCAGTATGCGCAACAACGTAGAAATCGCAAACGAACTCGGCTATCTCAAAATCAAAAAAGGAACACTCATTAAACCAGAACAAATTAAAAACTATCCTGACAACAAGGTGTCATTGATGTGCACTGGCGCGCAAGGAGAAGAAAAAGCGGTATTGATGCGAATCGTTAACAAAGAACACAGACACGTCAATATTAAAAAAGGTGACTCAGTGGTTTTCTCCTCTTCGGTCGTTCCGGGAAACGAAAGAACAGTGCAAAATCTCAAAGACCAACTCTATCGCCAACAAGCACATGTTATTCATTATAAGATGATGGACGTTCATGCTGGTGGACACGGACACGCGGAAGATTTGAAGATGATGATAAATCTCATCAAACCAAAATATTTCATCCCAATTCACGGAAATTATTATATGCTTAAACTCCACGCCGAGATCGCAGAGGCAGTGGGAATTCCGCTAAGTAACTCTCTGGTAGCTGGCAACGGACGCGTGATGGAACTTACTGCCGATTCGGCGGTTCTGACCAAAGAAAAGGTTCCTGCTAATTATGTGATGGTGGACGGACTCGGCGTTGGTGATGTCGGCAACGTGGTGCTACGCGACAGACAACAAATGAGCGAAGACGGAATGTTTACTGTTATTGTAATTATAGACGGCAAAACTGGAAAAGTTCTAGGACAACCAGATATAATTTCCCGCGGCTTCATCTATATGAAAGGCTCGCCAGAACTTATCCGCGAGACCAAACGCAGAGTGGTTGATATTGCAAACAAGACAGCAGCGCCAGAAAATGATATTAACTGGGCCTACGTCAAAGACAATATTCGCGACCAGATCGGACAATTCTTGTTCGACAAAACACAGAGAAGGCCGATGGTATTGCCGGTGGTGATTGAAGTGTAATACTCTATGGTTTCTAAAAAGACTGCTTTTATAGAAGGCAGTCTTTTTTAAATCGCAGAATAACAACACCTAAACGAAAAAGATTCTATCGCAAAAATATAGTCAAAAGGATTCTTACGAGAATGACGAGGGAAGGATTTTATTCGATTGGCAGAATTTTATTATTTTATCTTTTTATCTATCGCCAGACTCCCCTCTTGAGAAAAAAAAGGGGGGGCGGTGTCATCCTGAGTGTAGCGGAGCGAAACCGAAGAATCTCTTCATTAAAATATAAATTTACTATGGCAGTAAATAATATGGATAATTGTAATGAAGCGATTCCTCGACAAGCTCGGAATGACACGCAGAAATCTCACCGTATTAACTTTAATGATATTTTACATATTATGATTTTATGTAAGGGGAGAAAGGCTATGTCCAAAAAGAAAAGCAACAAAACAAAAATTGAAACTTGCCCAAGGTGTAGGGACAAAAAAGAAGAGATGAATTCTGATGGCGCAAAAGTGCCATGTAGCCTATGCCAGAAAAATAGATACGGAAGCTGTGTCTATTGACCAGCTTCTTATTGTTTTTTTATGTCTCTCTTGACCGACTCTATTATTTGGTTATAATGAAATTACAACTAGTATTCACATTTATGAAAACAATAAACAACAGCAAAATGTATTCTAAAGATTGGCAGATCCTGTCAGGCTGTTTTGTTGTTTTCTTATAGGATTATAAACCTTTCAGATAAGAGAATTCATAACGGCCTGAAGGGCTGTTTTTTTGTGTTAATAATAAAAAAAACAAAGTCTCTTCGGTTTTATCTATTTCAATTTTAATAAAATAATAACAAAAATATGCAAAGAAAAATAAAAGCTAATCGCCTATCCCTTCGCTGGCAAAGCTAGAAACCATTTTCATTTTATTAATTTTATTCAACATTATGAACACAAAAAAAGAAAAATCCTTAAAAACATTTCCAAACGCTGATGGTTTTTTTGACACTTACGGCGGACAATTCATTCCTCCTGAACTTAAACCTGCGTTTGAAGAGATTGAAATTGCATACGAAAAAATAAAAGATGATAAAGATTTTTTAGAAGAATATCACGAGTTACTTGCCAACTATGTTGGACGCCCTTCGCCATTATATTTTTCAAAAAGACTTACTGAAAAATTAGGAGGTGCGAAAATATATTTAAAACGAGAAGATCTTAACCACACAGGAGCACACAAAATTAATCATTGCCTTGGTGAAGCTCTACTTGCAAAAAAAATGGGCAAGAAAAAACTCCTAGCAGAAACAGGGGCAGGACAACATGGTGTTGCTGTTGCGACAGCGGCTGCTTTAGTCGGTCTTGAGTGTGAGATACATATGGGAGCTATCGATGTTCTGAAACAAGCGCCAAACGTAACTAGAATGAAAATTCTTGGAGCAAACGTTGTAGAGGTAACATCAGGAGGACGTTGTCTTAAAGATGCGGTAGACAGTGCTTTTGAGGCATATATGAAGGAATATCAAGATACTTTCTACGCCATCGGTTCTGTTGTTGGTCCGCACCCTTTTCCAAAAATGGTTCGTGATTTTCAATCGATAATTGGAAAAGAAGCAAAAGAGCAAATTCAAAAACAAGAAGGTCGTTTGCCTGATTATCTTATTGCTTGTGTTGGAGGCGGTTCTAACTCTATTGGATTATTTCATGAATTTCTTGACGATAGAGATGTTAAAATGATTGGTGTCGAACCCGGAGGAAAAAGTTTCAAACCAGGAGATCATGCCGCAACACTTACGCTCGGAACACCGGGGACGCTTCACGGAATGTTCACCTATCTTTTACAAAACGAAAAAAATGAACCGCTTTCTGTTCATTCTGTTGCATCAGGACTTGATTATCCTGCCGTTGGACCTAATCATTCACAACTCAAAGATTTGAAACGTGTCGAATATGTTACCGCAAATGATAGAGAAGCGATTGATGCATTTTTAACTCTTTCTAGAGTTGAAGGCATTATTCCTGCACTTGAAAGTTCTCATGCACTCGCACATGCAATTAAAATTGCCCCAAAACTTTCAAAAGATAAAATTATTATAGTAAATCTTTCTGGGCGAGGAGATAAAGATGTTGATTTTGTTGCAGAAAATCAGAAGAGTTAAATACCTGCAGCGCCCTGACCTATCCGAAGTGCGAGAAAATAAAGACCCTGCCCCCTTGGGGAGATAAACTTTAAGAAGAAAAAAATATGACAAGCATAAAACAAAGCAACACCGACCACTCTTGGTGGCACCTAAACTAAAATATTTTAGGCTGTCTTGCTTTTTCTTAAAAAACAAATTTGAAAAAAAACATGGCAGCCTAAAAGGTTGCTTGTTTTTATTTAATTAAAACTACAAAAATAAAAATTAGAGTTATAAGATGTAATAGGAAACGCCGGCTGGGGCATGGAAATATTGCCCGAAGAAGAACTGTCGGAACGAGAGAAAGCAAGCGGAAAATGGCGAACCTCGCCAGAAGCTATAACTAGCTCAGAATTATAAAAATAAAAAGGAGGTTATTAAAATGGAAAAATTATATTATTGTTGTGGAGAAAGAAATGAAGATAACTGTCAGAAACTTGGGGCTTGTTGCCAAAAAAAAGGACATTGCGGCAAGACTAACAAAACAGAAAAAAGAATACAGCTTTCTTAAGCTGTATAAAAAAGATTAATGGCAGATAAAAAATCGTCTGCCTTTCCCCTTTTATAAATTGCTTAATTCTCTATATATTTTATAATTAATCAAAGAACATAATAAACTTAATAATTTTATGAACAAAAAAAACATTATTGTGAGCGGAATTCAACCGTCAGGAGAGTTGCACATCGGCAATTATTTGGGCGCGCTTCGGAACTTTGTGAAACTGCAAGAGGAGGGCTATGAGTGCATTTTTTTCATCGCCGATTTGCATTCTATGACTATCGACTACAATCCCAAAGAAAAAGCCAAACAAACGATGAACTTGGTGTTGGACTATTTGGCAGCCGGCATTGATCCGGAAAAATCGACGATATACGTTCAATCGCAGGTTCCAATTTGCACAGAGCTAACTTGGATTTTCAACACCGTTACGCCTATTGCCGAATTGGAAAGAATGACGCAATTCAAAGATAAATCACAAAAACATACGCAAAATATCAATATGGGACTTTTGGACTACCCCGTGCTTATGGCAGCAGATATTTTGATATACAAAGCCACCACCATTCCAGTCGGACAAGACCAATTCCAACACGTCGAACTCACAAGAAAAATCGCGCGTTTCTTTAATAACAAATTCGGGCAAACTTTCGAAGAACCGAAAGAAGTCATCACTCCGACGCCAAAGATTATGAGCCTCACTGATCCGACCAAGAAGATGAGCAAATCGCACGGACCCAAGTCTTATATCGCAATCAACGACTCGCCAGAAATGATTGAAATGAAAATGAAAAAAGCGGTTTCCACCACTGAATATGATAAAGACGTTTATGATTTTTATGCCACACTTTTGAAAGAATTCGGCTCAACTGAAAATCAAAAATATTTCGCCGCACAATTCAAAGGAAAAGACATCAAATTCTCCGAGCTGAAAAAGGCGCTGGCAAAAGACATCGCAGAATATTTCAAACCGTTCCGCGAAAAACGCGCCGAGCTAGAAAAAAACCCAGAATTGGTCAAAGAGATTCTTAGAAAAGGCGCCGAAAAAGCAAACACCAAAGCGCAAAAAACAATGAATGAAGTGAGAAAAAAAGCGGGATTGCTTTAGTTAAGCAATTCCTAAGAAGATGATTCTGGAATATTAATTGTTTGGGGCGTTTTTACTCTTGACGAGTCTGCCGTATTGTTTTGATAAAGAGAGTGTACTATTAAATCCTCCCTTGAACATCGGTTCTCCTCGTAGATATAAAATCTACAGCAGTTGCATTCTTTTTCACATAATACTTTTATAGCTCCTTTTACGACACGATAACACAGGAATGAACTTCCCCTCATTAGAATAAGTTTTGATCCTCCATTAAAAGGTACTCTAACTAAACACATAGACTTAGCCTCTCTTTTCTGCTTTTCTTGGGTTTTTTATTTTGTTTTTTTAGATTTATATTTTTTATTCTCCGTTTTAGGCATGTAAGCGCCAAAAAAATAACCTCTTTTGAGATTATTTTTTTGAAAGAAACGGAAAAGGAAAAAATATCTTTGTAAAAAACGGAGCAGCGCAAAACATCTTTTCTTTTTTCATTTCGTTCATAAACCGATTCTTATCCTTATTATTTCTTGTTTTTAATATTACTGCAAAGATAAAATCGTGTCAATGGTCTTTTTTATCTAAACCACTTGATTTTAAGTCAGAAGTTTCGATATAATAAGTGCTTTCATAAGATGTAAGTCATCCATCATCTGCCTATTTAGCATACCTATTGCAACGTTATAGCTCTAGAGCAATAACTCCTCTTCCCCTCTTAGAAGAGAATCTTTAAACTCAACTCATTTAAAGAGTTGTGTATCTTTAAATATCTCACAAAAAAAACGCGTCGAACGCGTTTTTTTCATAACAGAACAAAAACCTGAATTACTACCTCTCATATCGATCAACAATGCGAATAGTGTCGTCGAGATGCGGAGTAGAATATTCCTGTAACACAGTATTTTCCATCGCTAGAATCGTGTGAGGTGTGCCAGGCTCAATGCGGACAGTTTCATCCTTGCGAAGTATAACTTCCTTGTCATCAAATTTGATAAGCGCCACACCGGAAACAATACGCATGGTCTCGTCCTTCTGAACGTGCTTGTGATGAGATGTGCCCTCATCTTTCATAAGATAAAGTTCCTTAGTCAGATATTTATCAGTATAGGCGATAATTTTTTCATAACCCCACGGCTTATCTTCCTTGTTAGAATATTCTTTGTTAACAGTTTCCAAGTCTTTAATAGAATCCACTGACTGCCAGAAAACATCCTCGCGATAAGCGTCCATAAGCCCGTCTGCCGCAATTTGAGGAAAAACCAATTTCTCTGCATCCCCTTCCTCGTATTTCAAAAATAAGTCTTTAATATCTTTTGAGATGATATAGATGCCCGCGTTAATGAAATAATCCAATCTCGGCTTTTCCTTAAACCCAGTTATTTTACTGCCAGAAAGTTCCATTACACCGTATGGGGAGATGAGAGGTGTAATATACATCGACATTTTGTTTCTATGATCCCTTATCATTTCCCCGATGTTCACGTCACAAACGACATCGCCATTACGAATTATATAATTATCAACATCAAAATTTTTGAAGAGATTGTTGATGGCGTATAAAGTTCCACGAGGACTGTCCTCGACCAGATAATGCAGATTGACACCGTTCCAACTGTTGCCAAAACGCTCTTCTATTTTTTCGCTCAAATATCCGCAAAGAAAAACCACATCTTTCACTCCTGCATATTTGAACTGCAAAATTTGCTTGTCCAAAATCGTATAATCGTTTTTTATGGATAGAAGCGGCTTAGGTAGGCTGTCCGTCAATGGCTTCAGCCTTTTGCCATACCCTCCGCAAAGTATTGCTCCAATCATATTTTTAATTTTATTAATTTAAAATTCGAATAAATCAAGGTTCTCTGATATTTCGCAAAAATTATTTTATTCTTCAATCACCGCTAATACTTCTTTAACCTTATCTTCGGTAATCGTGGAATCTCTAGACTCCAAATTAAGACGAACTAACGGTTCGGTATTAGAAGTGCGGACATTAAACCAGAAATCGGGATACTCAACGGAAATACCGTCAATTTCCGAAATCCTACCGTCTGCATATTTCTGTTTTATTTTCTCCAACACCGCCTTTTGATCCGCGACTTTGCGATTAATCTCTCCTGAACTGCAATATTTATCATAGGAACCCGTCATTTCTGAAAAAGTTTTCTCCTCACTAGAAAGGAATTGCATAAAATTAGCCAGAAAAATAAACGGCATTTCAAAAGTTCCATAATGTTCTTGATAATAATAGTGACCGGAAGATTCACCGCCGAACACCGCGCCATTTTCAATCATAATCTCCTTGATAAGGGAATGTCCCACCGGCGTCAAAATCGGATCTCCTTTCATTTCAGTAATAATATCAAGAGGAGTTTTACCCGAACGGACGTCATAGCAAATCACAGAACCAGCTTCTTTTCTAAGCTCAATCTGCGCCATAATAGCCAGAAGAATTTCAGGTTTCAGGGCCTCCCCTTTCTCGTCTACAAAGAAATAGCGATCAGCGTCACCATCAATGGCAATCCCAAAATCTGCTCCGTTTTTCACGACCTCTTCTTTCAAAAGTGCAATATTTTCTTCTTTCATCGGATCCGCCTCGTGAGAAGGAAAACTGCCGTCTAACTTGAAATTGATTTTGATAATATCAGCTGGAATATGTTTAAAAAAATTATCCATATCCAAAGCGCCCATAGCGTTGGCGGCATCAATCACAATCTTAAATTTCTTGATTTTACTAATATCAAAAGACACAAGCTGTTCACTGGCCAAATCCTCCAATACATGATCTTCTTTAAAAATTACACCTTTCTCGCCTTTGTTTGCGAACTCTTCGCTAAGCATTATTTCCTTAATTCGAAGAATACCAGAATTTTTACTCACTGGAAAACTGCCCTTAAGCACCATCTTAAAACCATTATAATCTTTGGGATTGTGTGAAGCTGAGACTTGAATACCGGCATCATATCCGTAATAAGCAACCGCAAAATAAAAAGTTGGAGTGCTTGCAAGTCCGATATCAACAATATTAAGTCCGCTATCAAGCAGACCCCTCTCTACTTCGGTGCGAAGAGCAGGAGAAGAAAGACGCATGTCAGAACTTAACACCACCGAGGTTGCTGCCGGATTTTTTTCCAGAACAAAGGTAGCATAACTGCGCCCGAGTTTATAAGCAAAAGCTTCATCAATTTCCGTCGGATAAATGCCACGGATATCATAAGCCTTAAAAACACCTTCGTTTATTTTTTCCATATCTTTATAAATTATTTTTTATGATCTTTTCCACATCATGAAAATCTTTCACGATATGATCCGCCAAATCAGAACTAGAGCTTATATACCTTCCGCTCGGACGCTCAATCTTCATTACAATCACTTGAGGAGTCGTTTTTTTCACAAGATCAACTTGATCCGCTTTGTCTTCCACAAAAAAGATTTTCTCGCCAGGATGATCCTGAACAATATCTGCAAAATTTTCTTCTTTGCTTTTAGAAGTAATAATAATCTCGCCAAAATATGGAGCTATTTTGGAGTTATCAATTTTCTTCCGTTGTGACGGCGTTGTGCCGAAAGAAAGCATTGCCAGTTCTTCTTTGCCGAATGCTTTGGCAAAATCAAAAAAATCATTATGAACAAAAACATCAACATTAGCAAAAAGATCATCTACCTTGCTACGAGTTTTACAAACATCAAATTCCTTAGACTGGACAAAAAAATCAAAAATAGTGTCCAGGTCAAAATCTCCGACCTTCGCTTTAGTTTTTTCATAATTGTCATAAAAATCTTTTTCCGAAAAACCCACACTATTAAAAATATGAATCATCTCCTTGATAAATCCGTCCGTATTCAAAATTGTATCATCGAAATCTAAATAAATTTTCATACTTTCTTATCTATTTATTATATCTTTTTTTACGATATCGCCCGGCAATGTTGTTGTTTCGGGGTCCAACTTCACGCCGGGATAGAAGGAAGTGTGAACACCAGTTTTACACCCATCGCCAATAATCACTCCTAATTTTTTCATTTCAACATCTACCACGCGTTCGCCCACTTGTGACTTGATATTTTTTCCATCATGACGCAAGTTGGCTGTAATCGTGCCTGCACCAAAATTCACGTTATTGCCCAGAACAGAGTCACCGACATAGGAAAGATGCGCAACATTAGTGTCGTCACCGATAATCGAATTCTTGATTTCCACCGCCTGCCCAACATGACAATTGTTCCCAATAACCGTTCCAGAGCGCAAAAATGCATTCGGACCAATAACACATTTTTCACCAATCATAACCGGCCCTTCGATATAGACTCCTGATTTGATAACAGTGTTATCACCGATAATCACTTGTCCTTTAATTGTCGCCCCTTTCTCCACTTTTGCTTTTTTACTTATGCCGGTTTTAATTCTTTTGAGCAGAAAACTATTTGCGCAAAGCAGACTCCAAGGGTAGGTCGTCGCGAGCCAGAAATCTTTCACTGGCACCACTTTTATCTCAGTTTTTTGCGCTAATAAATTATAGGCATCAGTAAGCTCATATTCCCCACGCTCAGAAAGTTTTATATCACCAAGAACTTCAAAAATATCTTTAGAAAAAAGAAAGCAACCAATATTCACCAAATCGGAAATAAATTCCTGTGGTTTTTCTACAACTTCTATGAATTTATCTCCCTCGACTTTCAAAACTCCAAAATTGGAAGGGTTTTCAACCTTTTGCGCCAATATGGCATTTTCATACTTCAAAAGATTGCGAATATCGATTCTACTATAAAGATCATCTCCGAACATCAAAATAAACCGATCTTTTATGTGATCTTTTACCAAAGCAAGAGCGCTAGCATTCCCCGATGCAGCTTCCTGGGTAACATATTTGATTTTCATGCCACGATAGTTTTCTCCCAGAGATTTTTTTAACATTTCAGATTTATACCCCACCACGATAATTATCTCATCAACAATTCCTCTGAGCTGTTCAAGGTTATGTTCAATAATTGTAATGTTGGCAATTTTCAATAGGGGCTTTGGTCTGGTTAAGGTTAGCGGAAAAGTTCTAGTAGACTTGCCTGCCGCCAGAATTACAGCTTGCATAAGCGTATATATTAAACGATTTATTTCTTGATATAGATTTCTTGCGTCGGATAAGGGATTACAAATTTCTCTTTATTAATCCTCTCATATAGTTTCTCCGTCAACCAAGTCTTGACTTCAAATTGTTTTTTAGGATTTGCAACCCAGACTACTGCTAAAAATTTCAGAGAAAAATCCCCCATTTCCGTAAAATGAACTGAAGGCGCAGGCTCTTTCTCCGCCCCCTCGCAACTTTGCAAAACATCCAAAATTGCCTTTTTAGCTTTCTTCACATCAGTTCCATAAGCCAAATTGACATCAATCTTCACTTTTATCTTGGACTTCGGCTTATTATAGTTTACTATCTTAGAACTGGCAACAATACTATTGGGGATAATAACCACTGTCTCATCAAAAGTTTTTATCTTAGTGGAACGTATTCCGATTTCCAATACGTCGCCAATTTCTCCACTATCCAATTTAACTCTGTCCCCCACCCGAAAAGGCTTGTCAAAATAAATAGAAATTCCTCCGAAAAGATGAGATATGGTATCCTGCGCCGCAAAAGCGACCGCTAATCCAACAATTCCCGCCGAAGCCAGGAGAGGGGTGAGATCCAGGTTCCAAATCCTAAGTAAAACAACTATACCTATAAACCAAACTACAAGACCACTTAAGTTTTTAAAAAGTGGGAGCATTCCATCATCTGTATGATATCTGGATTTTTCCGCCACGCGAGAACCCACTCCACCGATTGTGATTTTAACTATTTTTGCAAGTGCAGAGGCCCAAATCAAAACCGCCAACGATTTTATAATATCAGAAAAATAGATAGCAAAACTATCCAAGAAACTAACAAAGAAAAGGGCTTGATAAAATCCGAATAAAATCACAGAATAAAAAATTGCCGGCTCCAAAACTTTGATAATATAATCATCAGCATCATTTTTAGTTTTGACTGTCAATTTAACTAGAACATTAGAAAAAAGAAAACTAACAATTTCTGCTAAGAGAAAAAAACTGACAAGAACAAAAACAGCAATTATATAAGGCGAAATTCCCGCTCCAACATAAAACTCAAGCGCCTCATCTAATTCCCCCAGGTATTCATTTATCATTTTTATTTTTTATTTTTATTATGCTTTCATTATAGCAAAAAATTGAATTTATATAAAGGAATTGACAAATGAGCAATTTTAGACATAATTGGGTTGGAGATAAAATCATGATAAAAAAAATACATGCAGAAGCCATTATAACGGTTATAATGACTGGAACCGTCTTATTCCTTGCAAGCATAATAAAAACGCTTCCAGGAAATGAAGCATACAGCTCTAGTCCAAACCTGACAGGCGTATGCCTAGGTCTCACGGGATTGACATCCATTTGTCTCCTCATAAGGCATAATCATTAAACTCACTATTTTCTTATTAAGAGAATGGTGAGACTTTTTTATTGACTTAAGAGCATCTTCAGGTTAAGTTTAAAGATAGATAATATATATTTAATTTCACAAATATGGGATTTTCAGTAGGAATTGTCGGGCTGCCGAATGTGGGCAAATCTACACTTTTCAAAACGCTTACCAAAAAAGAAATCGACATTTCAAATTATCCTTTTTGCACCATCGACCCGAATGTGGGCATCGTCAAAGTTCCAGACGAAAGGCTGGAAAAATTGACTACATTCTCCGAGAGCGCAAAAACCATTCCGACCGCGATTGAGTTTGTGGACATCGCAGGACTGGTCAAAGGCGCACACAAAGGCGAAGGATTGGGAAATAAATTTCTTTCTAATATCCGTGAGGTGGATATGATTGTGCATATCGTCCGCGGCTTCGAAAATGGCAAAATCATCCACGTGCACAACAAAGTCAATCCTGATGACGACGTGGACGCTATTAATACGGAGCTCATTCTGTCCGACTTAGAAACCATTGAAAAACGTCTGTCTAAAATTGAAAAAGAAGTCAGATCAGGCGACAAAAATTCCATAGCGCTCAAGGCGATTTTGGAAAAATATAAAAACGCGCTAGAAAATGAAAAAATGGCAAACAGTGTCGAATTGGATGAAAAAGAACAAGAGCTGACGAGGGAATTTCAGCTTCTCACAAATAAACCGATTCTCTATGTTGTTAACGTGAATGAAAGCCAAAAAATTTCCGAAGAAAATATTCTCCCGAATATAGAAAATAAAATATTTCTACCCATCCAATTCGAGCTCGATCTTGCTGACCTCTCCCCTGAGGAAGTGGCAGATTTTCGACAAGAAGCAAATATTGATTCGCAAATTTCCAGCATAGAAAATTTAATCACAAAATGCTATGACCTTCTGGGGCTTATCACTTTTCTCACGACTGGCAAAGACGAAACCCGCGCTTGGACGATCAAAAAAGGTTCGACTGCACCTCAAGCCGGAAGCGCCATTCACAGCGACTTTGAAGAAAAGTTCATCCGCGCCAGCGTCATTAATTGGCAAAAATTGATTGAAGCAGGTTCACTCGGAAATGCAGTGGAAAAAGGACTTCTCCGCACCGAGGGAAAAAACTATATAGTGCAAGATGGAGATGTCATTGAGTTTAAGATTTGATTAATTTCCGATTTTATATCAGGCTGCTATTGCCGCGAAAGCTCCTTAATCTGATAATAAAAATAGAAACTCATCTCACCTGGAAAGATTTCTATTTTTGACGAATGTTATCCTAAGTTCATTTTAGAATTTTCATTGTGGTTAATCTATATTAACCTAGTAATGTATGATTTGTTATTTTTTTTATGAACTCCGAATATTTTGCAAAAAACAAAATTCCAAAATAATAAATAAATTTTTCGTCTTTATAAGAAAAGTTGTCAGCGAATTGTCTAGTTTGCACAAGAATAACAAAATGCTGGTTTTCAGCGAAAAATATATCTCAGACGATTTAAGATAGCACAACTTTAATATTTACATGCAAAACCTCCTTGCCAAACCGCAAAAACCGTGTTAGGATAAGGCATCGAAAGGTGAAGATATATGGCATAGAACCTCTATGTCCCAGGTCCATATATATCTGTATTTTTTGTGCTAAAATCAAAATTTATAACTCAAATAATCTAAAAAAGAATGAAAAATTATGAGCTCCTTTACATTCTTCCTGCATCAGAAACCAGCGAAGAAATCGTAAAGAATTTTCAGGATGTACAAAAGCATATCGAGAAGTTCGATGGCAAAATGCTTGAGACTTTGCTTGAGCACCCATTCCTGACCAAAACAGGTATGTCCAAAGATGAGGAACCTGATGAAATCAAAGCTATCCCTGTCGTCAAAAGAAAATTGGTTTATCCAATTAAACACGAGAAATTCGGATATTATTGTTTTGTGAATTTCCAAATGGAAGGAAAAAGAATTCAAGACATCGACGAATTTTTAAGACTCAACTCCAACATCCTTAGGCACCTGATCACAGAAGCAGATCCAATGACTAGAGAAGAATTCGAAACTCTGCAGACACTCTTCGCTCGAAAGAAAGCAGAAAAAGACAAAGAAGAAGCAGAGAGAGAAAATCCAAAACCTAAAGAAGATGCAAAAAGAGAACCTCGCAAAGAAGAGGTTGCTGCTCCTCAAGAAATAGTAGAGAAGAAAGAGGAAGAAAAAGAACAAGTGGTGGCTACAGAAGAAGTTGTGAAAGAAATTACAGAAAAAGTGATTGAAGAGGTTGTGGAAGAAAAAGAAATAACGAAAAAGAAAGAGAAACCAGCGAAGAAAGAAGGAATAATTGAAGAAGTCATTGAAAACAAGAAGAGTAGCAAAAAAAGCAAAATTAAACTTGAGGAATTAGAAGATAAGCTCGACGAAATTTTGGAAGACACTATTGTATAGTTTAAATGGATTAAGTTTTACAAAATAATCTAAAACTATGAATTTCAACAAAGTCATCATTATCGGGAGAGTTACTAAAGATCCTGAGATACGAACTACCACAAGCGGACAATCAGTAGCCTCACTCAGCGTTGCCACTAATCGTGTTTGGAACAGCAATTCAGGCGAAAGGCAAGAAAAAACTGAATTCCATAATATAGTAGCCTGGGGAAAACTCGCTGAAATCTGCGGACAATATCTCACTAAGGGACAAGAAGTCCTTTTTGAAGGCAGATTGGAAACACGGACATGGGATGGTCAAGATGGACAGAAACGATCCCGAACTGAAATCATCGCCGAGAATATGCAAATGGGTTCCAAAAGCAAAGGAGTTGGAACTGGAGGAAGTTATGAAAAGCCAACAGAGACTTCTCGCCCACAAGAACCTAAAAAAGAAAATCCTGGAAATGCCGAAGAAGAAATTAAGATCGAAGACATTCCTTTTTAAGAATTAATCAACCATCAAATATGCTAAATAACATCAAGAAAAACAACACCTCTACAGTGAAGAAACAATGCGTCTTCTGCATGGAAAGAGAACGAAATGTGGACTACAAGGATCCACAAACATTACAAAGATTCATAAATCAAAGAGCAAAAATTATGTCGCCAAAAAGAACAGGCGCTTGCACCAAGCACCAGAGACAGATTGCAACCGCAATCAAACGTGCAAGATTTATGGCATTATTGCCCTATGTTGCAAAGTAAAAAATGAATAAAAAAACAGACCCTATTGCAGGGTCTGTTTTTTTACGGGCAAAAACAAGTTTAAACTTCGTCTGATTCTATCACTTCTTCTTTTGTCATTGTTTCCTTCACTTCCTTCGCCATCTGCTCAGCGATTTTCGGATTGTCTTTCAAGAATTTCTTACTTGCTTCAAAACCTTGCCCCAATTTTGTTTCTTTATAATTATACCAAGCACCACCCTTCTTTGCCACGCCACGTTCGACGGCAACGTTAAGCAAATCTCCAGTATAGGAAATTCCTTCATTATACATAATATCAAACTCGGCTGTCTTGAAAGGAGCTGCTACTTTGTTTTTCACTACTTTAGCCTTGACGCGATTTCCGATTATATTTTCACCCTGTTTGATCTGAGCGCTCTTACGCACTTCAATTCTCACAGAAGAATAAAATTTAAGCGCGTTCCCTCCGGTAGTTGTTTCAGGATTACCAAAAACCACACCGATTTTCATACGAATCTGATTAATAAAGACAACAGTGCAGCTTGATTTATGGATAATACCAGTCAATTTTCTAAGTGCTTGACTCATAAGCCTCGCCTGTAATCCCATATGAGAATCTCCCATTTCGCCTTCGATTTCAGCACGAGGAGTTAGTGCTGCCACAGAGTCGATGACAATCACATCCACAGCATTAGACCTTACTAATGCCTCTACAATCTCCAAAGCTTGTTCTCCGCTGTCCGGTTGTGAAACTATCAAATCCTTGATATTCACCCCAATTTTTTTAGCATATTCAGGATCCAACGCGTGTTCAGCGTCAACGAACGCAGCCGTTTCTCCGCGCTTTTGAGCTTCAGCGATAACGTGAAGTGTGAGCGTAGTTTTTCCACTCGACTCTAACCCATAAATTTCTACAATTCTTCCCTTAGGAATTCCGCCACCGAGTGCGATGTCCAAAGAAATTGAACCCGTAGAGATGAAGTCCACATCCATCGATCGAGCTTCTCCCAATTTCATAATCGCCCCTTCTCCAAAACGACTCTGAATTTCTTCCAAAGTGTCTTTTATGGCTTTCTGTTTTTTATCAGAAGCAGCATTTGTTATTTCTGACTTTTTTTCCTCTTCTTTTTTACTAGACATAATTTTAATTTTAATTTTATATAAAAAATATTAATCTATTTTGCTATTTTCTTGAAAAGTCGCTTTATTATCCGTAGGCACTGTCGTATTCTTCGTGATTGTCTCAGTGTCATTTTGGTCCGAAATAGAAGCAGACGTAATTGCGTTGTTCTCTTTAACTTCTTCCATATCAATCTCGACATCTTTCCCCGTTTCCACTTCTCCGTCAACTTCTTCAACCACAACATTTTTCTCATCCGGCTTTTCATAAACAATGTTAATTTCCCGACGTTCTGATTTATTAAATCTATTTTTAGCTTCCACTATCAAAGAGTTTCTTCCCTCACTCAGGGTTATTTTTTCCATAAAACCACCATCACTGCCGACAGTAACGATTTGTCCGTTGATTTCTAGAATCGCATCGTCTTCCGTTTTTCCACTCAGCCACAAATCCTTTTCTTTCGTAACCATTGAGTCAGACATCGGCTTTTCAATAAACAGATAAGGCTTAGAATTGAAAGAATTGATTTGATGAACAAAATAATAACCCAAGACAAAAATGATAAACAAACTCGCCGCAAAAGTCAAAATACGTGGTGTAATCGTAACATAATCTGAAAATCTCCTTTTGTTTGATTTTGTCATTTCGCCCCCTTCTGAATGTTCATCCTTCAAAAAAAATGACATCTCACGACTATAGATTTTGATCAATTGTCCGCCATCTATGTCTAGAAAATTTGCATAACTTTTAATAAAACCACGCACGTAAACTTGAGGAGGCAAACTGCGATAATCGCTTTTTTCCAGACTTTCCAAATATTCATATTTGATGCCAAGCTTACGACTGATTTCATCAAGAGAAAGATTCCTATCTTCTCTTTTCCGACGAAGACAATCCCCGGCAGTAAACGTTTCAGCAATATTTTTAATTTGAAATTTTCTTTTGAACATAAAACTATATTATAATCCTAAATTAGCATTTTCCTCTTCGCCAGACTCTTCCTCTTCCGACGAGGATCCGCTATCGATGTATACTTCACGTGGCTTAGCACCTTGAGCTGGACCTATTGCACCTTTGTCCTCCATCAAATCCAGAAGTCGAGCGGCACGCGCATAACCGACACGAAGTCGCCTTTGCAAAAGTGAAGCAGAAGCCTTGCCGGCGTTTGTAACGACTTCCAATGCCTCGCCATACAAATCATCATCCACGTCGCTGTTTTCTCCCATAGGATCAGAAGCAAATTTTTTGCTTTCTACGATTTCGCTATTATATTCAACATCGCTTTCTTTTTGTGATTTTATGAAATCCACCAGTTTGCGAACTTCTTCTTCTGAAATGAAAACACCCTGAATACGTTTTGGTTTATTAGCATCGCTGGAAAGATAGAGCATATCTCCATTCCCCAGAAGCTTCTCCGCACCAGAAGAATCCAGAATAGTGCGGGAATCAATCTGACTGGCGACACAGAAAGCGATACGAGTCGTGATATTGGCCTTGATAAGTCCGGTAATAACTTCGACCGATGGACGCTGAGTGGAAAGCACTAGATGAATTCCGATTGCGCGCGCCATCTGTGCGAGCCTCACTATGACCGCCTCCATTTCTCTCCCGTGAGTCGCCATCAAATCCGCCATCTCATCAATAACAATGATGATATAGTGAAGAGGGTCCTGTTCCTGAAGACGAGTGTGAACCGCTTCATTATACGATTCTATATTCCTACAGCCATATTTGGAAAGCAAATCATATCGATTTTCCATCTCCTTGACCGCCCACTTAAGCGCATTAATCGCCTTATCAGGATCAGTGATGACCGGGGCAAGAAGATGAGGAATGTCGTTATAAGGAGTTAACTCAACGCGTTTCGGATCAATCATTATGAATTTAAGTTCATCAGGAGAATTTTGAAAGAGGAGCCCAGTGATGAGAGTATTTACACAAACTGTTTTTCCACTTCCAGTTGCACCCGCCACCATTAAGTGAGGCATTTTCGCGATATTAGAAATGACAGAATTGCCAGCCACGTCTCGCCCCAAAATCATACTAAGATTAGATTTACGATTCTTAAATTCCGGCGACTCTAAAACGTTTTTGAGCGTGACCATTGCCACTGACTGATTCGGAAGCTCAATTCCGATCCAACTTTGTCCAGGAATCGGAGCTTCAATACGAAGCGATTTTGCAGCCAACGCTAACGCCAAATCATTTTGAAGAGCAGTAATCCTGCTCAACTTCACTCCCACTGACGGCTTCAAAGTATATTGCGTTACCGTCGGTCCAACATTCACTTCTCCCATCTCAACTTCTATCCCAAAATCCGCGAGCGTTCTTTTTATAATATTGGAGTTTGCCTGAATATCGCCACTCGTCGGTTCACTGTCAGAACCATTAAGAAGACTGACCGATGGCAACTTCCAATTGCTTTTTTTCGTCGCATATTTATTAACGAAAACTTCTTCTACTTCTTTTTCTTTGCTAGTAATTTCCTTATTTTTTTCATTCTTATTTTCAACGCTATTGTCAACGTTTTCCTTCTCTAAAGATTTTACAGAAAAAACCGGAGTAGTCTCCAATGGAATCTCTGCACTTTTCCTACATTTCATCTTTCCCTTAAGAGACGAAAGTATGCCCAGTTTCGCGTCTTTTCCGTCTGTATCTTCTGTCTCATCTGTCGAATCATTTTTAATCTTTTTTCCTTTAGATTTTTTGTCATTAGGACTTTCCGCGACAGGAAATTTGAAAAAACCGATAATCTGCAAAAACGAAATTTGAAAAGTAAAAATCACAGATATCAAAAGCAACGACAGAGCAAGCACCACACCGCCCCATTTTCCTAAAAGACTAACCAAAACCCAAGCAAACGCCGAGCCTAAAAATCCCCCGCCATTTCCACTGCGAGCAATTTCAAACATATTTTCTAAAGGATAAGAAACGTGCAAAAGAGTCAAAACGGAAATCACGATTGAAAGGATGCCCAAAAAATAGGACTGGCTTTTAAAAATATTCTCCGAACGCACCACCTTAACGCCCCAGAAAAAAAGTAATATCGGAAAAAAGACAAAGCCATAACCAAAGATTAAACGCGTAAATCTATAGATGTCATTTCCTAACGTGCCAGAAAGCGACAAAAAACTGAGAGCACTAATCGCAGCCATAGTAAACAAAAAAACGCCAAAAATATCTTTACGAACATCTTCATCAATATCGATGCTAGGCAAGTTCAATCTAAAATCATTGCCCTTCTTCTTCCTTCTTTTGCGGATCATATTATAAAAATTTTGATTTATTACCCTTTAAGTATAACGCAAAACAACGTTTAAAGCAAAGAATCAAAAAATAACACTCCATAGGTATTAAAGCCAATTGGAGATGTTATATGAGAGAAAAACCCAAAAAATCCTACCCAAAAACCAAAATAGAAGCCACAACGCTAAACTTTGATTTTTTACTCCTTTCTCCTTTTCATTTTTTCTATTCTCTGCTTAATCTATATTATATAGATTTATCGAGATGAAGCGATTTTTCAACAAGCTCAAAATGACAGATACGAAAAGATTACTATTTAAGAATAACTTTTCCTGAGATGATATTATCTCGTTTTGATATTTATATAGGGAAAGACTGACACTGAGGTTCGTTGGGTTTCGAGGTCCGACCTTAAAATATCTGAAAGGTCGGACCTCAACTATTCACTCAAAAAAAGAAAACAGTTGAAACCCTATTACGGCAAATAAATATCGTGATGAAAAACATTCTATCGAAACTTAAAAATGTTATGGACTGAGTCGGAGATTGCGCTCCCGCAAGAAATAAATATTTTCAGACACAATTATTTAAACGGTCTCTTTGTTGGCTTTGAGGTCCGACCTTAAAATATCTGAAAGGTCGGACCTCCTTGAAAGGTAGAACCTCTTGATTTGATATTTCGCTCAAAAAAAGAGAACGGTTTAAAACCGTTCTCTGAAATACATCCATATAAATATATTATAAAAACCTATTGCACTTTTGTTTCTGGATCTTCTTCTTTCTTATCCGTGCCACCGAATCCACGAGCGTATCCGGTTCCAGCTGGGATGAGACGTCCGATGATGACGTTTTCCTTAAGCCCGCGAAGTTTGTCCACCTTGCCAGAAGTTGCAGCACCGATGAGCACTCGCGCAGTTTCCTGAAATGATGCGGCGGAAAGAAAACTCTCAGTCGCAAGAGAAGCTTTTGTAATTCCCAAAAGAAGCTGTTCAACCACCGCAAGATTTTTCTTCTTATCGGTAACGCCACTATGTTCTTCGTTCCATTTCTCCACTTCCTCGTTGGCATCGGCTAATTGAGCCTTTTCAATCACATCGCCAATTAAAAGATTAGTGTCTCCTGGATCAAGAACACGCACACGAGAAAGCATCTGCTTGATGATGATTTCAATATGTTTGTCATCAATTGCTTCACCTTGAGAAGTATAAACTTGTTGAACTTCTTTTATAATATACCGTTTAACTTCTTCAACTCCCTTCAACTCGAAAAGCTCGTGAATATCAACGTGCCCCTCAACAAGCTGTTGTCCAGCAATCACCAAGTCCCCCTTATTAACAAGGAGCGCGATATCGCTGTCCATCGTATAACTCTTAATCGGTTCGCCTTCTTCACCAACCACAATTTCAGATGGGACATATTGAATCTTGATAGTTTTCTTATCGCCGATCTTCTCGATGTCCACCACTTTTCCATCCACTTCAGAGATGATTGCCTTTCCTTTGGGAAGACGAGCTTCGAAAATTTCTTCTACACGAGGAAGACCCTGTGTAATATCTTTCCCAGCCACACCTCCACTATGGAAAGTTCTCATCGTCAGCTGAGTTCCAGGTTCACCGATTGCCTGAGCAGTAACAATTCCCACAGCTTCTCCAATTTCAACAAGCCGATTTTTTCCAAGATCGTGTCCGTAACATTGTTGGCAGCAACCACGACGAGTCTTACAGCTCACCAGACTTCGCACATTAACTTCTTTCACTCCTGCTGCTTCCACGGCTTTCGCCTCATCTTTACTGATTTGATTACCTTTCGCCACTAACAGTTTTCCGGTTTCAGGGTCCTTAATATCTTGAAGTGAAGTTCGTCCTGCAATACGATCCTTGAGACTTCTGTTCAAGTCCTTGTGTTCGCCAGCATAAACCATAGTTCCCTCAGTATCACCACAATCATTTTCAGTAACAATGACATCCTGTGCCACGTCCACTAATCTTCTGGTCAAATATCCAGCAGTTGAAGTACGAAGTGCAGTATCGGCCATACCTTTTCTAGTTCCGTGAGTAGAAATGAAATATTCCAACACGTTAAACCCTTCTTTGAAACTACTTTTAATCGGCAACTCTATCGTCTCACCGGAAGGGTTCACAACCATTCCTTTCATACCTGCCATCTGTGTTATAACTGCCCAGTTACTTCTCGCCCCAGAACTAATCATATACGAAACAGGACTGTCCGCACCGATTGTTTCTGGAATAGCTTTTGCAATTCTGCTTTTGACTTCATTCCAAATTTCAACAGTTTTCAATTTTCTTTCTTTATTGGTCAAAAGTCCTTCTTCATACTGTTCCCTAATACTATTGACTTTCTTGTCGGCCTCAGCGATTAATTCATATTTAATTGGCGGAATTTTCAAATCATCCATCCCCCAACTAAGTCCAGATTTAGTGGAATATTCAAAACCGAGACTTTTGATTTTATCCGCAAGTTCTACAGTTTTATCTCGACCCACTTTAATTCCAGCCTCCGCCATCAACGCCTTAAGCGCACCAGAGTCCATCACTTTATTAACGAACATAAGCTCATCGGGAAGAATTTTATTGAAGATAATTCTTCCTACTGAAGTTTCAAAAAGTTTTCCTTCATTCGTGTCGCCATTCTCACACCACGCATTCTCACGAAGCTTAATCTTTGTCTGAATATCGATTATTCCCAATTGATAAGCCAAAATAGCTTCGTCAAAAGAGTTAAAAGCTTTTCCCTCTCCTTTTAATCCGTCCATCATACGAGTGATGTAATAACATCCCAAAACAACATCCAATCCTGGATAAACGATAGGATCTCCAGTCGCAGGCTTTAGAAGATTTTTAGAAGAAAGCATAATTTCGTTAGATTCTCTTTGCGCTTCCACGGTCAAAGGCAAATGCACAGCCATCTGATCTCCATCAAAATCAGCATTAAATGCCTTACACACCATAGGATGAAGTTGAATTGCCTTGCCTTCAATCAGCACTGGATGAAAAGCCTGAATACTGAGTCGATGCAGAGTAGGCGCACGATTCAAAAGCACAGCCTTACCCTGAATTACCCCCTCCAGAATATCCCACACTTCATTGTCCGCATATTCAATCAATTTATTTGCGCTGCGAATGTTATAAGCATCACCACGCTCAATCAGCTCTTTCATTACGAACGGCTTGAAAAGTTCCAGCGCCATCGTTTTTGGAAGACCACATTGATCGAGACGAAGATTCGGACCAATTACAATCACACTACGAGCAGAATAATCAACTCGTTTTCCCAGCAAGTTTTGTCTGAAACGCCCCTGCTTTCCCTTAAGCATATCAGCAAGAGATTTGAGCTGACGTTTTTTACCAGTTGCCGCCATCGTCATCTGTCCTTTTCGAGCGCTGTTATCAATGAGAGCATCAACTGCTTCCTGAAGCATTCTTTTTTCGTTACGCGCAATCACTTCTGGCGCACCGAGAGCAATCAGCTTCTTCAAACGATTATTACGATTGATAACCCTGCGATATAAATCATTCAAATCAGATGTCGCAAAACGTCCACCATCCAATTGCACCATAGGACGAAGATCTGGTGGAATTACCGGAAGAACAGAAAGACACATCCATTCAGGACGAAGATTAGCCTTAAGCAGTCCTTGTGTAAGACGTAGTCTTTTCATCGTTTTCTTCTTTTGCACAGAACCATCGGGCATAGTTTTCACTTCCTTCTCCAGTCTATCCCCTAATTTCTTCAAATCTATATTCGTCAAAGCATGCTGAATTGCCTCCGTTCCAATTTCCGCCTTAAACATCGAACCATATTTCAACGACAAGTTTCGATATTCAATTTCAGAAATTACGGTATTGTTCTTAACAGTTTTTACTTCCTCCTTAGCCTTGTCCCGTGCCGCTTTCAAATTATCTATATCATTAGTGTCGGTTTTTCCTTTACCATTTTTAAGTCTAGATTTATATTCCCCATCAATTTGTTCAATGATTGATTTCTTTTCCCCTTCGTTGACCTCAGTGATAAGATAACTGGCAAAGTAAACCACTTTCTCCAAATCCTGAACAGACATATTGAGCATAAGACCGATACTAGAAGGGATGCCACGCAAAAACCAGATATGAGCGATAGGCACGGCAAGTTTAATGTGCCCCATTCTTTCACGTCTCACGACTGATTTTGTAACTTCGACGCCACATTTATCACAAACCACACCTTTATAGCGAATACGCTTGTATTTTCCACAATAACATTCCCAGTCTTTGGTCGGACCAAAGATTCTTTCGCAGAAGAGGCCTTCTTTTTCTGGTCGTTGCGTTCGATAGTTGATTGTTTCAGGTTTCATTACTTCGCCGTGCGACCAAGCCAAAATTTCTTCTGGACTAGCCAACTTGAGTCTCACTGCTTCAAAATCTTCAACTTTTGTGTTAATAGACATATGCTTAAAACTTAAGGTTATTTATTAGGTTAGGCGATGCGATCTTTAGTATCTTCAGTTTCGTCTAAATCTCCGTAGGGAGGCTTTTCTTCCAATTTGTCAGAGATATCTTCATCTTCTAATTCATCTATTGCTTCATCGACTACGT
>Ga0172377_10000642_pt1 | contig 33467 bp, 35 predicted proteins | sample Pumphouse3metaG_FD_119749 | JGI IMG/M metagenome (GOLD analysis project Ga0172377, IMG submission 119749) | Leachate microbial communities from a municipal landfill in Southern Ontario, Canada - Pumphouse #3 metaG | ecosystem: Engineered > Solid waste > Landfill > Unclassified | place: Canada... | reverse complement strand
TTTATTTCAATCTCTCTTAATTCTATTATGATACCATTTCGAAATGATAAAACTTTTCACAAATACAACAAACTAATCCATGCCTTTATCAAACCTAAATCAAGAACAACTTAGTGCTGCAACTTGTGGTGCTGGTTATAATCTTATAATTGCAAGTGCGGGAACTGGTAAAACCTCTACAATAGTTGGAAGAATAGCAACACTTATAAATAGTGGAGTTAAACCAAATGAAATTTTACTTTTGACTTTCACAAATAAAGCAGCAGCCGAAATGGTATCAAGAGTTGCTAAATTTTTTGGAAAAGACATTGCAAAACAAATTATGGCAGGAACTTTTCACTCTGTTTCTTATAAACTTCTAAAAGAATTAAATGTAAATATCACTTTAAAACAACCAAATGAATTAAAAACACTATTTAAATCAGTTTATGAAAAAAGAGTATTTTTTGATAGAACTGATGAAGCAAATCCCTATGACGGTGGATATTTATATGATATGTACTCTTTATATCTAAATTCAAATGATGGTGAGAATTTTGGAGATTGGATAAAATCAAAAAGCCCAAGCCATGAGATTTATATTATGATTTATGAAGATGTTGTTGATGAATTTAATGAATTAAAAATAAAATATGGTTATGCAAATTTTGATGATTTACTAACAATTATGTTAGATACATTAAAAGACAAAGATTTTAGTTTTAAAGAGATTTTAGTGGATGAATATCAAGATACAAACCCTCTACAAGGACGACTTCTTGATGCTTTTAAACCAAAATCTTTATTTTGTGTTGGAGATTATGACCAAAGTATTTATGCTTTTAATGGTTCTGATATTGGGATTATTTCCACTTTTGCTACAAGATATGAAAATGCAACAGTATTTACTTTACGAAAAAATTATCGTTCAACAAAACCCATTTTAGATTTAGCTACAAAAGTTATAGAATACAATGAAAGAGTTTATGAAAAAAAACTTGAAGTTGTTCGAACTGAGAATGAACATAAGCCAAAATTATTGGCTTTTAATGAACTTTTTTCTCAATATGAATACATCTCAGAACTAATTTCAAAAAGCACAACACCACACAACGATATTGCGATTATTTATAGAAATAACTCAAGTGCAGATGGAATAGAAGCAAACTTAAGAGAGTTTTCGATTCCAGCAAAAAGAAAAGGTGGAATGAGTTTTTTTGACTCTGTTGAAATAAAATTTATTTTAGATGTTTTAGTTATGCAAATCACACACAACGATATGATGGCTTTTATTCATGTGGTTGAACATGGAAAAGGTATTGGAAAAGCAATTGCAAAAGATGTTTTTGATGCACTTATAAAATTAGGTGATGGTGATTTATTAAAAGGTCTATTTTCACCAAGAGGAGATATAAATAATCCTTATGAAAATGGAAAAGTCAAAAATAGACAATTGGGACTTTTTGATGATTTTATAGAATTAGGTTCAATTTCAAAGTTTAAAGATTGTAATTTTGAAGAGGCTTTTTTAGGAAATCCAATTTTAAAACATCCAAAATTAAATGTTGATGGTGGAAAATATTTATATGATATTTATTTACTAATGAAACATTTAAGAAGAACAAAAATTCCAGAAACTTTGGTGTCAAGTATCTCTTCTTCGATGGCTTATTCAAAATTAAAAGATTTTTTATCAACGAAAAGAGCAACACAAAAAGATGGAACAATAAATCCAAGTCAAAAAACAAAATCCCTTGCAAAAATAAATAGAAAAGTAATGCTTTTAAAAAATTTATCAAGAAATTTTCAAGACTTATCAAAATTTATAAACTCAATGATTTTAGGTGGAAGTGAGATGAGTGAAGGAGATGGAGTAAATCTTCTTTCAATTCATGCAAGTAAAGGTTTAGAGTTCAAAGAAGTTTATGTAATAGACTTAATGGATGGAAGATTTCCAAATAGAAAACTGATGAGTAAAGGTGGAAGCATAGAAGAAGAGAGACGATTATTCTATGTGGCAGTGACTCGTGCTAAAGATATTTTATATCTATCATTCGCAAAATATGACAAAATAAAAAAGATGACTTTTGTCGCAAGTCCTTTTCTAAAAGAAGCAGGAATGATTATAAAAGATACTGAAGAATCTTAAGTTTAAGACAAATATAATAAAATATATAAAATATGAATAATAGTTATATGTTAGGAGTAAGATAAGTGGAAAAAATTTTTTTAATGATTTCAGTGTGTACAATTATTATGATGGCACCAATTGTCTCAAAAATAATAAAAGCACCTGTTGTTGTTGTTGAAATAGTTTTAGGATTAATTGCTGGTTATTTAGGGTTAATATATGATGATGAAACTTTAAAGTTAATTGCTAAATTTGGATTCGTTTATTTAATGTTCTAGCAGGACTTGAAATAAATTTTAAACTTGTAAAAATTATAAAAGCAACTTTGGCTGTAAATGTAATCTTATATTTTATATTATTGTATTCAATATCTGGGTTTGTTTGTTGGTTCTTTGCTTTAGGTCTGCCCTATTTTGTTGCTTTACCTATTTTTTCTCTAGGTATGATTATGATGCTTATAAAAGAATATGGAAAAGAAGAACCTTGGCTAAATCTTGCTTTATCTATTGGTGTTGTTGGCGAAATCATAAGTATTTTGGCTTTAACTTTATTTAGTGGTTGGACTGAACATGGATTAAGTATTAGCTTTTTTATTGCTATTTTAACTGTTATTAGTGTTGTTGCAATTACAATTTTAGGCTTAAGGGTTTTTTATATTGCCTTTTGGTGGTTTCCTGAATTAAAAAAATTCCTTATTCCTGATTCTCAAAATGATAGATATGATCAAGATATAAGATTTTCTATTTCTCTTTTATTAATTTTAGTTTCTATTATGTTATTGTTAAAAATAGATGTTGTTTTGGGTGCATTTACTGCTGGACTATTCTTTAAAATGTTTTTTAATCAAAAACACGAACTTCTTGATAAAATTGAATCTTTTGGTTTTGGTTTTTTTGCACCAATATTTTTTATTTATACCGGCTCAACAGTAAAACTTGATATGATAGATTTAGATATTTTACAACATGCAGGTTTTATAATAGTAGCCATTATTTCTATTAGATTAATAAGTTCTTATTTGGTATTTTTTAAGTATTTAAAATTTAAACAAACAGCACTTTTTGCACTTAGTGATTCTATGCCTCTTACATTTATGGTAGCAATTGCAATGTTATCTTTTAATTATAATTTAATAACTCAGTCTGAATATTTCTCATTTATTATTGCTAGTATGGTAGATGGATTATTTTTAATGATATTAATTAGAAAACTTTACAAGTGGTTTAAATTAGAAAAGTAAAAATTTTATATTTTTACTTTTCATCTTTTTTATAAAAAATAATTTTTTAATACAGCTCTTTCAAGATATAAAAACAATCGAATTCATCAATTTAATCTTAATAAAATGAACAGTCATTTATCGTTATATCATTAAAAAAATACCGACAAAATGCTATTTTAATGCTATTCTTATCATACAAATTATAAGAAAAATTAATAAATTCAGTTTCGTTTTAAGTTATAAGACTTATAATTTGTTTGATAAATGATTTTTGTAAATATAATCAAATAATGTAGGAGGTAGAAGTTGAAAAACAGCAAAGTTTTAGAAGATGTAAAATCTAATTCCATGGAAGTACCAAGTAGAAGAGATTTTTTTAGAAAAACAGCTATTTATTCTGCTGGAGCTTTAAGTGCTGCATCAGTTTTATCGCCAGTATCAGTAAAAGCAAATGAACTAGCAATAATTAATGAAGCACCTTGGGGTACAAAGTTAGGTGATCCTGTAGACAAAAATTTATACGGTATTCCCTCACCTTATGAACATAATAATATTAGAAGAACCCATGATTTATTCTCATCAGGAGATGCCTATGCATCTGTATCGATGTGTCCAATTCATGAATCAGAAGGAATTATTACACCAAATGGATTATTTTTCACAAGAGATCATGGAGGAACGGCTCATGTTGATCCTAATGAGTGGAGATTAATGATTCATGGAAAAGTAAAAAAAGAGATTGTTTTAACTTTAGAAGATTTAAAAAAATATCCAAGTGAGTCAAGAATTTATTTTATTGAGTGTCCTGCAAATGGAAGTCCAGAGTGGAGAGGTCCACAATTTAATAGTTTACAATTTATGAAAGGTCTTATGAGTGCTGCTTCTTGGACAGGAGTAATGTTAAAAACTATTTTAGATGATTTAGGACTTGAAAAAGATGCTATTTGGATGTTAGCAGAAGGTAGTGATAATGCTTCAAATCCAAGAAGCATTCCAGTTGAAAAAGCTTTAGATGATGTTATGGTTGTTTGGGGACAAAATGGTGAAGCTTTAAGACCTGAACAAGGTTATCCTGTAAGACTTATAGTTCCAGGTTGGGAAGGAAATCTTAATACTAAATGGTTAAGAAGATTAGAATTTTCAGATAAACCATGGCACTCAAAAGAAGAAACTTCAAAATATACAATGTTACAAAAATCAGGTAAAGCAATCAGATATTTTTGGGTAAATGAAGTTAACTCTGTAATTACAAGTCCATGTCCTGAAAAACCATGGACAAACTTGAAAAAAGGTGAAATGGTAGAAATTGAAGGACTTGCATGGTCTGGACATGGAACAATCAAAGGTGTTGATATTTCATTTGATGGTGGAGATAATTGGGTTGAGGCAAGACTTAAAGGTTTAGTACTACCAAAATCTTGGACAAGATTTTCTTATGTTATTAAATGGGAAGGGAAACCTCTATTATTAGCAAGTAGATCTTATGATGATTTTGGAAATATTCAACCAACAATTGATCAAGAAACTTCTGCTGTTGGAGTTGAATCTGTGTATCATAGAAATGCTATTGTAACTTGGGAAATCACAAATAAAGGAGAGTGTAATAATGTTCAAATTAGAAAACACAAAAAAGCTTAAATCAGCTCTTCTTAGTATCAGTTTATCAACTTTTTTAGCTACTTCAGCACTTGCAGCAACAAAAGAAATGTCTGTTGATGGAGCAGTAAAATATCCTATAAAAGATGGTAAATATACTTCATATTATTTGAATACTCAAGAAATTAAAGATTTTAATATTGGAAGAACTCCAACAAAAAGAGAAATAATTGCTTGGGATGTTGATGTAAAACCTGATGGAACTGGTTTACCACAGTTTGATATGAAAAATGGAGAAGTTATTCTTGGTGATGATGGAAAACCAAAAAAAGCAGAAGGTTCTGTTGAATTAGGCAATGAACTTTATGATGCACAGTGTGTAATGTGTCATGGTGATTTTGGTATAGGTGGAAAAGGTTATCCAAGACTTGCAGGTGGAACAAAAGAGTCATTAAAAATTCAAAGACTAAATCCAGCAGATGAACAGCCAAATCCTGATACTCCAATTAGAACAATAGGCTCTTATTGGCCGTATGCTAGTACTTTGTATTGGTATATTCAAGATTCAATGCCATTTAATCATCCAAAAAGTTTGATAAATAGTGAAACTTATGCACTTACTGCATATTTATTATCTATAAATGGAATAACTTATGATGGCGTTGAACTTGAAGACGAGTTTGTATTAGATAAAGAAAAATTAATAAAAATTGTGATGCCAAATCACGATGGATTTTATCCTGAAGTTGATACAAAAAATCCACAACAAGGTGTAAAAAACATGACAGCATTGCTTTCTAATCCTAAAGTTTATGGAACAGGAACAAGATGTATGAAAGATTGTATTAAAGAAGATATTCAAAATTTATTGATGAAAGTAAATATTGATTTAACAGCAAATTCAAATCAGCCTATGTCAGTTGTAAGAAGTTTATCAAAGGTTGAAAATAAAGTTTCACTATCTTTTGGACAAAAAACTTATGAAGAAAGTTGTGCAACTTGTCATGGAAATCCAGCTATTGGAGCACCAGTTTTAGGCGATAAAGGAGCTTGGAGTAAAGTTACTGAAAAGGGAATGGATAAAGTTTATCATAATGGAATTAATGGTATAAATAGTATGCCCCCTAAAGGTGGTATTGATTTAAATGATGAACAAATGAAAGAAATAATTGACTATATGATTAATTCTAGTAAATAAATAAGGAGAAAGTTATGAATGTAATTAAAAATATACTAACTATAACAGCAATTAGTGGATTATTAGCAGTTAATAGTTTTGCATCTGATGAAGAATTAGTTAAAAAAGGTGAAAAAATTTTTATGACTAATACTTCTGGAAATTGTATAGCTTGCCATGCAATAAATGGTAAAACATTAGATGGACCTGGAAGTATGGGACCTATGTTACAAGCTTTATCAGCTTGGCCAGAAGAAGCCTTATATGAAAAGATTTATGACCCAAATACAACGAATCCAATTTCAGCAATGCCAGCATTTGGTAAAAATGGTTGGTTAAGTGATGATGAAATAAAAGCTGTAATTGCTTATTTAAAAACAATTAATTAATAAAAAGGATATAAAATGATGAACAGAAGAAATTTTTTAAGTTTTGGAGTTACAGCAGTTGCAATTGCTGTAATTCCTGTGAATTTAAGTGCAATTGATTTTAGAGAAACTCTACCAAAAGCTTGGACAGCTACAAAAGTTGATGATGCAATAAAAGAAATTTTTGGAACAGCTACTTTTACAGAAGGAAGTATTAATCTAAGTGCTCCTGATATTGCTGAAAATGGTGCAGTTATTCCAGTTTCATTTGATACAACATTAAATGCTACAAAAATTGCAGTATTCCAAGATGCAAACCCTGAAAGTGCAGTTGCAGTATTTACTATTCCTGAAAATGCAGTTATTGATTATGCAATAAGAATTAAATTAGCAAAAACAGGAACTGTAACAGTTGTTGCAGAAGCTAATGGAAAATTATATGCAGTTTCTAAATTAGTAAAAGTAACTATTGGTGGATGTGGTGGTTGATTTTTTCAACTAATCATTTAACATAATAATTAAAAAAATTAAATAGAAAAATATAAAAAGGAATTAAAATGTCAGGTACTACAAAAATCAAAGCAAAATTAAAAGATGGAATTGTTGAAGTAAAAGCATTAGCAACTCACCCAATGTTAAGTTATCAAGAAGCAGAAAGAGCAAAAAAAGAAGTTAACTTTATCACTTATGTGGTTGCAAAAGTTAAAGATAAAATTGTCTATGAAGCATCTACAAGTCAATTTTTATCAAAAGATCCTTATATGAAATTTTCATTTAAAGGTGGAGCTGTTGGAGATACAATAGAACTTACTTGGAAAGATTTAAAAGGTAATACAGACGTAAGTACTGAAGTAATTAAATAATTACCCATTTTAGTAATTAAAATAAAAGGAGATACTATGTTATCAAAATTTGTAAAATTTACAGCATTAATAACACTTACAGTTTGTACTTTAAATGCAGCTGATTTTAATGCAGGGGCTGAAAAAGATAGAATTGCAGCAATTAAATATTTTGAAGCAAAGTTTGCGGACCCAGAAAAAAATAAAAATACTTTTTTCCCTTATTCAACAGATGAGGAATTAAAAAACGATTATGCGAAAAATTTAAAACATAATGATTTTGCAATAGGGGCTTATTCATTCTCTAAAGATGCCAAATCTCAATATGAAGCAATCAAAGAGATGCCTCCTTATGAAAATGGAATAGATAAAGGTGAAGAGTTATATAACAAAAAATTTGCTAATGGCAATTCTTTAGCAACTTGTTTCCCTGACACAAAAGTAGCAGGGAATTACCCATATTTTGATGAAAAGAAAAAAGAGTTAGTATCAATAACCTCTGCTGTTAATGATTGTTTAAGAGCAAATGGTGAAGCTGAGTGGAATACACAAAAAGGTAATATGGCAAATTTTCAAGCATTTTTAGCAAGTTCTTCTACTGAAGCTGGTAAAAAAGTTAATATTAAAATATCTAGTGCTGAGGCAAAAAAAGCTTATGAAAATGGGAAAGAGTATTATTATACACAAAAAGGTTATTTAAAACTTTCTTGTGCAGAGTGCCATATTCAAGGTGCAGGAATAAGAGTTAGAAATGAAAAGCTTTCTCCTTTAACTGGACAAACTACACATTTCCCTGTTTATAGATTAAAATGGGATGAGTTAGGTACGTTAGAGCGAAGAATATCAGGTTGTATAGTAGATCAAGGTCAAGTTTCACCAAAAGATGAAAGTACACAAATGAAAGAGTTATTATATTTCCTTGCGTATATGTCAAATGGTATGGCTGTTGACGGTCCAGATGTAAGAAAATAATAAGGTGGATATTATGAAAAAAACAATTTTAAAATTCGTAACAGCAACAGCATTATTAACTTCTGGATTAGTTGTGAGTGTTAATGCTTCAGAAATATCTAAGTTAGATGTAAAAAAAGAGTGTAATGTTGAAGCAAATGGAATTGAAAAAGTATTAGCAACAGCAACAAAGTATAATGAAATAGCAGTAAAACATAATGTTGAATTTATGAGATTAGGAATGAAAGCTAGCCAATATATTGAAGCTGTTGATCTTGCTGTGAAGTCTGGTGCTAAAACTATAGATATTGTTGATGATAAAAAGAAAAAAATAAGCGAAGCTACTATTGAATATGGTGCCTGGAGAGCTTGTTCTTTTGCAATTAGTGCATTAACGCAAGAAGAAGAAGCTAAAAAAACTTGGAAATTGGCAAGTCCAAGTGATGGGTATAAATATTAATAAAATATTTTATTAATAGGTTTAAAAAAGTCAAGATTTATTACTCTTGACTTTTTTTATTCCCATAAATTTATAAATACAATAAAAAATTAGTATTTTAAACTAATAAAAGGTATAAAAATGAGTAAATTAAGTAGAAGAGAGTTTGTTTATATGATGGCAATGCTTGGTGCTGCACCTGTATTTGCAAACTCTCATACAAGAATGACTGAAACAAAAAAATTGGAAGATTATTACAAATTAAAGCCATTTGGAAATGCTAGATTTCTACATATGACAGATTCTCATGCGCAATTACTTCCAGTGTATTTTAGAGAACCAAGTGTTAATCTTGGATTTTTTAGTAATTTTGGTAAACCACCACACATTGTAGGTGAGAAATTACTTGATTATTATGGAATTAAAGGTAATAAAAGACTTGAATATGCATACTCTTGTGTAGATTTTGAAAAACATGCAAAAGTTATGGGAAAAGTTGGTGGTTTTGCACAAATTAAAACTGTTGTTGATTATTTAAAAGATAGTTTTGGTGCTGATAAAACTCTTTTATTAGATGGTGGAGATACATGGCAAGGAAGTGCAACTGCTCTTTACACAAGAGGTAGAGATATGGTTGGTGCTATGAATTTACTAGGTGTTGATGTGGCTGTCGGACATTGGGAATTCACATATAAAGCGGAAGAAGTTTTAGCAAATGTTAAAGAATTAAAAGCTGAATTTTTAGCACAAAATATCTTTGTTAAAGAAGATGCTTTAATGAATGGAGCTGAAGCTTTTGATGAAGATACAGGACATGCCTTTAAACCATATACAATCAAAACAATGGGAAAAGCAAGAGTTGCAATTATCGGACAGGCATTCCCCTACACTACTATTGCAAATCCTCAAAGATTTATCCCTGATTGGTCATTTGGAATAAAAGAAGATTCTATGCAAGAAATCGTGAATAAAATCAAAGCTGAAGAAAAACCAGATGCAATTATTGTTCTTTCTCACAATGGTTTTGATACAGATAAAAAAATGGCAGAAGTTTGTACTGGAATTGACTTTATCATGGGTGGACATACTCACGATGGTGTTCCTGAAGCTGTTCCTGTTAAAAATGCAAGTGGTACAACTTATGTTTGTAATGCTGGAAGTAATGGTAAATTCTTAAATGTTCTAGATTTAGATATTCAAAATGGAAAAATCAAAGACTTTAAATTTACACTTCTTCCTATTTTCTCTGATTTAATTCCTGAAAATAAAGAGATGAAAAAATATATTGAAGATGTAAGACTTCCTTTTCTTAAAGAACTTACAAGACCAATAGCAACAACTGAACAAACTCTGTTTAGAAGAGGAAATTTCAATGGTTCTTGGGATCAAATTATTTGTGATGCACTTTTAGAAGTAAAAGAAGCACAAATTTCACTAAGTCCAGGATTTAGATGGGGAACTTCTGTAATGCCTGGTCAAACAATTACATTTGATGATTTAATGACTCAAACAGCTATGACATATCCTGAAACTTATGCAAGAGATATTAAAGGTGAGGATATTAAAGCAATTTTAGAAGATGTTGCAGATAATTTATTTAATGAAGATCCATTCTACCAACAAGGTGGAGATATGGTAAGAACTGGTGGAATTTCATATAGAATAAATCCAACAGCTAAAATGGGTGAAAGAATCACAGATATTATTTTAACAAAAACTGGTCAAAAACTTGATGCTAGTAAATCTTACAAAGTAGCTGGTTGGTCAACTGTTGGAGCTCAAAGTGAGGGTGAACCTGTATGGGAAACAGTTGAAACTTATCTAAAAAATGTAAAACATATTAGTAATATAAAAGTTGATACTCCTGATATTATTGGTGTAAAAGGAAATCCAGGAATTATTTAAATAGAAAAAAGGATTTATTTTGATAAAAATTTTACTATTTTGTCTATTTTTATTTGTTAGTTTAAATGCAGATTATAAAGATGGAGCATTTATTTTTAAAAATAAATGTTCATCTTGTCATGGAGATTTTATAGATATAAATATTCTAAAAGAGAACTTTTTTGAAAAAAACAATAAGCTTTTAAATTTAAAAGCACCAACAGTAAATATGTTAGCTTATGCCATTATGGATAGTCCAAAAAAAGTTGGTGATCCAGAAGATGTTGAAATGAGAGCCTTAGAAATAGAGTCTTATTTAAAATCTTATTTGGAAAAACCTGATAGATTTAACTCTATTTGTGATGAACATATTTTGCAGTTTTATGAAACTAAAAAAGCAGTTTTAGGTTTAAGTAATGAAGATTATACAAATCTTGCAATATTTTTTATGGAATATAAAAATAATTCAGTTCAAACTAGCAAAACCAAAGAGTTGCTTTCAAATGATGAAACAACTATTTTAAAAAAAGCCCAAAAAGAGAATAAACAAATTATTGTTTATACCTTTTCAAAAACTTGTTATTTTTGCAAAAAAATGAATAAAGATGTCCTTGATTTAACCGAGGTTAAAAATAAAATAGATGAAAATTATGTTTATATTAAAGTTGATGTTGACGAAACAAAACTTCCTTTTGAACTTCAAAAGGTTTATAAAGAGATAACTCCAACATTTTTTATAGTTTCAAAAAAGGGAGATTATATAAAACAATATCCTGGTAGTTGGACAAAAAGTGATTTTTTAGAAATTTTGAAAGAAAATCTAAAATAATATGAGGAAAAACACAAAAATTATAGGAAAAGTATTAGATACTTTTAGTGCTACAAAAGAGTCGAGTGGACTTCCTCGACCAAAAGTAGATAAGTTAAATCTTATAAAAGATTACGGTATTGAAAATGATAAATTTGCAGAGAAAAAACTTGAACAAACAGTTATGATTGTGGGAATTGAGTCCTATAAAATTATTAAAGATAATGGGATAAATTTAGAATTTGGAAGTTTAGGTGAAAATATATTATTAGATTTTGATCCACATATTTTAGAAGTTGGGTCAAAACTAATAATTGAAGATTCCGAAATACAAATTACTCAAATTTGTACTGTTTGTAATCATTTAGCAATTTTTGATGAAAGTTTGCCACTATTATTAAAAGCCCATAGGGGACTTTATTGTAAGATTATTAAAAGTGGAATTGTATCAAAAGATATGATTGTAAAAATAAAAGGATAGAAAATGAAAAAAATTATGTTAATTGTTTTATTGGCAATATTTTCTTATGCCCAATCAAAATTTAGTGAGCCACAACCAACATTTGACAATCCAAGAAAAGTGGTTTATTCTTTGTATGTTGGTGATTTAGAAACTGTTGAACATACAATTGGTTCTATGTATAATATTTTAAAAGAGTATCCAGCTGAGAGCTTAAAAATAGTTGTTGTTGCCTATGGAAAAGGATTAAAAGTTTTAAAAAAAGATTATGACAAAAAAACTCTTGAAAGAATCAAATCTTTAATGGAATATGATGTTGAGTTTATTGGTTGTAGAAATACAATGGAAACTATGAAATGGAAAGAATCTGATTTTATAAGTGGTATTGATTTTACACAAGCTGGAATTGTTGAAGTTATTGAAAAACAAAAAGATGGATATATTGGAATTACAGCATATTAATCTAATCTTTTTAATTTAAAATAGGAGAATAAAATGTTTAAAAAAAGTTTATTGTTATCAAGTTTTATAATAGCTTCTAGTTTATCTTTAAATGCAGCAATTATCTCAAAAGATGAGTGTGCAAAAAAAGGTGATAATTTTATTTATGCAGGAAATGAGTGTATAGAGTACAAAAAATTTAAAGGTGAAGTAGAAGGTTCATTAAATATCATAGTTCATGGAACATGGAAAGATGGGACAGATACACTTGCTCGATATTCTCCATTTGCTGAAGATATAGCAATGAGAACAGATGTTACAACAATAGCTGTTGCTCTTCCTGGATATTCAAAAAGTTCTACAAATAACTTTACTTCTTTATCACATGAAGGTGTTGAAAGTTTAGCTGCAAAAAAAGAGTATGTAGAATTTTTAGGTGAATTAGTAAAAGCTTTAAAAAAGAAATATGAAGCTAGTAAAATCACATATATTGGACATAGTGCTGGTTGTATGATGGGTGCTACATTAACTGGATTAAAACCAATGTTGATTGATAATCTTGTTTGTGCTGGTGGAGTTTATGATATAAAAAAAGAAAAACCACAATTAAAAGATGCTATTTCAATAATTGATGTTTTGGATAAAGTTGATAAGCAAACAAAATTTGTTCTTATTTATGGAACAGCTGATGATATTTCAAAACCACAAACTACAATTGATTTTTATAATCTAGCAAAATCTAAAGGTTTTGATGTAAAACTTGTAGAAGCTAAAGATGCTCAACATATTGATTTAGATATGACCACTGAATCAATAGAAGCGATAACTGAATTAGTAGAAGAATAAAATTATAAAAACTCATAGAATTATTGGATATTCCAACCGAACTAATCAAAAATATTTTCTTTATTAAAAAGTGGAACAGCAACTCAAGACATTTGAATTTTCTATTTAAGTTATAGAACCTTCATGTGTTAGAGTTTTTTAAACTCTAACACATTACTCTCTATTTATAATTTCACATACAAAGTTACAAAAAAAGGTTTTAATTGATTTGGCATGAGATTATTTTGTTAATAATAACTCATTAAATTTAGCTAACCATTCAGGATGAGCAGGCCAAGCAGCAGCTGTTACTAAATTCCCATCAATAATTGCACTCTCAAAGCCAATATCTGCCCATGTTCCACCAGCTAAACCTACATCAGGAGCACAAGCTGGATAACAAGAACAAGTTTTGTTTTTTATAATTCCAGCAGCTGCTAAAACTAAAATACCATGACAAACAGAAGCAATTGGTTTATTTGCGCTATTGAAGTTTTGAACAATCTCAATAACTCTTGCATTTAATCTAATATACTCAGGAGCACGCCCACCAGGAATCACTAAAGCATCATAAGTTGATTCATCAACATCAGCAAATGAAGCATTTAACGCAAAGTTATGACCAGGTTTTTCTGTATAAGTTTGGTCACCCTCAAAATCATGAATAGCAGTTTTGATTTGTTCACCTGCTTTTTTATCTGGACAAACAACATCAACAGTGTAACCTAACATTTTTAGACATTGAAAAGGAACCATAAGTTCATAATCTTCTACAAAATCACCAGCTATTATTAAAATTCTTTTTGACATAAGTTCTCCTTAATTTTATAAATTACTTCAATTCTATTGGAACAATGATTAAAACAAAATTTATTTAAAATCTAATTTTTCTAAGTTTCACTATGTGAAACTTCACTGGATTTCAAAAGTTTTATTACATAATTAGAAGTTATATTATATTATGATTTTTATATAAGTATAAGTATTGATTTTATAAATAGGATATTAAAATGGATAAGAAAAAACAGATGCCTTTTAATCTAAATAATTTTTTATTAGCAATAAGTTTAGCCTTTGATTTTAGAAAAAAAGATTTAGAAAACACAACTTTAGGACACTATAAAAGAGTGGCTTTTATAGCTTTGCATTTAGGAATAAAACACAATCTTGAATCAAAACAATTAGCTGATTTATGTTCTTATTCTTTGTGTTATGATTTTAAAAAAGAGGATTTGGAAAAACTGCCTTTTATAGACGTAAATGAAACTTTGAATAATCCTTTGTTTTTAAAGATAGTTTCATTTGCAAGTTATTTAGATAAAAAATTCACTTTAGGAATTGATAATATTGAAAATAGAATAAAAGCAAAAGATTATATAAAAGAGAATAAAAATGAACTTCTTGATATTTCTTCACAAGTAGGTTTTTTCTTAGATTTATTAAATGAAAATGATATTTTGATGTTTATTTATGCCTCTTTGCATGATTTTACGACTATTTTAGATTTTGAAGAGATTTTAAAAATCACAACAGTTTTTCACAAAATCGTAAATCCAAATTCAAATCTTTTGATTTTATGTGGAAAAATCACAAAAGAGTATGATTTTGAACACAAAGATAAACAAACTTTTTTAATCGCTAACTCTTTACAAAATATTGGAAAACTGATAATTTCCTCAAAAATTCTAAATAAAAAAGAGCCGCTAACTTCAAATGAATATGAAATTATAAAAGCCTATCCATACTATTCAAAAAAGATTTTAAACAATATTATGGGATTTAATGACATTGCAGTTTGGGCTTCAAAAGTTCAAGAAAGAGTTGATGGAAACGGTTATCCATTAGGTTTGAGTGCAAAAGATTTAAGTTTAAAAGATAGGTTGATGAACACATTAAATATCTATAATGCTTTAAAAGAACCAAGAGTTTACAGAGCTGCTTTTAGTCATGAAAAAGCTATTGAAATTATGAAAGATGAAGCAAAAGATGGAAAACTTGATATGTCACTTGTGGAAGATTTTGATAGATTTTTTAAAGATTAGGTTAAAAAGAGAGTTTTAAAACTCTCTTTTTTTATGGTTTAACAGTTGTTAATCCAAGGCTTAACCAAGACTGCATTCCACCTCTGTACCATTTTAGTTTCTGTTCTGGATAACCAATTGCAATTAATGCTTTCATAGATTCAGGAGATTGTCCGCACCATGCTCCATTACAAAACATTAAAATAGTTTTTGCATTTTTAAAATCATATTTGCCATTTACTTTTTTTACACCCAACATTTCCACATACTCTTCAAATTCATCAGGATATTGAGATTGTTTCAAATAAATATATGGAACATTTACAGCACTTGGTATTGTTTCATGGTAAAACCAATTTTCAGTTCGTGAATCAACTAACATCAAGTTTGTATTTTTTTTTGCTTTTTCAATAAAATCTAAAACTTCAACTTCACCAAAAGTTTCAACTTTATCAGAATATTTTATAGGAGAAATCTTTCCCATATAAGTTACAAAGGCTCTTTTACAATCAGCACTTACAGAATCACTAGCTTGTCCGTTTCCACCATAAACAACTTTTGGATCAAAACCTACATCTTTACAACTATCATTTTTTTCTCTTTTTACAACGATTGTTTTATCTTCATCTTTTGAGTTTTTGTATGTAACTTCAACTCCATCACTTTGCAAATCAACGGCGAAAAGCGAGGCACTTAATACAAAACTTCCTAATATTATTTTTAACATCTTTCTCTCCTTAATATTTAAAATAAATTGTAAATTATTATAGCATATGATACTAGAAAAATTAATAATTATATAATTAAAAATGGTTTTTAAAAATTTCTTAAAATAGCAACCTAAGAAAAAAGTAGATATAATCGCGTATATTATAGAAAAAAGATAGGATTTTTAATGAGCGAAAAATACGAACCATCAAAAATAGAAGATAGTTTTTATAAAATATGGGAGGATAGAGGTTATTTTGAAATAGATGGAAATAAGTCTATCCAAGAAACTGATTCAAATGGAAAACAAAAAACATTTTCTATCATGATGCCACCTCCAAATGTAACAGGAAGCTTACATATTGGGCATGCTTTAACATTTACATTACAAGATATTATTACTAGATACAAAAGAATGGATGGGTTTAAAACTCTTTGGCAACCAGGAACTGACCACGCAGGAATTGCAACTCAAAATGTTGTTGAAAAACAATTAATTGCAGAAGGTACAACTAAAGAAGAAATCGGAAGAGAAAAATTTCTAGAAAGAGCTTGGCTTCAAAAAGAAACATCAGGTGGAAACATAGTTCACCAAATGAGAAAATTAGGTGTTACTCCTGCTTGGAAAAGAGAAAGATTTACAATGGATGAGGGATTAAAAGAGGCTGTAAAAGAAGCTTTTATCTCTTTATACAATGAGGGTCATATCACTCAAAATAACTACATGGTAAACTGGTGTACACATGATGGTGCTTTATCAGACATCGAAGTTGAACACGAAGAAGTAAATGGTAAGTTTTATCACATGATTTACAAATTTGCAGATGGTAGCGGTGAACTTCAAGTTGCAACTACAAGACCTGAAACATACTTTGGAGATACAGCAATCATGGTTCATCCAGATGATTCAAGATATTCAAGTATTGTAGGGAAAGAAGTATTATTACCTTTAACAGACAGAAAAATCAAAGTTATTACAGATTCACACGTAGATATGGAATTTGGAACAGGTGTTGTAAAAGTAACTCCTGCTCATGATCAAAATGACTACGAAGTTGGGAAAAGACACGATTTAGAATTCATCAAAGTATTTGATGAAAAAGGTATTTTAAACGAATATTGTGGAGAGTTTGCTGGACTTGAAAGATTAGAAGCGAGACCTATTATCGTAAAAGCTTTAGAAAATGCTGGATATATTGTAAAAATTGAAGAGCATATCCACCAAGTAGGGCATTGTTATAGATGTAAAAATATTGTAGAACCATTTATCTCTCAACAATGGTTTTTAAGTTCTGAAATGGCTCAAGAATCAATCAGAAAAACAAAAGAGACTACAAAAGAAAGAGCTGTAAGTGGAGAGCATAATGGAACACTTTTCCACCCTGCACATTGGATAAATTCATATACAGCTTGGATGGATGAGTTAAGACCTTGGTGTATTTCAAGACAACTTTGGTGGGGACATAGAATTCCTGTATTTACTTGTGAGACTTGCGACCATCAATGGGCAGATAAAGCTGATGAGCCAGAAAAGTGTCCAAAATGTGGAGGAAAACACTATACTCAAGACCCAGATGTACTTGATACTTGGTTCTCATCAGCTCTTTGGGCAATGTCGCCATTAGGTTGGGGAAATAATGGAAAATTAGAAGAGTTATATAACTCAACAGATGAAGAAGATTTTTATCCAAATAGTCTATTAATCACTGGTTTTGATATTATGTTCTTCTGGGTAGCTAGAATGATGATGATGGGTGAACATTTCAAAAAACAATTACCATTTGAAGATATTTATATGCATGCACTTGTAAGAGATGAGAATGGTGCAAAAATGTCAAAATCAAAAGGAAATGTAATTGACCCACTTGATATGGTAAATGAGCATTCTGCTGATATTATCAGATTTACACTTGCGTATTTATGTGTTCAAGGAAGAGATATAAAACTAGGTGCAAAAAACCTAGAGCAATTTAGAAACTTTACAAATAAACTTTATAATGCAAGTAATTTTTTACAATTAAATGTGGAAACATTCCCTGATTTAAAAGATATTGAAATCAAAACACCACTTGGTCTTTATATGCAAAGTAAATTAAGTGATGCAGTTGATGAGTTAAGAAATGCATTAGAAACTTATAAATTCAACGAATCAGCATCTATTTTATACAAATTTGTATGGAATGAATTCTGCGACTGGGGAATCGAATATGCAAAAGCTAGCAAAGATTCAGTAATCGAACTTGGAGCAATTTTCAAAGAGACTTTAAAAATGGTAAGTCCATTTATGCCATTTATTTCTGATTATTTATATCATAAATTAAGTGGTACAACACTTGAAGATGGTGAGTCATTAATGATTATGAATTTTCCAAAAAATATAGCAAAAAATCAAGAAATCGAAGATATGTTTGCAATTATCGAAGAAGCAATTACAGCAATCAGAAGAGCAAAAGTTATCATAGATATGGGTAACTCAAAAATTGCAAAAGCATATATAAAAATCAATAAAAATATAGATAACGAAATGGCAAAACCATTTATCGAAAAACTTGCAAAAGTTGAAAACTTAGAGTTCGTAACTGCAAAAGTAGAGAACTCAATTACAGATGTAAGTGATAACCTAGAAGTTTATATCCCAAGAGGTGAAATCGATATGACACCAATTATTTCTAAACTTTCAAAACAACAAGAGAAATTAGAAAAAGAGATAGCAAAACTTTCAGGAATGTTAAATAATGAAAGATTTGTAACAAATGCACCAGCAAATGTTTTAGAAGAGAATAGAGCTGGGTTGGCATCGGCTGAAGATAAATTAGCTAAGGTTGTGGCTGAACTTAAATCTTTGAGTTAGAAAAAAAATTTAATTTGTAGAGATTTTAAATGAAAACACTTGATATTCCAAAAATATTTAAATCTGAAGCAGATGATTTAATTAAGTCTAGAGAAAAAGCTATTGATATACATGGAACTACTGACATTAAAGCAGCAGGAAATGAAGTTGAAATTGAAGTACGAAATTTTTTGAATAGAATGTTACCTAAAAGTCTTTATATTACTCAAGGACATTTAATTGATAAAAATGGAATAGTTAGTCCTCAACTAGATATAATAATTGCAGAAAAGACAAGTTTGCCATCTTTATTTACAACTAAAGATGGTACAGAATATGTACCTATTGATAGTGTTTACGCTATAGGTGAAATAAAATCTACATATTATAAAGACAAAAGATATCAAGAAAATTTTTCTAAAGTTATTAAAGAAATTAAAACAGAAATGGCTTATCAAGAAATTCCTAATACAGCATATAATGGTATCATTACAGATGATACTCTTATTCAGCACATGTCACTAGAATCAACTAATAAAACTTTAAATAAAATATATTCGTTTATCTTCTATGTTAATGGAGGGAAATTTAATCCCGATGAAACAGTGGAGTATTATAATACAACACCATTAATGTATTTACCAAATTTGACTATTATACTTGATAAAGGGATTATCACTTATGCTAGTATTTTAGGAAATGCTTTGAAAATTGCAAGATATCCTGACGAGGAAATTGATAATAATTATAATTGGTTATTTTATTGTATATCAGGGAAAAGCGAAAGTGGTTCTTTAGAGGGGAATCACTTAGGTATTTTATATTCTAATCTTTTGATACATATTCATAATTCGTTTCTTGAACAACCTAATATTGAACAATATATGTCATCTATGTTTGTTGGTAAATTATCTGAATCACGATGGTTAAAGTAGATTCTTCATCTTGTTCCATCGTCCTCAGTGGGAATACATACCATAAAACTATTTTTTTCTTAAAAGTATAAAAGTCATTACTTCTTCTTGCTTTATATGGACAAAGTAAGCTAACCTTCAAATGATGATGAAATACAAAAAGGAAATTTTCATCCAAATTCAAAAAATTTAGCAAAATCTTTATGTGCAACAGCCGATGGAATGTTTTTATTATTAGTCATGATAGAAAATTATGATTTAAAAACAGAATTAACAAATTACTTTTTAGAGATTAAAAAGTTATCAAAAATAAATTAAAAGAAATTATATGAACGTAACAAAAGATAAAATATCATCGGTTTTTTTTCAATATTCAATACCCTCAGTATTAGGAATGTTGTCCATTTCATCAGCAAATATAGTTGATGGATTTTTTATAGGAAATTATGCAGGAGATTCAGGACTTGCTGCAATTAATATAAGTTTTCCTATCTTCTCTTTACTTTTTGGCTTTGCCTTAATGTTGGCAATTGGTAGCAGTGTTGTTTCTGGAAAACTAATTGGTCAAGGAGATATTAAAAGCGCTTCTATTATTTTTAGTAAAACTATGGTTTGTATCACTCTTTTTAGTTTTATAACTTGTACACTTTTATTTTTAAATATTAAGACTGTTTTGCATCTTTTTGGAGCGGATGAAAACTTGACAAAAATTGCAATAGAGTATTTATCTGTTATATTAATTTTTATTCCTTTTTTGATGATTGGAGTAGTTTTAGATTATTTTGTAAGAGTTGATAATAGACCAAATCTCGCTTTCATAGCTTTACTATCAAGTGCCCTTATAAATGTAATATTAGATTGGTTTTTGATTGTATATTTGCAAAAAGGTATTTTTGGAGCAGCCTTAGCAACTGGTATTTCTCAACTGGCTTTAATATTTATTTTACTACCTCATTTTTTTTCAAAAAAAGCAACTTTAAAGTTTGTAAAACCAATAGGAAGTTATATTCAAATAATAAAAGCTTCTTACAATGGAGCTTCTGAGTTTGTAAATGAAATTTCAATAGGAATAACAACTTTGATTTTTAACTATATAATGATAAAAAATTTTAACATAGAGGGAATTGCAGCATTTACAGTTATAAATTATCTTTTATTGATTGGAATAATGATAAGTTTTGGAATAAGTGATTCTTTGCAACCAATAATCAGTAAAAATTTTGGGGCAAAAGAAAACAAAAGAATAGAAGAATTTTTGAAATTATCTTTTATCACTGCAAGTATTGTGGGCTTTATAATGATAGTATTAATTTTATTTATACCAGATACATTAGCAAATATTTTTTTAGAAGATACAAATTATAAAACGAAACAAATAGTTCTTAATTTTGCCACATTTATCTGGATAGCTTTTCTTTTTAATGGTATTAATCTTGTAATCTCAGCTTATTTTACTGCAATTCATAGGCCTTTGCATTCGATGATTATTGCTGTATCAAGAAGTTTTATTTTTCCTATATTCTTCATATTTACATTACCAGTTTTATTTAATTTAAATGGAATATTTATGGCAATACCAATGGCTGAATTTATTACTTGTATAATAGCAGTGATTTTATTTAAAAAGTTTAGTCCAAGAAAGATAATTTATAAGGAAGTATGAGTAAGTAGGTTTCTTCTTTCCCATCATTTTTAATGGGAAAGAATATCTATATTAAAATTATTTAGAATCTTTTTTTGATTTTTTATCTGCTCTTTTTTCTTTTAATGATTTAGCAGGTTCTTTTTTTGTAGCTTTTTGAACATCTTTACCTTTTGCCATGCAAACTCCTTTTTTTAAGTTATACAGGCTAGTATACCTTAATAAAAGAAATAAGCCATTAATTTTTTACAAAACTTCAATTTTTACAATAAAGAATCAATTTTTATTTTATACTCTAAATCTTTTCCAGCTAAGGGATGATTAAAATCAACTATTACTTCTTTTTCATAAATCTCTTTTACAATAAATTGAATAGGTTGATCATTTTCATCTTGACCTTGAATTTGCATTCCTATTGTCAGATTTTCTATTCCTTCAAATTGTTCTTTTGGTAAAGTTTGAATTCCAGATGCTTCATATTCGCCATAAGCTTCACTTGCAGGAACTAAAACATCTGCTGCTTCACCTACTTTCATATTAATAATTCTTTTTTCAAGACCAGCGATTACTTGTCCTGTACCAAATGAAAATTCAAAAGGTTTATTACTTCTACTTCCATCAACTAAAACACTATCAATTCTTACTTCAAACATTATTTTGACTGTTTGATTAATTTGTATTGGCATATTATCCCTTTTTTTATTTCTTAAACTATTTTTTCAGCCAATTTGAAACTACTTTACTTTTTTCAAAAAGTTTACTTTTAATTCTTGTAATATTTGCAATACAAACTAACTGTTTTGCTGCTGTTTGCAAATCATCATTGATTATTAAATAATCATAATCTTGAAAATATTCTACTTCGCCCTTAGCATTTTTTATTCTTTTTTCAATAATTTCAATACTATCTGTATTTCTACTATTTAATCTACTTTCTAAAACTTCTAAAGATGGTGTTGTTATAAATACAGAAGTAGTAATAGAATCTAGCTTCTTTCTCACTATTTCATGACCTTGAACATCAATATCAAAAATCACAAGCTTACTCTCATCTAAAGCGTTATTAATAGGTTTTAATGAAGTTCCATAATAGTTATCATGAACTTTTGCATACTCTAAAAAATCTCCATTATTTATATCTTTTTCAAACTCTTCTTTTGTAACAAAAAAATAATCTACTCCATTAATTTCTCCCTTTCTAGGAGCTCTTGTTGTAGTTGAAATAGAAAAATAGTAGTCTTCAATATCTTTATAAACCTCTTTTAATAGCGTAGATTTACCACAACCACTAGGACCAGAGATTATTAAAATAGCACCTTTTTTCTCTTTTATCAAAGCTTATTCCTTCAAACTCAATCTAATATCAACACTTTCACCACTTGAAAGTCTATCAATTACTGTTTGGTCAAACTTTTCTAATAATGGTCGTAATTCATTAATATGAAAATCACTTAATACTAGACTATAGTGTTTTATTGGACCTTTAGTTAAATCAAATTCATATTCTTTAACCTCATCCAAAGCATCATCAATAATAGCTGCAATATCTTTCCAATCAGTTTTTTCTAAATTAATTTCATTTTGAATAATATCTTCTCTCAAAATATTATTGATTTTACTTAATTCTCTATGATCTAAAATTCCACCAATATTTAAAGAAGCCGAACTTATGAGACTTTCATCGTCCTCTTCTTCATAAAAATCATCATCTGAATAATTTGTATTTGTAGTATCTAATGATTCGATGTATTTTTTAGTAATTGGAACAAATACTTCTTCATCTTCTTCATATTTGTTTAAATTTAGCTCTTTTTCTTTTGATTTTTCTTCTTTGATATATTCAATTTGTTCTATTAAAATTTCTTCAAGCTTTGTAGGTAAAAAAGGTCTTTGTATAATAAAATCTCTTGATTTATCAAATGATAACTCTTCTGAACTAATTGCACCTAGTTTTTTTGAAAACTGTTTAATTGTATTAAATTTATCATCAATAAAACTTTGATCAATAATAATTAAATCAAATTTTTCATTTACACTATTCGTTTTTTGAATAGTTAATTTTATATGTAGCCTTTTACAAACTAAAGCAAAAATATGTTCAATAATTCCAGCATCACATATTAATAGTATAGTCACTTTATCTCCTGTAAAGTTAAATCTTCCAATTTATAAACTTTATCACATCTATTAGCTAATTCATGCTCATGTGTTACAAGTATTAAACCTGCATCATTATTCTTAATATATTTAAATAATGTATTCATTACGATATTAGCAGTATCTTTATCAAGATTCCCAGTTGGTTCATCAGCAAAAATAATTTTTGGTTTTTTTGTCATAACTCTTGCAATTGAAAGTCTTTGTTGCTGACCTCCACTTAATTCACCAACACCTTGATTTATTACATAATCTATATTTAACTCTTTTAATAAGTTTTTATCAATTTCTTCACCACTTAAAAGTGTAGCTATTTCAAGATTTTCAATTGCAGAAAATCCACGAAATAAATAATGAGCTTGAAAAATAATTCCAAAATCATCTCTTCTGATTTTTAATAATTGATTTTGTTTTAGTGAATAAATATCTTTACTTTTAAAAACAACAGTACCAACAGATGGTTTTAAAAGAGAAGATAAAATATTTAGAAGTGTAGATTTTCCACTTCCACTTGTACCTATAATTGCAATTGATTCTTTTTTATGAAGAGATATATTAATATCGTTAAAAAGCTCATAATCAAATTTATGAGATAAATTTCTAGCTTGTAGTAAAAAGTCATCTGCAATGAGTGCCTCCATTTTATTAGCTTCACTCATTACATCTTCCTTTTTTATTTATACATAGTTGTTAAACTACGATTATTTTCCCATTTGTTTTGCAACTTCAGCTGCGAAATCTTCTTCTTTTTTCTCAATACCTTCACCAAGTTCAAATCTAATGTACTCAGTAATTTTGATTGATGCATCAACTTCTGCAATTGCTTGCTCAACAGTGATTTTATCATTCATTACATAAGCTTGAGATAATAGAGCAAATCTACCGTCTAATTGAGTATTATCTGTAATATATCTTTCGATTTTTCCAGGGATAATATTTGCCCAAATTTTTTCTGGTTTACCTTGTTCTTTTAATTCAGCTTCAAAAGCAGCTTTTGCATTAGCAATTGCAGACTCTGTTAATTGAGATCTAGAAACAAAATCAGGAATATTTTTTAATGTTTTTCCTAATCTTTTTAACTCATCATTATCAGCTGTAATTTCTGCAACGATTGCTCTGTTTTCAGATTCTACAAATGCAGGATCTAAATCAGTATAAGAAATAACAGTTGGCTTCATAGCAGATGCATGCATAGCTAATGATTTTAATAATGTAGCAGCTTTATCTTTAACAGCTTCATCACAAGAAGAAGCTAATAAAACTCCCACTCTACCATTTGTGTGAACATATGCATTTACAACAGTTCCTGTAACAGTAACAACTTTTCTAGCAACTAGATTTTCACCAATTGTAGCAATTTTACCATTTAAGAAATCTGAAAAACTTGTTCCATTAATAGTTGATGTAGCTAAGACTTCTGCGTCAGCAATATTACTAGATTGAACATGAGAAATAATTTCTTGCGTTAAATCTAGAAAGTTTTGATTTTTAGCAACAAAATCTGTTTGTGCATTTAATTCAAGCATTGTTGCAACAGTATTATTTGCGTTAACTTTAACAGCAATAACACCCTCAGCAGCAATATTCCCAGCTTTTTTAGCAGCTTTCCCTAGTCCAGCTTCTCTTAAAGCTTGAACCGCTTTTTCTAAATCACCATCAGTTTCATTAAGTGCATTTTTGCAATCAAGCATACCAGCACCTGTCATTTCTCTTAACTCTTTAATTAATTGTGGAGTTGCACCAGCCATAATTATGCTTCCTCTGTTTCAAAAGCGATTTCTTCACCCTCAGCTACTGCTTCAGCAATTAAAGCTTCTGCTTCTTCTTGAGATACAGGCTCAAGATCTCCACCAATATCATCAGCTAATACAGCTTTTCCTTCATTCATAGCTGCAGCCATTTCGTTGCAGAATAAGTGAATTGATCTAATTGCATCATCATTTCCAGGAATTGGTAAATCTACAACATCAGGATCACAATTTGTATCTAATGGAGCAACAACTGTAATTCCTAATCTTCTAGCTTCTGCAATAGCAATTTTTTCTTTAACAGCATCAAGAACAAACATCATATCTGGAAGTTTGTGCATTTCTTTGATACCACCAAGGTATAATTCTAATTTTTCTTCTTTTCTTGAAAGCATTAAAGCTTCTTTTTTAGTTAAAAGATCTAATTGACCTTCTTCTCTCATTTTTTTAATAATTTCTAATTTTCTAATTGATTTTTTAATTGTTCCAAAGTTAGTTAACATTCCACCTAACCATCTATGATTAACATATGGCATTCCACAAGAAATAGCAGCTTTTTTAATAGCTTCACTAGCTTGTTTTTTAGTACCAACAAAAATCATTGTTTGACCTTCAGCAGCTCTATCTTTAACAACATTATATGTATATCTGAAATATCTTAATGTTTTTTGTAAATCTATAATATAGATATTTTTTCTAACACCGAAAATGAATTTTTTCATTTTTGGATTCCATCTTCTTGTTTGGTGTCCGAAGTGTACACCACATTCTAATAGGTCTTTCATTGTAACCATAGTAATTCTCCTTGAATTAATTGTATTTTGTAATTGGGTTTAGCCTCTGTGTCCCTTAATGCTAAGATTTCTCTTTTCACAACCCATACAAGGATTGACACATGTGAGGTTCTAATTTAAAATTAGAGTTGCGATTATATTTAAAGTATGATTAATTCTTCTTTAAACTATTTTGCTTTTATATGTTTTAAAATCTCTTCTTTATCTGAAAAAGGAAACTTTTTGTCATAAATAATTTGTGTTGATTCATCACCTTTTCCAAGAACTAAAACTACAGAATTTTCATTTGCCATTTCCATAGCTTTTTTAATGGCTTCTTTTCTGTTTATTTCAACATGAACACTTGGATGATTTTTGATACCTTTTAAAATATCTTCAATAATTAAATCGGGATCTTCATTTCTTGGATTATCACTAGTTACAATTATATGTTTAGAATAACTTGCAGCAATTTGCCCCATTAATGGTCTTTTTAATTTATCCCTATCTCCACCTGCACCAAATACACAAATGATTTCTTTTTCATTAAAACTTTGTAAAACTTCTTTCATTCCATCAGGTGTATGTGCAAAATCTACAATAGCCAAAGGATTAGAACAAACCGTTTCCATTCTTCCACTAACTCCTGCAAATCCATCTAAAGCTTCACAAATTTCATCTAAAGGTTTTTGTGTAGTTATATGAACCGCTGCAACCGCTGCCATAAGATTATAAACATTAAAAATTCCCATCATAGTTGATGAAAATGAGTGCATTTCTCCAAAATGTGAAAACATTACATGTGTTCCATTTTTAAAAGAGTATGCAGTAACTTTATAAGTTGATGGTTCATCTAATGAATATGCAAAACCATTTTTTGAATTGTATTTAACTACTCTATCATCTTTATTAATTAATTTTTTACAATCATCTTCAAAAAATGAGTTTTTAACTCTAATATATTCTTCAATAGTTTTATGATAATCCAAATGATCTCTTGTTATATTTGTATGAATTTTTAAAGCAAACTCTAAACCTTCAATTCTTTTTTGCTCAATCGCATGGGAACTTACTTCCATAACAAAAAATGTACATCCATTTTGTATAGCTTTTTGAATATGTGCAAAATTTCCAAGTTGAACAGGAGTTGTTAAAGAGTAATCTTCAACTCTTTCATCATTAATGAAAAATCCTCTTGTTCCTTGAAGTGCAACTTTATATCCTAAATCTAATAAAATAGAATAAATGGCTGCAGCTGTTGTAGTTTTGCCATTTGTTCCTGTTATTCCAATAACTTTTATTAACGACATATCTAAATGATTTTTTAATTCATTTGCAGTTATTATCTCTTTGCAACCGTTTAAAATAGCACTATCTTTAAATTTTTCATTTTGTTTTGAAACTACAAAAACAGAATTTTCATCTGCTTCATTTGAATTATCTGTGTAGATTTTATTATTTATGATTAACTGCAATTTTTTTCTCTTCTAATTTTTTATATAATTTTTCTATCTCTTTATCATAAGAGAAATATTCATTAAATCCATCTAAATATGTATAAGCTGTACTATTAAAATCATTATCAATCAATTTTGTAACAAAATCAAAAAAATCATCTTTATTTTCAATGGCAACTTTTGTAGAAAACATAATATCTTCAAAAGCAATTCTAAATGACCCTCTTGATCCTATTAAATTTTTAAAATCCTCATATCTAATTGCATCAAGCGATTCAATAGTTGAAGTACTCAATTCTTTTAAAACTTCCATCATTTTATCAATATCACCATCATAAGCATTTATCATATCTTCAACATATCTTATTGCTTCTTCTAAATTTTCATCTTTTACGATGCTAAAATAGTCATAAAGTGAAATTGCTTTTTCTTCATCTTCACTTGCAATATCACAAAACAACGCATAAATGGGATATTCTTTATTTTGTGGAAAATTTGATGATAGTTGTGAATATAAAAATAAAGCTTTATTAAATTCTTTTTGAGTAAAAAAACTATTTGCTTCATTTAATAATCTATCCTCATTTATCATTAAAATTCCTCTAATTTATTTTCCATACCTTGTGGTACATTAACTATTTGTAACTCTGGATGAATTGCTGCTTTTAACTCTTTTTCTACAATATATTTTAATGTACTTCCACTAGCACTACATCCAACACATGCACCTTTTAATTGAATAAAAACTTTTGCATTTTTTATATCTAAAAGTTCAATTGCTCCACCATCTCTGGCAAGCATCGGTGCAATCTTATTTTTTATAATTGAACTTACAGGTTCTTGTAAATCTTCATCAGAAAATGGCATCATATTATTTCACCTCTTTTGCTTTTCTTTTTACATAATATATTCCAACTGCTATAAGGGCTAAAATTATAGCTACTGTTTGGAATATAAAAGTAAGTGTTACTTCTTCTTGAAACATTTTTTTCCTATTTTAAAACTTCTTCACATCTATTACAAAGTGTTTCTTCTTTTACAGCGGTAAACTTCCAACATCTTGGACATTTATGTTCAACTGCTTTATAAACTTCAAACTCTTTCCCATCAAGTTGGAAACTTCCAAGTATATCAGAGTTTTGTTTATCTTTTGTTACGCTACTAACTAAAAACCAATCACTTGATTCTACTTCATCTAAAGCTAAAATATCTTCACAATTAGTATAAATCATCAATTCAAGTGTAGATTTTATAACTTTTTCTTTACTTAATGCATCTTTGATTTCAGAGAATTTTTCTTTTGCTGCAAATAAGATAACTTCATTAATTGTTACTTCAACGCAAGGTAAAACTACTTTTTTATAATCAAAAATATCTTCACAATCACCTTTTATAAAATCAGGTGCAAATACTAATAATTCGTCCATTGTGTAAGTTAAAATTGGAGCCATTGTAGAAATTAATTTTTTAACAATTAAAGCCATTGCACTTTGAGATGCAAGTCTGTGAATATCATTTTTGTCATCACAATATAATCTATCTTTACAAACATCAAGATAAATTCCAGATAAATCAACAACTAAGAAGTTATTTAATTTATTTAAACCTTTTGAAAATTCATATACTTTAAATGAAGCTTCAATTTCATCAAATACTTTTTTAGCTTTATTTACAACCCATTTATCTAAAGGTCCCATTTTATCAACTGTAACAATTTCTTCTAAATCAGAAACATTTGCTAATAAAAATCTTGCTGTATTTCTAATTTTTCTATAAAGTTCTGCATTTTGTTTTAAAATATTATCAGAGATTTTTAAATCAGATTGATAATCACTCATAGCAACCCAAAGTCTTAAAATTTCAGATCCATACTCTTTTAAAACTTTATCAGGAGCAACAACATTTCCTTTAGATTTAGACATTTTTTCACCTTTTTCATCAACAGTGAATCCATGTGTTAAAATCGATTTATAAGGAGCTATTTCACTTGATGCTAAAGTTGTTAAAAGTGAAGATTGGAACCAACCTCTATGTTGGTCACTTCCTTCAAGATACATATCAGCTGGGAATGTTCCAGCATCATAATTTCTACTTCTTAAAACTGAGTTTTGTGTTGAACCTGAGTCAAACCAAACATCTAAAATATCAGTTGTTTTTTCTAAATCATCAGGATTTAAACCGCTTCCTGGATATAATAATTCTGAAATTTCTAAATCATACCAAGCATCACAACCTTTTTGTTCAAAAATCATAGCTGTATAATTTAATACTTTTTCATCAAAAACAATCTCATCAGTTTTTTTGTTTCTAAAAAATGCAATTGGAACACCCCAATCTCTTTGTCTTGAAATACACCAGTCAGGTCTTCCATCAAGCATTGCTTTTAATCTATTTCTACCCCATTCAGGATAAAAAGTTAAATCTTCAACAACTTTTAGTGCACTTTCTCTTAATGTTTTATTTTGTTTTCCATAATTATCATCAATAGAGATAAACCATTGTTTTGTTGCTCTAAAAATAATTGGTGTATGTGTTCTCCAACAATGTGGATAAGAGTGTCTAATATCTACTCTTTTTAATAAAGCATCACCTAACTCTTCTAAAATTAAATCATTTGCTTTAAATACATTTAATCCTAAATATTTTTCAGTGTCTCTAAATAATTTTTCTCTAACAATAGTTTCATCATATTTACCAAATGCATCAACAGGCATAATTACATCTAAACCATAAACTAAACCAATTTTATAGTCATCTTCCCCATGTCCAGGAGCTGTATGAACTGCGCCTGATCCTGAATCCATCATAACATGCTCACCTAAAACAATTTTAGAAGTTCTACCATTTAATGGATTTATTGCATTTGTATTTTCTAAATCTTTAGGATTTATAGTTTCAACTATTTCTCCATTTATCACAGCATTTTCAATTAAAGAGTTATAAAGTTTTTTCGCAACAATAAATTTATCACTTGTAAGCACATACTCTTCTTCACCATTAAGTGAAATTCCCGTATTTGCAGGTAATGTCCAAGGTGTTGTAGTCCAAATAATAATACTTGCGTCTAATTTCTCATGTTTAAATGCCACATAAATTGATGGAGAAGTTTTATCTTCATATTCAACTTCGGCTTCAGCTAAAGCAGTTTGAGCAGCCCAAGACCAATAAACTGGCTTGCTTCTTTGAATTAATAAACCTTGTTTGGCAATAGCACATAACTCTCTATAAATATTTGCTTCAAATTTGAAATCCATAGTTAAATAAGGATTTTCCCAATCAGCAATAACACCTAATTGTTTAAACTCACTTCTTTGAATATCAACAAATTTAGTTGCATGATCTCGACATAATTGTCTAAGTTTTGATTTTGGAAGTATTTTTTTCTTTTCAGAACCAATTTTTTCTTCTACTTTTTGTTCAATTGGCAAACCATGACAATCCCATCCTGGAACATATCGAATCGATTTTCCCTCAAAATAATGAAATTTATTAATAATATCTTTTAAAATTTTGTTTAATGCATGTCCAATATGAATATTTCCATTTGCATAAGGAGGTCCATCATGAAGTGTAAAAGATTCACAACCTACCCTATTTTTTTTCATCTTGTCGTAAACTTTTTTTTCATCCCATTCTTTATATTTAATAGGTTCATTGTTAGGAAGATTTCCTCTCATTGGGAAATCAGTTTTTGGAAGCAGTAAACTCTCTTTATAATCCATTATCACACCTTTGATATTCAAAATATTTGTAGTTTTTTATTAAAGTATTGATTATATCTAATTTAGTTTAAAATAAATTTATGGATTTTACTTAAAATTAGAACTAAAAAGATTAAAAAATAATACATTGTTACTAAAATCTATATTTAGATATATAATTAAAAGAAATATTTATTCTTTTATCTAAAATATAAATTTTATATGATAGAATTTCCGAATATTTCACAAAAACATAGGAAAAATAAATGAACGAAAAACACTATGAAGTAGTAATCGTAGGTGGAGGAATCTCTGGAGCTGCTCTATTTTATGAGTTAGCTGAATATTCAACTGCAACAAAAATCTGTTTGTTAGAAAAGTATGAAGATCTTGCAACTTTGAACTCTAAAGGTACAAGTAACTCTCAAACTATTCATGTTGGTGATATTGAGACTAACTACACTTTATCAAAAGCAAAAGTTACAAAAAGAACTGCGAAAATGATTGAGAAGTTCTGTTTAAAATATAATTTACAAGAAAAAATCATGTTTAAACACCAAAAAATGGCTTTAGGTGTTGGAGAGAAAGAAGTTGAATTCATTACAAAAAGATACAATGAATTTAAAGAAGTTTTTCCTTATTTAGAATTATGGGATAAAGAAACATTAAGAGTATTAGAGCCTAAGTTAGTTTATGCAGACAAAGCACAAACAATTGATAGACCTGAACCAATTATTGCAATGGGTGCAAAAGATCAATATACAACTGTTGATTTTGGAGCAATGACTAAGGAATTAGCAAAAGCTGGACAAACTGCAGATACTTCAAAAACAACTGATATTTTCTTTAATTCAGAAGTTGAAGAGATTGAAAAAGTTGGAAATAAATATAAGTTAACAACTGTTAATGGAACTGTATATACAGCTGATTTTGTCGTTGTAAATGCTGGTGCGCACTCATTATACTTAGCTCATAAAATGGGATATGGAAAACATATGGGTTCTTTATCAATGGCTGGTTCTTTTTATATTACTAATGGTGAATTTTTAAATGGTAAAGTTTATATGGTACAAAATGATAAATTACCATTTGCTGCACTTCATGGAGATCCTGATATTTTGGAAAATGGTAAAACAAGATTTGGACCAACTGCACTTGCTTTATTAGTTCTTGAAAGATATAAAGGTGGTAAATCAATATTCCAATGTCTAAAAACTATGAATATTGATGGAAGTATCTTAAAAATCTTCTGGGATTTATTAAAAGATTCAGAAATCAGAAATTATGTATTTAAAAACTTCTTATTTGAAGTTCCAGGAATCAACAAAGGTTTATTTGTAAAAGATGCTAGAAAAATTGTTCCATCTTTAACTGTAGACGATTTAGAATATGCAAAAGGATTTGGTGGTGTTAGACCGCAAGTTCTAAATAAAACTGAGAAAAAATTAATGCTTGGTGAAGCATCTTTAAGTGAAGGGAAAGGAATTATATTTAATATGACTCCAAGTCCAGGAGCAACTTCTTGCTTAGGAAATGCAGAAAGAGATATTAAAGTTGTTTGTGACTATTTAAAATTAGAGTTTAATGAAGCTCAATTCTTAGCTGACTTTACTGATCCAGAAATTGCATAAAACTTACATTTATATGTATAATAAGAGATAATTCTTATTATACATATTTCTTCTCCTATTCTTTTATCATATAAATTAATTTAAAAGGATTTATTCAATGTTTAATCATATTTTTAATGAAGATGATATGATAAAGCTTCAAACACTTCTAAGAGCAAACAATCAAACAATAACGGCAGCAGAATCATGTACAGGTGGTTTAGTAGCAAGTATGATTACAAAAATATCAGCTTCATCCGATATATTTAATGGAAGTATTATTACCTACTCTAACAAAATAAAAAATCAAGAATTACATGTCAAAAATGAAACTTTAGAAAAATTTGGTGCAGTTAGTATTGAAGTTATAGAGGAAATGTTAAATGGTGTATTAAATAAATTCGATGCTAATTATGCTATAGCAATTTCTGGAATTGCAGGACCTAATGGTGGAACGAAAAATAAACCTGTAGGGACTGTTATAATTGGAATTAGTGATGAGAATAACCATAAAATAGTAAACATCTATAATTTCAAAGGATTAAGAGAAGATATTCAAATACAAGCAGCAAAAGTTGCATTGAAAGAAATTTATAAATTTATTAAAAATTCTCTTGACAAATAAAAATATTTGCACTATAATTCCAGTCCAATTTAAGTAGAACAACTTAAATTATCAATGTGACCCGTTAGCTCAGCCGGTAGAGCATCTCACTTTTAATGAGGGGGCCGATGGTTCGAATCCATCACGGGTCACCATTTTATATTTATTCTGTTGCAATC
>Ga0172377_10000640_pt1 | contig 33481 bp, 32 predicted proteins | sample Pumphouse3metaG_FD_119749 | JGI IMG/M metagenome (GOLD analysis project Ga0172377, IMG submission 119749) | Leachate microbial communities from a municipal landfill in Southern Ontario, Canada - Pumphouse #3 metaG | ecosystem: Engineered > Solid waste > Landfill > Unclassified | place: Canada... | reverse complement strand
CTTTCTATCATATCAGCCCTGTTACCTTCCCCTAAGTTGCTTATCTTGGATGAGCCCATGGTTGGGCTGGACCCAAAAGCAGCCTTCATCTTGAAAACGCTCCTGGGTGAGTTTGCTGAATCAGGGAATACGGTATTCTTTTCCACCCATGTATTGGAAGTTGCCCAGCAACTTTGTAGCAGTCTGGGAATCATAAAAGAGGGGAGGTTGTTGTACAACGGAACCCTACAGGAACTGCAGTCTCGCACACAAGAACTTGATGCAACCCTGGAAGCGTTGTTTCTTGAACTGACAGAGAGCGAGGAGTAGGGCCATGAACATGCGCGTAGTTTTGTTGCTGGTTCGCGCCTTCTTCTCGGGGACCAAGCCAGTCAAGGATTTCTTTGAGCGCATCAGTACCTCACGTTCCCGTATCGTGAGTATACTGGCCAGTTTCTTGATAGTCATGGTTTTTATCTATCTTGGTGTCATTCTGGGTGTGAATTACTATAGCTATCAAACCCTTGGTTTGCTCTTGGGCTATCCCTATTTAGGCCTTATCTTTGCTGCCCTTTTGGGTTTTGCATTCCAACTGTTTTATAGCCTAGCCAGTGGGACCAGCCTGCTCTATGGGGCAAAGGACATCTTGTTGGTTGGACCATTGGCCGTACGGCACAGCGAATTGGGAGCAAGCAGGCTGCTGATCGCGTACCTTCTGCAAGCTCCCCTTTACTGGTTCGTTACGTTTCCAGCCCTCGTTGTTGGCCTCTGGGTTGACGGTTTCTCCCTGGTATATTTACTTGGCGGAGTCTTTTTTCTTCTGATAGGACCGTTTTTTGCCCTCTCCCTTTCTGTCTTGATCTCCATGGTTTTGGTAAGGCTCACAAAGGGAAGGAACCATAAGATGGCAGAGGAGCTCTTTAGCGCTATCGCCTTGGTACTCCTGATCCTTATGATGACGGTTTCCCTTACCAGGAATATGAGTGAGGATGGTTCGTTGCTTGCGTTCAATTATGAGGCGATGTTGCAGGCTTATGCTCCAATCATCGAGAAGCTTATGGCTATGATCCCCCTTTTCCTCATACAGGCGAAGATGGTCACCTCCCTTGCAAGCCTGCTTAGTATGCTTGGATTGGGATTGCTTCTCCTTATCGGTTTGGTTCTGTTTGTAGGATCCACCTATGCAGCAAATCTCTCGTACGTATTGAGCAACCAATCGGTTGCGAGGACCCGAAAAGCCAAGCATTCCCTCCAGTCTACAAGTCCCCAGTGGGCTCTCATGAAACGTGAATTGCTCATCATCCGCTCTGAGAGCATGTTTGTGTTTGAAATAGTGGGAGAACTTGGAATCCCTGTTTTGCTTCTTGTGCTCTACAGTTTCATGGGGATTCTGGATGAATTAGCTGAAGTTGCTTCCCAGCTTATTGAGACCGGAGTATTTCTCCAACTGGTGTATTTATTGTTGCTCTTGTTCGCCAATCTCAGCATGATCAGCTCAACCAGTGTTTCCAGGCAAGGAAAGCGTTTTAATCTCGATAAGCAGTACCCGCTTGATGCAAGTACATTCGTCGGAGCGAAGTTGTTGTTTCATCTTCTGCTTGTCTTCATCCCCCATGCAATCTATCTATCAGCAGCGCTCCTGCTGCTCTCCCTTCCCCTGTGGCATCTTTTTTGGATGATACCTCTGTCATTGCTTTGCATTGGAATGATTGCATGCATGCAACTTGCAATCGATTACCATCATCCAAGGCTCGACTGGAAGGTGAGCCAGCAGGCAATGAAAAGCAACCTGAATGGGCTCTTCGGTATGCTTGCAGCTTTCATATCCTTGGCACTCTTTGCCTTGGTATTGTTGTTGCCAATGCTTATCGGTCTGAGTATGGTGCTCTCCGTGTTGCTGTTGTTTGGTTTGACCGGCCTTGGATTTTTCCTTTCCTATCGTTTGGCACTAAATCAGGCTCGTATATTGCTTTCCAAGTAGTCGATGGAGTGCAATACTGCAGACTCCAGGGAAGGGAAGGTGTCATAGGGGTACTGCCGGTTCTGTCTGTTCCATGCAACAATCATCCCATGGTCTGCTGCCTCAAGCATGGGTATATCGGTGGGGCCATCACCGATAGCGATAATGGTCTTATAGTCTGCTCTGAGTGAGTCTACTGCCAGAGCTTTGTCGCCCGGGCCTGCAATATCGACCAACAAGTGGAAGTTGCCTTCTTCGTTTCTGACGAGTCTTTTTCCACGGATGAACGAGAACGAGTCTTCAACTCCGAGCTTCTGGAGAAAGGCCCTTGCAATATTTTCCGTACCGCAGGTAAGGATACCCAGGTCACTGATGTGGGAAAGTCTGAGAAGAGCATCTTTTTCCCTCTTGCCAATGGAAGAGAGAAGGATGTCTGCTACTTCATCTATCATGGCTGGGGTAGCTCTTTTAACCAGCTTTTCATAGCGGTGGTGGAAAGATGCATCGTCAAACACTCCCTTCTGGTCTTGTTCGATGAAGTGCTTGCCCCGTTTCTTGAACAGGACCCCTCTCTCCTTCGCCGCAGAAAGAATCAGCAGCTGTTCGCTGTCATAGGAGTTAATCGGGTAGAGTGTACCGTCAAAGTCGAAGATGGTTAGGCTTTTCTCTCTCATACGAGGAGTGTAGCAGGAAGGCAAAAAAAGAGGAAGGGAACAAATCCCTTCCTCCTGTTAAATGCCAGTAGCCAATTTACTCTTGGGCATCTCTACCATAAATCATGTCAAAGTACTGCATGTCAGTGCTGAGGATCTTGTCCAGACCAGGCACTGTCTTGCGATATGACTCCAAGGTTCTCCATAGTTCGAAGAACTCGGGATCTACTTCGTATGATTCTGCGTAGATCTTTGCAGCCTCAGCGTCAGCAATACCCTTGATCTTCTCACTCTCGGCATAGGCTTCTGAGAGAATCTGTTTCTCTTCTCCCTCAGTCTTTCCTTGCCACTGTGCGAGTTGTCCACGACCGTAGGAGCGGTATGCCTCAGCAATCTGGTTACGTTCCTTGATCATCCTCTGATATACGCTTTCGGTGAGATCATCACTGTAGCGAATCTGTCGGATGACGATGTCGATCAGTTCAATACCGAACTCATCGGTGAATTGTTTTGCTTGGGCAAACATCATATTGCTCAAGCCATCACGACCGATACTGATCGTCTCCTGCTTGGCAACGGTTGCTGTAAGGTTACGCAGTCTCTCAGCATCCTCGATGCTTTCAACATTCTGTACCTGCTCTTCGACCTCGATGACATTGATCTCATTGCTGTTCCTTACCGCCTCATTGAGATAGTTCTCACTGATGATGGTTCGAATCGAAGAATCAAGGACATCGTTCAGCCTGAAGATACCATTGTTGACGGTATTGACCGTCTCATAGTACTTGGCAGGATCTGAAATTCTCCATCTGGCTGTGGTATCAACCCAGATGAACTGGTTTTCCTTTGTTGGAATCCTCTGTGCAGCCCCATCCCAGGAGAGTATTTTCTTGGGATAGATTACCACGCTGTCTACCAACGGCATCTTGAACTTGAGTCCTGCGTTCTGCTCCGTGTCAACAATCTTGCCGAATCGGGTGATCACTGACTGCTGGCCTTCTGCAAGGATGTAGAAAGGTCCTAGCAAGATGAAGATGGCAATGAAGACAACGAGGACTACCAGGGTGGTAACTAGTTTCTTATTGGTGTTTGTACTCATTTTGTACCCCCTTCAACCATCTGCACCGGAAGGAAGTTGCTCAGGTTCTTGTCAACCAGGGTAACCGATCCGCTTTCGGTGGGATTGATGATTGCCTCCATTGTCTCAATGTACAATCGAGTTCGAGTAATGGTCTGTGACTGTTCATAGACCTCTCGGACGCTGTTGAATCGTGCCACATCACCTTCAGCTTGGTTTACACGTTCAGCTGCATATCCTTGTGCTTGCTGGATGAGCTTGTTTGCCTCACCTCGGGCAGAAGGAATAACCTTGTTGTAGTTCTGCTTTCCTTCGTTGATCAAGCGGTTCATATCCTGGATTGCCTTGTTGACATCCTCAAAAGCATCCTGAACTTCTCCAACCGGTGGTACGATGTTCTGTAGCTTGACGGTAACAACACGTACTCCCAATTCGTAGGCATCAAAGATTTTCTGCATATTCTCTTGTGCTTCAATCTCGATTCGGGTACGTTCACTGGTCATGACAGAGAGAATGGGAAGATCACCCACCAGCTTGTTCATGACACTCTGGCTGATATCTCGCAGAGTTGTTTCCCTGGACTCAACCTTGAACATCCAGTTAACAGGGTTTTCAATCTTGTATTGAATGATCCACTGTACATCAATGATGTTCAGATCACCTGTCAGCATAAGTGATTCAGATGTGTAGTCGCTGTTTCCAAAAAGTGGGGAAGTAGAACTGTTTGAGCGATATCCGAATGTCATCGTCTGAACGACTTGAGTTGGGACATTGTAACTGGTCTCGATTCCTAGTGGGATCTTGGTCTGCAATCCAGGGCCTACTGTTCGGTTGTATTTTCCTAAGCGCAGGACAACCGCTTGTTCGGTTTGGTCGACAACAAAGAAACTGCTAAGAACCAGCATAATGAGGACGACGGCGACAATAATCCAGATCACCAGCTTGGGGCTGATGTTCTTTACTTTTCGCGCAGGCCTCGGTGGTTGCTGCATGGTATCCATGATAACTCCTCTTTGTACCAATTATGGTACTCTTTCAATGTACTTAGCTCTAGGGGACTCGTCAAGGATGTAATAACGCCAACATTGATTCGTTTGGCATTGAAATAAAATTCGGTGCGTTCTATTATATCCCTTATGAAAAAGAGACTAGTAACTTCTGCGCTCCCGTATGTGAACAATATTCCGCATTTAGGCAACCTCACCCAGGTCCTGAGTGCTGATGTTTTTGCCCGTTTCTGTCGATTGAAAGGGTATGAGACACTTTATATATGTGGTACCGATGAATATGGTACGGCAACTGAGACACGGGCTCTCAAGGAGGGCGTAAGCCCAAGGGAGTTGTGTGACCACTATCATGCCATACACCGTGACATCTATGCGTGGTTCAATATTGATTTTGATTATTTCGGGAGGACAAGCACAGAGGCCCAGACCGAAATAGTCCAGGACATCTTCAAGCGTATGGACGCAGCTGGATATGTCAGTGAGCATGAGTTGGAGCAACTCTACTGCCCGAAGTGTGAGCGATTTCTTGCAGACCGCTTTGTTGAGGGAACCTGTCCCCACTGCCATGCAGAGGGTGCTAGAGGGGACCAGTGTGACAGTTGCCAGACCCTGCTTGACCCTATTGAGTTGATCGACCCTCACTGTGGTGTCTGTGGTACAACCCCAATCGTCAAGAAAACCAAACACCTCTACATCAATCTGCCCAAAGCTCTTCCTATGCTGGAAGCTTGGATGGAGAAGACCAGCAAAGATGGTTTCTGGGCAAACAATGCCATACAGGTGACCAAGTCCTGGATCCGGGATGGTCTGAAAGAACGCTGTATCACCCGCGACCTGAAGTGGGGTATTCCTGTCCCCAAGCCGGGGTATGAAGGCAAGGTGTTCTATGTCTGGTTTGATGCACCCATCGGGTATGTCTCCATATCAGCCAATGCTACCAAGGATTGGAAGAAATGGTGGTTCGATCCACAGAATACTGAACTGTTCCAGTTCATCGGAAAGGACAATATTCCCTTCCATACTGTTATCTTCCCCTCCTGCCAGCTGGCAAGTGGGATGGATTGGACCATGCTATATCATATGAGCAGTACTGAATACCTCAATTACGAGGGTGGAAAGTTCAGCAAGAGTCTCGGGATTGGCATATTTGGCAATGATGTCCAGGACACAGGAATTCCAGCTGATGTCTGGCGGTTCTACATGTTCTACAACCGACCGGAGAAAAGCGATGTTACCTTCACCTGGGCTGACTTCCAGGAGAAAGTGAATGGGGAGCTCATCGGCAACCTTTCCAACCTGGTCAACCGGACCCTGACATTTGTGAAACGGTTCTATGAAGACGGAGCCCTTTTCTCAGCACCCATCGATACTGAGTTGCATGCCCAGATTGTAGAACGTGAGAAGAAAATCGATTCATTCATGGAGCGTGCTGAGGAGCGCGATGCACTCAGGCAGATCATCAGCCTCTCCTCATTGGGAAATAAGGCATTCCAGGATGGCGAACCTTGGAAGATGCGCAAGGAACAACCAGAGAAAGCGATGAGCCTGCTCAAGACCCTCGTCTATCTGATTCGTGACCTGGCGGTGATGGTACAGCCGTTCATGCCGGAAACCTCACTGAAAATGCTTTCCTTCCTTGGTGCTGAGAAGACCAACTGGAATGATCTTGGCAACTGGGAAGGAATAGAGGGGATTGGTGAGGTTTCGTTGCTCTTCACCAAGCTTGAGGATTCTCTGATCGAGCAGTTGCGTACTCGTTTCAGCGGCTCCCAGGAAGAGCGAGAACAGAAGAAAACCAAAGAATTGGAGAAAGATATGGATCAGAAAGAGGACCAGGTAAGCCTGGCTGAACAGTTTGCGAGTCGAGTGATTCTCAAGGTCGCAAAGATTACCAATGTGGAGAGACACCCTCGTGGTGATAAACTCTATATACTTACCCTTGATGTACAGGAAGAGGAACCAAGGACTATTGTCAGTTCCATCGTGCCTTATTACAAGGAAGAGGAGTTGCAGGACCAGAACATAGTACTGGTAAGCAATCTCAAACCGGCAAATTTCCGTGGAGAGAAAAGCTACGGTATGTTGCTTGCCGCCAGCGATCCAGATGCTGAGGAACACTCCACCTGTGAAGTGCTCTTTGCACCTCAGTTTGAGGTGGGAAGCGTGCTCACCCCAGAGGGATTTTCCCCGGTTGAGGAAAAGCTTCCGTATGTGAAGGCAGATCACTTCTTCTCCATGCCGATCTATACTGAGTCTGGCGTGGTGAAGATTGATGGGAAGCCGATTGGAAAAGACGGGGTAGCCCTGACTGCAAAAAAATACTTGAATGGCCCGGTAGGTTGACCCCCTGCCAGTAGTATTCTTATGTAGATGAGGATTTTGGGGGCCAATTGGCCCCCAAATATGTTTTAAAGGGGAGAGAAGCAAGAGCATGCGTATCCAGAGAATAGCAACCAGTGAACTTTCACCGAGCAGTACAGTGTTCCAAAGCAGCTACTGGGCTGAAGTGAAACAGCGCTCCGGGTGGAAGAGCTTTGCATTCTCAGTTGAGATGGAAAGCTCAACTTTTACACTGCTTGTGCTCGTCAAGCGGATGGCCCCTTTCTGTTCTCTTGCATACATCCCCTTTGGGCCCCCGCTCTCATCGCTCAAGCTCAGTCAAGTGGGTGTATTCTTGGAGGATCTGGCCAAACAGATACGGAAACTTCTCCCAAAAGGGGTGTTTGCACTCCGCTATGACCTGCCATTTGAAGAAGTGAATGATCAGAATGTCATGACTTTTCGCACAAGAAGGCTCAGGACATTGGAGCAGAGTGTACAACCTGAAGGTACTGTCAGGATAGACCTCAGGTGGGGATACCATGCAGTAACACTGGGGTATCGGGAGAGGGCCAAGCGTGCGCTCAGGAAAGCGGAACAAGCTTTCCAGGTACGGGTACATGAGGGGGATGAGGCATCCTTTCTTGCTTGGTATGATGTGTATTTGGAAACAGCACGAAGGGATGGGTTCAGTCCCAGGTCAAAAAAATATCTTCGTTCCCTGATGATGCTTTCCCCTGATGAGAGTATGTTCACCTCTCAGCTTCTGTTGGCTTATGAGGGAAAGAAGATTGTCGGGGGGATTGTCGTACTGTTCAGTCCCTCTGAAGCAATCTATCTCTATGGGGCGTCCTTGCGCTTTGATGGCATTTCCTGTTCCTATTTATTGCAGGATTTTGCGATCAGGATGGCTTGTGAGAGAAAGTGTGGTATCTACGACCTGTATGGAATTCCTGGGCCGAAGGGTAGGGCAAGTCACCTTGCTGGGTTGGAGATATTCAAACGCTCATTTGGAGGACAACCGTATTACCGCTCGCCCTCAACCGATTATCTCTACAATCGGCTAACTTGGCATTGTTATATGTTCTTTGAGACAATCAGGTTTCGCTCCAGAAGGAGCATCAAGAGCCAAGCAGAAGCCCTACCAAGTTCTTGAACTGGTTTCCACGGTCGAACTCATTGGCGAACAGTTCAAAGGAAGCACTTCCAGGCGAGAGAAGAATTGCCTGTACCAGATTCGGCAACTCCTGTTCCTTCACACGAGCCATTTCATAACTCTGCTGGAGGGCATCTCCCATTGACTTGAAGGGACCGTAATATGGGATATGGTGCTTCTCAAGCAGAGGAATTAGCTTGCCTCTGGTGAAACTTCCATCGAGCAGGGAGAGACTGCTTGCATGCAGCAGTTCCTCAAGCATCCCTTCAGCTTTGAGATTCTTGTCTGTACCACCGCAGATGAGGTGTACAGCCATGGTTCTGAACTTTGCATAGGAGAAGTGCACTGCTTCGGGAATTGTTGCTGCGCTGTCATTGACAAACAGGATATTGCCAAGCATCCCCAACTGTTCGATTCGGTGCGGAACCCCTTGGAAACTCTGCAGGGCCTTAAGAATACTTTTGTATTTGAAACCCAATGCAAGCAGAATGGCATAGGCACTCCTGAGATGTGGTTGTTCCTCAAGTACCTTCGCGCTTGCTCTGTCAATCCCACGGATATGTCGTTTGTCCAAGTGGGTCTGGGTTCTTATCCTGCCCAGCATCACATCAGGGATAACAGCCATCTTGATGTTTCTGGTGAATAATTGCAGTTTATCCTCAAGATAGCGCTCTATAGATTCATAGGAGTTCAGGTGATCAGGATAGAAGTTGGTAAGTGCACAGAGCTCCATCATCGGTAGCTGTCCGTGCATTGCCTGTACCGTGTCCCGAATTTGCCAAGATGAGAATTCGCAGACAAGGAACTCGGGAAGTGCTCTTCCTTGCTCATTCCGTCTTTCCCACTCTCTGAGAATGCTGAATCCGCTGATCCCCATATTCCCACACTGCATTGCCTCGTACCCATACTCCTGCAGTACATGGGCAACAGCTGCACTGGTTGTGGTTTTTCCTTTGGTTCCTGTGATTCCTATGATCTTTACCTGTTCGCACCAAGGGGAGCTGAACAGCCAGGCAAAGTCATTGACTACCATACGGGCATACTTGAGCATTGGGTGGTTGGGAGGGATGGCTGGGTTTTTGACTACAATGTCAGCCCACAGAAAATCTTCTGCTCGATGTGGCCCGGAGATGCACAATGCCCCTCGTTGGTTGAGATCTTCCATCTCATAACCGAGATCACTGGTTCCCTTCAGATCTGTAATTCTTACTTCATCTCCATGGTCAAGGAAATACGAGGCTGCTGCAAAACCGCCACCATGCATTCCAAGGCCGAAGATAAGTACCTTCATGTGCCACCCCCGGATGCCTCTATAGTAAAAAGAAAGTGCAATTAGAGCAAGTGAAACGCAACTGAAAGCGCAGGAATTTCACATAAGAGGATACGAGAAATTTCCCAAGTACCCTATTGACGTTGATTTATCTTCCCTGCATAATAGACCGGTAATTACAAAACCAGTCGTATTCGGGCTCTACCGAAAATAGAGACGGTTGGTAAGGAGCGCTATAGTGCCTTGTGGAAGAAAAAGAAAGAAGCATAAGATTGCTACTCATAAGAGAAAGAAGAAGCTCAGAAAGAATAGACATAAGAATAAATAGTCTGTTCAAGTAGACTTATACTTCGTACAATGTACAAAACCGTCGGTCGCTCCGGCGGTTTTTCTATGGAAGTCGTGAGCTGATATAAAGCTTGATGACAGAATGAGATTTGTTGACCAATCCATACAATGTATGGTAGGGTATGCAGACACCTCTTTATCCGCTCTTGAGGGCGGATCATAAAGTCCGTAAGGAGGAACCATGAGAAATTATGAGTTCACTGTTATTTTCAATGCAAACGAAGATAACACACAGGCTGGTTTGGAATTCGTGACCAGCACATTTGCAGCTGCTGACGTAGAAATTACCAAGCAGGATGACATGGGCGTAAAATACTTGGCCTATGATATCAAGAAGCAGGAAAAGGGACACTATGTCTACTTCGAAATGAAGGCAGACCCAAGTAGCATCCTCGGCTTCGAGCAAAAGTTCTTGTTGAACCCGAACATCTTAAAGTTCTTGTTCGTAAACCCTGAGAAGTAAATAAAAGAGAATGGGAGCAAAACCATGGCAAATGACCTGAATGTAGTCGCATTGGTGGGCCGTCTTACCAGAGATAGCGAACTTCGCTATTCAAATGGTGGTATGGCAATCTGTCGTTTTTCCATAGCAGTCAACCGGAGAAAGAGGTCGGGTGACAATAAATGGGAGGACGAAGCCAACTTTTTCGACTGCTCGATGTTTGGCAAAAGTGCCGAATCCCTCAACCAGTATCTGGAGAAGGGAAGGCAGGTTTCCATTATCGGTGAGCTTAGGCAGAACCGATGGGAACAGGACGGCCAAAGTCGGAGTCGGGTTGAGATTGCCGTGAATTCGTTGCAGCTCCTCTCGAGTCCCGGTTCTACAGATGGTAGAAACACCTCTCGTCAGGGTGAACAACCACCGACGAGAAACCAGGGGTCATACGGTTCACGACCTGCTCCCCAGGCACCCGCCTCTCCCTTGGATATCGGCGGACCTGAGCAGTTTGACGATGACCAGATCCCATTCTAAGACTCTGCCTTTTGGCAGATGATGTTGCAAGGAGAAACATATAATGCGCGATGACGATAACGATTCCATGAATAATGACGGAAGAAACGGAAGAGATAGAAGAGGGGGCGGACGCAAACCCAGTTTCAGAAAGAAAGTTTGCAAGTTCTGTACCCAGAACCTTACTCCCGACTACAAGAATCCTGATATGCTGCGGCGCTACATAACCGAGCGTGGCAAGATTCTTCCTGCCCGTATCACCGGTTGCTGTGCAAAGCACCAGAGGGCTGTTACTACTGAGATCAAGAAGGCACGTGTACTTGCGTATCTTCCGTTTGAGAAGAAGTAACTTGTGTTGGGTGCCATGAACCAGTTAGATACAAAGATGTTGAAACAGGTATTGTTCCTGACAGTGGTAAGCTACGCGCTTTCCCGCTTGTTGATCGGAAACCTGCTCTTCACCATCCCGTTGATGGTTCTCGCACCGAAGTTTTCCAATCGGAGAGAGGCATTGTTTCCTGTTGGCTTGGTAGCTGCCTTGTTGGTGATTACTGAGTTTTTCAGGGCAGAAGGGGCATTAAGTAGCCCCGAAGGACGCCTGTTGCTTGTGATTGGAATGTTCATCCCGATTGTGCTCTTGGTAGCCAGTGCAGTATGGATTGCTCTGGATGACAAGCGTACATTCTACCGCTATCTTGCATCATCCATGTTTGGGATTGTTGCTTCGGTTGTGGTGGTTATTTGGTTTACAAGACCTAACGAGGCGCTCCAGAGGGTAGACTCAGCAATGTTTGAGACCTTTCGTACGCTCCTCGGAGGGACAACTGGTGGGACACAACCATCCCTTGAAACACCTGGTGTTGCATTGGAAGGTTTGTACCGGATGTCGGTAATGGCAATAGGGGCCATGTTGGCTCCGCTCTGTATGGTATTGGTTGGGTTCACGTCTTTCATGGCGATGAGCTACCAAGCCCGGTTCGATGGTTCCTTCAATGTACGGGTTTCCCGTTGGAAGGTACCGGAAGTCACCCTCTGGGTGTTTCTCGGTTCCTGGACATTGGTCCTCCTATTGATCCTGGTAAAAGCAACCTACCTGTATAGGGCACTTGCGTTGCAAGCAGCACTGGCAAGTAGTGTGCTGTATGCAGTTCAAGGAATGGCAATCGTAGTACATGTAGTATTGCGAAAAGGCATTGCTGTAAATACGACCCGCTTGTTTTCCACACTGTTCCTCTTGGCGTTCTTGATACCTGGGGTGAATGTACTGGTTGTCTTTGTCCTTCCCTTGTTAGGGGTGACGGAGACTTGGATTATGTATAGACGTAATGAGTAAGGAGTGTATCCTATGAAAATTATTCTGAATCAGGATGTAGTCAACCTCGGTGAAGAGGGAGACGTTGTAGTTGTAAAGAACGGGTATGCCCGTAACTATCTGCTTCCAAACAACATGGCTGTGATGTTCAACAAAACCAATCAAGCCATTTTTGCAAGCCGTACTGCAGCTATCGAAAAGCGTAAGGAAGAGAAGCGCGCTGCAAGTGCAAGCATGAAAGAGAAGCTTGACAATGTTGAGATCACCATGGTTGTCTCAGCAGGTGAGAGTGGCAAGCTGTTTGGCTCTGTCACATCTGCTATGGTGCAGGAAGCACTTGCAAAGCAGGGTATCGAAGTTGAACGCAAGAAGATTGAGGTTGCTACCCACTCCATCAAGATGGTTGGTACCTATTCTGTACGTGTCCGCTTGTATGAGGACGAGAGTGCAGAGGTCAAGCTTGTTGTTGAAAGTGAAAATGCCTTGAAGAGACGTCAGGCAGAAGAAGCCAAGGCAAAGGCTGAGGCTGATAAGGCTGAAGCTGTCAAGGCTGCACAAGAGGCCAAGGCTGCCAAGGCTGCTGAGGAAGCTGCTGCTGAAGCAGAAGCAGAAGCCCCTGTAGAAGAAGAAGCTGGTAGTGAAGAGGCTGAAGCCGAGAAAGTAGAAGAGTAAGAGATATGGCATCGAATAATATGCTTGGGCGCGTTCCTCCTCAGAACGAAGAGGCAGAACGCGCAGTACTTGGGGCGATCTTGCTCAATGAGAAGGTCCTTGTAGAAGTGACCGATTTCTTGAGCAAGGATGATTTTTATAAAGTCGCCCACCAGCAATTGTTCGCCGCCATCCTTTCATTCAGACAGGAGAGTACCGAAGCACTGGACCTGATTACCCTCAGTTCATATCTGAAGCGTAAAAGCCAGGTAGACCAGTGTGGCGGACTCTCCTATATTTCCACCCTTACCAGTGATGTCCCTACCACGACAAATGCTGCCTACTATGCGAAGATTCTGAAGGCGCTGAGTCAGAGACGCAAACTTTTATTGTTTGCCTCAAAGCTCAAGGATAATGCCTTTGACGAATCGCAAGAAATCCAGCAGATCATTGACGAGGGAGAGCAAACACTCTCCAAGCTGAATAATGAGACAGCTGGTAGTGATGCATATCAGTCCATCAAGGACTTGATCACCCAAACCATCAGTGATATCGAGTATCGCAGCACCCATGGGACCAAGAATGGGCTCGATAGTGGGTATACCTCTCTGGATTCCATAACTGGTGGATTCAAGAAACAAGAACTTGTCATCGTGGGAGCACGACCTTCCATAGGAAAAACTGCCTTTGCACTTTCCATGACACTGAACATGATTACCAAGCTGAAATACCGTGTAGGTTTCTTCTCCTTGGAAATGAGTGCAGCAAGCTTGATGGAACGTTTGCTTACCGGTCATAGTCGTGTCGATTTTTCCCATATCCGTAAGGCTACACTGAAAAACAGTGAGATGAGCGCCATCGTTGATGCATCAGGATTGCTCTATGAATCAGAGCTTTATATCCAGGATACCCCAAACATGAAGCTCATGGAGCTCAGGGCGCAGGCTAGAAGAATGAAGTTGGAACATGATGTCCAGATTCTCTTTGTCGACTATATCGGCTTGATCGATGCCCAGGCAGATGCTCGTATCCCACGCCATGAACAGATATCCATCATCAGCAGAAACCTGAAGCAGCTTGCCCGAGAGCTGGATATCCCCATTGTCTGCCTCAGTCAGGTAGGGCGTCAGGCGGACGGTGTTGAGCCAAAGCTCAGTGACCTGAGAGAGAGTGGATCCATCGAACAGGATGCCGACGTGGTCATCCTCCTTCACCGTGAGGTCGGCAAGAACCGTACCGATAGTGAGGAAGAGCGCCAGAAGAACAACATCCAGGAAACAAAGATCATCATGGCCAAGAACAGGAATGGTGAGACTGGTGTGTTCTCACTAGCCTTTGTAAGCAATATTGTCCGTTTTGAGGAGATGGAGTTCAGTCACAAATATGTGGCCGGGAACAATCCTAACGCCTAAGGGCAAGAAAATGTCTCACATCAGCAAGCGTTAAAATCAAGAATAGTACAATGACAAAAGCCACTCCCATGAGCTGGAGATGGTAGTAGGTTCTTGGTCTCATCTGTTTTCCGGTAATCCACTCCAGTCCAGCAATGATTACCTGTCCACCATCGAAGGCTGGGATGGGGAGTAAATTGACCACTGCAAGGGAGATGGAAACCACTCCCATGAGATACAACAATCCTCGTATACCACTTACTGTGCTGCTCTCAAACCCGAGGGTGGTGATATCCCCGATCATCAGAGCGGAACGAGCCATGCCCGTAACTTCCGAGCGTAGGTCTGCATCTCTTCTCGAGACCAAATTGCGCAGTGATGAAATGGTCTCTTCTGCAACATTCCACCCCTTGCGAATCCCCCCTATGAGACTGAACCGCTCATTCTCTCCCTCTTTTGTATTTACTGCGAGTGAGAACCCAAGGACGAATGATCCCCCTTCATTGCGGCCAGGGGTGAAGCGTAAGTCCCTTTCCTGCCCGTTTGTGTCCACAACGGTGAATGAGATCTCATCCTCTGTATGGTCGCCCAATACAGTAAGGAGATCGAGTTGGTTCATGACAGGGATATCTTCAACAGAAACTATTACATCCCCTTCTTGCAATCCTTGGCTGTAGGCAGGGCTCCCATAGCGTACTGATCCTACCTGCAGTTCCTGTATTGGGGTCAAGCCGTATCGATATCCTCCATCAGGTTTTGGGGCTCCCTGTACCTCAATATCGATGGTTTCTCCATTACGTTGGATGGTAAACTGCTCAAGACCATTGCTTTCCGCAAGCTTTGCCTCCAGTGCTTGCCAGTCATCAATCGGTGTTTCTCCCAGGCCGATGATCTTGTCACCTTTCCGTATCCCAGCCTCATAGGCTGGACTATCCTGGTTGTTGAATAGGGAAGGGTATTCACCAGTGGTGGCAACCACTGCCTCATTGGTGATGACCTGGGTCGGCAGGCTTGCAAGTATGGCATACAGGAGGGCGGCAAAAAGAAGATTGGCTATCGGTCCACTGAGATAGGTAAGGACCCTTCGTGCTGGGTGGGCGGAGAAGAGCGACCCTTCCTCGGTATGCGTAAATTGTTTCTGCTTGTGGATCAGTGCTTGGCTCAGATCATCAGACCCCTTGAGTCGACAATACCCACCCAATGGAAATAGGCTTATCCGGTATTCAGTACCTTTATGCTGGGTAGCAAGGAGCTTTGGACCGAGACCAAACGAGAACACCTCGACGTCTATCCCATTGAGTTTTGCGGTCACCAGATGACCGATTTCATGGATGACCACTACTATGGTTATTCCGACCAATCCTATGAGATATTTCATAAGGATGGCAGCTATTCCACTCATAGGTAACTTCTTGCAATATTCCGGGCCCGTTTGTCAAGTGCGAGGGTCTCTTCAAAGCTTCCCACGCTCTCACTCCATGCATGTTCCAGCGTCCTCTGGACTACCTCGATCATCTTGGGATAAGAAATAGCTCCTTTCAGGAAGGCATGTACTGCTATCTCATCCGCTGCATTGAAAGCAAGGGCAGAGGAGCCACCTCGTCTGAGGATTGAGAATGCCAGTGAAAGGAGAGGAAATCGCTCATAGTCGGGTTTGGAGAAGTGGAGGGTGAGATCGGTGAAATCCAATGGAGAGACAAGCGATGCATGTCCTGCTCCCAGTGCATTGATGATCGGAAGAGTCATGTCTGGATTGCCCATCTGTGCATACACTGCACCGTCTATGGTGCGTACCATGGAGTGTACAATGGACTCTGGGTGGATTACCACTTCAATTTTATCGGCAGCAACATTGAAGAGGTATGAGGCTTCAATTACCTCAAGAGCCTTGTTTGCCAAGGTTGCGCTGTCGATGGTTATCTTCTTTCCCATATTCCATGTGGGATGGGCTAGAGCCTTTTCAACAGTGATGGAAGCAAAATCCTTCTTTGGCAGAGTCCTGAAAGGACCTCCACTGGCGGTAAGGATCAAGCTTGAAATTGAACTGGGAGCCCTTCCTTTCAGCAATTCCCAGATGGCAGAGTGTTCGCTGTCAACAGGAATGATGGATGACCCATATTGCTTAGCTACATCGAAAAGGTAGGACCCAGCACATACCACACTCTCCTTGTTTGCAAGAGCTAGGTCAAATCCACACCTCAGTGCAGAAAGGGATGCCTTGAGACCCTCGAATCCTGCAATGGCATTCAGTACCATATCTGCTTCAAGGGAGTGCAACATCTCTTCCAAGCCATCGAACCCTGTATAGGTTTTTATTCCTTCTATGCCAGATAAGGAAGATCCAGTGGTACATATTGCTTCTGCCTGGAATTCATGGGCCAAGGAGAGTAATTCTTTTGATCGAGTATTGCTGGAAAGGCCCACCACCTTGAAGGGGAGGGCTTTGCTACGGATTGCCTGAAGTGTCGTGGTACCGATACTGCCGGTACAGCCAAGGATAATTATCCGTTTCATACCATTAGAAAAGCGTAAGCAGGAGCCAGAAGATAGGAGCACTGGCGAGCATGGAGTCGATGGAGTCCAATAGGCCTCCTCTGCCTGGAATAAGGGAACCACTGTCCTTGACCTGTGCAGAACGTTTGAACGCACTCTCGATCAAGTCTCCAATGTTCGCTGCAGATGAGGTTGCAAATCCCAGGAGTAATGCCATCCAGATGGAGATATCCTCTTTAATGCCTGGAACGAACAAGCAGAACAGTACTGCCAGGACCATTGCGCTGAGGGTTCCCCCGATAAATCCTGCCAAACTCTTGTTAGGGCTAACCTTGATGATTCCCTTGTTGTTTCTTCCCATGGACATGCCGAAGACAAACGCAAAGATATCATTCCCAAAGACCAGCAGGAAGAACAAGATCAAGGATGCAGATGGATGGGGCAGCGTAAGGATTCGTTGGATGAATGTAATGAGTATTCCAGGATAGAGGATAAGGAGACTCTCTCCACCAATTCGGGAGAGTGATTTTGCAAATGAATCCTTGTCCCCATGCCGTAGTTCCATGCTGAAGAAAAAGAGTGCCAGCAAGACAACTGTCAGATCCACCAAGGGCAAGCTTGGTGCATGGGCAATTTCAATCCACTGAGCGAGAGGAAGTAACCCAATACCCCAAGGGGAAATATGAAGCGTGGTGTTCTCTGCTTTCTCGTACAACACCTTTAATTCTTTCGCACCATAGGTTGCGGTTACCACAGCCAATAGGGAGAGGGCCAGATAGGAGTTATGGGGCAATAAGAAAATGATGATAAAAAGTGTTGGAAGGGTTATTACTGTGGTGAGAACCCGCTTTCCCATTGATGTCATTGTACCCCCCCAAATTTTCTAACCCGTTTTCCATAATCCTTGCAGATTCTCTGGATGTCTTCTGCATCCCAATCAGGCCATAATTTTTCATAGAATGCAAGTTCAGCGTATGCGCTGTCCCAGAGCAAAAAATTGCTCAGGCGTTTTTCATTTGCACTTCTCACTATCATATCGACTGGGGGGATGTGAGGCAAGTCCAAATTACTGGCGAGCGAAGTCTCTGTAATCGCCTCTCCGGGATGGATTGTCATGAAATGGTTGACCGCCCGACAAATTTCATCCCGTCCACCATAATTGAGCGCAATGATTGCAGTAATTGTTGTATTGTTGCTTGTTTCTTGGACAGTGGTGGCTACAGCCTGTTGCACTTGTGCAGGGAGACCGCTGAGGTCTCCACGTACCAGAATGCGGATTCCATGATGGTTGTAGTAACCAATCTCTCCATGGAGCTTGGAAACAAAGAGATGCATCAGATAGGAAACCTCTTGCTCACTTCGTTTCCAGTTCTCCGTAGAGAAAGCGTAGAATGTGACAAACCCGATGCCCTGTTCGGAAGCTTCACGGATGACCCGTTTAACAGCTTTCAATCCTTCCAGGTGTCCGGCGGTTCTCGGCAGTGAGCGTTTTTGCGCCCAACGTCCGTTACCATCCATAATGATACCCAGATGGACAGGGACAGCAGGTTTTCTCTCCATACTTTAGATCTCCATTATTTCCTTCTCCTTCTCATCGGAGAGGGAGGTGATCTGTTCGACATGGGAGTCTGTCATTTTCTGGATTTTGCTTTCACCATCCTTAAGCTCATCCTCGCTGATATCGCCATTTTTCTGCAGCTTCTTCAGCTCATCGATTGCTTCACGCCTGATGTTTCGGATAGCAACCTTGCTCTGCTCAGCAGTAGATTTGGCGTTCTTCACCAGCTGCTTGCGTCTCTCTTCATTCAATGGTGGGAAATTCAATCTGATCAATTTTCCGTCATTGTTCGGGGGAAGCCCAAGATCACTCTTGAGGATAGCCTTTTCAATTGCACCGAGAACACTCTTGTCCCAAGGCTGGATAACAATTGTTCTAGCCTCAGGAATGCTGATGGTTGCGACCTGGTTGATCGGCGTTTCTGCACCATAATAGTCTACTCGAATCTTCTCCAGCAGAGAGGCTGAAGCTCGACCAGTGCGCAGACCGGCAAAATCCCTTGAGAGACTCTCAAGACTTTTTTGCATCTTACTTTCACATGTGTCCAATACCTGTTGCATACTCATCTCCAATAAAACGACCGCTCACAAGGCGTGAGCGGTTCGTATCAAGCGACTACACTCAGACGCTGCAGGATGCAGCACCAGCGCGCAGAAATGCATAGTTAACGATTTCCAGGGAAGCACCAGCTGCCTTGCCAACCTCATTTGCCTTCTTCTCTACAGACATGGAGTCGTCCTTGACGAACGGCTGCTGCAGGAAACAGATCTCACTGAGGTGCTTGTTCAACTTGCCCTTGACGATACCTTCGATAACCTTTGCAGGCTTGCCAAGCTTCTCAGCCTGTGCAGTGAAGATCTCAGTCTGTTCCTTGATATAGTCAGCATCAACAGCATCGGTATTGAGATAGGAAGGGGTGAACGCAGCAACATGCAATGCACAGTCGTTGGCGAACTCCTTGACCAAATCATTCTCAAAAATCTTCTTGTCATCAGATTTGAACATTACCAGGACAGCAAGAGCACCATTGCCGTGGACATAGGTGCTGGCAAACTCATTCTCCCCAATATCGAAAACGTGAAGCTGCTTGAGCGCCATGTTTTCCTTGATAATGGTGATCAAATCAGTGACCATGCCTTCCAGTTCCTCGTTGATCTCACTGTAGCCTTTCTCAAGTGCTACTGCACAGATGTTGTTTCCGAGTTCATCGAACTGATCATTGCTGGCAACAAAGTCTGTCTCACAGGAAAGCTCGACCATAACAGCCTTGTCTTTCCCGACTTTCACGAACACACGACCGTTGTTGGTTGCGCGGTCCTGGCGCTTTGCAACAGCGGCGAGACCCATCTCTTTAAGAATTTTCTCAGCAGCGGCGAAATCGCCGTTTGACTGGGTCAGTGCCTTCTTGCAATCCATCATTCCTGCGCCGGTAATATCGCGCAGTTTTTTTACTACTTCAGCGGTAATTGCCATGCTTCACTCCTTAGTCTTTGTACAGGGTTTCTTCGTCAACGAGGAGGTCTTCTGATTCAGTTTCTTCCTCAGTCTCTGTCACTTCTTCCTTCTCTACGTTCTCTTTCTCTTCAAACTTGGAGAATTCAGCACCCTCTTCAGTGGAGAAGACAATTTCTTCGGTCTCTTCTGCCTTTCCCTCGGTCTCTTCTACCTTTTCATCCTCATCTTCACCACCAAGGGCTTCAATGATCTGGATACCAGCTTCATTGTCAGCATCGACAACTGCGTTGGCAATGATTTCAACAAAGAGGCTGATGGCACGGATGGCGTCATCGTTTCCGGGGATGGGGTAGGTGATATCAGTAGGGTCACAGTTGGTATCGACGACTGCAATAACAGGGATACCCAGGCGCTTTGCCTCAGTGACAGCGATAGCTTCCTTCTTGGTATCGATAATGAAGAGGGCTCCTGGGAGCTCTTTCATGTCCTTGATACCGCCAAGGTTCTTTTCCAGTTTTGCCTTCTGCTTGGTAAGCAAGGAGACTTCTTTCTTGGTAAGGGATTCAAAAGTACCATCGATTTCCATCTTTTCAATCTTCTTGAGTGTTGCGATGGACTTCTTGATGGTTGAGAAGTTGGTCAGCATTCCACCGAGCCAACGGTTGTTGATGTAAGGCATGCCACAGCGCTTTGCTTCAGCTTCAATAGCCTGCTGGGCCTGTTTCTTGGTTCCTACGAACAGAATAGGCTTGCCCTGCTTAACAATTGCACGTACAGCGTCATATGCTTCTACGATGCAGGCAGATGTTTTCTGCAGGTCAATGATATGGATGCCGTTTCTCTGGCTGAAAATGAAACGGGCCATCTTGGGGTTCCACCTTTTTGTCTGGTGGCCGAAATGTACGCCTGACTCGAGCAGGCTCTTCATGGTTACTACGGACATAATCCTCCTGTCTGACAACACAATCGACCTATTGGCCTTGATTTGTGCGTCACCCTTCTACTATTACTCACCTCTAGGGTGGAGATTCCTCTGTCACTATACGGACAAAGGTGAACCCAGTATTTCAGAAATTTGTAACAATGGCAAGCCTATAACAGTAGCTTCATCACCATCGATTCTTTCAACCAAGTTCCGGCCAGCTCCCTGGAGACGATAGGAGCCAGCTGCTCCTTTCCATTCCTCTGTTTCCAGATAAGAGGCAATTCTGTCTGGACCAAGGTTTTTAAAGGAAACCACTGCCAGATCTGATCCGCTGAATACCTTTTCTTGATACCACAGGGCCCATCCTGAGTGCACTTCATGCTTCTTTCCATCAAAGAGGGAAAGTTGGGAGAAAGCTTCCTGTCTGTCCTTGGGCTTTCCGATCAGGGAGCCCTGGAAGGAGATCATGGTATCACAGCAGAGAACGGGTATCTCATAAACTGGGTGAGTATCCTGAAAGGATGCCAGTTTTCGGTTTGCAAGCAACTCTGTGACTATTGCCGGATCAGTTTCGTCGTGGGTTTCATCGCACCCGGTTTTGAATACCTTCACGGTCACTCCAAGTGATTCGAGCAAAGCCTTTCGCGCCACTGATCCACTTGCCAGTATCATAGACGGTAGTAGTGCAGCAAAATCAGCCAATTTCTGCCTCCAGCTCCTCTATTTCTTCGCTCAGCTCAAGCCAAGCATGCTCCTCAGCGTGCAACTGCTCGCTGAGTGTTTCCTTCTTTTTCACCAGACTGGTGATGGTCTGGGCGTCACTGTAATTCTCTTCCTTCGCCATTTCAGCTTCCACCAAGGCGATTGATGCCTCCAGTTTCTCATGGTTTTCCAGAAGCTTTTCGCTTTGGCGTTGCAGCGTGCCAAGCCGATTCCTCATCCTGTTTGCTTCCTTGTACGAGCGTGCTTGCTTGCTCTCGCTTTGGATGGTTGGGGAACTCTGTTTCTCTACCTTTTCCTTCTGTTCCAGCTTGTAGGAAAAATAGGAGTAGTCTCCTTCAAAAAGCTCAGGGGGATTGTCATTTGTAAGGTAGAGAATCTTTGAGGCAATGTGTTCAATGAAATATGCATCATGGCTGACAAAGATCATGGTACCGTCATACTGCTTCAGTGCCTCCAGCAACATTTCCTTTGCGTTGATGTCCAGATGGTTGGTGGGTTCATCGAGGATCAGCAGATTGACCGGATGAAGGAGGATCTTGAGCAATGCAAGCCGGCTTCGCTCCCCTCCGCTCAATACGGAAACCGATTTGAATACATCATCCCCACTGAACAGGAATGATCCCAGGTAGGTGCGCAGTTTTGGGAGGTCATTGGTTGCAGCGACATTGGAGACCTCTTCCAATACGGTATTCTTGGGATTGAGCGTCTTTTCTGTGTCCTGGGCGAAGTACCCGATACTTACACCGCTTCCCAGTCTGATTGTCCCCTCATATTCACTGTCATGTCCACTGAGCATTCTCAAGAGAGTCGATTTTCCAGCACCGTTCTTTCCGGTAACCGCAATTCGTTCCCCCTTGCTTGCAAGAAACGAGAAATCCTCAAAGATGACCTGTTGCCCATAGCGTTTGCTAAGGTGGTCAATGATGATGACATCATTGCCACTGTGCGGGGCAGGGGGGAAGGAGAAAGAAAGCTGCTTCAGGTGGGAAGGTACCTCCACCAATTCCAATTTCTCCAGCATCTTTATCCTGCTTTGTACCTGTTTGCTCTTTGTTGCCTTGTAGCGGAACTTTTCAATGAATTGCTCAGTCTTCTGCAGCTGATCCTGTTGAAGTTTATACGCAGCTTCCAGTTGTTTTATCTCCAGCTCACGTTGCTTGATGTAATCACTGTAGTTTCCGCTATAGCGTTTAAGTGTTCCCCCAAACAGCTCATAGACCTCCCTGACCGTCTCATCGAGAAATCCTTGGTCGTGGCTGACAATCATCAATCCACCTTCGTAGACCTTCAGATAGTTCTTCAGCCAGTAGATGGCCTCGATATCGAGGTAGTTCGTCGGTTCATCGAGCAACATGATATCAGGATTCTCAACCAGGATTTTTGCCAGGGCAATACGCATCTGCCATCCACCTGAGAACTCGCTGCAAAGACGATTCATGTCTGCCATGGTGAATCCAAGACCAAGGAGAACCTGTTCAATGGTCTGCTTGCGCGAGAAATATCCTTGTGCGAGCAGATATTCCTGTATTTCTGCCAAGCGGTGCAGAAGAGATTCAGTGGAAACAGTAGGATCGCTGTCAGCAAGCTGGGTTTCAATTGCATGTTGTTCCCTGCTCAGTTCCTGGAACCTGGAGAACGCTTTCTCCACTTCCTGGTAGACGGTTCCTGCATTGAAGACGATATCACTTTGGGGAAGGTAGGAGATTCTCAAATTCTTGGAGGTGGAAACCTGCAGGTCATCGGCACTCATCTGAGCACTGATCACCTTCAGCAATGTAGACTTGCCGCTGCCATTTCCTCCTGCCAGTGCACTCCTGCTTTGTTCATTCAGGGTAAAGGAAACATCCTTCAGGATATCCCTGTCCCCAAAAGCCAGGTGTACACGTTGGACTTGTAAGGTTGCCACACTCTCTCTCCTTATACTGAAACGGGTGTTGAAAAGCCCGGTGTTTGACGGTATGATTACCTTAACACAAGCGTGTGTTCGGTGACAATCCACCAGAATCCAGGAGGTTTACAGTGCTTTGCCTAACTCTTACCGGCTCGACCTTGGAGGAGAACCGGGCTTTGGTGGAACGCAACCGACAGTGGATTGCACTCGCAGAACTGCGGCTCGACCATTTACTTCCCGAAGAACAGAAGATTGCATCCTCTTTTCCTTCCACCGTTGACCTTCCAGTAATGTTGACCATGCGCCGAAAAATAGACGGCGGAATGTGCAGCCTGCCCGAAAAACAACGGTTGCAACTTCTCTATGAGGCGGCAAAAGGCGATTTTACCTATGTAGATATCGAGGACGACGTCAAGAAGAGCGACCTGAAGTTCAAGGATCCTCTCTTTGAACAAAAGGTGGACCTGGAGAATATGCTTCGAACACGTGGCATACGGATTATCAGGAGCTACCATAATTTTGAATGTGTGCCTGCAGATCTTTTTGGGAGAATCCATAAGTTGGCAGCCAAGGGGGATATCCCCAAGGTGGCTGTCACCCCTGGGAATATGATGGATGTCATTACCCTTTTCAGGGTCCAACAGGAACTTTCCAGCCTTACAGAAAAAATTGTAATCGGCATGGGTCCCTACGGGGTCTGTACTCGTATCCTCTACAAGAAGTGCGGCTCCTTGCTGAGCTTTTGTTCGGACAGCCAAGCAGCTCCTGGCCACCTCAGTGCCCAAAGCATGAGTGAGCTGTACCGCGCTGACAAGCTAGACGCCAAGACCCATATCTATGGAATCATCGGCAATCCGGTCAGCCATACCTCCTCTCCCATAATCCATAACCCAGGATTTGAGGCAATTCGCTATAATGCTGTATATGTTCCATTCCTTGTGGATTCGGTCAGGGCATTCTTCAAGCTGGCCGAGATGTTGCAAATCCATGGATTCTCGGTAACCGTTCCCCATAAGCGGAGCGTGCAACCCTACTTGGGCCGTATCACCCGTGAAGTGAAGCAAATTGGTTCATGCAATACAGTGGTCAGGATCCAGAACATGTGGAAAGGGATCAACACTGATTACTATGGATTCCTTGCTCCGATCGATGACCTTATCGCGCAAGGGGATATCAGGAATGCTTTGGTAATCGGTGCCGGTGGTGCGAGTAGGGCGGTTGTATGGGCCCTGCACAACCATGATGTAAAGGTCACCATCCTCAACAGGAGCATCGAACATGCCAGAACCTTGGCGAATGAGACGATGAGTGCCTACGATACCCTGGATAATGCCCACCTCTACAGTGAGACGGTGGATCTGGTGGTACAGACAACCAATGTAGGGATGGGGGACCTGGAAGGCCAGGAGCCTTGCCCTTCCCTGCAGTTCTCTGGTAAGGAAATTGTATACGAACTGGTCTATAAACCAGAGGAGACAGCCTTTCTTAAGCGGGCCAAGGGGGCAGGTTGTACCATCATCGCTGGAAAACAGATGCTGATGGAGCAGGGAAAGCTACAGTTTGAGGCATTCACTGGATACCACTACCCACACTGGGTGACGGTAGCACTCTGACTTAAGCAAAATGAAATCTGACAAGACGAATCAGGAATAGCTTGCTCACCGGCAGGATCTTTACCTCCATCGAGGGCATAACCGCTGCCTTGAGCAGTGCCTCCTTCTGGGGTGTGAAGGCGAGTTCCAGTGCCTGGACAATCAGTTCCTGGTCGGGGAGTTGCAGTTCCAGAAGGATGTCCTTCTTTCCTGCTGCCTGCTTGCAGAGACTTACCTTGCCCTGGTAGTCGAATCCTCCAGCCTCAAGGATTGGGTTGAGCACCTGGGGCACAATCTGGGAAGGAAGGAGTATGATCCTGCTCTGGAAGCGATGTTCAAGGTCTTCACGTTCGGCCTTTGAAAGATCCGCCTTCGCTATGGCTTGCCTCAATGATTCATCCAGGGGTGCTTTCTCCACGGGTTTCCTGGGATGGCATGGAAGGGTGGCAATCTGTCTCAATGTTGCAGCTCTTCCAATTCGTTCCCGCAATATAGGATGCTCTTTCTTTTCCAGAATTTCGATTCTGTCGAAGCTCTTGGTGGCACCGACCAACTGACCGGCATTCTTCAACACCTGCCTCCAGGTATCCTCACTATCCCTGCGCATGATGAAGATGGTAGGGGAGAGTGTGGCAAGACGATGCTCTGAAAGAGAAGGCAGATTGTGAACAAGATTTGCAGTGCGCTCATCACAGGAGAGAACCAGCCCGTCGTAGATGGTCACGTTCTGGTAACGCTCACTGAGCATTTCTAGTTGCTTGGACAGGGAGGTGTTCATCCCCCTTGTGCTGTTTGCCTGCAGATACTCCCTGATCTGAGGGTAATCCAATGAGGAATCAAACGCCCCCAGCACACTCTCCTTGGTAATATGATATTTTCTTTGATGGTCCAACACTTCAAGGTAAGCAAACCTATAGAGAATATCCCCTGCAGGTGAATTTCCTTGGTAGCTGATGGTCTGGTCGCTGTCTATGAGCAGTCCTGTTCGCTGGCTCTCATTGCTGATGGCAGAGACCTGCCAGTTTTCATCCAGGGTCAAGACTCCCCAGGTGGAGAGTTCGTTGAGCAGGGAAGCGGTGTAGGTAATCTGGTAGCGAATGCATAGTCCCTTGATCAGGAGCTTGAGTGAGGTGGTATCACAACCTCCAAGAGTCTGCAGGGTCGAGAGAAGTGCATTGACAAATTCCAAGGGGGCCGTGCCTTCGAGGTTCCTGGAAAGCAGGAGCGAGAGTAGCTGATAATCTGAAAGAGAGAGCAATGCCTCTGTTTTCTGCCAATCAAGGGTACAACGCCGTGCATTTCTCCGTATCACACCCATCTCAGTGAGATAATCGCCCAGCGCTTCATACATTTCCTTGAGCCGATCACGTTCATAGGTGGGGAAATGCTGGCAGGTTCCCTCATTGAAGAGGCATTTGCCTTCCTTGGCCACCAACGAGAAAAAACCACGGAGAAACTCAGTGGAGCAGTATGGTTTTTCCGCACATGGCAGCTCCTTTTCTCCAAACAGGGGAATGAGCGAGCAGTACTGCAGCAATTCCTCTTCCAGAAGTGGGTTGAAAACCAATCTCCCTGCATCGCTGAGCAGTATCAGGCGCTCCTGCAGGTTTCCTACCCGCCTTAGGAGATTTCCATAGCTGAATGAACCTTTGAGCAGAGATGTGACCTGCTCCACTGTGAGCGGTCCAAACGTGGCGACCAAGCTCAGGATTACCTGATCAAAGGAGTCCAGCATTGAAAGGGTCTTCTGCACCATAGATTCCTGGCTGAACAACTGACAGAGCCTCGCTGTCAGCATTGGTTTGTGGAAAGGCGACTGGAGCTTCCCCATGTAATTACGTGCCAGGTAAAAATAGGTGTCTTCACTATAACGACTCAGTAATGTCTTGAACGCTTCTTGTGCTCTTTCACTCACGTGTCCCATACCTCTATCTCATAGGAATAGCCTTGCTCGGCAAGGAATTTCTGACGATTGGCGGCAAACTCTTCCTCACTTGAGTACCGTGTTACCACAGAATAGAAAAAGGAGGAGCGGTTCTTTGGCCTGAGAATCCTTCCCAGTCGTTGTGCTTCCTCACTTCTCGACCCAAAGGTTCCGCTGACCTGGATGGCAACCGAGGCATCAGGAAGGTCGATAGCAAAGTTTGCTACTTTGCTGACAACCAGGATACGTTGTTTTCCTTCCCTGAAATCCCTATACAACTCTTCCCGTTTTATGTTTGGGGTACTCCCGGTAATGATCGGCAGCCCAAAATGGTTGGCGATGCCCTTGAGTTGGTCGAGATACTGGCCGATGATGAGAATGAAATCGTCGGGATGCCTGTCAACCAAAGCCTGCACCACTTCCAGCTTTCTCTTGTTCTCACTGGCGATACGGTACTTTTCCCGTTTTGTCCCTACGGCATAGGGAATCTCATCCTCCTGGGGAAGGTCGATCCTTACTTCATGGCAATATGCTTCAGCGATAAATCCCTGCTGCTGCAACTCATTCCAGGGAACATCAAAACGCTTTGGACCAACAAGGCTGAAAACCTCGTCCTCACGACCATCTTCCCTTACCAGTGTTGCCGTGAGTCCTACACGATAGACAGCCTGCAACTCTGCGGTGACCTTGAATACCGGGGCTGGAAGCATATGTACCTCATCATAGATGATCAAACCCCAATTCCCCTTGGTAAGTAGTTCAAGATGTGGAAAAGGCCCTTCCTTGTCCGGTCTGTAGGTGAGCACCTGGTAGGTACACACTATGATATCCTTGCTTTCCTTCTTGTCACCGGTATATTCCCCTACTTGGTCCTTTGTTAGGGTGGTCTTGTCCAGTATCTCACTGATCCACTGGTGAACTGCGGCCACATTGGTTGTGACCACCAAGGTCTTGGTGGTGAGCCTTTCCATGATATGCATTCCCACCACTGTCTTTCCTGAACCACAGGGAAGGACTATGGTCCCGAACCCACTGCCGGGACCGAGGTCACCGAGCAAGGCATCGGCTGCCTGCCTTTGGTAGGGGCGTACGGAAAATGGCTTGCCATCCTGGGTGGTTTCCCTGAGTGTGAAGGGCAGCTTGGGACCATGTTTCAAGGGAATCCTGTCATCAACAGGATACCCGATCTTGATCAGTTGGAGCTTGATCTCTCCGCGATTGTACGCTTCAAGGAGAAACCGTGATTCATCCTTTACCACCAACAGTTTTGCAATGGCTTGCCTGCTCAGCAATTCCGTCCTGATGCGTTTATTCTCAACCCATAGCTCATAGTAGCGAGGATCTTCACTGCCTGAGAGAATGACCTTTCCCCAACGCGTCCCCATATCCTCAATATAAAAACGCACCGATTCCGGTACCGGGAACTTTGACCAGAAATCAAGGCGTGAGAGAATGAAGGATGCATCCACCCCGCAGCTTGAGGCATTCCAGAGGCTGATTGCGCTCAAGGCATAGGTATGCATATGCTCAGGGCTCTTGATCAGCTCGCAGAACCGGACAAGGTCGTTTCGGCATGCCTCGCTCTGTTCATGGTGAACATCAAGAAGCAGGGTTTTATCACTCTGTACAATAAGTGGGGTATCTCTCATCATGCCTTCCCAAATGCAGTGTAATAAAGGTCAAGCAGGGTGATTGCGACCATTGATTCGATGACCACCACAGCACGACTGCAGATGCAAGGGTCATGACGCCCTTCAATTTCCAAGTTGGTGGTCTCATTGTCCTTGGTGACCGTCTGCTGGGATTTTCCAATGGATGCCGTTGGCTTGATTGCTGCCTGCAGTATGATCTCCTGCCCTGAGGAGATGCCGCCAAGGATACCCCCTGCATGGTTGGAGAGAAAACCATCACTGGTCCTCTGGTCGTTGAACTGGCTGCCACGCATGGATGCACAGGCAAATCCATCGCCGAACTGGATTCCTTTGACAGCTCCGATGCTCATCACGGCATGGCTGATCAATGCTTCAAGTTTTCCGAACACTGGTTCACCCAGTCCTGGCCTCACTCCTTCTACCCGGCATTCAATGATTCCACCAATGCTATCTTTTTCACTTCTTACCTGTTCAATGAGAGATACCATCGATTGTGCAGCATCTTTGTCCGGGCAGGAGAGGGGATTATCTGTCTCAGCCCAATCTCTCTTGTGTGCAACGATATCTCCCACCTGTACGGTGCCTGCCTTGATGGTGATGCCACGTTTGGCAAGGAGCTGCTTAGCCAAGGCCCCGGCTGCAACCCTGGCGCTGGTCTCTCTTCCGCTTGATCGTCCCCCTCCGCGGATATCCCTGATCCCATACTTCTGGAAGAAGGTCCAGTCTGCGTGGCCTGGACGGAATACATTTTCAAGGTGGGAGTAATCAGCTGAGCGTTGATTGGTGCTGTAGAGAATCATGGCAATCGGGGTGCCGGTCGTGACACCCTCATAGAGACCACTGAGAATGGTCAGCTTATCGATTTCATTTCGTTCGGTGCCTGTTGGGTTTGCTCCTGGCCTACGGCGGTCCATCTCTCTTTGGATGGCCTCCTCATCAATCCTGAAGCCGGGTTCGACCCCATCGATGATAACTCCCAAAGCAGGTCCATGTGACTCACCAAATGTGGTGACGGTATATGCTGTGCCAAAACTGTTGTGCCCCATATCAAACCTCGATTTTCAGTGTTTCAACAAGGAAGTGCGCCGTATCGCGGACGTCCGGGTAATTTGGTAATCGTACCATGATGTCACAAATGTTGCTATAGCGTGCATGTCTCCTCTCATAGAGTGAAGCGAAGGAAGACGCAGGATCTGAAGGATCGAGAAAGGGAGGAACCCCTCCCGCCAGGATCCTCTGTAGGAGGACCGGTTCCTTCACTTCCAGATATACAAGCTTCCCTGATTGCTTGATCACATCGATCAGGGCCTGGTTGTCCGAGGTTCCTCCCCCAAGGCTGATGATGTATGGGGTTTCTCTCGTGTTGAGAAATGCCTTGAGTGCCCTCACTTCCTCTTCCATGAAAGCTTTTTTGCCTGCTTCCTGATAGAATTCACGGATGGAGCGGTATGGAGCAATGCCCTGGAGAACCAAGTCATCCAGATCGACCCAGGAGTATCCCAATGCTTGGGCGGCAAGCTTTCCCAGCGTGGATTTGCCGCTGTGTTTGATTCCGCAAAAGTAGAGGTGTTTCATATTCATCTCTGGTCAAACAGGTCAGTCCAGGTGGAACTGTACGCATCCAGAACGGGAGCTGAGGCGGGAGCCTTGGTGTAGTATTGTCTCCTGCGTTTTTCCTTTCTGCCCTGGATCATCATCTCAACAGCCATCTGGTAGCGTGCTTCATGGAGGTTCTTTCTTACCTGTTCTTCATAGTGGTTCACCCTGATGGTTTTCTTCAGGGCGAAGTGGAAGGTGACAATCATGGCGTACCAGAACAGTGAGAGCAAGAGCGGTTGTAGGTCAAGATAGGAGTAGGGAAGGCTCACCTGAGCAGCATTGCTTGCAACCTGATACAGGTTGAGAGCATTGGGCCAGAGAATGAAAAAGGTGAGAAAGAGCGGCACAATCCAATAGAGTCCCTGTCGTGAGAAAAGGAAACGCAGACAGGCTGCGAATGCAAGGAAGTTCAAGAGCAGGCAAACCAAAGGCAGTGCATAGATTTCAATCATGGTTCCTCCGCTATCCAAAGGGTCTTTTCCTATGATACCATAGGGCAACTCTTTGGGGAATAACTATGGAATTACAAAATCAGATCTCCAGTACACTGTTGAAAAAACGAAAACGAGAGAAGACTGAGGATGTGCGGGGTCCGTACTATCGTGATACGACAGCCATCATCCACTCTTCGCCATTCCGTAGGCTCAAGCACAAGACCCAGGTATTCTTCGCTCCCAGCAATGACCATATCTGTACGAGAATGGAGCATTGCCTGCACGTCTCCTCGATTGCCTCCACGATCTGCAAGGGGCTTGGTCTGGATAACGAGATTGCTTGGGCAATCGGTATGGGGCATGATTTGGGTCATACCCCGTTCGGTCATACTGGGGAGAAGATTCTCTCAGCAAAAATGCAGGAAGCAGGGTTTCTTCCGTTCGAACATGAGGTCAACAGCCTGAGAGTCGTCGATTTTCTCACCTCACACGGTAAGGGGCTTAATCTGACCTATGCAGTCAGGGATGGCATTGCCTGCCATAACGGCGAGCAGTTGGTACAGTCCATCATGCCTACATTTGCAGTGAGGGACCTTGATCAGATCACCAGCAGGAAGGGTTTGATACCTGCCACCTATGAGGGAGCAGTGGTGCGTTTCAGTGATACCATTGCCTATCTTGGCCGGGATTTCGAGGATGCCTGCAGGCTTGGGATCATCACTGAGGAACAGCTTCCACAGAAGGTTTCCCGTATGCTTGGGAAAAGAAATGCTGATATCATTGACACCTTGGTAAGTGATGTCATCGAGCACTCCAACGAAAAGGTGGGAATCAGCTTCAGTGATGAGGTGTTTCCCGCTGTTCAGGAGATGATCAGTTTCAACTACCGGTCCATCTACAAGAGTCCCATGCTGGAAGGGTATGAACGGTACTTCAACCGCTTGTTTACGCTTATTCTCGATTACCTCAACTTCTTACTGGGAACTTACGGCTATCAAGAATCGTTATATGTACAGGAAAAGAACATGCTTGCAATGGGCTTCTACCATCACCTGATGGACATGCATGAAGCATATGAAGAGAGGGACGGGAATACCAGCCGGCTCATCTATGACTATGTGGCAGGCATGAGTGATAATTTCTGCCTCGATTGTGCCAATGAGATTCTCAAGCCTGAACATCTCAATGACAGTATTGAACACTCCTTGACAGGGAAATGGTTTGATGCCCGCTAGGCAAGTTCCTTGCCCAGCTTCTGGATCTCTGCGATAAACTGTCCAAGGTCATTGAATGCCTTGTAGACAGCAGCAAACCGGACATAAGCGACCAGGTCAACTTCTCTCAGCTGCTTGAGGGTTTCGTCCCCAATATCGCTGGATGCAATCTCCCGCTTGCTTCCTACCTTGAGCATGATGGCGTCCTCGATGCTCTGCAGCAGCAGGTCAATCTCATTTTCGCTGATTTTCAGTTTCTCGGTGCAGGAGCGTACTCCTCGGCCGATCTTGTTCAAATCAAAGGGCTCCCTTCTCCCGTCACGTTTGATTACCATCAGGGGCTTGTCTTCGATCCGTTCATAACTGGTGAATCGGTAACCACAGATATTGCACTCCCGTCTTCTCCTGATCGAGGAACCGCTGGAATTTTGTCTGGACTCAAGGACCTTGTCATCCATTGATGAGCAGTGTGGGCATCGCATTGGTGTACTCCTTTCTCGCTATACTATATCACAAATAGTGTAAATTTTCAATGAATAGTGGTTAGCGCCTAAGCAATTTCAATTAATATGAAAAAGGGTACGCTATATGTAGTTTCTGCTGTAGAATCTTAGATTTTCTGAGTCTGTACAAAAATCAACTAATTTATGCTCTGTTTGTTGTAATTAAAACGATTCTGTGATAATAATAACATATTGGAGGATAGTATGGCGGAATCAGTGAGTAGCTGTGTTAAAAGGATAGTCGATAAGAGTCCCTTTATCCATGAGATGTTGATCAATGGTATTCTTTCATTCAGCAACTATGCCTCCTCTATTCAGGACGAAGTCCAGAAAGTATACGGTAAAGAGGTCAAGGCCAGTGCAATTGTGATGGCCCTCCGTCGTTATGGAGAAGAGCTGAAGAGGGAAAATGCAAAGACCGATCATGGCAATGTCGAGTATGGAATTGTCATGAAAACCAACATCTTTGATGTCAACCTGGTCAGAAAAGACAACTTCATCAGCAAGCTTGGAGTCCTGTATCGAAACATATCGACCGAAAAAGGTGATTTTCTCAACATTACGCTGGGAAGTCATGAGGTGTCCCTGGCGGTAAGCGAGAAATATCGTTACCTCGTTGATGAGTTGACCGAAGGGGAGGAGATTCTCAACCAGATGAATGACCTGGTTGCTCTCTCCCTGATATTTACCGGTGATTTCCTGCAAACCCCTGGTATTGTCTATGAAGCAGTGCGTCATCTGGCCTGGGAACAGATCAACGTCATTGAGATTGTCTCAACCATGAATGAGTTGACCTTTGTAATCAAGCGAGAGGACTCCATGAAAGCATTTGATGTGCTGCAAGGGTTCCTCCGTGCAAGCTAGACTGACCATCCATGCTGCTGAACGTGATCAAGGAAAGACAACGTCCTTGGTGCAACTGGTGAGGCAGTGTAGATCACAGAAGATGCATATCTGCGGGGTTCTTGCCCTTGCAAATCCCGAAAAAACCGTGTATAGACTCAAGGACCTCTTTTCTCAAGAAGAGCGATTGGCACTCTCTGAGATGCCCATCGCCCAAGGAAAGCGTATTGGTAGGTTTTACCTGGATGAACAGGTCTTTGATTGGATCAATGATCGGATAATCCAGAGTCTCCCGGGTTCACAAGTAGCCATCTTTGATGAGATTGGGAAGTTGGAAATATCCGGAGAGGGTCTTGCAGTTTCCTTCAGGAAAGCCTTGGAAACACCTGGCCTGCAGATTTTTGCTGCAGTACGCATCCCGTTCATAGAAGAGGTGCTGAACAGTTTTTCCATTCCCAGGGAGCGGGTGGAAATCGCGTATGTCGGGTATAAGGAATGAAACACTATGAATGAACTCTTCTGGATGGTAATGCTTGCTCTGAACTTTGTCATGATTCTCATCGCTTTCAGGTTGTGGGGGAAATTGGGGCTCTATATCT
>Ga0172377_10000639_pt1 | contig 33497 bp, 24 predicted proteins | sample Pumphouse3metaG_FD_119749 | JGI IMG/M metagenome (GOLD analysis project Ga0172377, IMG submission 119749) | Leachate microbial communities from a municipal landfill in Southern Ontario, Canada - Pumphouse #3 metaG | ecosystem: Engineered > Solid waste > Landfill > Unclassified | place: Canada... | reverse complement strand
TAAACATCAAATAAAGTATATATACTTTCGGTTTATCTTCTATAGTTCTTGTAATTATAACTATACCAAATGATGAATTGTTCAAAAAGAGCAAACTATAGGTCATATATAGTAATGAATTATTTTATTTATTCTATTCTTTTTATATTTGACATTAATGTTAACTAAAATTATAAAATCAGATGAAGACACCTCAATGTATTATTATTATTATTACAGTTTGTTTATCCTTATTAATTTTAAATGGATTATCTTCCTGTAAGTCATCTAAAGAAACAACTGACTCATTAAGTGTACGAAGTTTGTATTCTAATCCTGTAATAGCAAAAAGTACTCCTGACCCTACTATTATTCAGTTAGAAAATGGTGATTTTTACCTATATGCTACTGAGAATATAAAAAATACTCCTATTTATAAGTCCACCAATTTAATTGATTGGGAATTTGTAGGAACAGCTTTTGACAATGATACTCGTCCCACTTTTGAGCCGAAAGGGGCATTGTGGGCTCCTGATATAGAGTATGTTAACGGAAAGTATCTGTTGTATTATTCTATGTCTGTGTGGGGTGGTGAGTGGACTTGTGGTATTGGTGTGGCAGTGTCAGATAAGCCAGAGGGACCTTTTGAAGATAAAGGTAAACTTTTTAGAAGTAATGAAATAGGAGTGCAAAACTCTATTGATCAATATTTTATAAGTGAAGGGGGAAAGAATTATTTGTTTTGGGGTAGTTTTAGAGGTATTTATGCCATTGAATTAGCTAAAGATGGTCTCTCTATAAAGGAGGGAGCAGATAAAATTCAGGTAGCAGGTACAGCTTTTGAAGGAACTTATGTACATAAAAGAGGAAACTATTATTATCTTTTTGCATCCATTGGTTCGTGTTGTGAAGGGGTTAATAGTACGTATGAATTAGTTGTAGGTCGTTCTACTCATCTTTTTGGACCCTATATTGATCGATCAGGAAAAGACATGATGGAGAATGGTTTCGAACGAGTAATAAGTAAAAATGATCGTTTTGTGGGTAATGGACACTGTTCTGAAATAGTACAAGATAAACAGGGGAACGATTGGATATTTTATCATGGGGTTGATGTAAAGAATCCACATGGACGTATTCTATTATTAGATGAAGTAAAATGGGATAGTGAGGGGTGGCCCTATATAGATGGAGGAACTCCTTCTCTTGAAGCTTTAGCTCCTGTATTTTAATTTTGAAGATTATGAAAAAGATTTTATACTTATTAATTCTAATAGGCTGTTTAAGTTGCAGTCATAAGAAAGAGGCGTTTGTTGAGTTTGAGAACCCAATTGATATAAAATTTGGTGATCCTTATCTCATTCAATCTAAGGGAGTGTTTTATCTGTATGGTACATCAAATGATGTGAATGGCTTTAGAGCCTATTCTTCTTTAGACTTAAAGCAGTGGAAAGATGAGGGGGTGGTTTATCAAGGTGCAACAGAAGATTCTTGGACTGTTGACTGTTTTTGGGCACCTGAAGTTTATGAGTGGAATGGAAAGTACTATTTGTGGTATAGTGCCAATTGGAAAAATAATCCAACAAATGAGTTAGAGAACTTTAGAATAGGCGTTGCTGTGTCTGATAATCCTACTGGTCCCTTTGTTGAAATGAATGGAGGACCTGTATTTGATCCTGGGTATCCCATTATTGATGCTAACCTTCATTTTGATGAGAGTGGTAAGATCTATCTTTACTATTCGCGTTGCTGTTATAAGAATCCTGTAGAGAGTGAAGTGGCCGATTGGGCTAGGGAGAAGGGGCTTTTTGAAGAGATAGAGGAGAGCTGGATTTATGGGGTAGAATTAAAACCAGACTTTTCGGGTATAATTGGTGATCCTGTATTATTATTACAACCACCTTATGCTATGGATGATAAGCAAGCAGAATGGGAGAGTCGATCGGTTACATCGGGTGAGGTTAATAGAAGATGGACTGAAGGTTCGTTTACATTCAAAGAGAATGGGATTTATTATATGATGTATTCTGCTAACTATTTTGGGGGTGCTAATTATGCAGTAGGTTATGCTACAGCTGAGAATCCATTGGGACCTTATGTAAAAGCTGATAATAATCCTGTGCTGCAGAAAAATAGTAACCAAGGAGGAGATGTAACAGGAACAGGACACAACATGGTGTTATCTTTAGAAAATGGAAAGAAATTGTGTGTTTATCATGCAAGAACGCATGCAACAGGCGATGATCGTGTTGTTTTTATTGATGAAATGGAAATATTAGATGATGGTCGCTTAATTGTGCATGGGCCAACAACAGAACGCCAGAAGATAAAAGTTAAATAACTTTTTGTGTGTGGAAATAACTAAATAAGGAGTGCAACTTGATGTTATCTGTGCCCTCAACTCATATTCCTTATAGGTCTAGGTCAAACACATACTATGACTAGGGCATGTCACTCACATGCCCTAGTCATAATGTATATTGCTTGTACACTATGGGAAGAGTCTTTTCTGAATTAGTTTGTGTTAAGCTTCTTTGTTTTTCGAATAGTAGAATGTGGGTACCTAATAAAAAACTAATTGCTTTAATACCTTAGATCTTGACTTCAATAATATCACAAAGTTTTGTACTAGAAGAAGGAGATAGGTAATTGTGCTTCAAATTCCATTTTGTCTGTTTAGTTCCTTGAGATGCTACTTGAATGGCATTTTGATTCAGTGTGTTTACTCAGTTTCTATTTTCTGTTGAGATTGAAAGTGAATTAGATTACTTCTTTTTCTTAATGGAGCTGAATGGATATTTGTTACCTTCTATTTTAGTTAGGAAAGCTTTTGCCGAACCAATATTAAGAAATAAATCTAAACGAATTGGAAGATGATTATCGTCATTAGAAATATAGAAGGTTATCACTTCTTTTTCTTTGTTTTTATCATCATACTCAACAAATGAGAAAACGAGACAATCATATTGTATTTTATTCTCATCTTCTATTATCTCTTTTCCACGATAAATTACGGTTTGATCTTCAACTCTTTTCCCTGTAGCCATATCAAATTTAATTTTATCTCCAACCTCATATTGTGATGTGTCATAAGAACGTGCTTGGGCTAATATGGTTAGCATATCATAAATACACTGATTACTTTCATGGTTGTGTTCTTCTACTCTTCCACTGCGATGTGTCCTTTTTTGATTTACATAACTTATCCCGTTTTTATAAGAAAAATAAGCTTCATCAACAGTATAACGTTTTCCTTCTTCTGCTCCTTTTCTAAAATAAATAGGCTCTAAAGCTTTCGTCATGTAATTAGTCAGAGTATCACGCATTAAAAAGAAAAAATCGGTTCGTTTTGTTCCTGCTGCAATAAGATGTGTTTTGTAAACAGAGTTATCTTCATAGGTAGCTTCATGAGTAGATAGTTCAGCATACCCTGCCTTGACCCATATGAATTTCCAATTAAAATAGAGTGCATAGGTAGCTGTTTCTCCTGGTTGGAAGGCGATATTCTTTGCGGCACATTGACTTTTTACAGTATTGGCCGTTGCAACAAAGAGTATAAAAAAAGTAAAGGCTTTGAATAAGTGTGCTTTAATGTCTTTTAGCGTTTCTTTGCTTTTGACGATCTTTAGCTCTGTTTTTTCTTTTATCCTCATCTGGTTTTTGTTTTTTAAGTTCGTCTTGTTTCTGCTTTTCAAAAGGAACACTATGGATATCCCAATCTTGTGTAGCCTCCCAATTGGCCATAAATTCTATGAATTCAGGATAGTAATATACATTTTCTGGTTGTCTTTTCTCTTCAAAGCTACCCGTATCCCACTTCCCATTGTTGTTTTTATCTTCAATGAGCCTAGCTGCATACTTTCCTGGTTGTAAGAAGTAAAAATCAGCTCTTCCATTTTTAACAGTAACCGTTCGAATTACCTCATCTTTTGTGTTTAATAATTCTACAAATGCTGGGCTATCATTTAATCCTGTAATATTAAAATATATGTGTCCATACTCGTCTAATGATCGCACTTTAAAAGGCTGTTCTATTTTGTTGGAGTGTAATCCGTAAATACTCTTAAAGGTAGCTGAATCGACGACTAGCTTATATTCTTGTCCAGGTTCCCAATCACAATATAAATTAAATCGTCTTAACTGCAATGAATCTTGTTCAAATTTAAATTCCACATCATGCCACAAAGTATCTACTTTCTGTGTTAAATGAATAGAGTCTACTTCATAGGATATCATAGGTTCTAGGAATTCAAAAGCTATTTGTCCATAAACCTCCATGGGATTTCCACAGTGAGTTGTAACGCCATAAAACAAAGTTTCTTTCTCTTCATTTTGACTTTTTTTCTTTTCTTCTTTTACATTAGTCTCCTTCTGTCTAGAAACCATCCTCAGTGTATCTGTTTTGGGAACTAATTGATTGAGTGTATCTGTATAAAGATAGTTCAATTCAAAAGAAAGAGTGTCTTGCTTAGCTAATAGAGAATCTTTAATCCAATAGTGTATTGTATCATTTTTAAGAGTGCTTTCTATGATAAAAGCATCCTCATGGTTAAAGTTTAAGCCTTTAAGTGTTGGCAGTGTATCTGAGTATTCATTAAAATAAAGTGTGAACTTTTCAGGAGTTAATCGTTCGCTTTTTATTAAATACTGAGAATAAAATTCTTCTTTAAATGCTTTTAGTAGAATGTTGTCAGGAAGATAATGGGTATATTTGATCTCTCTAATAGAATCGACTGTTATGCTGTCTTTCCATATGGTATCTTGTTTTATTCTCTCTTCTACCCAAGGAGAAAAGGTTGTATCATTAATGAATGCAATGGCTTCACTCTTTTGTGTAAATGCAAAGTTTTGATCTGCATCTAAAAGTGCATAAATTTTATACTCTCCAGGTGCAATACCTCGTATAGAAAACTTACCTCTGCTATCACTTCTTCCTACACGTTCTAAAGGGAGCTTGGTGAAGGCACTATCTGCTAAATTGCTATGTAGCCCCACTAACATGCCTTTTATTGGTTCTAGGTTTTCAGCATTTAGTAGGATTCCTGAAATTGTAAGAGTGTCTATTTGTTCTCCTGTAGAAAAAGTAAAAGTGAAATTATCTAATACGTTGCCTTCATTGTTGTCTACAATGGCATCACCAAAGTCTATGGTATAAGTTGTGTTATCCTTCAAGGAGTCTAGTAAGTTTATGGCTACTCTTTTTCCACGAGGTCTGATTTCTGGTTGTTGAACTTGTGGAGGAGAGATTATAACCTTTTCATTTACATTTTCAAGTTTTATGTATTCATCAAACTCAATATTTATTTTTGAGCGTTTATTGTTTGTTGCATAAGGCTCTGGATTACTTTGAATAAAGCGAGGAGGAGTTTCATCGTATGGTCCACCTTCAGGGCGTCCTATGCTAGCACATGCCTGAGTGATTATAAAAAGGATAATGAAAATTATTGTGTGGGATAATGAATACTTCATACTTGTATTTATGTCATTCATATTTGTATATATGTCAATATCATAAGACAAAAATAAGAGTTATTGATGAATTTTACACTTTACTAATGGTAAAATGTTTAAATATAGGAATTTAGCTCGCTAATGAAAAAATAAGCTCTTATTTATTTAGTTTGATTTTGATGTTTCAGACATTTAATTTTGTTGAAATGCATTTTTTGTTTTATCGGCTTAAATCAATGCTGTTTGTTGTGAATGTTTCCTATTTCTGCTACTTTTTTATTAAGTATTATGTAGATAATAAAAACAGAGCTATTTTTTCTTTATATATCTAAATATTGGTTATCTTTGATGTTTGTCAAGTTGAGGTTTTTCAATAGGGTTTTTGGTATTTAAATGTATTCGTAGAAACATATTGAGTAAAAACGTTCTTTTATTTGATGTAAAATTTGTAATTTAAAGGGCAAATAACTCATTTTAGTTATTTGTAAATTGTTATTCTATTATAGAATGCGAAAAAAAATAGAATATTTTCAATTATTCTATACTAGTATATGAAAATGATACTTATACGTATGATACGCGTATAAATTAATAGTTGGAAAACATAAAAAAATGAAAATGGAACAGAAAAAATTTTCTTCCGCTGTAGAAATGCACTACTTTAAGGAGTCTGAAAGAGAGTGCTTTACTACAAAATTACCCTACATTGTTGTGAGTAACTTTCCCAGTCTGGGACAAATGACTTCTTTACGATTTTTAGAGTGGGTGTCTAAAAACCCAAATGGTGTAGTTAGCTTACCTACAGGAAAAACACCAGAACACTTTATTCGTTGGACTCAGTACCACTTAGCTAATTGGGATACTGAAAACTCTAGAAAAATCCGTGAGGAAAATGGATTGTTTTTAGATAAAAAGCCTTCATTAGAGAACATTCGTTTTGTTCAAATTGATGAGTTTTATCCTATAAGTCCTAAACAACACAATAGCTTTTATCATTATGTAAATAAATTCTATATGGATGATATGGGATTAGATCCCAAAAAAGCATTGTTTATAAACTGTGATGAAATTCCTATTGCTGATGGAAAACATTATACTGAAGTGTTTCCCGATGGAACTGTAGATTTAAGTCTTCGTCATCGTGTAGCAAAAACAGTGCAAGAAGAGTTACAACAGCGTTCAATTTTTATGATAGACGATTGGTGTGCTGAATACGAGCAAAAGATTCGTGATATGGGTGGTATTGGTTTCTTCCTTGGTGGTATAGGTCCTGATGGGCATATTGCATTTAATACTCGAGGGACAGATCATAATGCTACAACTCGCTTAACAGAAACTAACTTTGAAACACAAGCTGCTGCAGCCTCGGACTTGGGAGGAATAGAAATTTCCACAAAACGTTTGGCTATAACTTTAGGATTAGGTACAATAACTTGGAATCCTAATGCAACTGCTATTATTTTTGCTGCAGGTGAAGCTAAAGCTAAAGTTGTGAAAAACGCGCTAGAGGAAGATTCTAGTAATATTTATCCAGCTAGTTCTTTACGTAAATTAAAAAATGCTTGTTTCTATATTACTGAAGGGGCTTCAGTATTACTGAAAGATTCACAAGATAGGTATTATAAGCAAGGTGAATGGACGGATGCTAAAACAAAACAGTCAATTATAAATCTATGTCATAAGTTAAATAAATATGCCAATAGGTTAACTCTTGAAGATCTTAAAAATGATGAGTATTGTAGTTTAATACCTAATTTAAGTCTTGATTGTGTAAAAGAAATGCAAAGGTCTATCATTAAGAAGATGGAAAAAGGCATGGAAGTAACAACTAATACTACTTATTTACATACAGGACCTCACCATGATGATATTATGTTAGGTATTATGCCTAATGTAACGCACCATATTCGTCAAAGAAGTAATAATCTGCATTTTGCTGTATTGACTTCAGGTTTTACTGCAGTAACAAATGATATGCTTCAACGTTTATTAGAGGCTGTTTTAAGATTAATAGATAAAGGTGAAATACAGATGTTGAATTATCCTAACTTCTTTGAGGAAGGATACCTATTCAAATGGGACAAAGATGTAAATCACTACTTGAACCAAGTAGCAAACAGAAATGAAGATGGAAAGCTTCGTGGTGTATGTCACAGATTGGTTCGTGCTATTGTAGATATTTATAAGGTTAAATCTGTTGAGGAGCTAGTTAAGCAAATAGAGAAAAATATAGAGTTACTTAAAAATAGCTATAGTGGAGAGAAGAACCCATCAGATATTCAGACTCTAAAAGGTATGTTGAGAGAGTTTGAAGAAGAGTTAGTGTGGGGTCACTTTGGAGTAGGTGTTGAAAATGTGGAGCATCTTCGTTTAGGCTTTTATACAGGGGATATCTTTACAAAGCAACCTGATCGTCGCAGTGATGTTGAGCCTATTTTGGAAATGTTAGAGCGAATTAATCCAGATGTGATTAGTGTTGCTTTTGACCCAGAAGGTTCTGGGCCTGACACTCACTATAAAGTGTTACAAGCTGTTGCTGAAGCTATTAGACAGTGGAGAAAAGGTAAGGATGTAAGTAAGCTGAAGATTATTGGTTACCGTAATGTATGGTTCCGTTTCTTACCTACTGAAGCTAACGTATTCACACCAGCATCGTTGAATTCAATGTCTGTCTTAAATAGCTCGTTCAAGGAGTGTTATATCAGTCAAGTAGATGCTTCATTCCCTAGCCATGAATATGATGGTCCATTTAGTGAATTGGCTCAGAAGATTTGGGTTTCTCAATTTGAAGAGGTTCAATTACTTCTAGGTAAGGACTACTTCTATCAGAATGAGAACTTAAAAATTCGTGCTACCCATGGTATGGTATATCATAAAGAAATGGAAGTGGATGAATTCTTAACTCATGCAAGAAAATTAGAGAAGAGTATGGAAATTGGATAATTTTAATCTTCCATCTCAAATAAAATAATAGTAAAAGAGGCTGTTCTACGTGTAGAGCAGCCTCTTTTTGCTTATGTCCTTTATGGGATTCTAAGAAGTTTAGTAAATGGTCTGTTTTTATCCTTATAAGAATGGTTTATTGCATGCCATCATTGTGTTTTTGTGTTTATTTATCAGTTGCTAGTAGATGAGCCAAGTAAATCAAAAATATTAAACTATGAAAAAAGCAATTCTTTTATCGTTCTTTTTCTTTACTATTCTTTTCTTATCCTGTTCTAAGGATGACGAAAATATAAAGTTGTTTGTTAAGCCACAAAGTGAACAGGTATTATCTGAACAATCCGTTTTTCAATTAACTGTAAATGCTACGAGTAATTGGTCTATTGTAGAAAAATCAGATTGGATTCATGTTGATCGTATGTCGGGTACAAGAGAAGATTCTAAAGTCGTAGTTACCGTATTAGAAAATTTGTCGGAGGATAAAAGAAAGGGGAGTATTACCATTCAATGTGGAAAGCAGATAGAACAGGTGGATATAAATCAATTAGGCCAATATGTGTTACAGTGGCCATCGCAGAAGATGATTATTAGTAGCGATGGAGGTGTAGTGCCTATTGTTTCAGTAACTGAGCTTGAAGTGGAAGTTCCAAACGAAGTGGAGTGGATTTCTGTGAGTAAAAAAGAGGGAGTGGTCCGACTAGTAGTCGAGAGAACTCCAACAGAACGTGATCGGTTAGCAACATTGAAAGTAACTGATGGAGAAGGTGCTGATATTGAATTGTTAGTTGTTCAAACGGATGATATTCAGAATAGTGAGTTTCTCAGCCTAAAAAGAATGAAAATAGATAATATACCTTGTGTTATTGATGAAAATAGTTTAGAGATATTTTACCCTGTTGATATGGATAGTGAGTTAGGCTTGGTGCATAAAATTGAATTTGAGGGGTTGGGTGTAGATTACATCATAATTGATGATCAAAAAATCAAATCTGGTATGGAGGTTAAATTTGATAAGTTTGAGCCTAACTCGCAGTTAGAATTAATTGTTGGGCATCCAGTTTTGGGAGAAAAAAGAACACCGTTGATATTAACAGGATTGCCTATAGTTTCCATATCTGCCCCACAAGGTATTATTGATGAGCCTAAACGACCCTGTCATTTTATGCTGATAGATCCAAAAGGAAGAACAAACGATTCTCAAATAGTTTTTGAGCATTATGCTGGTATTGAATGGAGGGGTTCTGGTGCTTTACGTTATCCCAAAAAGGCTTTTGGCGTTGAGTTGCGAAACGAGGAGAATGAAGAGGAGTTTGATGCTGAATTACTAGGGTTGAGAAGTGATGGAGACTGGATTTTAGATGCCATGTGGCTGGATCATGCTAAAATGAGAAACCGCGTGTGTTTTGATATTTGGAATGAGTTTAATGAATTATATTATAAGAAGGAGGGATTAGAGAAAAAAGCCAAGTCTGGAACTTATGGACATTTAGTAGAACTCTTTTTAGATGGAGCTTATCATGGTATGTATGTATTGAGTGATAAACTAGATAGAAAACAATTAAAAATTAAGAAAAAAGGAGGGTATTTATATAAGTTAGGAGGTTGGTCTGAGGAGTGTATATTGCAAGGTTATACTTCTTTTTATGATAATAACAACCGTATGTGGAATGATGTTAAGTCGGATTACCCAAAAGAGGTAGGGGATATAGAGTTTAAGTATTATATGGATTTGATCAACTTTATAAGTAATACATCAAAAGAGGAATTTTCTATGCATTTTGATGAACGAATTGATGTTGATAATATGATAGATTGTTTTTTGTATACCAATTTAATTATGGGGTATGATAATTTGGGTCGAAACACATTTTGGGGTATTTATAATGTAGCCTTGTCTACCAAGATGATTCCATTGATTTGGGATTTAGATGGTACGTTAGGGCGTTCATGGGATGGAAAGAAGGAAAATCCAGAAGAGGGGTGGCTTGTGAATAATAGACACAATGGGCAAGCTTATAGAATTTATGAGCGTATTTTAAAAGAAAATCCTGCAGGAATACATTCAAAAATTAAAAATCGTTGGCATGAATTAAGGCAAAATGTTTTAACTTCTGAAAATATGAATAGTAAATTGGATTACTATATGAATCAGCAAATTAATTCTGGGGCTGAGAAACGAGAAATGGACCGCTGGGATACAGGTTACAAAGACGTGAGAAGTGAGGTTTTGTATATTAAAGATTGGTATGTTAAACGACTGCATCAATTGGATAAGTTAGTAAATGAGTTCTAGTTATCCAATAAACTAAAGGCCTATAGGGCAATTGCCCTATAGGTCTTTAAAGTTATTTCTCTGTTTTTTCATTTTTATACCAGCTAGCATACATAGAATAATTATGAGCTATGCGTTGATTTAGCTCTTTACTTTGTGTGGGATCAACTTGTTTTATGAATTTAGCAGGTACGCCAGCCCACAAGCTATTGGGGGGGATGGCTGTATTGCTAAGGACTAATGCTCCAGCTGCTATAATAGCTCCTTCACCAACTACTACGTCGTCTAATAGAGTAGAGCCCATACCTATTAAAGCGTAATCATTAATGTGTGCCCCATGTATTGTAGCGTTGTGTCCTATTGAAACAAAATCTCCAATGTGAATAGTCGATTTTTTATAAAGAGTATGTAATACACTTCCATCTTGAATGTTTACATTGTTTCCGACTCTAATAGAGTTTACATCTCCACGAATAACGGTATTATACCAAATACTACAATTGTCTCCTATAATTGTATCTCCAATAATTACAGCTGTTTCTGCTAAAAAAGTGTTCTCTCCAATCTGAGGGGTGTAACCTCTAACTGATTTGATAAGTGTCATTAATATTGAATTTAAATTTACTTAAATTAGATAGCTTGGGTTGCTTGTTTAAGCCATTGCTTTTCTTCTTTTGCTAATAAAGGAGAAATGGTTTGATATACGTTGTGGTGATAGTTGTTTAGCCATTCAACTTCTTCATCAGAAAGCATCTCTTTTATAATTCCCTTGGTACAGATAGGACATAAGGTGAGGGTTTCAAATTGTAAATATTCTCCAAACATACCTTTACCAGCAGAAGTAACTAATAACAAGTTTTCAGTGCGTATTCCATGGCTTCCTTCTTTGTATACTCCAGGTTCATTAGAGATGACCATACCAGGCTTTAATAAGGTTGAATTCTCATTCATCCGAATACTTTGAGGTCCCTCATGAACCGACAGAAAGTGTCCAACACCATGCCCTGTGCCATGTAGAAAGTTTAGTTTGTTTTTCCATAATGGAAGTCTAGCTAAAATATCCAACTGAGTTCCTCGAGTACCTAAAGGAAAAACGGCTGAAGCTAAAGTAATGTGTCCTTTAAGAACTAATGTATAATCCTTTTTTTCTTCATCTGTTAATTCTCCTAGCGATATAGTTCGTGTAATATCCGTAGTTCCGTTGAGGTATTGTGCTCCAGAGTCTATTAAGATAAAACCTTTAGGTTGTAGGCTGGTATTACTTTCCTTTGTAGCTGAATAATGAACTATTGCAGCATTTTCTTTATATCCTGCTATAGTAGAAAAACTTTCAGAGATAAAAAGATCTTGCTTTTGCCTAAAGGATAATAGCTTTTGCTCTATACTTAATTCTGTCTCTTGTTTTGTGTTTTTATTTTCATCTAACCATTTAAGAAATTGAACTAAAGCAACCCCATCTTTTAGCATTGCTTCTTTTATCCCTTTTTGTTCTATTGGGTTTTTAATGGCTTTTAGAAGAGCAATAGGGCTTTCTTCAAAAAGAATAGTTGTGTTGTTAGGTAGTGATTGATACAATGCATAGTTAACCGTATGATGATCCAGTAGTATAGATGAAAAAAGATTTGTTTTATTTAAAAAATCAAACGTATTATCATATGGGATAACTTCAACCTTAATTTTATTAAGGTATTCAGAGATCGAGTTATTTATTTTTTCAGGGTTAATAAATAGAATCACTTTTTTGTTTGTTATTAGTAGGTAGCTGATAAAAACAGGAGTGTATTCAACATCATTTCCACGGAGGTTAAGTGTCCACGCTATTTCGTCTAATGAGGTTACTATAAGAGCTTCGATGTTTTTCTCGTAAAGGTGTTTTTGTAGCTTCTTTATTTTGTGTTCTGCAGAATTTCCATTATATTTAATAGGATATTCAAAAATTGGATTGGTTGGAATTGAGGGTCTATCAGGCCATATACCGTGAGGTAGACTTAGTGAAGTGGATAGTAAGATTTCTTTTTCAAGTAGGGCCTTTTCCCATAAGGTTGTTGTTTTTATTGAGAAAAGTTGTCCATCAATTCCTACTCGTTCGTTTTTAGATAATTTACTGCATAGCAGTTCGAGAGGACTTTGAGTGTCGGGTATCCCTTCTTTGCATAGTTGATATTCTGTTCCATTAAGCTCTTTTTGAGCTTGTATGAAATAGCGAGAATCAGTCCATAAAAAGGCTTCATCTTGAGTAATAACAACAGTTCCTTGAGAACCTGTAAAGCCAGATATCCACTCTCTGATTTTCCAGTGAGATGGTGGTGTTTCACTTAGGTGAGGGTCTTTATCTGGAATAACATATGCTGAAATATTTTGTTTTTTAAGTTCTTCTCTAACTGCGTTTATTCGATGATTGATTATTGCATTTTTTTTCATGTTTGCCTAGTTTGAGTTTCTATCGATTAGAGCAAATGTAGTGAATAATTGCTTATAATACTCCTTTTCACTTCGTTATAGATTCAATGTAGCTTAAATATATGTAGATGACCCTGTATAGGGGGCAATTATAGGTGGTGATTTATATTGTTTTGATTATCAGATATATGAGCTATAGAAGAAAAGGAGTTGATAAGTCATCTACCTTCATAAAATAATAAGCATAAAGTTTTGTGAATAAATAAACTATGTGTAATTTTGCCCCGCTTAAAGACAATATAGAATTTAATAATTATTTAAAATATAATAGGAATATAACATGATTGTAGTACCTGTAAAAGAAGGCGAAAACATTGAAAGAGCTTTAAAAAGATTTAAAAGAAAGTTTGAGAGGACTGGTATTGTAAGAGAATTAAGACAAAGACAGCAATTTGATAAACCTTCTGTTGTTAGAAGACGTAATAGAAGCCGTGCAATTTACATTCAGCAATTAAAAGATCAAGAAGATTAAATGTAAATTCTTTTTTCTTTGTTCTTCTAATTAATTTTCCTATATTAGTTGTGAACTTAATTGTAGAGAATTTGGATGAACTGGTTGGATGGTTTTATATCTTATTTGCAATTCGAAAGAGGTTATTCAGAGAAAACGCTGAGTGCTTATAAACGAGATCTTGTTCAGTTTGAATCAGCTGTAAATAGAGAGGGAAGTCCTTCATTTTGGGGTGATGTTGAATTGGACGATATCAGGTTTTGGATTGCAGAATTGCTAAAAGGAAACTATGCAAACTCTTCAGTGAATCGGAAGTTGAGTTCATTGCGTGCATTTTATAAGTATTTGTTTAGGCAAGGTTTTATTGAGTGTGACCCCATGAAAAAGGTTGTGGGGCCTAAAAATAAAAAAACTTTGCCTTCTTTTTTGAGGGAGTCCGAAATGGACAAGCTGTTAGATAAAGCTAACTTCACTCAAGATTTTGAGGGAGTAAGGGATCGTCTTATTTTAGAGGTGCTTTATGTTACAGGAATTCGTTCATCAGAGTTAATAGGGCTTGACGATTGTGATGTAAATATAGCGCAACGTACTATAAAAGTGCTTGGGAAAAGAAATAAAGAACGTTTAATACCTTTTGATAGTTGTTTAGAGCAGGAGATAAATGATTATCTTCATGTTCGTAATCAAGAGGTAGAGTGTGAGTCTTCGGCTTTTTTTGTTAGGGATAATGGCAAGAGAATGTATCGACGTTTGTTGTATCAAATAGTGAACATGCATTTGTCTAAAATATCAACAATAGAGCAGAAAAGTCCACATGTACTAAGACATACATTTGCAACAGCAATGTTGAATCATGGAGCTGAAATAGGGGCTGTGAAAGAGTTGCTAGGTCATCAAAGTGTTTCAACAACAGCGATATATACACACACCACTTTTGAAGAGCTTAAAAAAGTGTATAAACAAGCTCATCCAAGAGCGTAAAATTAAAAGATTATGGAAGTAAGAATTCAATCGCTAAATTTTGATGCTACAGAGAAACTAGAGTCTTTTATAGAGAAGAAAGTACAGAAGTTGGAGCGATTCTATGATAATATTGCTCAAGTTGAAGTGGTTTTAGAAGTTGTTAAACCTGAAACTTCTAATAATAAAAAAGCAAGTATTCAGGTTCTACCTTCTACGGGAGGAGATTTTTATGCTAGTAAAATTTGCGATACATTTGAAGAAGCAATTGATGATAGTGTGGTTGCATTAGAGCGTCAATTGGTTCGGTTTAAAGAAAAGCAAAGAAAAGCATAATAAAAAACGAAATCTTTTGCAAAAAAGAAATAAATGACTAAATTTGCACCCGTTTCATCATCTTTGTTGATGGGTGTGAATTTATGCCTCTTTAGCTCAGTTGGCCAGAGCACGTGATTTGTAATCTCGGGGTCGTTGGTTCGAATCCGACAAGAGGCTCAAGTTTTTATAAGGGCAAATACCAGAGTGGACAAATGGGGCAGACTGTAAATCTGCTGGCTTTCGCCTACGGTGGTTCGAATCCATCTTTGCCCACCTTAAAGCTTACGAGCTTTAAAAGCAAAAGGATACTGCGGAAGTAGCTCAGTTGATAGAGCATTAGCCTTCCAAGCTGAGGGTCGCGGGTTTGAGTCCCGTCTTCCGCTCTTTTTTGCTGTTATAGCTCAGTGGTAGAGTGCTTCCTTGGTAAGGAAGAGGTCCCGGGTTCAAATCCCGGTAACAGCTCGTTTTTTAAGAAAGTAAGTGCTGATTATTAATCGTAAAATTAAATAACAAGTAAAGCTATGGCTAAAGAGAAATTTGAACGTACCAAACCGCACGTTAACATTGGTACAATTGGTCACGTAGACCACGGTAAAACTACGTTAACAGCTGCTATTACAACAGTATTAGCAAAGACAGGATTTTCTGAGTTGAAGTCATACGATCAAATTGACAACGCACCAGAAGAGAAAGAAAGAGGTATTACAATTAACACTTCACACGTTGAGTACGAAACTGAAAACCGTCACTATGCACACGTAGACTGTCCAGGTCACGCGGACTATGTTAAGAATATGGTTACAGGTGCTGCTCTAATGGACGGTGCTATCATTGTAGTTGCTGCTACTGATGGTCCTATGCCTCAAACTCGCGAGCATATTCTATTAGCTCGTCAAGTAAACGTTCCTCGTCTAGTTGTATTTATGAATAAATGCGATATGGTTGACGATGAAGAGATGCTAGAGCTTGTTGAAATGGAGATGAGAGAGCTTCTTGACTTCTACAACTTTGAGGGTGATGATACTCCTATTATCCAAGGTTCTGCTTTAGGAGCATTGAACGGTGTTGAAAAATGGGAAAATCAGATTCTTGAGTTAATGAAAAATGTTGATGAGTGGATTCCACTTCCTCCTCGTGATGTTGATAAACCATTCTTGATGCCTGTTGAGGACGTATTCTCAATTACAGGTCGTGGTACTGTTGCAACTGGTCGTATTGAGGCTGGTCTTGTAAAAGTTGGAGACGAAGTTGAATTGTTAGGTTTAGGTGAGGATAAAAAATCAGTTGTAACTGGTGTTGAAATGTTCCGTAAAATCTTAGACCAAGGTCAAGCAGGAGATAATGTTGGTCTTTTATTACGTGGTGTAGATAAAGACGAAATTAAACGTGGTATGATTGTATGTCACCCAGGACAAATTAAACCACATAACCGCTTCAAAGCTGAGGTTTATATCTTGAAGAAAGAAGAAGGTGGTCGTCACACTCCATTCCACAACAAATATCGTCCTCAGTTCTACTTACGTACAATGGACTGTACAGGTGAAATTTCTCTTCCTGAAGGAGTTGAAATGGTTATGCCAGGTGATAATGTTACTATCAATGTAGAATTAATCTACCCAGTAGCATTAAATGAGGGACTACGTTTTGCTATCCGTGAGGGTGGTCGTACAGTAGGAGCTGGACAAATTACTGAAATCTTAGAATAGTAAGTAACTAAAATAAATCAAAAAACCTTAGTGTCTTTGGATGCTAAGGTTATTTTGAGGATACGGGAGTAGCTCAGTTGGCAGAGCACTGGTCTCCAAAACCAGGTGTCGGGAGTTCGAGCCTCTCCTTCCGTGCAAATTTTAAGAATATGAGCATATTAAAAAGTGTAAAAACTTACATAAAAGAGTCTTACGACGAACTTGTACATAAAGTGTCGTGGCCAACTCGTGCCGAGGTAGCAAATAGTGCTGTGATCGTGTTAACTGCTTCCCTGATTATTGCATTGGTTGTTTTTGGCATGGATTCTTTTTTTCAAGCAGTGTTGGAGAAAATTTATCCTAACTAAAAAGAAAGAGTATTATAATGTCTGAGATTAAAATGAGGTGGTACGTGTTACGTGCTATTAGTGGAAAAGAAGCCAAGGCTAAGGAGTATATTGAAATTACAATGAAAAATAGTCCTCTTGGAGAATATGTGTCTCAGGTGTTGATCCCTACCGAAAAAGTCTACCAACAAAGAGGTGGAAAAAAAGTATTGACTGAGAGAAATTATCTTCCAGGATATATTTTAGTAGAGGCTGCTCTTGTGGGCGAGGTTGCTCATGAACTTCGAAGTACTCCCAATGTAATTGGGTTCTTAGGAGGTACAGATAACCCAACCCCTTTGAGACAATCAGAGATAAATAGAATACTAGGAACTGTTGATGAACTACAAGAAGCGGGAGAAGATGTTACGATTCCGTATGTTGTTGGAGAATCAGTTCGAGTAGCTCATGGTCCATTTAATGGATTCTCTGGTGTGATAGAAGAAATCAATGCTGAAAAGAAGAAGCTTAAGGTCATGGTGAAAATATTCGGGCGGAAAACTCCACTCGAGCTAGGCTTTATGCAAGTTGAAAAAGAATAAAGCTGTTGTTACGCTGTTTTTATTCTTTGATCTAAATAAATAAATAAATAAAATCAAAATGGCTAAAGAAGTTGCTGGACTAATCAAATTACAGATTAAAGGAGGCGCAGCAAACCCATCACCTCCCGTTGGACCTGCATTAGGTGCTAAGGGAATTAATATTATGGAGTTTTGCAAGCAATTTAACGCCAGAACCCAAGATCAAGCAGGAAAAATTCTTCCTGTAATTATTACTTATTACGCGGATAAGTCTTTCGATTTTATCGTTAAGACCCCACCTGTAGCTGTTCAATTATTAGAAAAAGCGAAGGTGAAAGGTGGTTCACCAGAACCTAACCGTAAAAAAGTAAAAGCTTTAACTTGGGATCAAATCCGTACAATTGCCGAAGATAAAATGGTGGATTTAAACTGTTTTACAGTTGATTCTGCTATGAAAATGGTAGCTGGTACAGCTAGAAGTATGGGTATTGCTGTAAAGGGAAAATTCCCGGAAAACAATTAAAAACTTCAATTCAATGAGTAAACTGACAAAAAATCAAAAGTTAGCTGCAGAAAAAATTGAAGCAGGAAAGGCATACTCACTAAAAGAAGCTGCTCATTTAGTAAAGGATATAACTTTTACTAAGTTTGATGCTTCTTTGGATATAGATGTACGTTTAGGAGTTGATCCACGTAAAGCTAATCAAATGGTGAGAGGTGTCGTAACACTTCCACATGGGACTGGAAAGAATGTGCGAGTATTAGTACTTTGTACACCTGATGTTGAAGATGCTGCAAAAGAAGCTGGCGCTGACTATGTTGGTCTTGACGAGTATATCGAAAAGATTCAAGGAGGATGGACAGATGTTGATGTTATCATCACAATGCCATCTGTTATGGGAAAAATAGGACCGTTAGGTCGTGTTTTAGGACCTAGAGGTTTAATGCCAAACCCTAAGAGTGGTACGGTTACTATGGATGTAGCTAATGCCGTTAAAGAGGTTAAGCAAGGTAAAATTGACTTTAGAGTAGATAAAAGTGGTATTGTTCACACCTCTATTGGTAGGATATCATTTACTCCAAAGCAAATTTATGAAAATGCAAAGGAGTTTATTGATGTTTTAATAAAACTTAAACCTGCAGCCGCTAAAGGTACATATCTAAGAAGTATTTATCTTTCTAGTACAATGAGTAAAGGGATAAAAATTGATCCTAAATCTGTTGCTACAATAGAAGAAATTCAATAAAAAGAGTACAATGAGAAAGGAAGATAAAGCGATTATAATTAAAGAGCTTAGTGCTGCTGTTCAAGAGTTTCCTCACATGTATTTAGTAGATACTACAGCGATGGATTCTGTTGCAACTAGTGAATTACGTCGTGCTTGTTTTGAAGCAGGTGTAACATTAAGAGTTGTAAAGAATTCACTGTTACAGAAAGCATTCGAAAGCGCAGAGTTTGATTTCTCTCCGTTTTATGGTTGCTTGAAAGGTACTACTGCGGTGATGTTCTCTGAGACTGCTAATGCACCAGCTAAGTTAATTAAGAAAAGTGCTAAGAAAGGAATTCCTGCACTAAAAGCAGCTTATGCTGAAGAGGGATTCTATATCGGTGCAGAGCATTTAGAAGCTCTAGTTAGTATTAAGAGTAAAGAAGAAGTTATTGCTGATATTATTGCATTATTGCAGTCACCAGCGAAGAACGTTATCTCTGCTCTACAATCTGGTGGTAACACCATTCACGGAGTGTTGAAAACTCTTAGTGAGCGCGAATAAAATATCATAAACAATAGTAAACAAACAATTTAAATTATATAAAAATGGCAGATTTGAAAGATTTTGCAGAACAATTAGTTAACTTGACAGTAAAAGAAGTTAATGAGCTTTCAACTATCCTTAAGGAAGAATATGGAATCGAACCTGCTGCTGCAGCTGTTGCTGTTGCTGCTGGAGGCGAGGGAGCTGGTGCAGCTGCTGAAGAAAAAACATCTTTTGATGTTGTATTAAAATCAGCTGGTGCAGCTAAATTAAAAGTTGTAAAAGCTGTTAGAGAAGCTTGTGGCATTGGACTAAAAGATGCTAAGGACTTAGTAGACGCTGCTCCTAGTGTGCTTAAAGAAGGTCTTGGAAAAGACGAAGCTGAAGCATTGAAAAAAGAACTAGAAGAAGCTGGAGCAGAAGTTGAATTTAAATAATAATAAAAACCTGGTTATCAGGTGGTTTGGTTAGGAATCCTTTCAAAAGGATTCTTAGCCTTTTTGTGTTTATATTTAAAAATTTTTCTTCAAATTCAACAAGAGATGTCTTCAAAAACTGTAAATAATAGAATTAATTTTGCAACGATAAAGAATCCTTTTCCTTACCCGGATTTTTTAGAGGTACAATTGAAGTCTTATCAAGATTTTATTCAATTAGATACTCCTCCCGAGAAAAGGAAAAAAGAGGGATTGTATAAAGTTTTCGCTGAGAACTTTCCTATTACAGACACTCGTAATAATTTTGTGCTTGAATTTTTAGATTACTATGTTGATCCCCCTCGCTATACTATAAGTGAATGTATAGAGCGTGGGCTTACTTATAGTGTACCTCTAAAAGCTAAGCTAAAACTTTATTGTACTGATCCTGAGCATGAGGATTTTGATACTGTAATACAAGATGTGTTCTTAGGGCCTATTCCCTATATGACGGAAAAAGGAACTTTTGTGATTAACGGGGCTGAGCGTGTTGTTGTTTCTCAACTACATCGTTCTCCTGGTGTGTTTTTTGCACAAAGTGTCCATGCTAATGGTACAAAACTTTATTCTGCAAGGGTTATTCCTTTTAAAGGATCATGGATTGAGTTTGCAACAGACATACATAATGTAATGTATGCTTATATTGATCGGAGGAAAAAACTTCCGGTTACTACTTTATTGCGTGCTATCGGCTTTGAAAATGATAAGGATATTTTAGAGATTTTCAATTTGGCCGAAGAGGTTAGAGCTAATAAAACTAATTTACGCAAAGCCGTTGGTCGAAAATTGGCGGCTCGTGTATTGAAGACATGGGTAGAAGACTTTGTTGATGAGGATACTGGTGAGGTGGTTTCAATTGAGCGTAATGAGATTGTTGTAGATCGTGAAACCATTATTGAAGAAGATCATATTGATATGATTTTAGATTCAGGGGTACAGCATATTCTCCTTCATAAAGAGTCAAAAGATCAAAATGATTACTCAATAATATATAATACCTTACAAAAAGACCCTAGTAACTCTGAAAAAGAGGCTATTTTGTACATTTATCGTCAATTGAGAAATGCTGATCCTGCTGATGATGCTAGTGCAAGAGAAGTTATCCAAAACTTATTCTTTTCTGATAAAAGATATGATTTGGGTGATGTTGGTCGCTATCGTATTAATAAAAAATTAAAATTAGATATAGATTCAGAAGTTAAAGTGTTAACTAATGAAGATATAATCGAAATCATAAGATATTTAATAGAATTAGTAAATTCTAAAACAGATGTAGATGATATTGACCACCTAAGTAATCGTAGAATTAGAACTGTAGGTGAGCAACTTTCAAATCAGTTTTCTATTGGGTTAGCACGTATGGCTCGCACAATCCGTGAACGGATGAATGTAAGAGACAATGAAGTGTTTACTCCAGTTGATTTGATTAATGCAAAAACAATTTCATCTGTAATCAATTCTTTCTTTGGTACAAATGCTCTCTCGCAATTTATGGATCAAACGAATCCATTAGCTGAAATCACACATAAACGTAGAATGTCAGCTCTTGGGCCAGGTGGTTTATCTAGAGAAAGAGCTGGATTTGAGGTTCGTGACGTTCACTATACCCACTATGGACGATTATGTCCTATTGAAACTCCAGAGGGGCCAAATATTGGTTTAATATCTTCATTGTGTGTTTATGCCAAAATAAACCACATGGGATTTATTTCTACTCCTTATAGGCCTGTAGAGAATTCTGTAGTTAATGTGGATGATGATGCTGTTCTTTATTTGACAGCTGAAGAGGAAGAAGGAAAGATTATAGCTCAAGGAAATGCTCTTCTTGATGAAAAGGGTAATTTCTTACGCAATAGAATTAAATCTCGTTTAGATGCAGATTATCCAGTTGTAGAGCCTTCGGAGGTTGACCTGATGGACGTTGCACCTCAGCAGATTGCTTCAATTGCTGCTTCTTTAATTCCTTTCCTTGAAAATGATGATGCAAACCGTGCCTTAATGGGATCGAATATGATGCGTCAGGCTGTTCCTTTAGTGGTTAGTGAATCTCCAATTGTTGGTACAGGAATAGAGGGACAACTCGTTACTGATTCTCGTACTCAGATTACTGCAGAAGGTGATGGTGTTGTAGAATATGTTGATGCTAACGTTATTCGAATCAATTACGATAGAACTGAGGATGAGGAGTTTGTAAGTTTCGAGAGCTCAGTTAAAGAGTATGTTTTATCTAAAAATTTGAAGACAAACCAAAATATGGTTGTCGACTTGAAACCGATATGTTCAAAAGGCGATAGAGTTACTAAGGGACAAATTCTTACCGAAGGTTATTCTACTGAGAAAGGAGAATTAGCTTTAGGTAAAAACCTCGTTGTTGCTTATATGCCTTGGAAAGGATATAACTATGAGGATGCTATTGTCTTAAGTGAACGATTAGTCAGAGAGGATGTATTAACTTCTATTCATGTAGAAGAGTATTCGCTTGAAGTACGTGAGACAAAGCGTGGAATGGAAGAGTTAACATCGGATATTCCAAATGTTAGTGAAGAGGCAACAAAAGATTTAGATGAAAATGGTATTGTTCGTGTAGGAGCTCGTATTAAACCAGGAGATATATTAATTGGTAAAATTACTCCTAAAGGCGAGTCTGATCCTTCTCCTGAAGAAAAGTTGTTACGTGCAATATTTGGTGATAAAGCGGGTGATGTTAAAGATGCTTCATTAAAGGCTTCTCCTTCACTCAACGGAGTGGTAATTGATAAGAAATTATTTTCTCGCATTGTAAAAACACGTGATTCTAAGCGTACAGATAGGGCATTGTTGCCAAAAATTGATGAAGAATTCGAAGAAGAAGTTGCAAAATACAAAAAAATATTAGTTGAGAGACTTCTCAAGTTAACAGAAGGTAAAACTTCGTTAGGAGTTAAGAATTACTTAGATGAAGAGCTAATAGCTGAAGGTGCAAGATATACTGCTTCTAATTTGAAAGCGATGGATTTCTTTTCTATTCAATTGCATGATTGGACAGAAGATGCTTATACTAATAAGTTGATAAGACAGTTAATTCTGAATTTTATTAAGAAGCATAAAGAACTTGACGCTGAAATGAAGCGTAAGAAGTTCTCTGTAACTGTTGGTGATGAATTACCAGCAGGTATTATCCGAATGGCTAAAGTCTATATTGCTAAAAAGAGAAAAATTGGAGTGGGTGATAAAATGGCTGGACGTCATGGAAATAAAGGTATTGTTTCTAGAATTGTTCGCCAAGAAGATATGCCTTTCTTAGAAGATGGAACTCCTGTGGATATTGTATTAAATCCACTAGGTGTACCTTCTCGTATGAACTTGGGACAGATTTTTGAAGCTGTTTTAGGTTATGCAGGAAAGAAATTAGGTGTGAAGTTTGCTACTCCTATTTTTGATGGAGCAACTATGGATGATATCTCTGAATGGACAGATAAAGCTGGTGTTCCGCGTTATGGAAAAACCTACCTTTATGATGGAGGTACGGGTGAGCGTTTTGACCAAGCTGCAACTGTGGGTGTTACTTACATGTTGAAACTAGGTCATATGGTTGAAGATAAAATGCATGCTCGTTCTATTGGGCCATATTCACTTATTACGCAACAACCACTTGGTGGTAAAGCACAATTTGGTGGACAACGTTTTGGTGAGATGGAGGTATGGGCACTTGAAGCATTTGGTGCGGCTCATATTTTAAGAGAAATCTTAACGATAAAATCAGATGATGTTATAGGTCGTTCTAAAGCCTATGAATCTATAGTGAAAGGTGAATTATTACCAGAACCTGGTATACCCGAATCTCTTAATGTATTACTTCACGAGTTGAGAGGACTCGCTTTGAATGTTAACTTGGAGTAGTATAAGGATAAGTAAAGGAGAGAAGTACTTTTATAGTACAACTCTCCTCTAATTGACTCTTAATTTTCAATAATTTAATCATATGGCTTTTAGAAAAGAAAGAAAAAATAGAAGTAATTTCTCGAAAATAACTATAGGATTGGCTTCTCCAGAGCTTATTCTTGAGAGATCGAGTGGTGAAGTATTAAAGCCTGAAACTATTAACTATCGTACGTACAAACCAGAACGTGATGGCTTGTTCTGTGAGCGTATATTTGGTCCTATAAAGGATTACGAATGTCACTGTGGTAAGTACAAGCGTATCAGATATAGAGGAATTGTTTGTGATAGATGTGGGGTTGAGGTAACAGAAAAAAAAGTACGCCGTGAACGAACAGGCCACATTGAATTAGTAGTGCCTGTAGCTCATGTTTGGTATTTCCGTTCATTACCTAATAAAATGGGATATCTATTAGGCATACCTACAAAAAAACTAGACTCTTTAATCTATTATGAGCGTTATATAGTAATTCAAGCGGGAGTAAAGGAAGCTGATGGAGTACAAGAATACGACTTGTTAACAGAAGAGGAGTATCTTGATATTTTAGATTCGCTTCCAGAAGAAAATGAATTGTTGGATGAAAGTGATCCTAATAAATTCATTGCAAAGATGGGAGCTGAAGCTATTTCAGATTTATTATCTCGTATGGATTTGGATTCTTTATCTTATGACTTAAGAGATAAAGCAACAAATGATACTTCAAAACAACGTAGAAATGAGGCTTTAAAGCGTCTTCAAGTTGTTGAAGCATTCCGTTCATCTCGTGGTAGAAATAAGCCTGAGTGGATGATTGTGAAGATTGTACCTGTTATTCCACCGGAGTTACGTCCACTTGTTCCATTAGATGGAGGACGTTTTGCAACTTCAGATTTAAATGATTTATATCGTCGAGTTATTATACGTAATAACCGGTTAAAACGATTAATTGAGATTAAAGCTCCAGAGGTTATTCTAAGAAATGAGAAGCGTATGCTTCAAGAATCAGTGGATTCTCTGTTCGATAATTCTCGTCGTTCCACAGCGGTAAAAGCTGATGGTAATCGTCCGTTAAAATCTTTATCTGATAGTTTGAAAGGTAAACAAGGTCGTTTCCGTCAAAACTTATTGGGTAAACGTGTAGATTATTCTGCTCGTTCGGTTATTGTTGTGGGACCTGAGCTGAAAATGCATGAGTGTGGTTTACCTAAACTTATGGCAGCAGAGTTATTTAAGCCTTTTATTATTCGCAAGCTTATTGAGCGTGGTATAGTAAAAACGGTTAAGTCAGCAAAGAAGATAATAGATCGTAAAGACCCTATTATTTGGGATATTTTAGAATATGTAATGAAAGGACATCCTGTACTTCTAAACCGTGCACCTACATTGCATCGCTTAGGTATTCAGGCTTTCCAACCCAAAATGATTGAAGGTAAAGCTATTCAATTACATCCATTAGCTTGTACTGCATTTAATGCGGACTTTGATGGTGACCAAATGGCAGTTCATTTACCTTTAAGCAATGAAGCTGTTTTAGAGGCTCAAATTTTAATGCTTGCCTCTCACAATATATTAAATCCAGCAAATGGTGCTCCTATTACTGTTCCTTCTCAAGATATGGTATTAGGTTTGTATTACATCACCAAGTTGCGTAAAGGTGCCAAAGGCGAAGGTTTAACTTTCTACGGTCCTGAAGAAGCAACGATTGCATATAATGAAGGAAGAGTTGATATTCATGCTCCTGTTAAGGTAGTAGTACAAGATTTAGATGAAGAAGGTAATCTTGTTTCTACTATGGTTGAAACTTCTGTAGGTCGTGTGATTGTTAATGAAATAGTGCCAGAAGAAGTAGGTTATATTAATACTGTTATTTCAAAGAAAACACTTCGAGATATTATCGGAGATGTTATTAAGAAATGTGGTGTTGTACGTACTGCTGACTTCTTGGATGGCATTAAAGATCTTGGATACAAAATGGCCTTTAAGGGTGGGTTGTCTTTCAACTTAGATGATATTATTATTCCTAAGGAAAAAGATGAGTTAATTCAAAAAGGTTATGAGGAAGTTGAGCAAGTAATGAACAACTACAACATGGGTTTCATTACTAATAATGAGCGTTATAATCAAGTTATTGACATTTGGACACATGTAAACTCAGAACTTTCTAATACGCTAATGAAGACAATTTCAACAGATGATCAAGGATTCAATGCTGTTTACATGATGTTGGATTCTGGAGCTCGTGGATCAAGAGAGCAAATTCGTCAGTTGTCTGGTATGCGTGGTTTGATGGCCAAACCTCAAAAGGCAGGAGTAACAGGTGGACAAATTATTGAGAACCCTATTATTTCTAACTTTAAAGAAGGGCTTTCAGTACTTGAGTACTTTATTTCTACTCATGGTGCACGTAAGGGACTTGCCGATACTGCTTTGAAGACAGCCGATGCTGGATATTTGACTCGTCGACTTGTTGATGTATCTCATGATGTTATCGTAACTGAAGAAGATTGTGGTACACTACGCGGATTGGTTTGTACAGATTTGAAGAACAATGATGAAGTTATTGCTACTTTGTATGAACGTATTTTAGGTCGTGTATCTGTACATGATATTATACACCCTACTACTGGAGATGTTATAGTTCCAAGTGGTGAAGAGATTACTGAGGAGATAGCAAAACAAATTCAAGACTCTCCAATTGAGAGTGTTGAAGTTCGTTCTGTATTGACTTGTGAGTCTAAAAAAGGTGTGTGTGCTAAATGTTATGGCCGTAACTTAGCTAATAACCGTATGGTACAAATAGGTGAGGCTGTCGGAGTTGTGGCAGCACAATCTATTGGTGAACCAGGCACTCAGTTGACTCTTCGTACTTTCCATGCTGGAGGTACAGCAGCAAATATAGCTGCAAATGCTAATATCATTGCAAAAAATAAATCTCGTGTAGAATTTGAAGAGTTACGAACAGTAGACTACATTGACGAAGAAGGTAAAGCATCCAAAATTGTTGTAGGTCGTTTAGCTGAAGTTCGTTTTGTAGATATTAATACAGGTATTGTTCTATCTACTCATAATATACCTTATGGTTCTACCTTATATGCTTCTGAAGGTGAGGAAGTTGAAAAGAATACAATGATTGCTAAGTGGGACCCATTTAATGCGGTTATTATCACTGAAGCAACTGGTATTATTGTGTTTGAGGATGTGATTGAAGGTGTAACTTATAATGTTGAATCAGATGAATCAACAGGATTACGAGAAATTGTAATTACTGAGACTAAAGATAAGACAAAAGTACCTACTGCACATATTAAAACAGAAGATGGCGAATTAATTCGTACTTATAACTTACCAGTAGGAGGTCACGTTGTTGTTGAAGACGGCGAGAAGATTAAAGCTGGTGAAGTATTTGTAAAGATACCTCGTGCTGTAGGTAAAGCTGGTGATATTACTGGTGGTCTTCCTCGTGTTACTGAATTATTTGAAGCTCGCAATCCATCTAATCCTGCAGTTGTGTCAGAAATTGATGGTGAGGTTTCAATGGGTAGCATTAAACGGGGTCGTAGAGAGGTTATTATTACTTCCAGAACAGGTGAAGTTAAGAAGTATTTAGTACCCCTTTCAAAACAAATATTAGTTCAGGAGAACGATTATGTTCGTGCGGGAACTCCTTTATCAGATGGAGCTATTACTCCAGCTGATATATTAGCTATTAAAGGTCCTACTGCTGTTCAAGACTATATTGTGAACGAAGTTCAAGACGTATATCGTCTACAAGGTGTGAAGATTAATGATAAACACTTTGAGGTTATTGTACGGCAGATGATGCGTAAGGTACAAATAGATGAACCAGGAGATACTAATTTATTAGAACAACAAATCATAGACAAATTAGAGTTTATGGAGGCTAATGATCGTATCTGGGGTAAGAAAGTAGTTATTGATGCAGGAGAGTCTGAAACATTTAAGGTGGGACAGATTTTAACTGCTCGTAGATTACGTGATGAAAATAGTAGATTAAGACGTCAAGACCTGAAATTGGTTAAAGTTCGTGATGCTGTACCTGCTACATCAACTCAAATTTTACAAGGTATTACTAGAGCTGCACTTCAGACGAAGAGCTTTATGTCTGCGGCATCGTTCCAGGAGACAACAAAAGTTCTTAATGAGGCTGCTATTGAAGGTAAGACTGACTATCTAGAAGGAATGAAAGAGAATGTGATCTGTGGTCACTTAATTCCAGCTGGTACAGGAAGAAGAGAGTTGGATAAAATTGTAGTCGGTTCTAAAGCAGAATACGAAAGAATTTTAGCTAATAAAAAGAATGTAATTGATTACAAAGAAGTAGAATAGTACTACTAAATAGAATATAAGAAAAGGAGATAACTCGCAGTTATCTCCTTTTTTTTGTATTTTAAAGAAAGTGTTTTGTCATCTAATAAAATAGGTCGCTAAATATATTTATCTTTGTGGAAAATTTAATAACAATAAAATGATAACTAACGAACAACTTAAAGACGTTATAGAGCGCACTGATGCGCTGAGGGGGTATCTTTGACATCGATGCCCGAAGACTTGAATTAGAAGAAGAAGAATTACGAACTCATGATCCTAACTTTTGGGACAATCATCTAGAAGCTGAAGCTCAAATGCGTAAAATTCAAGGAATTAAATCTTGGATTGAAGGATACGATAAAGTGAAAACATTGAGTGATGAGTTAGCTCTTGCATATGATTTTCAAAAAGAAGATTTAATAACTGAGGATGAGTTGGATTCTGCTTATAGTAAGGCATTAAAAGCTTTGGAGAAACTAGAGTTAAAGAATATGTTGCAAGGTGAAGCCGATCATTTAGGTTGCATCTTAAAAATAAACTCGGGTGCTGGAGGCACAGAAAGTCAGGATTGGGCTTCTATGTTAATGCGTATGTATATGCGTTGGGCAGAAGCTAATGGATATAAAGTTATGTTATCTAATCTTCAAGATGGAGATGAGGCAGGTATTAAAACTTGTACCATTCAAGTGGAAGGTGATTATGCTTACGGTTATTTAAAGGGTGAAAATGGGGTTCATAGACTAGTTCGCGTATCTCCATTTAATGCTCAAGGTAAGCGAATGACTTCATTTGCTTCTATCTTTGTGACTCCTTTAGTTGACAGTACAATTGAAGTACATATTAATCAAAGTGCCATTACGTGGGACCTATTTCGATCGGGTGGTGCTGGAGGACAGAATGTAAATAAAGTGGAAACAGGTGTACGTCTGCGCTATATTTATGAAGACCCTGACACGGGAGAGGAAGAGGAAATTTTAATTGAAAATACGGAGAGCCGTTCCCAACTAGATAATCGTGAAAATGCATTGCGTTTACTTCGATCCACGTTGTATGATAAAGAATTACAACGTAGATTAGCTGAACAACGTAGAATAGAGTCAGGCAAGAAAAAAATTGAGTGGGGTTCTCAGATTAGAAGTTATGTATTTGATGACAGACGAGTAAAAGATCATCGAACCAATTATCAAACTTCGAATGTTGCTGGTGTTATGGATGGTGAGATAGATGATTTTATTAAGACCTACTTAATGGAGTTTGCGGGTGAAGTAGCTGCAAACGAAAACTAGAATTGTTCTTTTTCTTTTTAGCTTTGCTTTGTTTCTGATTTCTATTTTTTATACATTTAGGTAGAATATACATTAAATCTATAAGATATGGCAAAGAGGAGTAAAAAAGCACTAAAAGAACAAAGAGAAGAGCAACAAGCTAAACGTGTATTACGAATTATATTTATATCCTTAGCTGCGTTAGGGTTGATAATGATTGTTGGTTATGCTCTGTTTGCTTAAATAAGATTATAGAGGGAGTTGAGAAGCTCCCTTTTCTTTTTATATTACTTTTATGGCACAAGAAATAGAACGTAAGTTTTTAGTTCAGGGTGATTTTAAGAAAAATGCAACTTCTGTGATTCATATACAGCAAGGCTACATTATTAATGGAATGGTAAGTATGCGTATTAGAGTATTGACGGATAGAGGTTATATTACGATTAAGGGGCCTGGAAATAAATCAGGGACTACTCGCTATGAGTGGGAGCGAGAGCTTCCTTTAGATAAAGCTCTGATACTTTTTGAATTGTGTGGAATACACTCCATTAATAAGCATCGATACTTAATTCCTGTTGGAAATCATATTTTCGAGGTCGATGAGTTTCATGGTGCAAACGAAGGTTTAATTATAGCTGAGGTTGAACTTAGTAGTGAGTTTGAATCTTTTGAAAAACCTGTTTTTTTAGCTGAAGAAGTAACTGGTGACAACAAGTATTATAATGCCTCATTAATTAATCTCCCTTATAATAAATGGTAATACTGGGTTTTTAAGTTTTGATAAATGTCGCATTACTTATTTGTTTTGATGTCTGTTTTTCTCTTTTTTTATTTTGAATCTCTTAGCTAGGGGAATTAAACTATCTTTATATGATTCAAGTATAAACCTAAAAATCTATCAGATGAACACTTCTTACCTCAAGAGAGTTGGATTTCTTCTCCTTCTTTTCATTAATAATCTAATTATGATATCTGCACAAAACCATAATCCTAAATTAATTATCCGCTCTGATGATATGGGGGCTTTTCACTCTGTGAATGAAGCCTGTTTGTTGACTGTTCAGCAAGGATTGACGACTTCTATTGAAATTATGACAGTAACTCCATGGTTTCCAGAAGCGGTTAAGATGTTAGCTAAAGAGTCTTCTGTAGATGTAGGTATTCACTTAACATTAACAAGTGAGTGGGAAAACATGAAGTGGAGGCCTTTAACATTGGCTACCAGTTTAACAGATAGTCAAGGTTATTTCTATCCCATGTTACATCCACATGAAGCTTATCCTGGTCAAGCATTAATAGAGAACGAGTGGACGTTAGAAGATATAGAACAAGAATTTAGAGCCCAAATAGAACTGGGGTTACAAGCAATTCCAAGAATAAGTCATTTGTCGGGTCATATGGGATGTATGAGCTTTGATGATCGAGTGTTGGAAGTTGCTACTCGTCTAGCTCAAGAATACCATTTGACTTTTATAGATGGTGATAAGATGAAGGATAAATACAATATTGAGTATGTAGGTTATTCAGGCTCTAATAAAACAGCAGAGGATAAGGTAAATAGTTTTATCGCTACATTAAGTCAGTTGGAAAAAGGTAAGAATTATATTTTTGTTGATCATCCTGCATTAAACAATAAGGAAATAGAAACTATTGGTCATATTGGTTATGAGTGGGTACCTCAAGATAGGCAAGGAGTTACCGATTTGTTGACGAATCCACGTGTTAAAGAAGCTATAGATTACCGTCAAATTGATTTAGTGTCTTATGTAGAGGTTACTAAATCATTACCTCGTAGTATGCCTAAGGACGAGCATGTTAGTATTTCAGGAATAAATAACTTTTTGAAAGCAGTTAAAGAGGAGGGACACGAGTTACATAGTTTTATGATGCTAAGAAATGGTAAAGTTGTGGCTGAACAGTGGTTTGGAGATAATACACCATTAACGCCACATGCTATGTATTCTGTAAGTAAAACATTTACTGCGATGGCGTTGGGATTTGCTGTGGCAGAAGAGAGACTAAATGTTACTGATAAAGTAGTTCAGTTTTTTCCAGATAAGTTGCCTAAAAACCCTTCAGAATACCTTCAGACTTTATGTGTTAAAGACTTATTGACAATGTCTGTAGGTCATAATGTACAAGAGGCTAGTGATAAGACAAACAATAATTCAGATTGGGTTCAAGCTTTACTCAGTGTTCCCATAGAAACACAACCTGGTTTAGAGTTTGATTATAATAGTATGGCCACTTATTTAGTGTCGGCTATTATTCAACGGGTTACAGGAGAGAAATTATTAGATTATCTTACGCCTCGCTTATTTAGACCTTTAGGAATAACCAACGCTACTTGGGATGAGTGTCCGCAGGGTATTGCTATAGGTGGCTATGGCCTGAGCGTTAAAACGGAAGATATGGCTAAACTTGGTCAGCTTATTCTTCAAAAAGGAAAGTGGAATGATAAACAGTTACTTCCAGAATCTTGGATTGATGAGATGACAACAATTCATATAGCTTCTGCACCCGCAGGATACAAGAGAAAAGATGTTCCTATAAACCCTGATGATAGTGATTGGTTGCAAGGCTACGGATATCAAATGTGGAGATGTAGACATAACGGAGTACGGGCTGATGGTGCTTATGGTCAATTTATTATCATTTTACCCGATAAAAATGCAGTGGTTGCTATAACAGCTAATATATCCGATATGCAAAATGAAATAAACTTGGTTTGGGATCACATTCTTCCTGCTCTGAAATAAAAAGAGTAGTAAGTAGCATTGTAGAATAAATAAAATAGATCTATACTAATTGGACGTGTATTGTTGCTGTTGACTTTTCCTAAAAAGATAGACAGTTTTCATTAATCATATCAAGTTATGAAATCAAAGAAAATGAATAGATATACAGATAGCGCAATATAATCTATTCTGCATATTTATTTTGAAATAAACTGAAGTCATACACCCCAATCATCGTTTTAGAAAGTATAAAAAGCAAATTAGGGTATTCAATTGAATAGAGTAAATCAGTTGTGTGGTTGATATACCCCAAGTCCGATTATGACTATATATTCAGATTATATATAAATAGTATGTCTACTTAGTTAGTTATTTAACAAGAAAACTGTCTACCTATATCAGTATAAGACAAAAGATCTAGGGCATCTCCTACGGATGCCCTAGTCAAATGAGGTATATGACTAGGACATGTGGGTAAGATGCCCTAGTCATATTAAACACCTTGTTATGTGAGCTCATAATTACTATGGATTATAGATACTCTTTAGGTTGTATATCTCCGTTTAAAACAGCAATAGCATTAAGAGCAAGTGCTTCCATTTCATCTTCACCAGGATATACATAAACTTCAGATAAGAAATCAATTCTTTCTTTTAAGCTCTGTATAATATAATCAGAATAAGCAATGCCTCCAGTTAGTAATATGGCATCTATTTCTCCTTTGAGGACGGTTGCTAATGCACCAATAGACTTGGCTATATTGTAAATCATAGCATCTAAGACTAGTTTAGCTTTCTGATCTCCACCTTCTATCCGTTCTAAAACATCTTTTATATCTGTTGTTCCAAGATGCCCCATAATTCCAGCCTTGCCCACAATACGTTGTTTAAGTTCCAATTGAGTTAGTTTACCACTAAAACATAAGTCAACCAAGGCTCCTGCAGGAAGAGTTCCAGCCCGCTCTGGAGAAAAAGGCCCTTCACCATCTAATGCATTATTTACATCAATTATTTTCCCTTTTTTGTGAACTCCAATAGATATTCCTCCCCCCAGGTGAGCTACAATTAAGTTGAGCTTATCATAATCTAAATTCTTTTCTTTAGCATATCTTCTTGAAACGGCTCGTTGATTAAGTGTATGTGCAATTACTATTTTGGGAAGTAACGGAGAACCTGTTATACGAGCAATATCTTCTAGTTCATCTACCGTTCCAGGATCTGCAATAAAAGTAGGACATTTAGGCGATTGTTTTTTTGCTATCTCATCTGCAATTAGGCAGCCTAAATTACAAGCATGATGACGCATAGGTGATAATACATCTTTTTTCATCTTTTCATTAACTAGATAAACTCCACCTAATATTGGTTTTATAATTCCTCCTCTTGCCACTATAGCATCAAAGTTGAAAGCTATATTGTTGGATTTTAGTTCGTTACAGACCATTTCTTTTCTAAAGTCAAATTGGTCTATAACTTGTTTATATTTAGCTAATTCATGGGGAGAATGAGTAATTGTTGTGCTAAATAAAGCAATCTCCTCGTTATATACAGCAACTTTTGTTGATGTGGAGCCAGGATTGATCACAAGAATTTTCATTATGCTATTGTTTT
>Ga0172377_10000637_pt1 | contig 33530 bp, 28 predicted proteins | sample Pumphouse3metaG_FD_119749 | JGI IMG/M metagenome (GOLD analysis project Ga0172377, IMG submission 119749) | Leachate microbial communities from a municipal landfill in Southern Ontario, Canada - Pumphouse #3 metaG | ecosystem: Engineered > Solid waste > Landfill > Unclassified | place: Canada... | reverse complement strand
TGAGCCAGGATCAAACTCTCCATGATCTTTATTTTTAGTATTTTCTACTAGCTCATTCTTTTTGTGTTTGTTGTTCGTTTCTGTAATCTGTTCAGTTTTCAAAGACCCAGTTTATCAGCACGTCACTTTCTCACGTGCCTTTTCATTGTATCATAAGAGTATGGTGGTGTCAACGATTTTCAACCGGAAAAAACGCACTTTTTCTCGAAAAAAGAAGAGGTTATTGAGCCAACTCTTCACAAAGCTGATATCCTTCTTTTCGAAACCGACCAATCGACCAGTGATCCGTGAAAAGAAATGATCAATATCCCTGGTAAGGTATGCTTGATGAATAATTTTAGTAGGATATTGATACGCTTTTTTTCGCTTATACTTCGCAGTAGTTCGACTGAGTGGCTGCTCTCCTTTGTATGATAGCCTCCTATGTCTTATCTAAATAATGTTGATTGATAAAAAAATCGTATTTTGTACAATATTTGTTTATGAACTTGCTTTGTATCATCACAATTGAACAATGTCGATAAAAGCTGATTTTAAAATGACGACTGCGGTGAAAAAAAACGGCACTTTCCTATAAAATGGGGAAAGTGCCGCGAAATGATGATGAAAAGTGATGAAACATGATTCGGGTTGCTGATGTTATTCTTCAAAATCCGCGTATGGATCTTCTTCCTCTTCTGGTGCTTCATATTCAAGGGATTTATGTCTCAATATGCCGGTTCCGGCAGGAATCAATCCCCCGATGATGACGTTCTCTTTCAAGCCCAACAACGGGTCACTTTTGCCTCTGATTGCCGCATCCGTCAAGACTCGGGTTGTTTCTTGGAATGAGCAAGCCGACAGGAATGATTCCGATCGAAGACTTGCTTTGGTGATCCCAAGAAGGACCGGTTTGGCGATTGCCGGCCGTTTGCCCTCGGCAAAAGCCACTTTGTTCGCTTCGATGAATTCGTTCACGGATATTTGGCTGCCCGGCAACAACTCTGTATCACCCTCCAAAATGACCGTCATTTTCCGGGTCATTTGGCGAACGATGATTTCAATATGTTTGTCGGAGATTTCCACCGCCTGTGAACGGTACACTTTTTGAACTTCTTTTAGGATGTATTGTTGAACCGTCAGCATGTCCGCCACGCGAAGCAGTTCCTTTGGATCGATTGCGCCTTCGGTCAGTTGCATGCCCGCGGTGACTTTGTCCCCGACAGATACCAGCGGCTGAACGTTGGAATTGGTCTCATATTTCTTGGTTTCGATCTCATTCTTGATGATAATGATCGATCGTTCTTCGACCGGCGTGATCTCGTCGACTTCGCCATTGATTTCAGAAATAATGGCTTTTAGTTTCGACTTGCGGGCTTCAAACAACTCCTGAACCCGCGGTAAGCCTTGGGTGATGTCTTCTCCGGCAACACCGCCGGTATGGAACGTCCGCATCGTCAGCTGCGTGCCTGGCTCGCCGATGGATTGCGCGGCGATCGTGCCAACGGATTCTCCAACTTCGGCTTTTTCGCCAGTAGCGAGATTTTGGCCATAACATTTACGACAGATACCAACCTTGGCCGTGCAAGTGAGTGCCGTGCGAATCGCCACGGATAGGTCCTTGACGTCATTTGGATCTTTTGGATTCACCGCTGATTCAACGATTGCCTTGGCGATTTCTTCGGATATATAATGGTTTTTATGCACTAGGATCTCGCCGGTATAAGGATGGATGAAATCAATCGACGCATAGCGTCCGTTGATTCGGTCAAAGAGCGACTCGATTACTTTACCATCCCTGTCAAGCACCGCTTTGACGCGGACACCCTTGTCGGTATGACAGTCTTCTTCGGTAATGACGACATCTTGGCTCACATCGACGAGACGGCGGGTCAGATAGCCGGATTCCGCGGTTTTCAGTGCGGTATCCGTCGATCCTTTTCGCGCACCATGCGTGGAAATAAAGAACTCGGACATCGTCAATCCTTCACGGAAGGACGCTTTGATCGGCAATTCGATGGTTTGCCCGGATGGGTTGGCCATCAAGCCACGCATCCCCGCTAGCTGGGTAAAGTTCGAGGGATTGCCTCGGGCACCCGAATCCGACATCATAAAGATGTGATTGCTGTTGTCGAGTTCCTCGATCAAGCCCTTTTGAATCTCGTCTTTGGCAACTGCCCATTCCTGAATGACAAGTTTGGCCCTCTCCGAGTCCGTCAGTAGACCCATATTATATAGACCGGTGATTTCATCGACATTGTGATCATGCCGTTCCAATACTTCTTGTTTCTTGGAATAGACCATCACGTCGCTTGCGGCGACGGTGATCCCGGCGATCGTCGAATACTTAAAGCCGATATTTTTCATTTTGTCCAACATCTTCGAGGTTTCGTTAATCTTGTACTTGGCGAAGATTTGGGCAATGATCATGCTGAGGAATTTCTTTTTGAAGGGGGCGACCGGTGTCATTTTCCGAATTTTTTCCCGGATGTTTTCACCCGGTTCGATAAAGTACTTTGCGGGGGTCGCCACTTCCAAGTTGGTTTGCGTTGGTTCGTTGATATAAGGAAAAGTGTCGGGCAATATCGTATTGAAAATCAATTTCCCCGGCGTTGTCATCAAATAATGATCCTTGAGTGTTTCTGCCAACGGGTGATGCAATGCCGATGACTGGATCGCAATCCGCGAATGCAACGTCACATAATGGTTTTCATAGGCCATGATCACTTCATTGACATCTTTGAAAACATTGCCTTCGCCAACTTCGCCGGCTTTCTCTACCGTCAAGTAATAGTTGCCTAAAACCATATCTTGACCTGGGGTCACGACCGGTTTGCCATCTTTTGGATTCAAAATGTTGTTGGATGCGAGCATCAACACCCGGGCTTCTGCTTGGGCTTCTTCGGAAAGCGGCACGTGCACTGCCATCTGATCGCCATCAAAGTCCGCATTAAAAGCCGTGGTGACGAGCGGATGTAAGCGAATGGCTTTTCCTTCGACAAGCTTGGGCTCGAAAGCTTGAATGCCGAGCCGGTGCAAGGTCGGTGCTCGGTTTAAAAGCACCGGATGTTCCCGGATCACATCTTCCAAGACTGCCCAAATCCGTCCGTCCAACGTTTCAATCAGCCGTTTGGCACTCCGAATATTCGAGGTGATCCCGCGGCTAATCAGTTCCCGAATGACAAAGGGCTTAAACAGAATAATTGCCATTTCTTTTGGAAGACCGCATTGATACATTTCCAGGTCGGGTCCGACCACGATGACCGAACGTCCAGAATAGTCGACCCGTTTTCCGAGGAGGTTCTGGCGGAAACGCCCTTGTTTCCCTCGTAACATGTCGGAAAGGGACTTTAATGCCCGATTCCGTTCCACGACCACTTTGCGACCGCGTTTGGAGTTGTCGATCAACGCATCGACGGCTTCTTGCAACATCCGCTTTTCATTCTTGGTAATGAGATGCGGCGCACCTTGTTCGAATTGGCGTTTCAACCGGTTGTTTCGGTTCAGGATTCGTCGGTACAGATCATTCAAGTCGGTGGTCGCAAATCGACCGCCGTCCAATTGCACCATTGGACGCAAATCCGGTGGAATGACCGGCAAAACTTCCAAAATCATCCATTCTGGCTTGTTGTCGCTGTTTTTGAACGCTTCGACCACGTTCAGCCGTTTGATGATTTTATCTCGACGCTGTTTCGACGCCGTTTTGAGTTCGATACGTAAATTCAACGCTTCCTTTTCCAAATCTAGCCGTTTTAACAAATGTTTCACGGCTTCGGCGCCGGTCAGGGCGCGGAAACGGCTGCCGTATTCGAAATAAAACCGAGTATAATCCGCTTCGGATAGGATTTGTTTGAATTGCAGATCGGTATCGCCGGCATCGACAACGATATAGGACGCCAGATAAACGACTTCTTCCAGATCCTTGCTCTTGATATCGAGTAAGATTGCCAATCGCGAGGGCGTATTGCGGAGATACCAGGCGTGGACGACCGGAGCCGCCAGCTCGATATGTCCCATCCGCTCACGACGGACTTTGCTTTCCGTGTATTCGACACCGCACACCGGGCATTTTTTGCCCGGATGAGCGCTCCGCTTGGATTTGTTCGAGCAGGCGCATTGATAATCTTTGGTCGGGCCAAAGATGACTTCACAGAACAGTCCATCTTTTTCCGGCTTCAATGTGCGGTAATTAATCGTTTCGTGTTTTTTAACTTCGCCATATGACCAACTGCGGATTTCTTCGGGGGAGGCCAGGCGAATCTTGAAATGTGAAAATTTTTGGCTCATTGATTAGCTCCCGCCTTTCTTAGGATTGAAATCCATATTTGGTGATATAGTCTTCGATTTCGTCATCGACCAAGCTCTTGTTCACTTCGTTCGTGCTGGAATCCCGGTTGATCAGTTCCACATAGATCCCAAGGCTTCTCAGTTCCCGCGTGAGTACTCGGAAGGATTCCGGCAAACTCGGATCGGGAATTGGTTGGCCGTCCACGATCGCCCGGAAGACTTTGTTCCGACCGATGATGTCATCTGATTTTACTGTTAACATTTCTTGCAAGGTATAAGCGGCACCATAAGCTTCCAAGGCCCATACTTCCATTTCACCGAAACGCTGTCCACCGTTTTGGGCTTTTCCACCCATCGGTTGTTGCGTCACGAGCGTGTATGGCCCGACGCTCCGGGCATGTAGTTTGTCATCGACCATGTGGTCAAGTTTGATCATGTACATGATGCCAACGGCAACCCGGTTGTCAAACTTTTCGCCGGTGCGTCCGTCGTATAACGTATATTTCCCATCATCCGGCATGCCGGACTCTTTCATGATCTCGTCCAAATCCCCTTTTTCAACTCCATCAAATACGGGGGTGGCGATATGGATCCCAAGTTTTCTCGCGGCCATACCAAGATGGATTTCCAAGACTTGGCCGATGTTCATCCGAGAAGGCACCCCAAGCGGATTCAACATGATGTCAACTGGCGTTCCATCCTCGAGATACGGCATGTCTTCGGATGGCAAAATCTTGGAAATGACGCCTTTGTTTCCATGGCGTCCCGCCATTTTGTCGCCCTCAGAAATCTTCCGTTTTTGCACGATATAAACGCGAACCACCGTGTTGACTCCCGGGGACAATTCGTCCTGATCGCGGGTGAACACCTTGACACTATGGACGATGCCGCCGCCGCCATGGGGAACGCGTAACGAGGTATCCCGGACTTCGCGGGATTTTTCGCCGAAGATCGCCAGTAACAATCGATCTTCCGGTGTGGGATCGGTGACGCCTTTCGGGGTGACTTTTCCCACCAAGATATCGCCTTCGCGGACCTCGGCACCAGGGATAATGATCCCTTGGGCATCGAGAAACTTACGGCCGTCTTCACCGACATTGGGAATTTCTCGGGTGATCTCTTCTTTCCCAAGTTTCGTATCTCGGGCTTCGACTTCGTATTTTTCAATGTGGATCGAGGTATAGATATCGTCGCGGACCAACCGTTCGTTCATGATAACGGCGTCCTCATAGTTATAACCATTCCAAGTCATAAAGGCGACAAGCACATTACGTCCAAGTGCTAGTTCTCCGTCATCCATGGAAGGGCCATCGGAAATGATGTCGGTTGGTTTGACAACTTCCCCGATTTTGACGATTGGTACTTGGTTGATACAAGTTCCCTGATTGCTCCGCATGTATTTTTGCAAAGTGTAGGTATCCAAAACGCCGTCTTCCCGGCGAATCTTGATTTGGAGTCCGTCGACGGATTCGACGATGCCACCGTGATGAGCGACGATCGCAGCGCCCGAGTCATGAGCGGTCTTGAATTCGATTCCGGTGCCGACATAAGGTGCTTCAGGCTTCAAAAGCGGAATGGCCTGACGTTGCATGTTGGCGCCCATCAAGGCCCGGTTGGCGTCATCGTGCTCCAAGAATGGAATACAAGCGGTCGAGACCGACACGATTTGTTTCGCCGACACATCCATGTAATCGCAACGGGAGCGGTCGAATATTTTGGTTTCACCCAGATAACGGGCGATGACTCTTTCTTCTTCAATGGTCATATCGTCGTTCAACTTGACATTGGCTTGCGCAATGACAAATTTCTGCTCTTGATCCGCAGACAAGTATTCGATTTCCGAGGATACCTTCCCTGTTGCTTTATCGATTTTTAAGTACGGTGTTTCCATGAATCCGTATTTATTGACTTTGACATAACAGGCGAGGGAGTTGATCAGTCCAATGTTCTGACCTTCAGGTGTTTCAATCGGGCAGATTCGGCCATAGTGGGATTGATGCACGTCCCGAACTTCAAATCCGGCGCGATCCCGTGTGAGTCCGCCCGGTCCCAACGCCGAGATCCGACGCTTGTGGGTCAGTTCATCGAGCGGATTTGTCTGTTGCATGAATTGTGACAACTGGCTGCTGCCAAAAAATTCTTTGAGTGAGGATGTGAGTGGACGGATGTTGATCAAGTTTTGCGGTGTCAACTCTTTGGACTCTTTGGTCGACATCCGATCTTTGACGTTTTTCTCCATTTTGGCAAGGCCGATCCGGAACTGGTTTTTGAGCAGTTCACCAATCAGGCGAAGCCGCCGGTTACCTAAATGGTCGATGTCATCCAATGAACCGATCCGATCAAACAAATTAAGAAAGTAGGAGATGCTTGCAATAATATCGGAAGTGGTGATGTGCAATTTATTTTCAAACGAATTGTTGCCAATGATCCGGACATTGCGGGCGGTATTGTTTTCGCCAATCAAGAGATCGATGGATTCGATCACCGTATCCCGAACAACGTTTTCGATGAAATCTTCATTATAGTTTTCCGGCGCGATTTCCATCCGGGCTTCGCGCTCGAGATGAAGCTTCAATTCTTCTTCGAGAGAGTCATCGAAGCGCACCCGTTTTTGGATCAATTTGCGATTCTTCTTTAGTAGATTCAACGCCTCGCGGTCACAAAGCTGATTTTTGGTAAAGACTATTTCACCGGTCTCGTTGTCGATGAGGTCGCGCACAAAGCGCACTTCGACTCCTCGGTCCAATAACAAACCGATCCGGGATGCCAAATCTAATTTTTGATTGATTTTGAAACGGCCAACTTCCGCAAGGTCATAGCGTTTCTCGTCAAACAACCGCGACACGAAGAAAGACCGCGCACCTTCAATGGTCGCAGTTTCTCCTTGACGTATTTTGGCGTAGACTTCTTTCATTGCGTCTTCCGCACTATTGATTTCGTCTTTTTCCGCTGTGTTTTTTAATAAAGCATGTTCTCCGAACAAATCCAAAATCTGTTCGGTCGAAGATAGACCCAAGGCGCGGATCAACACGGAAAGGGGGATTTTCTTGGATCGGTCGATCTTAGCAAAAAGAATGTCTTTCGATCCGATTTCGTATTCCAACCAAGCGCCTCTTGTCGGAATCACTTGGCCCAAGTATTTGCGTTGTAAGGTTTTCTTGTCAACTTCTTCAGAAAAGAAAACTCCGGAAGAACGGACGATTTGGGACACGATGACCCGTTCCGACCCATTGATGATAAAACTGCCGACCGGCGTCATCATTGGGATATCACCCATGAATATTTTCTGCTCCTTGATGCTGTCTGAAGCCAGCACTCCGGTTGTTTTGTCAATAAAATCCTTGTTGCGAAGCTGAACTTTCACTTTGAGCGGGCGGGAAAATGTCATGTCCTTTTCCTTACATTCCTGGACGGAGTATTTCGCCGGTTCAAAATCATAATCACCGAAATAGAGTTCCAAGTTTTCCGTGAAGTTCGTAATCGGGGACAAGTCATCAAACAGTTCTTTCAAGCCCTGCTCGAGGAACCATTCGAACGAAGATGTCTGGACTTCGATCAAATCGGGAAGCTCGACGTTTGATTTGACCCGAGAGTAATTTCTTCTTTCTCTTCGTTTACCGTACTGTACGGTTTTGTAATCCACAAAATCACCCCAAATTATTCATTTGTCATGCCATTTTTTCGCAAATTGAAACTAATATACGGAAAAATGCGCATTCTATCGCATTTAAATATAATATCACTAGTAAGTCAAATAGTCAATTATTTTTCGCATTTGATAACATAATATCCGGATTTTCGTTTGAGAATCGTCACGTTCGAAAAAAACGTTTCACAATGAGCCATTGCTGACAAAGCACCCTGATCCTTGCGAATGACGAAAATCAATGCTTTCCCTGGGGCCAAATGGTCATAAGCCAGGCGAAACCAGGGATAATATTGTTCTTTTCCCGCTCGAATTGGTGGATTGGTGACGATGAGATCAAATCCGTCCGCGATCACGTCCTTGGCGTCCTTATGCAAAATCGTCGGACGCACTCGATTTTCCTTGGCATTTCGCCTTGACAGTTGAACCGCCCGCGGATTGATTTCCGTCATCGTGACCTTGGTCTGCCAAAGTTTTGCGAGCACGATGCCAATCACGCCTACCCCTGAACCAAGATCGAGCACGTTTTCCGCCTTGAAGGTGAGAATGGTTTCAAGTAACAACCGCGTTCCAAAATCAACACCGGAAACGGAAAAAACGCCTTTGTCGGTGAAAAAGACAAACGGCGTTCCGCCGATGACGGCGTTGATGATTCGCGGTTTAGACTCATATTGATCGGCATTGACCGAAAAATACTGGTTCATAACCATCCTCCTCTAAAACGGCAAAAACCTGAGGCATCCTCAGGCTTCTTTGTCGGTGAAATGCTTATTTCAGTTCGACGGTGGCGCCGGCTTCAGTCAGCTTCTGAGCCAGTTCTTTTGCTTCGGTTTCCTTGACTTTTTCTTTGATGGCTTTCGGAGCCTCGTCAACGAGTTTCTTTGCTTCAATCAAGCCTAAGCCGGTGATTTCCCGGACAACTTTGATTACGGCGACTTTGCTTTGGCCAACGCTCGTTAAAACAACATCAAATTCCTTCGGTCCTTGCTCTTCTTCTTCGACAACTTGTTGAGCGGGAGCAGCGGAAACCGCAGACGGATCGATGCCGAATTCGGTTTTCATCGCGTCGATCAATTCTTTGATTTCCAGGATCGTCATTTCTTTCAAGGAATCAATAAATTCCTTTGCGGTAATCTTTGCCATTTGTATTTCCTCCTAATATCCTTATTCTTTGTTGGTGATGAGATCAAGCCCAACAGCCAGATCTCTGAGTGGGGCATACAATTGCGTCGCCAACATGGCGAGCAGGGTGTTTCTGGGTGGTAACGCAGCGATTTGTTTGACTTCGCCTTGATCGTAAAAGTCACCATCAATGATGCCGGACTTCACGACGAGTTTGGAATTCTTGCGAGCAAATTCATACAGTATTCTCGGTGCGGCGACCGATTCCTTGAATGCGAGGATGATGCCGTTTGGTCCGATAAGCTCCGGATCCAAGGCTTCATAGCCGGCATTTTTGGCCGCTCTGCGGGAGATGTTGTTCTTCATCACGAACATTTCGCAACCTTCCTTACGCAGCTGACGGCGTAGGGTTTCGGTTTTTTCCACGGTGAGACCGCGATATTCGGCGATGACGATAGCGCTGGCCTGATTCATTTTCTCCGTCAACTGATTGACGGCGTCTTCTTTGGCCTGAATGACTGTTTCTCTCGACATGGCTGAACCTCCTTGTTGTCTTGTCTTGAAAAAATAAATCCTCTTTTTACGAGAAAAAGAGGAATGAAAGCACATGCTTTGATTGGTCTTTGTCTCGGTAGGATGATTAAGCTTTAAAAGCCCCTACTGTCTTCGAACAAAATGATGTAATTAACGTGTGTTACCACTCGATGTCGATCCCAGGTCCCATCGTCGAGGCGATCGCTGCGTTTTTCAAGTACACGCCTTTAACGGTCGCTGGTTTCGCCTTGAGAATAACGTCGAGAACGGCTCTGATGTTTTCGGCTAATTTTTCTGGAGCGAAGGACACTTTTCCAACAACACTCAGAATGTTTCCGTTTTTATCCACGCGATAGGTGATCTTGCCACCTTTGGATTCACTGACCGCTTTGGTAATGTCTTGTGTGACGGTTCCGGTCTTGGGATTCGGCATCAAGCCCTTCGGTCCGAGTAGCCGGCCTATCTTTCCCAATACGGCCATCATGTCGGGGGTCGCGATCACGACATCGTAATCAAACCACCCGCCTTGAATCTTTTCCACTAATTCTTCTGCGCCGACAAAGTCCGCTCCCGCTTCGGTCGCTTCTTTTGCCTTTTCGCCTCTTGCGAAGACTAGGACCCGTTTTTCTTTACCCGTTCCATGAGGGAGCACCAAGGCACCTCGTAGATTTTGTTCGGCTTTTCTGGAGTCCAGATTCAAGTTCAACGCCAATTCGACGGTCGCATTAAATTTTTCATAAGCAATGCTTTTCAGTAAAACGCATGCATCCAACACCGGGTATTTCTTGCCCTTTTCGATTTTGGCAAGGGCTTCTAGGTATTTCTTCCCTTTTTTGGCCATTTTTGATTTTTCCTCCTATATCTGGTTATAACGGAAATGTCCTCCCATATATAGATGTATATGGTTTTACAACAAATTAGTCGACTACGACAATTCCCATGTTTCTCGCTGATCCTTCAATGATCCGCGACGCTGCTTCGATATCATTTGCGTTTAAATCCGACATTTTGATCGCCGCGATTTCTTTTAGCTGTTCGCGAGTGATCGTTCCAACTGTATCTTTTTTGGAATTGCCGGACCCCTTTTGAATCTTGCAAGCTTTCTTTAACAAATCGCTCGCCGGGGGCGTTTTGGTAATGAATGTAAAGCTGCGGTCGTCATAAACGGTCACGACCACCGGAATAATGCTGCCGGCTTGTTCTTTGGTCTTGTCGTTGAATTGGACACAGAACTGCTGGATGTTGATTCCCGCTTGCCCCAAAGCCGGTCCTACGGGCGGAGCCGGAGTCGCTTTCCCACCGGGGATCTGCAACTTGACAACGGTTTTAATATCTTTAGCCACGAAAGACACCTCCTTGATTTCGTGATGTGGTTGATGGACTATATTGTCCTCCCACGCCTGCGTGTGTCTTCAGCACACGCTGGATTATTATACAATAGACCCTTTCAAAATGTCAAGGTTTTTTTCTCGAAACGGCGGTGTTTCTCGCCAGAGAATTACAATTCGTATTTGGCATTGATTTCTGCCGGTGTTTTCCTTAGTAACGAAAAGACTGGCAACATGCCAAAGATCAGATTCATCAGATAAATCCCGGTGATGCCGGCGATGAAAATATGGAAGGGGAAATAGAATTCGTTGGTCGCCAAGGGATTCAACTGTTGAATCTGGATGATCAAAAACGACATGACAAGATAGCCAATAAGCGATGCCACTGTCGTAAATGCCAAGATTTCAGCAATAAAGATTTTATAGACATCGCGCTTCGTAGCGCCAATCGAGCGGTAAACACCGATTTCCTTGACTCGTCCCAACATGCTTGAACGCATCATGATGACCAAATAGATCAACGAACCGACGATGGAAATCAGAATCGTTCGAAGCTTTCCGGCAACTTGCGACTGACGATTGGCGATGTGCTGGTCTCTTTGAACCTGATAAACATTATCCGCTTCATAGCCCATTGCCTCAATTTCGGCAATCGCGGTATCATTGTCAGGTGATGTCAACAACAGCTTCACTTTATCCGACCAATAATAATCCAGATCTCTCATCGCATATTGGATCGCCAAACTCACTAATTGATCTTCTGTCACGACACGATAGTTGAAATCTGCCGATCCATAGATACCCACGACTTCTAAGTCGTCACCGTATGCGACTCCGATCAGATCGCCGATTGAGAGATCTTCCTCTGTTGAGACGATCACTTCTCCTGTGAATTGCGGGTTTCGGCCTTCCTGAAGCGTATAATATCCGGCAGCCATTCCAAGCGGAATCACCCCCGAATAGCTCGCAAAAAACCCGAGGTTGTCATTCGACAGCACCATGATCGGTGATTCCGTTCGTACGATTCCCACAATGGTCACTTCGGATAATGATAATTCTGTTCGACTGTTTGAAATTCCGGCTCCTAACAAATCCTTATAACTGCTGCCACCGATATTCACAACCGTTTGCGTATTGAGAATGTCATCCGCCAACCAGACATCAATGGCCACTTCTCGATTGTTTTCCGGTAGTCTTCCCTCCACCAGCTCTGGATCGTCTGCTTGTTCGATGGTAACGGGATGGGCATAGACATATTCTGAGTAATAATAACCTTTATCTAAGCCCGCTTGATAGAAATCATTGTAAACGACATTTACATTTCGGGAATTCGGATAATAGCTGATCCCTGTGACCGAAGTACTATCCAAGATATCGATGACGTCTTCATAAGCCATTTCGCGATCGATGGTGAGCGAAATAAAATTCCGTCCCGTGCTTAAAAAATCTTCATCGCGGATGCCCAAGAGATTCGTAATCGTCGCTAAATTGTAGACAATCAAGCAACTGATGATGAAATACGCAACCAAAAACATTTTTGAAACCAGTTTCCGTTTTCGGAACAATTTGGAAAAACCGGTTTTGATCGTATCCCGAAAACGGATAAAGGACGTCCGTTCGCTTTTCGGTTCGATCGGCTTGAATTGTTCTAGATCAAAGGTGTGTTGCGTTGCATCTTGGGTTTCCGGCTTGCGGTAATGTGAATCGATAAGACGAATATCGGTATCCTCAGTCAAATACTTGATTTTGGTTAAGGCGTCGGCTTTGACATAAAGGGTATTGTTGCTATAGATCAGTTTTACCGTGGGTTTGTCGGCATCCTCGTTATCGGTGTAATATTCCACTTCAATCGGGGTATTCCCTGTGATTTTTGACAAATCCTTGAGATAGATATTGCGGTTATCGACGTGTTCCAACGTTCGATTTCCTTCATTCTGATAGTCTTTGACTACTTTGCCATCCATGATTTCAATGACCCGATCGGCATAAAAATCTACCAATCCCTTTTCGTGGCTGACTAATATGACCAAACAGGTTTGGCTGATCTTTTTGATGATGCTCATGATTTCAAAAGTGTTATTCACATCTAGGTTGCCGGTCGGTTCGTCGGCCAAAACGACTTTTGGATTTTTGGCGATTGCCCGGGCAATCGCTACTCGTTGTTGCTGGCCGCCGGACAAGGCTTGTACGTTTCGTCGCCGGTAATGATACATTCCGACGCTCTCAAGCACATAGTTGATCCGCTCCTCAATTTGATCTTTGTCGTAAAGACCGGCCATATTCAAACTGATTTCAACGTTTTCGGATACTGTTTTATCTGTCAAGAGATAATAATTCTGAAAAATATACCCGACATACTTGTTGCGGATGATGTCCCACTGAGCTGGAATGTAACTCGTAATATGGATGTTGTCGAAATCAATTTCGCCTTTGTCGAAGCGGTCGAGCCCGCCGATGACGTTTAGTAGCGTCGTTTTCCCGCATCCGGACGGTCCGGTGATGGCGACGAGTCCGGTTTCCGGGAATTGAAGTGTCGTGTTATCAATCACGTGGATTTCATTTTGACGGCCTTTATTAAAGGTTTTATTGAGGTTTTTTACGTTAATCATTGTCGCCACAACCCCTATTCCGTCTTCAGCGCGGTTTGCACCGTGCTGCCGAAGATTCGACGACAATAGCGGGAAGAGATGATCAGTGACATCAAGACCAAAATTCCATAGAATATCAGATAATCCAACCACTCAAATTGCTTTAAGGCATAAAAGAGATTGTACTGGTCCACTTCCACAAAGAATCGAAACATCAATAACAAAATCACAAAGAGCGCATAACTGAATGACACAATCAAGTAGTTTTCCAAGTGGATTTCTTTCCGAATGATACTCTGATTTGCTCCCACTGTCCGATAAATCGCATAATCTCTGAGTTTTGTGTTGATGATGGCACGGAAAATCAGATAACTGATAAAGGTGGCCCCAAGGATAGTGACGATGAGCGTAGCCACCATTGCAATCGTCTCAAAGAAACGGTTGGCTTGATTGATTTGATCGACCGGCTCGATGCCAAAGGGATATGCCGTCTTGTATTTGCTCTCGCCTCCCGATTGAATCGTTGCGATTCGTGATACCAATCGGTCGACGTTGATATCGCTATCCGCGAACACCGTTACTTGATACACTTCGTCATAGAATATTTGATCATATACTTCTGGACTTACTTTCAACACATAGTCTCCCGGCGCTATCGCGATGCCAAGCTCAAGATTGGAAATTATCGTTGTCTTATACACGTCTTGAAATACAAGTTCCCCAGGGTATGTTCCACAAGCCTCCGACTCTTCACAGAAATAATTCTGGCGGTCAGGGTTCAATAAAATAACATCCTCTGCGAGAGTGGGATCGAGAATGATGGGGTATAAAGAACTGTAATATTGTATTGATTCATTCAACCAATCATCATAATAGTATCGATTAGCGGAGTCTAAAGCATCCGAATCCAGGTCATACTTCGCATTCGTCATCAAGTTGGGATAGACTTGATTTGTCAATTCCTGAAAGCGATCATCGCTCACGATCAGGTAGGTGTCATCGGACATATAGATGTCGTTTGCCCGTACCAAGCCACTCACTCGATATGTTTCTGAATCTGCCAGACCTGAGAAATCACTATACTCAATCTGATAATCGCGATCCAAATAAAGCGTTTGCTCCTCCTCGCTATCAATGTCGGCTGCCGGCATCACCAGCAGCACGTCATTCTCCGCTTCCGGCAACTCTCCGGCAAACAATAGTGATTCGCTATCGATGATGCGATAGGGCAATAATTGGGTCGATTCCAAATAAAGCATTTGATTGTCGAACTCTGCGACCGGCAACACCGATCGGAGATAAAAAGGCATATCCAAAAGATAATCCTGAGATATGAGTGTTTTAACATGAGAGAGAGCTTCCAGTTCGGCAATGTCTGCCGCTTCAAAGATGCTTCGATCCTGTTTGCGAACCACGATCCGTGACACGCTGCTGTTACTAAAGAATTCCCGATTGGGAAAATAATAGGATCCAGACATAGATATTTTGGTCGCGCCATACACCATGACCACCAAAAATGCGAAAATAAAAAAGACAAGGATCATCAAGATGGATTTTTTAGGAACAGAAAAGAGCGATCGAAGTGCCAGACGAAATTGCTCTTTCAAATTGATTTTCGGAGTTTCTTCCGGCATCACCGGCAAATCGCTTTTTTCTGTTTTGACGACTTCGAGGTCTTCCACGATCTCGCCATCATAGATTCGGATCTTTCGGGTGGCGAATTCTTTCACTTGATCATAATCGTGGGTGACCATGATGACCAGTTTGTCTTTGGATATTTCATACAGTAACTCGATAATTTGCCGGGCGGAAACAGAGTCCAAGTTTCCGGTCGGTTCATCGGCCGCGATGATCGGGCAGTCCTTGGCCAAGGCCCGGGCGATGACGACCCGTTGTTTTTGTCCGCCGGACAAACGCGTGGCCTTATGATGAATGTGTTTTTCCATCCCGACACGTTGGATAATCGCGAGTGCCCGTTTCTTCGCTTCTTTGGCCGGCACGCCCGACAAAATCAAGGGTAATTCGACATTTTGCAATACCGTGAAGGAATCCACTAAATTATAATTTTGAAAGACGAAGGCGATGTATCTCTTGCGATACTCTTCCCATTCGGCGGCGGAATAATAAGACGTTTCCTCGCCGTTTAAATACATCTCGCCTTCTTCATAAGTGTCGATTCCGGAAATGACGTTCAAGAGCGTCGTTTTACCGGATCCGGATTCACCGACGACTGCCACGAATTCATTGAGATGGAGTTCCATCGTCGCTTTGCGAAGACCTAAGGCGACGGTACCGTTCGCGGTATAATACTTGGATACATCCACGAGCTTCAGCATAATGGATGAACCAGCTCCTTTCAAACTTAAGGAAATTATTTGCTTGAATGTATTCATTATAGCACGGGCAAAGTGAAGATTGCCATTCTTTTTATTCAAGTGCGCCACAAAAAAAACCCGAAAGGTAGATTGAACCTTCGGGTTTATATTTTAAAGAATCCGTTAAATGATTTCGATTTCCGCAAAGTCGAGTTCGATTGGTGTTTTCCGACCGAACATCTCCACCAAGACATTGACTTTTCCCTTTTCATCGTCGATGGCATCGATGATGCCGATTTGTCCGACAAAGGGTCCGCTTGCGACTTTGACGTTTTGTCCGGGTTGGGCATTCAGCTTTTGAACCTGCAACAACCCGCATTTTTTCAGGATCGGATTGATTTCATCAGGCAAAAGAGGAACTGGCTTGGTGCCACCGCCGCTACTACCCAAGAATCCGGTGACTCCGGGGGTGTTTCGTACCACGAACCAGGAATCGTCGGTCACAATCATTTCGATGAAGACGTATCCAGGAAACATTTTCACCATTTTTTCTTTGATCGATCCGTCAGCTTTCTTTTCGGTTCTCATTTCTTCGGGAATCATGACCTGAAAGATCAGATTCTCCATCTGCATGGTTTCGATCCGGCGCAAGAGGTTTTCTTTGACGGAGTTTTCAAAGCCGGAATACGTTTGAACGATATACCAGAGGCGTTTGTTGTTGATCATCATTGGTGAGTGTCCCTAGACTAGAGCGAGAACAGCCAAGAAAACAGCGGTTCCAGCAAAAAGCCATATAATGTGAAGACAACCATGAGCAACACGAGAAAGAGAAAGACGCGAGAGGTATTGATCGCCAATGATTTTGACGTCGGCCAACTGACCTTTTTCATTTCGGCAATGCTCGGACGCAAGAATGGGATTGCCAAATAGATGATTACCAAAAGTCCGATCAGCACTAAAAATACGCCAGTTAAAATGCGTTTTAATGGGGTGTTGAAGAAAAAGTCAATGAAGCCGATTCCGGAACTGCCGAGGACGTTGACCAAGTTGACCGAACCAAATTTGCCGATCAAGATATAAACGCCATACAAGATGAGCACTGGAGACAAAATCGCAAGCAACCAGTTCTCAAACGCATATTCCTTTTTCAAAATCTCCATGACACGGGAATGTTTTTGTTCTTTTTCCGGTGTCGATGAAGCATTCTTTTTCACTTTGATTTTTTTTGTTTTTTCCGGGGCTTCCGGAGTCGTTTTATTCAGATCTGCCATGGGTGCCTCCTACTTGCCTTCTTTATGCAAGGTATGCTTTTTGCATTTATTACAGTACTTCGTGGCCTCGAACCGGGTCGAGCGATGTTCTTGCTTTTTGATTTCGTAGTTCCTCGATAAGCATTCCTGACAAATCAGGGCCACTTTGCCTTTCATATTTATCATCTCACTTGCTTTAATAACTGTATCAAAAAACGTTGGGAATGTCAAGAAAATCATCATTCCAAGTGCATTTTTATCTTGGCTCGGATCCGATCTACGGCATTATAGATTTGTTTGATCTGACAATCGAGACTCTTTGCCGATTCCGCTGGTGTTCGCTTGAGGAGAAACCGCACTCGAAACACCGCTTTCTCAAATTCGGATAGTTCAGAGAGCGCTTGGGCGATCTCTAGTTCCGAATAATAATTACGGTGGGACTCGTCTACGGAATAGTCGATCAGCGCCGCTGCTTTATTCATCAAAAACTTGCCGTAATTTCGTTCCTTCCGATAAAGCGAAATGAGGTGATTTTCCAAATTATGCTCAAAATATCGCGTGAACGTTTTATCATAGTGCTCATCGTACTTGAGGATCGATCGATAGAGCACGATCAAGCCTTCCTGAAATCGATCGTCGAAATCCAGCTTGAGATTGAATTTATGTGCTTTTTTCGCAATCAACAGCCGATACTTTTCAATCATCAGCGCCAGCGCCTCTTCGTTTCCCTGTTTGATCAGGCTGATGATTTCATAATCGTTGTAATTGCGAAAATTCATCCGGTCAAACCCGCTTTCGCCTCATGATGTCAAAAATGATGATTCCTGCCGTCACTGATGCGTTCAAACTGTTGATTTTGCCTGTCATCGGTACCCGGACCAATTGATCGCAATGCTCTCTAATTTGTTTCGACATGCCTTTGCCTTCGCTTCCAATCACCAGGCAGACGGGTCGATCCGCGAAGCATTCCGTATAATCGATAAGTCCGTCAACCACTGTGCCCACGATCCAGAAGCCCCCAACTTTCAATGCCTCAATTGCCTGGCTCAGGTTGACAACTTCGATGATTGGCAAATATTCAATTGCGCCAGACGATGATTTGACAACCGTCGGCGTCACGGACACACTACGATTTTTCGGCACAATGATGCCTGTTGCCCCTCCGGCTTCGGCGCTCCGGATGATGGCACCAAAATTATGAGGATCTTGGATGCCGTCCAATAACACCACCAGCGGATAGGTAGCGATGTCGATGCCTTCAAGCCATTCTTTCAAATTCCATATTCGATAATCGGTCACATCTGCGACAATGCCCTGTGTCAAACCCGGATAGCTGTCTTGAAATCGTTTCTTGTTCATCACGGTGATTGGCACCGCTTTTTTTTGAAGCAATTCCGTTAATTCCCGATTTGTATTTTCTAGCACCATCGCCCGAAGGATCGGTCGATTCGAGTTTAAAGCTTCCATGACTGGGTTTTTACCATAGACGATCATCGATCCATCATCTCCCTTATCTTTAATTGTACCATATTTCTCCGCTTTCGTGGTTTGAAAAAGGAGGATAAGCCTCAAAATAAAACTCCGGACTCAACCGGAGTTTTCTTCAATGATCACGATACTTTTACCGATCAGTTCTTCCAACCGCTCTTGTCGTCTTTCCAAGTAAAGATAACCGAGCACGCTTTCAAAACCGGTTGCCTGGTGATAAGTCGCTAAATCAATGTTCTTTGGCTTATGAGTCGACGGGGCATTTCGTCCCCGTTTGAAGACGGCAAGCTCTTCGTCGCTCAAGCAGGCCATTACGCCTTCTATGGCCATGGCTTGCCCAGAGGCCGACGTGAATCGAATAGCCATTCGATGTAGATCCGCCACTTTTCCAAAACCTTTTTCCATTAGATGTTCGCGGATGCGGAGTTCATAAACCGCGTCTCCCAAATACGCAAGGGAGAGTCCGTTTGCCATGTTCAAAGCAACTCTCGCTTCTGCAATTCTTTTCGAAGTTCATCGGCCTTGGCCCATTCTTTCTTCAGGCGTAACGTCTCCCATTCGGCAAACAACTTCTTTTCGTCGGCACTGAGAGATTTGACACAGACCGGCACACCCAAAATATCGAGCATTGCCCGAAGTTGGTCCACCGTTTTCTTGAGCGTCGCTCCAGAAGCTTTTTCCTTCAAAAAGATATTCGCTTGTTTCGTCAGCCCCCATAAAGCCGTGATGGCGTTGGGTGTGTTGAAGTCCAACTCCATCGCCTCGATAAACTGGGTTTTATATTGCTGGATCATTGCCAGTTCTCGATCTTGGATCGGCGTTTGATCTGTCGCAAGTTCGCTGTTACGAAAAAGCGACTTGATCGTATTTTCCAGTTTTTTCCATTCATTTTCATAAACCGACAAACTCTCAAAACGAAAGTTGATTGGTGAGCGGTAATGCGTCGATAACATAAACAGACGAAACGCCCGCTTGTCCCCGGGAAGATCTTTGACAAATAGTGCGTTCCCTTCGGATTTGTGCATTTCAGCACCATCGATGTTCAATCGGCCATTATGAAGCCAATAGCGCGCAAGTCGATGATGTCTTGATACGATCGCTTGAGCGATCTCGTTCTCATGATGAGGAAAAACCAAATCGCTACCGCCGCCATGAATGTCGATTTCCGAATGAAAGATGGAATCCACCATCACAACACATTCCGTATGCCATCCGGGGCGGCCATCCGAAAACGGCGAGTGCCAGTGGATGCCCGAATCGGTCTTTTTCCAAAGAACGAAATCCAGTGGGCTTTCTTTTCGTTGATTGAGTTCTATCCGCGCTCCCGCTTGAAGCTCATCCAAATTGCGATTGCTCAAATGCCCGTATTCAGCCACTTTCGAAACACGGAAAAAGACATCTCCGTCGACCACGTACGCGGCTTCTTTTTCGACAAGTTCTTGAATGAAATCGATAATCTTATCCATGTATTCAGTGACCCTGGGCTGGATGTAATCCGTCTTACTTCCCAGACTTTCGGCCGCTTCCAAGAACTGTCGGATATAATAATCGCCCACTTCCAGCTCCGTACGCTGTTCTTTTCGGGCGCGTTCAATGATCCGATCGTCCACATCGGTGAAATTGGACGCAAAGCGAACGTGATACCCTAAAGAAGAAAAATATCGGGTGACGGTATCAAAAAAAATCACCGGCCGAGCATTGCCGATATGAATATGATCATACACTGTCGGTCCGCAGACATACATCGACACTTCTTTTTCCCGTTTCGGCACAAAATCTTCCAGCTGGTTCGTATAAGTATTCCAAATCTTCATCCGGCACCACATCCTTCTTTCGTAATATCATTATATGCAAAAATTGGTTGATATTCAAGTATTATCGCCAATCCCACCCGGCTCGTTTCCTGAACGTTTTCTCTTGATAGAGGCTTGTCAAAGCCCAATTGCCAATGTACAATGGTAGTATCCATCTGCGGGGAGTGACAGAGATGAAAAGAAAAGTGTTCTCAATCATCATCGTATCGCTAATGCTATTCGGTTTGGCTGGTTGCGATCGGTTTCTTGGCTGGATTCAACCATCAACCACTTTATCAACCACCGCCGTCACCACCCTTTCAAGCTCCACACGTGCTCAGACCACGACAACCTTCAACAATACCATTCATGACCTCTATTTGCTCGCTGTCGAGAGTCTTCAGACCACTCTGACTTATGAAGAATGGTTGGAATCCATCCGCGGTCCTCAAGGTATTCCGGGGGAAGATGGTCGGGAGGTTCGCTTCCAAGTTGCCGATTCTTGGATTTATTGGCAATACGTGGGCGATAGCGAGTGGACTCCTTTATTGTCTTTGTCCTTATTGACCGGACCGAAAGGGGAAGCTGGTGCTTCTTTAGAGTTGGCCGTCATTGACGAAATGTTGAAATGGCGACAAGTCGGAGAGGAAAACTGGCAAGATTTGCTTTCTATTGCCGCTTTGATGGGGGTTGCTGGATCGGATGGACAGGAAGTGGAACTTTCCTTGTCCGCTACCCATCTTCGATGGAAATATGAGACGGATTCCACTTGGCAGGATTTGATCGAACTTGCCTCGCTTCACGGCCAAGACGCCAAAGAAGTGGTGTTGGATGTTATCGATCAATCGCTTCGCTGGCAATATGTGGGCGATAGCGAGTGGACTCCGCTTATTGATTTGGCAACTCTTTCCGGAAGTGATGGCCGGGGGATTTCCTCCGCCGACATCAATTCCCAAGGAGAGTTGATCATTACCTATACCGATGATACCAGCGATAATCTTGGTGAAATTCTTCGGCTTCATACCGTCAACTTCAAAGGCTTTGGCAGCTATCTCATTGATTCCAAAACCTATCGTCACGGAGCCGAGATCTCCTATCCGATCCCACCACTCATAAGCGGTTATACTTTTACCGAATGGGATACTACCCTAACGGTTGCAACGGATGATCTGACGGTAAACGCCCATTACGAGATCAACACATATCAAGTCGCTTTTACCAACCAGGAACATTCCATCATCAAAACAGAAACCGTTCCTTTTCAAATGAACGCGACTCCTCCCACTCTTCCCGATTTGCCTGGGTATCGTTTGATCGGTTGGGACCAAGATCTCCACGCAATTGTTGCTGATTTAGTCGTGCATCCTCTCTATGAAGAGATAACCTATACCGCTGAGGAAATTTACGAATTGGCTCGCCCAGCCACTGTGGAAATCGAAGTGTTGGGTCAATGGGGCGATCCGATGAAAATCGGCTCAGGGTTCTTCATTTCCGAAAACGGAGACCTTGTGACCAACTATCACGTCATCGAAGGCGGCTACTCCCTGAACGTTTATCTTTCCGACGGATCGGATCCGCTTGTCGTATCCGACGTTCTCTGGTATGATGAGGTGCGTGATTTAGCCATTTTAAAGGTTGATTCGCCGTCGCTTTTGCCTTATTTGCCTCTCTCGGATCGGTCGAACAAAACCGGCTCCTTGGTCTTTGCCCTTGGCAGTCCGCTCGGGTTGACCGGCTCCTTGTCCACCGGCATCATCTCGACAGCTTCCCGCATCATCAATGATGTGGATTATATTCAAATCACCGCTCCTTTGTCTCCGGGTAATAGCGGCGGGCCCTTACTCAATCATTTCGGCGAAGTCATCGGCGTCAATACCGCCACGTATCCGGATGGTCAAAACTTGAACTTGGCCGTCAATATCGGGCTTCTTGATCAAACAGATTCCAGCCGGGCTACGACGCTTCCGGCACTGTATCAGGATTATTGGAATTATGAAGTGGCCCCCTGGGTCAATCTGAAAACGGAAATCGAGCCCAATAACTTCATGGCCGAAGCCGATGTCCTCACCGAAAACGGCACGACCATCGCGGGAATACTATCCGATAAAGACGATAGTGATTGGTTCGCTTTTTCTCTTTCCACAAGCGTCACACTGACCGCCATCTTGTTTCCGGATGACGCTTTGGATCTCGCATTCTTCCAGCTGGCATTGAAAGACGATACCGGTGCCCTTCTTGCCGAAGAAAGCTTCGGCCGTTTTGACGCCTATGATGTCTTGTTCATTCAAATCGAATTGACGCCGGAGGCGACCGACACTTACTATTTGGTCGTGACAATGAGTGCTGAGGGTGCCGAGGAAACCAATGTCGCTTATGACCTGTTCTATCATCTGAATTGAATTGCTTTGACAAGAGAAAAAGAGCTCCCGCAGGAGCTCTTTTTTGGTTTAGCTGTACAGTTGAATTATTACAATTTAACTATATTTGCAGCTTGCGGGCCTCTGGCTCCCTCGACAACATCGAAGCTGACTGCTTGACCATTTTCAAGAGCCTTGTAGCCTTCGCCTTGGATCGCTGAGTAATGTGCGAAAATATCTTTGCCATTTTCATCAGTGATAAATCCATAACCCTTTTCTGCGTTAAACCATTTTACCGTGCCGTTCATTTGTTTCTCCTTAACTTATTTTTGATACTAAAAACATTATACATGGATTTGGCTAAAAATGCAAGTTATATTTATTGGGCGATTTTCCGTCTTGCTCGATCAATCTTGATCAACGTCCAGAGAATCTTCTTCTGTTTCTATTTCAAGAACCGGCGTTTTGGGTTCCGAATCGGTCAGTTCGACCTGCTCGATACTATCAAACTTTGTCGTGATCTGTTGGACGCGGTAGTTGACTTTGTCTCCGGATTTTTTCAGCGAATCAATGTTGGAATTCAACTTTCCCCATTCGTTGGAAAACAGTCGGAAATCCTTGCTTAACAGCTGCAGTTGCTCGTTGATCTTCTGTGCGTATTTGGATCGTTCGACATCGATAGTGATCGTTCGGAAGCTCGAAAGCAAGGGAATCAACGTCGTGGGAGAAACGATGGTCACGGCTTTTTCCCGGGCATACTCGATGATGGAGGGACACTTTGAATGCAGAAGTGCCAAGATCCCGTCACTTGCGACAAACATCAGCGCATACTCCGCGGTTTTACCGGTGACGATATATTTGTGGGCAATATCAGTGATGTGTTTTTTGACTTCTTGGCCAAAAGACTGAATCAACTTATCTTCCTCTTCTTTTGTCAACTCTTTGTTGTCAAAGAGTTTGGAATAAGAGGAAAAAGGAAATTTGGAATCGATGGCAATCATTTGGATCGGCCGCGGCATGAACACGACGGCATCCGCCCGAACAGCTTCGCGTTTACCTTTGCCTTCCCGAATCGTATATTGCGTTTGATAAAGACGGTTGTTATCGCCAAAGACGCTGTAGAGCAGTTGGTTTAATTGATACTCACCAAACGACCCTCGGGCTTGGTTGTTGGCAAGGATATTTTGCAGGCTGACCATTTCGGTCGATAAACTCTCGATTTTTTTCTGTGCTTCATCGATCACTTCGACCCGCTTGGCAATCTGCAAAAAGGTTTCGTTGGTATCGCGAAATCCTTTGGAAAGCCGATCTTCGACCTTTTCGTTGATGGCGCCCATTTTCTGATTGATCTCATCGGTCAAGCTCTTAAAATCAGAGGAGAGTTTGGCGTTGATCTTTTCTTGAAACTTCGTCAATTCATTGTTCACGTTCAGCCGAAATTCCGTGATGTTCTGCGCCGACTTGTCGGTGGAATCGACCATCTGCTTGTTGATTTTATCATTAAAATCCATCATTGACTCATACATTGTTTTCGTCAGATTGTCTTTTAACTCATCGACCTGTTTACCAATGGGTTCGGTCACCGAACGAAAATCCGATTGGACACCATCAGACGGTTTGCGAAACAAAATAATGAGCGCAAGCGTGCTCACAAAAACGAGTAGGATAATCGAAATCAAGCCAAATATTTCTGGTAATGACATGCAAAACACCTCATTTATTAGAAGATGGGACTGAACAAATTGAACAATCCTTGAATCAATTTGCGAAAGATACCGCGTTTCTCCCATTTCTCCAGAACAATCTCTTCAGAGACCATCAGGTCGCGCTGGAAACTATCGGCCAGCAGCTTGACAGCGGGATTCTCAAAGATGGCCGTGAGTTCAAAATTCAGATGAAAACTTCGGGGGTCGAAATTGACCGTTCCCACCGAAGCCAACGCATCATCGATCAAGAGTATCTTGGAATGGACAAAATGGTTTTTATATTCGTAGATCCTAGCCCCCATCCGCAACAGAGGCTCGTAATATGATCGGGTCGCGTACCCGACTACCGCATAGTCACTTTTTCCCGGGACCAGCAAGCTGATCTCAACCCCACTCTTGGAAGCGATTTGTAACATCGAGAGCAGTTCCGGTTCAATGATAAGATAGGGTGTCACGATCCGGATGCTTTTTTTGGCTGTCTGAATCATTCGTAAATAACAATCGCGAATCAATCCATCTTCGAAATCGGGCCCAGACTCGATCACGCTGAATAATCCGTTGAAATCACAAACCGTCTTATCCATCGGCATATCGAGCACTTCGCCGGTGATATAATACCAATCTTTGACAAATATGTTTTGGATCGCGGTGACTCCGTTACCGGAAATCGCCACATGCGTATCCCGCCAAAATCCGAATTTGCGAGATTTATGGTTGTATTCGTCAGCGAGGTTCATTCCTCCGACAAATCCGCTGTTCCCATCGATCACGATCGCTTTCCGGTGGTTGCGAAAATTCACGTTGCTGTTAAAAACCGAGAGTGTTTGCGGATCAAATACACCAATTTTGACTCCGCTTTTTTTTAGGAGAGAAAGATACTTCCGGTCCAGATGGCGATTGCTGCCAAAATGATCGTAAATCAAATGAACGTCCAACCCCGCTTCCGCTTTTTCTTTCAACACATCCAACACCTGGCGGCCAATCTCATCCGTTTTGATGATATAAAACTCCATAAATATATACGATTTGGCTCTTTTCAGTTCCTCTATCAGCCTTGGGAAGAACTGATCTCCGTTATTCAAGATCTCCACATGGGTGTCATTTTCATAGATCGCTCGTCCCGTCACTTCCCGAATAAAGCGGAAGATATCGCCATATGCTGAGCGATCGAAATCGACCGATGTCGTTTCTTCCAATCCGAGGAACGCCCGATGGGCAATCAAAGGTCTGGTTTTATAAAATTTGCGCGTCACGAAGTCGCGGGCAAAAATATAATATAAGAGAATGCCCAAAATCGGGTTTAATAAAATGATAAGCAACCAATAAGTTTTCTTATAGGCGAACGTCGGTTTGAGAACGACCCGAAGTGCGATTACCAGCGCCAGCAGCCATAAAAAAACAATGATGACATAAAACACCCAATAATTTGGCAATAAGTCGAACAAAAACGACAAACTGATATATTGTGCCAGCGAGACCGTGTAGACGAACAACCCGACAATCGCCAAGGCGACCACCAAAAATATTCGTTTCATTCTTTGCCTCCACCAGAGAATCCTCTCATGAATATTATACAACATTCTCGTGAAATTTGCGATAAAAGCCCGGAGAGAATTGTCCTCTCCGGGTGTTTCTTCTCACCTGATTGCCTCTTTTTCTACAACTCAACGACTTTTGCTTTCAATCCAAACCGCCGAACCGAATCCACCGCTGCCAAGCAGTTTTCTTTTGATGGATACGTGTGGCCTGTGATCAACGCTTGATTATTGCTGGCATAGAGAATAAACATATAACGATCCTGTTTGTCTCTTGACACTCGGAAAGTTTCGGCTTCCAATGCCTTTTTGACGTTTTCAAGCCCCGAATAAGCTCCGGATTTGGAGGAATACCCTTGGCTTTCCATCAAGACTTCGCCATTTGATGCCTTTAACAGGAAGAACCATTGCTTGTTCTCCATAACCACTTCGTATTTCCCGTTCGGATTCTCATCGACCGGTTTTAAAGACACCACTTCTTCCCGAGATTCTTCCTTGGGCAATTGATTCAATTCGCTGATTCTGTCCGTCATCGCAAATTTCTGCACGGATTCGTAAGCGGATTGCGCACTTTTTTCCGAATCATAGAATTCGCCCGCTGCGACGAGTCGCGATCCAGTGGAGGTCATGAGCCGAAACTGACTGAAATTGCTTTTATCGGTATAGATTTCTTGTTTACCACTCACGACATTTTTCTTCAACGTGTCAATTCCGGATAAGGCACCGGATTTGGTGGTATACCCCTGACTCACAATCAGAATTTCCCCGTTTGATGCTTTCAGACGGTACTTGTAAAGCCCGGCTTCGGGGAACACTTCGTACTTTCCTTGATAGCGGGTCTCGTTGTTTGTTGGTTTCTCCGTTGGCTTTTTTGGCGCTGTTTTCGCCTCAGAAACAGTTTTTGGCTCTGGTATGGGTTCTGGCTTCGGTGTCGCCTTTGCGACGGGCTCCGGTGTTTTCTCGGGCTCTGGCGCGGGCTTGATGGGCATCACTGGTTCCGCTTTTGTCGCATCGATTGTCTGATAGGGAACTGATTTGGTTTCCCTTACGGATTCAAGTTGCTTTTTCTTTTTACGAAAAAAACACATAATTATCACCTCTAATTATTATTGTACCATCTTTATTTTAAAAGGGGGAAGCGTTGGTCTGATTTTTCGCGAAAAAAAACGCCGGGTGTGGAGTCCGACGTTTCTTTGGTTTTACATGGGTTAACGTTTGCTGAATTGCGGTGCTCTACGAGCGCCTTTCAAACCGTACTTCTTGCGTTCTTTGATCCGGGGATCTCGGGTGATCATGCCAGCTGGTTTTAAAATTTTGCGATATTCGGGATTAACTTCGAGCAGGGCGCGGGTGATTCCCAGGCGGATCGCTCCGGCCTGTCCAATCAAACCGCCGCCATAGACGTTGACAGCGATGTCAAATGTATTTTCGTTGGCGGTGAGAACCAGGGGCTGTTGCACGTCGAGACGTGCGAGCGGGGAAGGAATGTAGTCGGTAAATGGACGATTGTTGACGAGAAAGTTGCCTTTGCCCGGTCTTAGAATGACCCGAGCAACAGCGGATTTCCGTCTGCCCGTACCGCGATACATGACTGATTTGGCCATCTTCACACTCTCCTCCTAACCCTTGATTTCCAGAACGGTCGGTTGTTGTGCCGAGTGGTGGTGTTCCGGTCCTGCGTATACGAATAACTTTCTGTACATCTGGTTGCCTAATTTGCTTTTCGGCAACATCCCTTTGATCGCCAACTCGACCATGCGAGTCGGTTTTTCCGCCATCATGACTTTCGCGGTTTTGGTTTTCAAACCCGAGGGGTAATTGGAATGGGTGTGATAGAGTTTATCATCCCACTTGTTGCCCGTGAGTTCGATTTTACTGGCATTCACAACAATCACATAATCCCCGCAATCCACGTGTGGTGTAAAGGTGGGCTTGTGTTTGCCGTGAAGGAGTGTCGCAACCTCGGTAGCCAGGCGGCCTAATTTGATTCCAGCAGCATCGACCACAAACCATTTGCGTTCGACGGTCGTTTCATTTGCCATGTAGGTTTTCATTTTGTTTCCTCCTTAATAGTCATTAGGGAGCTTGTGGGGGTTTTAAAAACAAAAATGTACCTTTATAATAATACCATTCACATCCCGGTTAGTCAACAAATATCGCTTTCAATTGATGATCTTCTTGGTGAACTTTCCCATGATGTTGGAGACCCCGGTCATGACCACAAACGCAGAAGGATCGATCTGGCGAATCAAAGCCAAATACTTCTGGATCTCGTGCACCGAGATCACCGCGGTGAGAACGGTTTTTGCTTGATAGGTGTAGGCCCCGACCGCGTTCATCATCGTGACTCCGTGCGGGAGCATCTTGAGTTGATCGGCCATCTCGCGTCCGGAAGTCGTGATGATTTCCAATTTCATCAAGTTGTATCCGGTGAAAATCTTGTCGAGAACGACGGAAGATATCAACTGGGAGATAATCGTATAGATGGCAATATCCAAGCCGAAGATGGCTCCAGCAGCCAAAATCAGCGCCCCATGAAAAATAATCTGATAGAACCCAACCGATTTGCCGGTTTTGATCGACCAGTACTGAAACGGAATCGATGTGCCACCGCCGGAAGCACCCACCTTGTGAATGAGCCCATTTCCAAGTCCGCCCAAGATTCCGCCAATGAGCGCGTTCGTCAAAACATCATTCCCCATAATGGGGGTTTCAACCGAAAATGACAGAATGATGGAAAAGATAATGACCGATAAAATCGTATAGATGACAAAACGCTTTCGCAGTTTGAAATATGCAAATACCAATAAGGGGATTTGAAAGATAAATGATAAAAGACCCAAATTGATCACCAGATCATTTGTTGTCAAAAGTTCCACGACATTGATGATGAGCTGAGAAAGTCCAGTGATGCCTCCGGTATATAACTTGCTGGGGTCAATAAAAAACAGGATGCCAAGCCCGGCGATCACCGTGCCGATAATGACCCAAAAAATGCTTCTGGCCTCTTTCTTCCAATCCACCAGTTTGAGAAGATTTTTCATATCTATTTGACTTTATCCCCCGGATTCAACCGTCCATCCGCTTCGATGACGATCAGTTCTTTATCAGCGTTTTCGCCGCATAATATCATACCCTCGCTTAATTCGCCCCGTAGCTTGATCGGTTCGAGGTTGACGATGACGAGCAGTTTCCGTCCAATCAAATTTTCCGGTTGATAATGCTCGGCAATGCCGGAAACCACTTGCCTTACCTTGTCGCCCGTATCGATTTGACAGACCAAGAGTTTCTTGGCGTTTTTATGAGTGGTGCATTCGCGAACGGTTCCGACCCGAATATCGATCAAGGAAAACGACTCTATATCGATCAGAGGGTTTTCGGTAATCGTTGCTTCAGGCACCGATGGATTCATCCATTCACGAATCGCCGCCACTTCTTTTTCCATGTCGAGCCGCGGAAACAGATGGGTCGGTTTGGCACTCACATGGTAATTCTTTTTTTGTCCAAAAATTGCCGAATCAAATCCGATGTCTGTCGGTTCGACCCCCAGCATCTCAAACACTTTCTGCGGTGTGTCGATCAAGAACGGACGATACAGGATCGTTGCGATCCGGAGCGCTTCCAACAAATGATAAATGACGGATTCCAACACCTCGCGATTCTCCGGTTTCTTGGCCAGATCCCAAGGTAGGGTTTCATCAATCAGTTTATTGGTTCGGGCGATGAGTCGGGAAATGTCGAAGAGCGCGTTCGTCAATTTGAATTCATCCATATTTCGAGAATAGTTGGTGAGGACTTCTCGGCTCAATTCTTCGAGTTCCGCCTCAAAGACGCGCTCTGGCATTTCGTGCGAGCGCTCATTGATGGTTCCGGCAAAATATTTATTGGCCATTGTGATCGAACGGCTGAGCAAATTGCCATAATCGTTGACCAGGTCGGTGTTGATCCGCATCACATAGTCTTCCGGCGTAAACAAACCGTCATTGCCATAAGGTAATTCCTTGATGATAAAATAGCGGAACGAATCCAAGCCGAAACGGTTGACGAGCATTTCCGGATAGACGACGTTGCCCTTGGATTTGGACATTTTGCCGTCTTTCATCAAATACCAGCCATGGACAAACAGGCGGAAACGAATCGGCAGATCGAGTGCCATCAGAAACGCCGGCCAATAGACGGCATGGAAACGGAGAATGTCTTTTCCGATCACGTGAACGATCTCGTCGCCTTTCACCCAATATTTTTGATAGAGATGATCGTCATCGGCTTGAAATCCCAAAGCGCTGATATAGTTGAATAGCGCATCGATCCAGACATAAATCACGTGCTTGGGATCGCTTTTGACGGGGATTCCCCAAGAAAAAGCCGTCCGGGACACGCTGATGTCGGTCAAATTGCTTTTGATGAATTGCACGACTTCATTCTTTCGGGTTTCCGGAACGATGAAGTCGGGATGATCCTCAATATATTGCAATAAGCGATCTTGATAGCGGGACAAACGGAAAAAATACGTTTCTTCCTTGACCAGTTCCGTCTTGCGTCCGCAATCGGGACAGAGTTCTCCCGGCAAAAGCTGCGTCGGAGTAAAGAACGCTTCGTCGTGAATGCAATAGTGTCCGATATATTCGCCGAGATAAATGTCGCCTTTCGCTTTCAATTGTTCGAAAATCCTGGCGATGATTGCTTCATGGCGAGGTTCGGTCGTGCGGATAAAATCGTCGTTATCAATCTTTAAAAGCGCCCACAATTCCTGCGTGAGCTTGCTGATATAATCCACGTGCTCTTTGGGTGTCTTTTTGTTCGCTTTCGCGGCTTCTTCGATTTTCTGGCCATGTTCATCCATGCCGGTCAGAAACCTCGTATCATAGCCTTTTAGCGACTTGTAGCGTTTCAAGGTATCGCACAGCACCGTGGTATAGGCCGAACCGATATGCAACTTCGCGCTGGGATAGTAAATGGGGGTGGTGATGTAAAATGTTTTCATCATGTCATTTCTCCGTTTCAAAGGCTTTGTATCGAATATTCTTTTGAATCCGATCGCGTCGTTCTTTTCCCAAAACCTGTTCGATGATTTCCAAGGCGAGATCCAAGACGGCTCCGACACCGATTGCGGTTATGATCTTGCCATCGGTGACAGTCATTTTCTGTTCATAGATGCCGCCCTCAATCGCTTGTTCGGTCCCAGGATAACTGACATAATGCTTCCCGGCCATGATGCCGGCAGCCGCCAACACGATTGGCGCGGCACAGATGGCCATGACCCATTTGTCTTTTTCGTAGAATTCACGGACAACCTTCAAGACACTTATATCTTCCCTTAAAGTCCAAGCGTGTTTGCCTCCCGGAATGAACACGCCGTCATAATCTTCTGTCTTTAAGTGTTTCATGAGTTTGTTCGCTTGCACGGCCGTTTGATAAAAGCCGGTCACTATCGGTTCGTTTTGAACGCTGACCAAATCCACGCGGATGTCGGCACGACGTAACAACGCAACGGTTCCGAGAGCTTCGATATCTTCAAAGTTATCACTGATCAAACAGGCAAAGCGCATGGAGATCACTCCTTTTTAATGATGCTTATTATATCATTGTTTCTTCGTTTTATCCAAGTACTCTCGATAGATTTCGTTTTTGGGAATCCCGGTCATTTCGGTCACTTTCTTCATCGCGCTGGTTTTTGAATATCCTTCGTTGATAAAATAATCGACTTGATCTACCAGTGATCCCGAAAAATCCACTTTTTCGGGAAGGGTTCCCGCGACCACCACGACCAATTCGCCTTTCCAATCGGCCAAAGTGGACAATTCTGACAGCTTCCCGCGAATGACCTCTTCATATGCTTTGGAGATCTCGCGGAGTATGACGCCAAATCGATCGCCAAAGATATCGAGCATATCTTTCAAAAACGATTCGATCCGATGCGGCGCTTCATAAAAAACAAGGGTTTCCTGTCGATATTTCAGCGATTCCAACTGCATTCGCCTTTTGCTTGCTTTTCTTTCGGGAAACCCAGCAAAATAAAACGGTGTCGCGTTGATTCCCGACATTAAGAGTCCCGTCACGGCCGCGTTGGCACCCGGAAGGCAGACAACGTTGTATCCGGCTGCGAGCGCCTTTTGAACCAAGGAACTCCCGGGATCGCTAAAAAGCGGCATCCCGGCATCGCTCATCAAGCCGACATCGTTTCCCTTGGAAAGTTCTGTCAGCACAGAATCAGCTTTTTGATATTCATTGTGTTCGTGAAAACTCTGAAGCGGTTTGTCGATATCGAAATGATGCAGTAGTTTTTGTGATACTCGGGTATCTTCCGCCAAAAGAATTGGCACTTCTTTCATAATCTTGACCGCGCGAAAGGTGATGTCATCCAAATTGCCGATTGGTGTAGAGATCAGATAGAGCGTTGCCTTGTCGTTTCGGTAATTGAAATGTCTTTCCATCTTAAACCTCCGGACGCTGACGAAAGATTGCGAGCGCTTCTAAAGTATATTGACCGTTTTCATCCTGAATCACCAGCGGATCCAAAATCTTTAGTCCGCCCTGTTTTCCTTTCGCTGACGCCTCCACCAACATAGTCAAGGCCTTCGTCTTGGGTTTTGAATAGACAAACTGAAGCCGTTTCAAGGCAAACTTTGCCTGATTCAACGCCAATATCAATTCCTCAAGTCGTTCTGCCCGGTGGACAAAAACGAATTTTCCTCCCGTCTTCAACAATCGACCGGCTTGGGCAAGCAAGGTGTGAAAATCAATCGTTTCCTCGTGCTTGGCCAGCCGAACCGCTTGTTTTTGCGACGTGTTTTTGCCACTTCCAACTGGGAAAAAAGGCGGGTTGCAGGTGATTAGATCAAATGAAGAAGGCAAATAATGAGAATGGACGACACGGATGTCGTCCCTCACGATGTCGATTTGTTGATCAAGCCCGTTGAGCCGAACGCTTTTCTCGGCACATTGGCAGAGTTCTTCCTGAAGCTCGATTCCGATAATTTTCGCGTTTGTTTTCAGAGACAATAAGAGTGGAATCGGTGCGAGTCCGGTCCCAAAATCCATGATTTGTTTTGTTCTCGGACCAATCGATACAAAATTCGCCAACAAGACAGAATCCAAGGAAAACCGGAGAACACCCGTTGTTTGGATGATTTTCAGCCCTTCCACGCTCAACAGGTCGTGAATCAATTCCGAACCCGCCATGCCGGCACCTCTTTCCTATCCTTCCAAATCTTTGAGTTCTCCACCGTTTTCATCGATGTTTTCCTCAATTGCTTTCTCCCGAAATTCCATGTCGGAAACGTGGTAATAGCCGTTGGTTCCGTTTTCAAAATCGACCCGGGCGGTCATTGTGACGAAATTCAATTGCGTCACCCGGCCTCTGCCTTCGACTGTTTTGACATAGGAGTCGATCTTTGGCATTTGTTTCCGGCTTTCTTTATAACCGCCATCTTCATAATGGAGACAACAGAGCAACTTGCCGCAAAGTCCGGAGATATTGGTCGGATTGAGCGACAGGCTCTGATTTTTAGCCATTTTTATCGATATGGGCTGAAAGTCGCCAAGAAATGACGAGCAACAGGTGATGAGACCGCAGGGCCCGATTCCTCCCAGCGTCCGCGC
>Ga0172377_10000635_pt1 | contig 33544 bp, 34 predicted proteins | sample Pumphouse3metaG_FD_119749 | JGI IMG/M metagenome (GOLD analysis project Ga0172377, IMG submission 119749) | Leachate microbial communities from a municipal landfill in Southern Ontario, Canada - Pumphouse #3 metaG | ecosystem: Engineered > Solid waste > Landfill > Unclassified | place: Canada... | reverse complement strand
GAAGCGAATAAGTGTACCAACTAAAAAACTGATTATGGCAATAATTAACCACCTATTTTGACTTAAAAAGGACCTAATTCTCACCATAAATTTTTTATCTGATGTTTATGTGTTTATATAATTTAGCACATCTAAATTATAGAATTCTATAAAAAAAATCGAAATGGCTCTTTGCCTACTAAATATTCCTGAAATTTTCCATTTAAAATGGGTAACTGAAAATATTTAGTCTCTAGACTTCAATAACATTCCCAAGCCTGCTACTAAAATCCCAAAAGCAAAAAGTATAATAGTATTTTCTAAATTACCAGCTTCTGGTAGAGTTTCTTAATCATCAACGGTGCTCATAGAAGCCACTTCGGCCACATTAATTACTAAACTTAAGGACTCTCCAGCAGAAGTTACTGTTAAAGTATTTGCTCCATAAGCAACACTAGAAAAATTTACTACCCAATTGCCAGACACATCTGCTGTATCAGTCTGACTCAAGTCAGCCAGTGTTACCACCACCTCAGCATTAGGACTAGCAGTGCCTGTTACTGTAAAAGTCGTCAAAGTGGTTTCATAACTAGTGACTGTCGTTCCCAAGCCACTAATTGAATCATTGCCACCAATAGCATCAATCGTTAAAGCTTTAACAATTGATGGCTTGATTAAAAAAATAAATAAAAATAAAATGCCTAAAATTATGGTTTTGGTGATTTTTTTCATCTCTTCTCCAGTCTAACATTTTTTTAAATAAATAATCAACTCTTTTGGGTTGTTACTAACTAATTTATCAATAATTAAAAATTTTTAGTAGCTAAATGTTCTTGAAATTTTCCCCTAAAAACATCTCTTGCCTTACTGCCCTGAGCTGGACCAACAAAACCAGCTTCTTCCAATTGATCTAAGATTCTAGCTGCTCGAGCATAGCCGACCGATAAATGTCTTTGAATAGCACTAGATGAGGCGGTGTCGCTAGTTGAGAATAGCCGCACTGCCTCATCAAAAAGTTCGTCCCGGTCAGCCTCTCCTTTAACACTGACATTAACCGAGCCACCTACCTTGCTAACTTGGTATTTACTAATAATATCTTCTTCATAATTTGGCTTTTTGCCTTGTGATCTAAGGAAGTCCATTAATCGATCTATTTCTTTCGAAGCAACAAAAGTCCCTTGGATACGGGCTGGTTTAGCTCTGTCAGGTGAAAGATAAAGCATATCTCCTTTACCTAAAAGTTTCTCTGCTCCTGGGGTATCTAATATGACTCGGCTATCAGTCACGCTAGAAACATTGAAAGCAATTCTGGTTGGCATATTAGCCTTAATCAAACCAGTAATTACGTCTACAGACGGTCTTTGAGTAGCCAAGACAAGATGAATGCCAATTGCTCGAGCCATTTGCGCAATACGAGTCACATTGTCTTCCACTTCTTTTGGAGCAAATAACATAATATCGGCCATTTCATCAATCACAATCACAATATTTGGCATGGTAGCTAAACCGGCTAATTCGTTGTAATCACGAATTGAACGCACTCCAACTTCATTCAAAAGCTTATAGCGTTTTTCCATTAATTCGACTGCCCATTTAAGAGCAGAAATCACCTTGTCTGGCTCGTGAATTACAGGGGTTAACAAATGAGGAATGTCTCGATATTTACCGAGTTCAACCCGCTTTGGATCAACTAAAATTAGTTTTACTTCCTCTGGAGTAGCTCTAAATAAAATTGAACACAAAAATGCATTAACACAAACTGATTTTCCTGAACCAGTTGCGCCAGCAATCAAAAGATGAGGCATATCCGTTATATCTGCCACAATTGGTTTTCCAGCCACATCAACACCTAAACTCACTGCCAATTTAGAAGGATGCTTTTTGAGCACTGGCGAAGATAACATTGTTTTGAGGGGCACGATCTCTGCACTATGGTTTGGCACTTCTACTCCTACCAAATTACGACCGGGAATCGGCGCTTCAATTCTTACTTGACCGGTGGGTGCGGCTAAAGCTAAAGCTAAATCAGTTGACAGGGCAGTAATCTTGGATAAACGCGTCCCCTGACTAATTTCTAAACAATACTGGGTAACAGCTGGACCCGGATTGTATTCCACCACTTTGGCATTAATACCAAAAGAATCTAATGTATTTTCAATAATCTGCGCATTGGATTTTATATCACCTCGGTCGGCCTTAGCTCCTTTTTCAACAGTCAATAGAGATAATGGAGGATAATCCCAAATCATTGGCATTGAAGAAGCATTAAGTGCCTCTTCACCATCCAAACTAGTTGAAGGAAGTTTTTCATCGCTTACCTTTTTCTCAGTTAAAACTGCTGTGCCAGTAGTTTGATCGTGCTCGATCTCTTCATTATAATCATCACCTTTTTTCAAGCCCTTCTTACCAAAAGCTAATTTTGGAATGAAAAAGTGTTTAGATTTCTTAATTTCTTGATCGGTCACATCTTTATCAAGAGTTTTAGCCTCTTTTTTGCCCAATTTCTTTTGGCGTTTTTTAGCAATAAATTTACTCACGGCATTAACTAAATCAGTTAAAGAACTTTGTGAAAGAATCAAAAAACCAATAATAGTTAGAGTGGAAAAAAATATATAACTCCCCAGAACACTAATTAATTTGGCTAAATTATTAAAAATATTAATACCAATTTCACCACTCCGCGATACTCCCATGGAGCCAATCATCATCACAATAACACCAAGTAAAATAGTGGGCTTTGACCAAGCGTGCTTACTACGAATCATCACTAAACCAGAAGCAATAAAAACAAATGGTAAAAATAACATTGATAGGCCAAGTTTATCTGCCAAAAAATTATTTAATGCTATCAACCACTGTCCTTGTCCAGTAAAAGATAGCAAAACTAAACTACCAAACATGATGAGTAAAACTGCTACTATGGAATAGGTGGTGTCAGCCCGCATTTTCAGGCGAATCGCTTTACGTTTTTTACGACGGGACTTTCTTTTTGCCATATTTTGATCAGATTATTTACTTCTATTTAAGAACAAAAGTCTTGAAACTGCAAGCAGTAAGGCTAAAAAATAATAATTTTTTAATCATTAAGAATCCCAAATCACTGACAAGATCATTGGTTCGCGACGGATTATTTTAAATAAACGACGAGCCAAACGCTTTTCCAAACGGTGTTTTAATTCTTCATCTTTAACGTTTTTTCCTAAACCTTGAATAATAGAGATCGTTTCTTTTTTAATATATTTAATTACTTCATCAGCCTCTTTCATAAAAACAAAGCCTCGAGAAATGACTTGCATTTTATTAAAATCAAATTTTTTCTTAAACCTAGGTAAAATTAAGACAATAATACCCGCTTTAGACAAATTCAAGCGATCAGATAAAACAATGGGACCAACATCACCTATGCCTAAACCATCAATGATTTTTGCAGAGAGAGATATTCGTTGAGCTACTGAAACTCTTTGCTGATCAATTTCTAAAATTTCGCCAGTTTTTGGCAACAAAATTTGCCAATCTTGATAAGACAAGGGCTTGGCTACTATTTTTTTAAATAAAGATCGGTGTCGATCAGCACCGCCAATGGGCATCACAAACTTGGGTTTAAGTAATTTTAAAATTAATTCTTGCTCGACACGACTAGCATGACCTGAACGATGAATATCAGGACGAATATCTGGATAAACAACGTCTACTTCATCAGCTGCTAATTGATCGATAGCCGAATAATAAGGAATCTCATTACCCGGAATAACATCAGCTGAAAAAATAACTTTATCATGATTGCTAATTTGGACTATTTGATGATCCCCATAAACAGCTCTGACCAAAGACGAACCTTCCTGACCCTGGCTTCCAGCAATAATAATACACAGTTTATTGTCTGGAATTTGCTTCATCTTTTTCTTATCTATTAATAAGCCTTGCGGAACATTCAAGCTTTTTGATTGAGCAGCTGATTTGATATTTTGCTCTACACTGCGGCCAACAAAAACAACTTTTCTACCTAATTGTTTACAAGCATCAATTGTTTGTTGAATTCGGTGCAAATGCGAGCTCATTAGAGTTACCAAAACTTTGCCTTCGACATCTTTCATTTCTCTCAATAAGGCAGGTCCTACAGTTGACTCAGAAGGAGTCCAAGAATCTCTTTCTACTCGCAAACAATCTAAACAAGCCATTAATAAATTATCATCCCGACCAATTTGCTCAATAAAATCCATATCACTCAAACGACCGTCTACCGGATGTTTGTCTAATTTAAAATCACTACCATGATAAATTTTACCCACTGGAGTTTCTAATAAAATATGTTTAGTGTCTGGTATTGAATGGGTAATGGCAATAAATTGAAATTTAAAATATTGACCTAAGGCTAAATTTTGTCGATCACTTAATACCTGAATGCTTCTATCAACTTTCTTATCTAATAAACGATCGTGAGCAAACTGAGCTGTCAGCGGTGAAGCATAGATGGGAAAATCGGGTAAATTTGGTAACAAATAAGGTAAAGCTCCAATGTGATCGTCGTGACCGTGGCTTAAAATCATGCCTACGATTTTGGCTCCCGCTTCAACTTGATTTAATAAATAAGTGATGTCTGGAATCAGGGCATCTACTCCAGGCATATAGATATCTGGAAAACCAATACCGCAATCTATTAATATAATTTCTTGTTGATATTGATATAAGTAAAGATTTTGGGTAACCCGTCCCATGCCTCCTAAGGCTAAAAATTTGAGTTTCGACATATTAAAATAATTCCTCTCTTAATTGATTTTTAAAAATAAGTGTTTCTTCTTGAGTTACTATCCAGTCTATAATTTTTTCAATTTTATTAAAATCTTCAATAAAAGATGTTTTAACTCGACTGGATCGTAAAGCTGCGGCTGGATGATACATCGGCAAAATAAATAGGTTTTGATTCTGCCATCTTAAACTATGTAAACGACCATGAATCTGTGAGATTTTTACTCCCTCCAAAAACTTTGCCATACTAAAACGCCCTAAAGTAATAACAAGTTTTGGTTTAATCAATTCAATCTCTTTATCTAAAAAAGGCTTAAAAGCTAAAATTTCTTGTACTGAGGGATCTCGATTATTAGGCGGTCGCGCTTTAATAATATTGCTAATAAAAACCTTTTCTGCTGGATAATTAATTTCCTTAAGAGTTTTGCGTAATAATTGACCCGAACGACCAACAAATGGTCGTCTTTGAATAGATTCGTGATATCCTGGTGCTTCCCCAATTAGCATGATCTCAGCATTTTGACTGCCTTCACCCTGCACAATATCTTGGGCTCTTTTTACTAAGGGTAATTGAGAAACATTATCTTCTAAAAACGACTGGAGACTGGATAAGTTTTTTAGCTCGTGCAACATTTCCTTCATTGGCAAATCAGTCTTTGACATATAGCAATTTTAACACAGACTAATAACTAGGTAGAAAAATCTTAAAATTATCTGGCTTAATTACTACTTCTTCAAAATCACGTTCTACAATAATTCTAGCTGCTTTTCTCACTGCACCTTTAAGTGTTCGTTGCAGTGTACGCACTCCCGCATCAAAACCTAAGGGCCTAACTAATTTTGGCCAAACAGCTTCATCGATCTTTAGCTGTTTTTCTTTTAGACCAGCTTCCTTAATAATTTCAGGTAAAATATATTTTTTAGCGATCACTATTTTTTCTTCATCGCTATAAGATGGCATATCAATTCTTTCCATACGATCGAGTACCGCAGCGGAAATACGTCTAGTATTGTTACAGGTGGCAATGAAAATTGCCTGACTTAAATCTACTGGATAATTAATATAATTGTCTACAAAAGCATGGTTTTGCGCAGGATCTAATAATTCAACTAAGACTCCCATAATGTCATTATTAGCTTCATCCGCTGAACGATCAATTTCATCAAGTAAAATCACTGGATTCATTGTTTGTGCATTACACAAACCCTGAATGACAGCTCCTGGTTGAGCCTCCAAAATTAAACGCGATTCACCGCGTAATTCCTTGGCAGAAGCCATTCCTCCAACTGGGATACGTAATAGCTGACGATTAAGTGCTTCGGCTAGAGAATAGGCAAAAGTAGTTTTCCCCGTACCCACCAAACCGACTAAAAGTAAGATTGGTGCAGAAAATTCTTGATCAGTAAAATTTTGTTTTTGTAAATTGAGGATAGCTAGATATTCTAAAAATCGATCTTTGACTTCTTTTAAACCATAATGATGTTTATCAAAAACTGTTTTAGCCATTTGAATATCTAAAGTATCTTCACTTTTTTGACCAAATGGTATCTTAGTTACCCAATCTAAATAACGAGAAACCTTGTCATATTTCTCATCATAATTACCTAATTTTATACTTCGTTCTAGAAAAACTAATTCTTTTTTAAGTTTTAACAATAATTCTTCAGGGAGTTGAACCTGTTCAGTCTTGGCTCGTAATTCATCAAGCTCCTGATTTAGAATTTCATCAGAGTTAATTTCAGACATAAGCAAATTAAGATTGTTTTGCTCTAATTATCAAGCCCAGACCCACGCTTAACATGGCAAAAGCTAAAAACAACAGGCTGTTAGTGGTAGAACCAGCTGCTGGTAAGGTTTTAGTGCTAGTAGTGGCACTTGCTTCAACTTCGGCACTTTCACTACCTTCTGCACCCACTGTTAACACAAAATCTAAAGTTTCTGCACCTGAAGCTAAATTAAGCTGGTGTTTTCCTTCAGTTAAAGACGAAAGCAAAGTACTCCAACCACCCTCCTCATCTGCAGTAGCCGTTTGAGTTGAGTCGTCAATAATAACGGAAATAGTAGCAGAAGGTGAAGCCAAACCAGTTAGTGCAAAAGTTCCACCAGAATAGGTATAAGTCTTTAAACTTCCACCCAAATCTAAACCAGTAAGATCCAATGTGCCTAAACCCGTAATTTGTAAGGCTGCCGCTTTTACCTTAGTACTGAAAAGCAGTGGAAAAACAATTAATAAAGAAATAAGGCTAATTAAAAATTTTTTCATATTCTTATCCAGTCTATCATTTTTACTTTTTTTGTGCAGCTAGTAATTCTAGCATTTGATAACGACGCAATAAACCAGTTTTAGCTCCATAGAATCTTACAACACTACTTGCATTACGCACTCCCCAAACTATTGCCTCGTCACTTTCTCGATTGTCGATTAACGCTGCTATATAGCCGGCAGCAAAAGAATCACCAGCCCCAGTATTATCAATAGCTTGACTCGCTTGACCCTCAAACACAAACTTCTTTTTACCATACATATAAACTTCTCCACCTTTTTTACCCATAGTAACAATTACCTGGGGGAAATTAACTAAAATTGATTTCTGCACTGGAACTAAGCTAGCCCACTCCTGTTGATTAACAAAAAAAACTTCACAAGGAATTTCTTCTAGATTAAAAGTATTTTTAAGCAAGAGGTTAATTTCACCTTTGCCCGGATTCCAAGATAATTTTGTATCTTGATCTTTAATCAAACATTTAAAAATTTTTTCCAAGGTGTTTTTTTGACCAGCTATGCTAGATAAATGAACCCATCTGGATTGGGTAAGCCAAAAGGCAGGAATATCGTAGGGATCAAGCATCGAAGCTGCCCCACGATAAGTCATAGCAATTCTTTCACCATCTTTAGTCACTAATAAAACACTACCGCCAGTTCGCTCTAACTTTTCTCTAATTAGTAACTGAGTAGCAACTCCTTCTCTTTCAAAATCTCTAATAATTAAATCAGAGAATTCATCTTGGCCTGTTTCAGAAATTACTGCCACTTTATAACCCAAACGAGCTAAAGACACAGAAGTATTACTTGCACCACCTCCAGTAAATATGTGAAAATCGCTAAGATCTAACTTATCACCATAAGTTAAAATTTCTTGTCCTTTTTTATGCTTAGCTTCTAAATCTTTAGAGCTAATAAAAATGTCAACTAGTGAAGATCCAATGCTAATACAATCGTACATAGGCAGGTTTTATTATTGTACAAGACAATGAGCTGAGATTGCAAGAACTGAGACTGCAAGTTCCAAGCTCAACTTTTTTAAATTATTTTAAGCGCTCCTCCATCTCTTCTTCAAATAAGTGTAAAGCTAATTTAAACTCTTCCAAATTCTCAACAATTCGATAAACTTTTGATTCCTTATAACCAATCAAAAAATGCTTGTGAATAAGCTCCATTACTTCATGCCAAAAATGACCATATAAAATAAGCGGTTTATGATTGCCATAATAAAGATGTGCTAACAACCAAGCAGTGGCCCACTCACTTAAAGTACCAGTTCCACCCTGAAAACAAACAAAAAGATCTGCATTGTCCATCAAAGCAAACATTCTCTCAATATAATTAGCAGTTTTTATTTCCTGATCCACAATATTTCCTGCATCACGACCTTCAAATTCTGGCATGTTGACAGGATTAAAAGTAACTGCCAAAGTTTTACCATTTTTTGACTTAGCGCCCTTGCTAGCTGCACCCATAACTCCCGGACCACCTCCATTAACTACTATCTTATTTTGACTAGCCACATAAGCTGCTATTTCATATGCAGCTTGACAAACTGGATGATCTTCATCCATATCCGCTCCTCCATAAAAAGCAATTTTATTCACTTTACACAAGCGATTTGCTTTAGGGACCATTATTTTCTTTCGCTCATCTTGATTCATGCAAGCTCCTTTTTAAGCTTATTATATTCATTTTTAAAACTCTCGGCATTAAATAAGGCTGAACCAACAGCTATTTGATCAACACCAGCTTTCTGCAAAAATTTAAGCTGTTCAATTTTAATTCCACCATCAATACTAATTTTACTTTCTTTATTAAATTTTTTAATTAATATTTTAAGTTCTTCAATTTTAGCAAAAACTGAAAAGTTAAAACCCTGGCCTTGCTCTCCAGCTTCTACAGCCATTAATAATACCTGATCTAAATATTCCCAGGCTGCTTCTTCGATAGTCTCTAGGGGAGTGAAAAGATTGATAGCTAAACCAGCCTGCCAACCAGCTTTCTTTACTTCTTCCAAAAAATCTAATTGATAAGACATTTTTTCCACTTGAGCAATAACTGATTGTGTGGGTAATTGTTGACCACAATCAATTAGTTCCCAAACATAATCCATTGGTTCTTCGGTCATTAAATGAAAGTCAATTAATAATTTTCCAAAATCAAAATCTACTAAGTCGCTAGGATTCAAAGTGATGTTGTCAGCAAAAATGGCATCGACAATATCTATTTGAATTGTTTTAATTTCTGGAACTTCTTTAACTAATTCCAATTGTTGGGAAAAAGTGGCTAAACTGTCAGTTAAAATTGCAGGACTAATTTGCATGTTTATTTTCGTAGTCAGTAATTTGCTTAATTCTTCTTAAATGCCGTTCGTCTTGATCTGGTTGAGTGCGTAAAATAATTGATAAACAAGCTAAAATTTCTTCTTTCGCTAAAAAATCTGCTCCAAAAGCAAAAACATTAGCGTGATTGTCTTTTACAGCATGTTCAGCAATTTTTTGATTATAAATGTCAACCGCTCTGACACCCTTAACTTTATTGGCTGCAATCACCATGCCTGAGCCAGAACGACAGAACAATAAAGCAATGCTGTTGGGTTCTTGACTAACTTTTTCTGCAACACGAAAAGCAAATTGGGGATAATCATCCTCGGGATCTAGTTCTTGAGGACCAAGATCAAGCACTTGCCCCTCAATAATTTCTTTTATTTCTTCTTTAAGTTTGAATCCTCCGTGATCACTAGCAATAAAAATTTTCATACACACATCATAACAAATAATCGCTAAAATCCATAAATAAAAATCCCGCATTAATGAAAAGGCGGGATTTTAATTGACAAGTGAGAAAAATTATTTTTTCTTCAGTACTGGCATGCCAGTGCGAGTGGTTTCCATAACCATATAACCGGCTGGTACTTCACTTAAAGAACCATCACGAACATCTCGTGCAAAGAAATAAATTGTTTGCACACGACCATTTTTTAAGGTCACATCACGAGTGTGAAGATAATAGGTTTGACCCTTTTTATTGGTATAGCTAAAAGCTGCCATACAAGTCTCCTTCTTCCTGGCCTCTGGCCAGAATAACTGTTAATTACTAATGCTAGATTAGCATACTTGACTAGTATATCAAGAAGCAATTTAAGTTTTTAATTATCAAAATACATCAAAGTATCTCAATAAAACTTAGTCTTCAATAATTCCTCGTAAAAGAGCGTCTTCAAGTAATAAATCTGATTCTTTACTAACTACCACCTCAACAGGTAATACTTCTGCTGGCACTGAAGCTGAACCAATGAAACCAGCTTTCGAATAAGTTAAAGTGAAAACTTTTTTCTTAGCATCACCCTCAACTTCTTTTAACCATACAACAAAAGCTTCATTACTATCTGGCAAATTAGCTGTCACCGTAAAATTTAATTTCTCCTCTAGCAATTGATAGCGAATTTCACCACTCGCTTCTCCGACAGCCATCATCTCTACTGTTGAGAAATCAGTAGTCCCTAGAATAATACTTTCCTCTTCTTCCTGAGTTAAATTTATAATCTCTAAATCACTGGATAATAGACCATTGCCTTGTTCGGCTACTCTATTTGAATACCAACGAATAAACATAAACACCACAAAAGCAAAAGCTAAGAGTGGAAAAATGTAAGGAACAAATTTTTTGGATTTTTCTTGCATGAAACCTTTGGCATCGCCAATAACTGCTATATTGTGATGCTATTTTGAAGTATAAATAACAAGCTGTCAAGATCAGTTAATTTTAACATTATAGGATTAAAGTTTAGTGAAAATTGAAGCTTGATTTTGCCAAGTTCGACCATACCACAAACCAATTGCCAACTTAGTAATACTTACGTATTCTTCTGTACGATCAATAAAATTTTTAGTTAATACACCAATTGCTCCACTTTTTTGTTTAAGATTTTGATCGTCAAATAAAGCTCCCACAACAGAACCCAACTCTTGACCGGCCAAAATACCATCAGCTAAAACCTGAGGTAAACGAAAACGAGCCCCACTAGCCGAATAAACATTATCTTCTTGATCTAAAACACTAATCCAAACTGTGGACCATAGTTCCTCTTTTTTTTTGGCAAAACTAGGATGATAAACCCCTCCTTCTGCACCAATAAACAAGAGCTCTTCACGAGGAGGATGGATTTTTTTGGATAAAATTAATTCCTTTAAAGCCTTGGCTCGATTGATCGAGCCGGTCAAGGTTTCTCGATCAGTCATTGGCTGTGCTGATACTCCACTGGGCACACTCTTGCCAATTACCTTTACATCCGGATAGCTTTCACTAAGAGCAATAGTTACAGCATTAATTTTTACTGGATTTTTGGAAGCAACATAAATTTTCATTAAATAAATCCACGCTTAATAAATAAAAAATTTGCTTTTAAAATTATTAATTTAGCCTTATTCACTCAAAAACCCCCTCAAAATTAAGTCTTCAGCCTCCTTGGCACTTAAACCCCTACTTCTTAAATAGAGAATTTGCTCAGCAGATAATTTACCTATTGAGGCTTCGTGAGTCAATTGAGCATTTTGGTCTTCAACTAATAATTCTGGAATCAAAGTTAATTTGGCCGATTTATCCAACATTAAACCAGCACAATCCAGGTGTCCTTTAGCAACAGCTTGAGCAATAATTTGAGAACGAGCCTTAACTTCAGCATTTTTACGTCCGACTAAGCGCAGAGTAGAAATAGCATTAGCGCCCGCTCCCTCTAAATAGGCTATATCTGTTAAATTAACCTTGGTTTCTTGACAATCTGCCAAAATCTTAAAATCAGAGCGGGCGCCTTTTGCTAAATGCATCCGTGCCTGTAAATTCATCACCGCTGCCGCTGAATCAATTCTGTAGGTGTATTCCAAACTAGCTCCTTCTTCTAAAAAGAATTCGTAATTAGTGCTAATTTGGTCATTTTTATCCCAATCGTGAAGATGTCGATAATATAAGCTTGATCCTGTCCGCAATACTAATTTGCCCCGAGCTTGATGAGAGCGAAAATCATTACCTTGTGTTTCACCAAGCAAAGTTGCTGATTCACAAGTGCCTGTTAAATCAACATAAAGGCCAGCTTCGATCACTGTTAAATTATTTAATTGCTGTTTTGTACCAGGCTTGTCTAAAGAAACACAACCCAGAAAAGAACAATCGGGCTGTTCCTTGATCCAAATAAAATAGCCTTCTTTAGGCTTGTCAACAAAATATTTTCTAGTCCAAGAAAATTTATCCCAAGCCCCAACTGAACTCATCACTAGAGAACCCGACATGCTGAGTATCTCCTCAATGTGATGATCTAGTTGTTTATAAGCAGTTTTGACAGCTTTCGCATTTTTGATAGCCATATTTTTTGATGGTGTTTAACATTTTCTTAACATCTCTACTCTGACAAATTAATTCTCCATGACGCAAAATAGTAATTCGTTGAACTTTAATCTCTTCTAGGACTGCTCCTGAATGGCTAATAATTAATAATGCCATATTTTTCTTCTTCAATTCTTTTTTTAAAGCAGTTAAAACAATTTTTAAATTTTCTATGTCTAGTCCTGAATCTAATTCATCAATAATTAACAATCGAGGATTTTGATTTAAAACCTGAACTAGTTCAGCGATTTTCTTTTCCCCTCCTGAAAAATTAGCATTAATTTCTCTGAATAAAAGAGAATCTGCTAATTGATAATCATAATCCCCGTCATGGATCTCTTGAATCAAATTGAGTAAAGTAAATAACTCAACTCCTTTAATTGCTGGGGCTTGCTGCCAAACAAAAGCTAAACCTAGTTTAGCCCGTTCTTCTGGGGCCAAACTCAATAAATCTTTTTTAAAGAAAGTAATTTGACCACTCTTAACCTGATAAGTGTCGTCACCCAACAGTACTCTAACTAAAGTTGATTTGCCGGCTCCATTAGCTCCCATTAGGGCCACTAATTCTCCCTGATTAATACTTAATGATAGATCCTTGATAATTAATTTATCATTGATTGCAACATTAAGTTTTTTAATTTTTAAAATTTCCCGCATTATTGATTGTAAAATTAAATAAAAACTTTATTTATAATGTCTTTAATGAACTGACCTTTTGCTCCTCCAAAGTCATAATTATTTAGTTCTTCTTGACTAATCCAGGCTTGATCTTGATGCTCTTTTGAAATTTTGATTTCTGCCCGATCCGTTTCTTCAATAGTTAAACCCCAGCCACAAATGACAGTGTAAACTTGCTGATCAGCTGCAAAATAGCTAGCAAAATAAAGCAAATGCTTTAAATCGAATAATTTAGGATCAACAGATAAATTACTTTCTTCTTTTACTTCTCGAGCAACATCATCTTGGTGCAAGTTAAAAACACTAAGTTGATTTTCTTTTGGCCATTCGGCATTGCCACCTGGCAAATCCCAAGCGTTAGGACGAGAACTAGCATCACTGGCACGTTTTAGAATCAATACCCGCTTTTGCTTCTGCTCAGTTTTGACAATTACTACTTTATGTAGGAATTTCACTTGATCCGTTAACTGCTGTTTCATAAAAACTTTCTCTTAGCGATTATATCAGCTAATTAGCTTTCAGCTTAAAAGCTAAAATTAATTCGGCTCGCACTTGCTTAAAAATTTCTTCATCAGACATTTTTTTGATTTCTTCCAAACTAAACCAAGCAATTTTTTCTGATTCACTATTTTTTTTCAGAGCAGTCAAATCGACTTCGCTAGCTAATAAATATTGAAAGTCTAAATGTTGCTCACAACCTTTTGGCCATTTCTTTTCCCTCTTGTTTTGGCCAGCTAAACGATACTGATAATTTTTTTTAGAAATCCAGTGTAAATTAATACTAATTGGTACAGGATGAAAACAGCTATTAGTTCTTGTTTCAAGAAAATCTAGATTAAAACTTGGATAACTAATTGCTTCAACCTTCAAGCCAGTCTCTTCGAAAAACTCTCTTTCAGCAGCCTGATATAAAAATTCACCTTCTTCTACATGACCACCGGGAGTTAGCCAGGTTCCCAATTTTTTGTGTTTTAGCAACAATACTCGCTGATCAACAATTAAAACACCAGAAGCGGTGTAGCAAAATTGCGGTTTAACTTCTTGCATAAGTTTAAATTAAACTCATTTGTGTACCACTGGCTTTTTGGGCTACAAAAGTAAAATCAACAGGAGCTTTAATTAAGCGATTCCATTTATTACGGAATTTAACCAGACCATTTTTCAAACCATAATCATAAACATCTCTAGTTATCTTTACATCTTCTAAACAATATTTTTCTAACGCATCAAAATTACCATTATGGTAATAGCGAATGGCATCTAAACCATCGCCAATTTTTCCCGATCCTAATGTTTCTTGAGCCACCGCGTCTAAACCAATACGATGACCAACACTATCTTTAATTCGAGCTAATAAATCTAAAGTAGGAATTTTTCTAATGTCTGCTTGATAGTAAGCACTCAAGGTAGGCATGTCAAAACCATCAATATTAAAACCAATCACCACGTCAGCTCTTTCTATTAAAGGAAATAGTTTACTCAAATCATTCTCAAAAAAAGACAACAATTGTCCTTTTCTATCGCCATTTTCTCTTAAACATGCCCCAACAAAAGAAATGCCTAATTTTTCAGGAAAAAAACCACCCACTTCATCAAAGGTTTTTTTAGTTTCAACATCTAATATCAGCTCTAACATAGAGCACTATCCTAAGATAAGTTTTGCTCATCTGCAAGTTCAAATTATTTTGTTTTGGCTAAAGCAACCTGGTAACGTTTTTCTACTGCGCTAAAATCTACTACTTGCCACCAAGATTCGAGATATTCAGCACGGCGATTTTGATATTTCAAATAATAAGCGTGTTCCCAAACATCAACGCCTAAAAGAATTTGGTGTTTGAAACTCAGTGGTGAATCTTGATTGGGCAAAGCATAGGTTCTTAAGTTTTTTTGCTCATCTAAAACTAACCACGCCCAGCCTGAACCAAATTGTCCAAGAGCCAAGTTAGTAAAATCTTCTTTAAACTTAGTGAAATTACCAAGTTCTTTAATCTTTTCTTGTAATTCACCCACAGGCTCTCTATCTCCGTTAGGAGACATAATTTCCCAAAAAATATTATGGTGAACATAGCCACCTCCATGATTTTTTAATGCCGTCCAAGTTTTATCATCAATTTTTTCTTTTAACTCTTCTAAACGCCACAACACCTGTTCTGCGTTTAAATCCTTTAATTCGGGCAAAGTTTCCCAAGCTGTCTTAAATTTGTTTAAATAAGCTTGATGATGCTTGTCATGATGGACTTTCATGGTTTCTTCGTCGATATGTGGTTCAAGAGCATCATAAGCATAGGGTAAGGGTTTAAGTTCTAACATAAATTCTCCTTTTTTTGTGATTAATAAACTAGCTATAGTATAGCAACACTTTGCGAAAGAATCAATCCTTAAAAGGATTGACCAATCAATATCAACCGAATATAGCAAACAATAATTTTACCCAAAATACTAAATCGCTAATTCGGTAGCAATACGATTTAATTCAATAACTTGATCCCTTAAACTAGTTCGAACAAAATTTTCTAAAGTTGGCCAATCAAACTCTTGATTGTTCTGTCTAAACTGGGCTAAATTTTGCCATAGAAAACTACCTAAATAAAAACCCCGTGCCCCATTTTCCATAGCAATGCGAAAATTTTCTTTAAATTGTGAGTAAGTTAATTGTTGCTGATGACTAGCACCTAATAACCAGGGAATATCTAATTCGCTACTGATGGTTGCCGCCAATAATGGATCGTCAATCTTCTCTAAAACTAGAATGTCAACAAAAGGTTGAACTTCTTGAATGCTACTTAAAAGAATCTCTTGATTGTCAAAATTACCATTTAATTTAAGCAAAAAATCAATTTTTAAACTTTGACTATAATCTCTGATTTCAGCCAATAATTGTTTCTTGGATAAAGCTTGCTCTTCATGAGCTTGATAATTAATAGCTAGTTTAGCTAGAGCATAGTTATTTTTAATTTCTAATAGTGAAAAATTGGGGAAAAGTTGGGGAACAAGCTGCGGATCTAAATCTTGATGTTGTTCTAAACGTATCAATGCTCCAGCATCTTTGGCCTTATAAGCTATCAGGGGCAAACTGTAAATTGGATCAAATACTACAGCACTTGCTTCTTGGGATAATTCTAGTAGCAAGTGTAGTACTTTCGTTAAAAAAACTAAATTATCATTTAAACTCAAATCTAAAGAAAGAATTTGACTTAAACTTAAAACATCATCTAAAGCCAAGACAGTAAATAATTGACGCTGGCGACTAATAGCGGGCAGTTGCATCTTTTTAGTATAACAAAAAAAGCTTGCTTAGTAATCAGCCCTCAATTAGTAACGATTTCTTTGGCCCTGACGATCTGAGGGGCGATAATTCGATCGATTGTTATTACGATTAAAACGCTGCTTAGTTCCACCGCTTTTAGCATTACCTCGACTCTCTTTTTGTTTCGCTTCATCTTCAGGGCTAAGAGCAGTTAGAGCTACCTTACCATCCATACCAATCTCTTTAATTCTAACTTCCAGTTGATCGTCTAGTTTCACTTTTTCATGAGCATCTCTTACATAGTCGCTAGACATATTAGAAACATGCAGTAAACCTTCACGACCGGGTAGATATTCAACAAAAGCCCCATAATTTTCAACTCTAGTAACTTTACCCTGAAACTCATCGCCAAGTTCTACTTCTCTAACCAAAGAATCAATCATTTTTAAAGCTTGATCTATGGCAGCTTGATCTGGAGAAGAAACATTAACAACTCCCTGTTTTTTCTCTTTATCCTCAACCACATTCACTTCTGCTCCGGTTTTTTCAATAATATCCTTAATCACGCTCCCTCCACTACCAATCACTGCTCCAATTTTGTCAGCTGGAATAACTATTTGAGCTACTTTAGGGGCAAATTGACTGATTTTTTGGCGTGGACTATCAATTTTTTTAAGCATTTCTTGCATAATGTGCATACGACCTGCTTTAGCTTGAGATAGCGCTTTGACCAAGATGTCTTTATCAATACCTTTTAATTTGATATCCATCTGTATAGCAGTAATACCTTTTTCACTACCAGCTACTTTAAAATCCATATCTCCTACATGATCTTCCAAACCTTGAATATCAGATAAAATAACATTTTTACCTTTGCCATCGGTCATTAAACCCATAGCAATACCCGATACTGGTCTCTTTAAAGGAACACCAGCAGCCATCAAAGATAAAGTAGAACCACACACTGAAGCTTGTGAAGTTGAGCCATTAGAACTCATAATTTCACTAACTACGCGAATAGCATAAGGAAAATCTTCTTGAGAGGGCAACATTGGTCGTAAAGCACGTTCTGCCAAGGCTCCATGGCCAATTTCCCGTCTCTTAGGATAAGCGACTCGACCAGCTTCTCCAGATGCATAAGGAGGCATATTGTAGTGATGCATGTAATGGCGCACACTTTCACCTGTAATATCCTCTATCGTCTGACCCAATGATGGATCAGCTAAAGTAACTACCGTTAAAGCCTGTGTGGCCCCTCGCTTAAACATAGCACTACCATGAGCTCTAGGTAAAACATCAAGCTCGGTCCAAATTTGTCTGATTTCGTCAGCTTTTCGACCGTCAGGACGCTCACCATCTTCTAGAATCATTCTTCTAGCTTCATCTTTTTCTAATTGAAAAATGATATCTGCTACCATACTAGTGGTAATTTCTTGATCGTTTTCTTCAACTTTTTCAATTTTTTCAGCCACAATTTTGTCTATTAATTCATTTAACTTAGGATCTTCTAAGTGCGCTCTTTTAATAACTGCTTGATGAATTTCCAAACTATATTTTTGCTTTATTTCTTCTTTTAGTTTTTCTATTAGAGCCACTAACTTTTGATCAGGTTCTTCAACTAAAACAGCTTTGTCTTTGCCGATTTCTTGAGCAATTTTTTCAATTTCACTAGAAACCTTGGATAAAACTTCTTGAGCTTTAATTAAAGCATCAACTATTACTGATTCTTTAACTTCATTGGCTCCGGCTTCCACCATTACAATTGATGATTTAGAGGCTGAGACAATTAAGTCTAAATCACTATCTGCTAATTCACTATTTAATGGATTAAAAATGAATTTTTCTTTAGCATCATTTTTGGCCAAAGCTATTCTTGCTCCTGCCACTGGTCCATCAAAGGGAATTTCACTAATTTGCAACGCCAAACCAGCTGCTAACAAGGCAATCATATCTGGTTCATTTTCACCATCATAAGACAAAACAGTATTAATAATTTGCACTTCATGTTTAATACCTTCAGGGAATAAAGGACGCATGGTTCGATCAATAACTCTTGCTCGAAGAATTGCATCATCGGTGGGTCGACCTTCCCTTTTTACCCAACGAGAACCTTTAATTATGCCACTAGAATAAAGTTTCTCTTCAAATTCAACTGACAGGGGAAAGTAACCAATATTAACTTGACGACCTAAGGCGACTGTAGTGTGCACTACTGTTTCACCACATTGAGCTAGTACCGCAGCACTAACTTGTTCACTAAATTTACCAACGGTAAATTTAATAGTTTTATCACCGACTTGCACATCACGATGATATTGTTTTTCATAACTTGGATAAGACATATTATCCTTCTTTCTTTTTGCTCTTTTAGAGCTATGAATAAAACTTGGGAAATATGAGTATTCTGAAAAATTGATAAAGCTTATCAACTTTTTTGAATCCTCAGTTAACGCCCCAAATTTTATTTTTTAATTAATAACTAGGAGTATTATAGCAAATTTTAGCTAATATATGAGTGGACTTACTTACTTAAACCCAATTTATCGATTAACTTACGATAACGATCTTCACTACGGCTTAAAAGAAAATTTAATAAACGACGACGTTTAGAAACTTGTTTTAATAAACCCTTGCGGGAATGATTATCTTTTTTGTGGGTTTTAAGATGTTCAGTTAACTCTTGAATTGAAGCAGTTAACAAAGCAATCTGCACCTCTGGAGAACCAGTGTCGCCCTCAAATAAAGCAAAGTCTTTGATAATTTGAGCTTTTTGCTCACTATTTAATGCCATAATTCCTTTCGATTTTGCCTTTAACCATTAAGTCTGAACCTAATTGGCAAAGTAAGCATTATTATTTTTTAACCTGGATATTGTAACACAATTATTCTTCTTGGCGATAAGCAACAATTAAATCTCCAACTTGAAACTCTAATTTTTTATTTTTAAAAGTTAAGCCGGCTTCATTTTTACTTTTCACCACTTTAATCTCATCTTTACCATGCATCATTCTTTTAATAACTGGATTAGCAACAATTTCTTCACCCCGTTTAAGATGTAATAAATCATGTTGTTTAATCTCACCAGTTTTTACTCTAACGCCAGCAATTTTCTCCCCCTTCATCTCAAATATTTCCAAAATTTCTGCTTCAGCAATCACCACCTCGTCAATAGTGGAGTCCATTAATTTCAACATTTGTTTTTGCAAATCTTCAATTAAATGATAAATTACATCATATTGTTTTATCTTAACCCCCATATTTTTGGCAATTTTTTTAATTGAATTGGATACCTTAATATTAAAAGCAATTAATAAAACTTTGTCACTGCTAGCAAGTTCCAAATCTTCTTCGCTAATCTGACCAACCCCACAACGCAAAACATCAACACTATCCTGATCTAAACTTTGTAAAATTGCTTCCAGTGTCCCTTTTACATCTGCTTTAACAATTAGTTTTATTTTTTCTTTTTCACCTAAGATATAATCTAGATCTAATTTATCCCAATCAACATTTTCCTCACACCCAATGAGAGTTTTTTCTAACTCTCCTGTTTGACTAAAATCATTTTCTTTTTTATCACCATAGCTAGCGCCCATTTCTTTAACGATTTCTCCAACTTCTGGGACGTCAGCCAAACCGACAATTTCGATTGGAGAACCTGGCAGCACTTCCTTTAACAACTCTCCTTTTTCATTGATTAGACAACGTGCTTTACCTATAATCTCTCCCACAGCTAATTCCTGGCGCATCTTTAAAGTACCTTGCTTAACAATAACTCTTGCTACAGAACCTTTATTTTTATCTTTAGTTGATTCAATGACAACTGCTTCTAGGGGAGCTTGCGGATCAGCTTTAAGTTCCATGAGATCAGTTAAAACAATAATCATCTCCAACAACTTGTCAACTCCTTTACCAGTCTTGGCAGAAATTTCTACCACTTCAATGTCTCCACCATATTCTTGAACTAAGATGTCATGTTCTGCCAACTGACTTTTAACGTCATCTGGACGAACATCTGCTAAATCAGTTTTGTTAATAGCTACTAACACAGCTACTTTGGCTTCTTTGATGTGGCGAATAGATTCAATAGTTTGCGGTTTAACTCCGTCGTTAGCTGCCACCACAAGCACCACCAAATCAGTGACTTCAGCTCCACGCTGACGCATCTTGTTAAATGCAGCGTGCCCTGGAGTGTCAATAAAAGTGATTGGCCGATCTTTAAAGGTAATTTGATAAGCCCCAATGTGTTGAGTTATGCCACCAATTTCACCAGCTTGGATTCGACTTTTACGAATATAATCCAGAAGGGTAGTTTTACCGTGATCGACATGTCCCATGATAGTGATAACTGGACAGCGTTTAATTAAAGCCATGGTTTATTTTTCATCTCCATTTAAATATTCTGTTACTTTGTCTAATAAAATTTGTCGATCGCTATCAGCGATTTCTTCCATATCAACCCATTTATCGCGAAAGCGAACCAAATCATTAAGTGTGGTTAATTTATATTGAATTAAAATTTCTCTAGTATCGTCAGTAATACCAAAAGTGTCAATTTCATGCTCCTCTTCACCAGTTACAGCTGATTCAACCTTGCCCGTAGCTGATTTGACAGTAATCTGATAGCCAGTGAGTTTGGCTGCTAAACGAACGTTTTGTCCACCTCGACCAATAACTAAAGACAACAGATCGTCTGGAGCTGTCACTATTACCATTTTTTTCTTTTCATCGATTTCAACAACCAAGCTTTCAGCAGGAGCTAAAGTAGCTTTCAAAAGTTGCACATTATCTTCAGCAAAAGGAATAATATCTACTTTTTCATTATTTAACTCTTCAATGACTTTTTGCACTCTTACTCCTCGCTGTCCCACGCAAGAACCAACCGGATCCACACCGCTTTGAACAGAACGTACGATCAACTTAGTACGAACACCAGCCTCTCTAGCAATAGCAGTAATTTCTACTGCGCCAGTTGCCACTTCTGGCACCTCTCTCTCAAATAATTTCATAACTAAACGAGCATCAGATCGAGAAACAATAATTTGTTGACCTCGATTGTTTTCTTCAATACCTTTAACTAAAACAGCCATTCGCTGATTGAGCCGATAAAATTCCCCTCGCATCTGTTCTTCCGGAGGCATGAAACCTTGACCGCGACCAATATCAATAATCACGTTAGGACCCTGCATGCGTAACACCTGACCGGTAATTACTTCACCGATTCTTTCACGATAGGCAGCAATGACCGTATCTCGTTCGGTAAGGCGAATTTTTTGTAAGATCACTTGTTTAGCTGTTTGAGCAGCAATACGACCAAAACCTGCTGGTGTTACATCTTCTGCTTTTTTTTCATCCCACTCAAGAACTTCTTCACTTTCTTCATCAATTTTAGTAATAGGAGCTTGAAAAATCTTAGCCGCACCAGTTTCTTTATCTAATTCAACAAAGTAATGAAAGGAACTATCTGGGTCTCCCATTTGCTTACGATATGCGGATACTAAAGCCTGGCGAATAGCTTCATAAATATCTTCTGCTTCAATTTTACGCTCTTCAGCAATTTGTATAACTGCTGCCGCAAAATCTGTTCGTACAATTGATTGAGTACTTGGCATAATAAGGTTTTTCCTATTAACTAAATGCTTAAAAAAGAATCCAGATGATTAACAAAAAAGGACTTATCGTCAAGATCAGTCCTTTACAAAACCACCTTAATTCCAGTTAAGATTATAGCAGTAATCGGCCTTTTTGTAAATTCAACGAATTAGTCTTGAATTAATCTTTTTCAAACTTTTTCCACTCTTCCAATAAATTCTTCTGTTCTCGGCTTAATTTTTCCGGAACTTGGACAATTAAGCGGACATACATGTCACCTGTTCCGCGCATTCTTAAATGTTTAATGCCTTCTCCTCGAAGTCTAATTAGAGTGTGAGATTGCGTTCCAGGGCGAACTTTCATTTTCAATTCATCAGTTAAAGTTTTAACTTTTAATTCTCCTCCAAGAGCCGCCAAACTAAAAGGAATGTATTCATCGACAAAAACGTCAGCATTGTCTCGCTTAAAACGAGGATGCGTGCCAACGTTGATACTGACATCAAAGTCGTCAAAACGAATCCTTGTGCCATTATCTACTCCTGCTGGAATTTTAATTGTTTTCTTTTTACCACTTTCTAAAGTAATTTCTTTTTCACTACCTTCAACTGCTTCCATAAAACTAATGCTAATACCATAGCGAGGGCGGCGAGCGCGAGCGAAGCCGCCTCCAAAAAACTGCTCAAAAATCTCGAAAGGATCAGAAAAATCAAAACCGCCTCCAGCTTCGCCGCCTCTTGTAGATGACCAAGTGAATGGCCCCTGACCAGCAGCTCCACTAAATCCTGAAAAATCGAATCCAGAAAAAGGCCCAGCCCCACCACCCATACCGCTCGATGGATCAAAGGCCGCATGACCAAATTGGTCATAAGTTTGCCGTTTTTGCTTATCAGAAAGCACTTGATAAGCCTCGTTAATCTCTTTAAATTTTTCTTCAGCGTCCGTGGCTTTGTTGCGATCGGGATGATATTTGAGCGCAGCCTTACGGTAAGCAGACTTAATATCTGCTGCACTAGCATTTTTTTCTAAACCTAAAACTTCGTAATAATCACGTTTTGCTGACATAAGACTGATCAATTGTACAATAAACAACCCACTCTGCTCAATTAAAACAAAGTGGGCTATTCAATTTTTTGACTTTTTTAATTAACTACCTCACCCTCCTCAGCATCTTTTTTTTCGTCTTCTTTCTTAGATTTTTTGCCTTTAGCAGCACCTTTTTTATCTTTTGTCTCAGACTCTGTTTTTTTGTCTGCTTCAGCCTCTTTAGCTTCCTGCGCTTGCGCTTTTTGCATTACTTCACCAATTTTTTGGGCGCTGGTGAAAGTGGCTTCAATGGCTTTTTCAATTTCTTCTTTATTAACATCTTCCTTGTCAGCTAAATCTTTTAGTGCTTTAACATCTGTTTCGATCTTTTCTTTATCTGCTTTTTCTAGCTTTTCACCATAATCTTTGAGCTGTTTTTCTATTTCAAAAGCCACACTATTAGCCTTATTTTTAGCCTCAATTAATTCGCGTTTAATCTTGTCACTTTCAGCAAATTTTTCAGCTTCATTCTTCATTTTTTCTACCTCATCATCACTTAAATTAGTGCTGTTTTGAATAGTAATTTTTTGCTCTTTTCCTGAGTTTTTATCTTTTGCGTTAACATTTAAAATGCCATTGCTATCAATATCGAAAGTTACTTCAATTTGTGGCATACCTCGAGGAGCTGGTGGAATACCATCTAAAACAAAACGGCCCAAACTTTTGTTATCAGCTGCCATTTCTCGCTCACCTTGCAAAACATTAATTTCAACCTGAGTTTGATTGTCAGCTGCTGTAGAAAAAATTTGACTCTTGCTGGTCGGAATGGTGGTATTGCGATCAATTAGTGGAGTACGAATACTGCCCAAAGTTTCCAAACCTAAAGTTAAAGGTGTCACATCTAGTAAGACCACATCGGTCACATCGCCAGCAATTACTCCAGCTTGAACAGCTGCTCCCACAGCTACTACTTCATCAGGATTAACTCCTTTATGGGGTTCTTTTTTAAAGAAATCTTTAACCACCTCTTGCACCTTAGGCATTCTAGTCATGCCACCCACCAAGATTATTTCATCAATATCTTTGACTTCCATCTTGGCATCTTTCATCGCTTTTTTGACTGGAGCAATAGATTTTTGAATTAAATCGTCAACTAATTCTTCCATTTTGGCTCGGCTCAAATTTAGGCTGAGATGCAATGGTTGACCCTCATCACCTTGAGTAATAAAGGGCTGATTAATTTCAGTTTGTTGAGAACTGGATAGTTCGATTTTAGCTTTCTCAGCAGCGTCTTTAATTCTTTGCATCGCTTGAGAATCTTTACTTAAATCTTTGCCTGTATCTTTTTTGAATTCCGCCACAATCCACTCAATAATGGCATTATCAAAATCATCACCACCTAAAAAAGTGTCTCCATTGGTTGCTTTAACTTCAAAGACTCCGTCACCAATTTCTAAAATAGAAATATCAAAAGTACCACCGCCCAAATCATAAACGGCAATGGTCTTGCTACCTTTTTTATCTAAACCATAGGCTAGTGCTGCTGCTGTTGGCTCATTAACAATACGCTCGACTTTGAGTCCAGCAATTTCACCTGCTTGCTTAGTAGCTTGTCTTTGTGAATCATCAAAATAAGCAGGCACAGTAATCACTGCTGATTCGACTTTTTCTCCCAAATAACTTTCAGCATCAGCCTTAGCTTTAGCGAGAATTTTGGCAGAAATTTCTTGAGGAGTATATTCTTTATTATTAATTTTGACCACAGCCATGCCATCTTTACCCTCGACTATGTCGTAGGCGACATGTTTAATTGCGTTTTGGACCGCTTCATTTTTAAATTTTCGACCCATAAAACGCTTTACTGAATAAACAGTGGTTTTGGGATTAAGCAACATTTGTCTTTTAGCTGGATCACCAACCAACACATCTTTATTTTTCAGTGCCACTATTGAAGGAAAAGTATTGCGACCTTCAGCACTAGCAATAATAGTCGCCTGACCGCCTTGCATAACTGCAATGGCGCTATTAGTAGTTCCCAAATCAACTCCGATTGTTTTTGACATCGTTTAACCTTTCTTTTTGTTTACATTTTAATTTTAATTTAAGCACACTATAGATTTTAGCAGACAAAGACTTTGACTGCTAGTAGCAATTTAAGCTAGGACAACCTGTGCGTATTGAATAATTTCACCATTGAGACGGTAAGCTTTGCGCAAAACCTTAATCACCTTATCCCCCTTGCCCTTTTTTTCTACCGCCTCCATAAGTTCTACATCAAACTTCTTACCTAAGACTTCAATTTCTTCCAAACCTATTACTTTTAAACGTTTCCACAATTGATTGACTATCATTTCTAAAGCGTCATCTTGCAAATGCTGACTGGCAATAGATAGGTGCTCTAAAGGTTCCAAAATAGTCAGCAACAAATCTGCATTAGCTAATCTAACTAAGTTAGCTCGTTGTTTTTGACTTTGACGCAATAAGTTTTGATAATCAGCTAAAGCGCGTAACTCACGAGCTTGACATAAAGCAAGAGCCTCCTCTAAGTCTTTGACTTGAGCAGTCAGTTTTTTTATTTCCGGAGAGAGCTCGCTTTTAGCTGTCTGTTTCTTTGCCATAACACTTTCTAATCAACCATGCTTTCAATTAAACCTTTGAAATATTTCATCATTGGTAAAATATATGGATAATCAAAGCGTTTAGAACCAAGTACAGCAAAACGACAGGGATGCGCTGGTAATTCTAACTCAACAAACATAATCCCGATTGGATCTAGTTCGCTATTGCCCAATTCTTGACCAAAAACCACTTTAACTGGATTCTCACTTTGTGATTTTTCAAAAATTTCATTCATGACCGAACGCTCTTCAATCATTTGCAATACACGACGAGTGAGGCTAATATCATAGAATTCAGGCATGCTCAATAAGTTGGCATAACCAGAATGCACTATGTTGCCGTCTGGAGTAACAGCCAAACCCAAAGCTTGAGATTTTTCAGCTAATACTTTGGCTGTTTCACGAAGCAAATCTTCCATTTGATTGCGATAGCGCCAAATTTTTTCCTTGACACTCACTTCATCAGCAACTGACAATTCTTTCTCTTTAACTAATTCATTAATATAAAGCTTCATGGCTAAAGCAGTTGGCACCCGGCCGGCGCTAATATGAGATTTGATCAAATAGCCCTGCTTAGTTAAGTAGGCCATCTCATTACGAATGGTGGCGGGTGAAACACCAATATTATATTTTTTATCGACTGTTTCGGAACCAACAGGCTCACCAGTCTCAATAAACTCTTCAATAATAGCTCTTAAAATTTGGATTTGTCTAGCAACTAAGTCAATCATATATTAGCAATCATAGAAAGTTATTGCTAATTTGTCAAGTTAGAAGCAAAGATTTGTTAAGCGAGGAGTAAAGATTTAATTTTTTTGCGAAATGCCGCTGGAGAATAAATTACACTAGACTGATGAATTTCCTTAGAATTAAAATCCATTTTTTCAAAATCAAAAATGGCTTGTTTTAGTGCTTCCACACTTAAATCTTTAAAAAACAAACCGGTTTTAGCATTTTTTATAGTTTCTTTAGGACCTCCAGAATAATGAGCTAAAACCGGAGTTCCCCAAGCCATCGCTTCAACAGGGACCATTCCAAAATCCTCATCTTCGACCGGATAAATCAAGGCTTTAGCTCCGCGATATAAATCAGCTAAAGTGGCATCATCTACAGTACCTAAAAATTCGATTGATTCGCCAGCCATTTCTTTTAATTTTGCTAACATGTCTCCGTCCCCAACTAGTTTGAGAGCTAAATTGAGGTCGCTGGCTGCTTCAACAGCAATTTCTGGATGCTTAGCATAAGCTAAACGATTGACGTATAAATAATAACCTTCTTTTTTAAAACTTTTCTGCTCTGACAAATAATCCCTAGCTTTATCGACCATGCTGACTGGCGGATAAACAAGCTCTGATTGACGATGATAAAATTTTTTAATCCTTGATTGGGTTTCCTTTGAATTGGCAATAAATACTCCCACTTGTTGAGAAACTTTGAAATCAACAAAACGCATATAATGATTAATAATTTCCCCAAAAAAGCGAGTGATAACTCGATCTCGCCAGTGACTTTTAGCGGTGTAGCCATATAAAACTCGTGGCGGAGTGTGACAGTAACAAAAATGTTGAGCATTCGTTTTGCTGGCGCGCGCCGCCTTGGCCATATAGGCGTTCGAAGAAGAAATCACAATGTCAAATTCACTTAAGTCTAGCTTGGCAAAGGCGCGCGCCGCCAACACTCTCAAAGGTGAAAAAGTTTTTTTAATCAAGGGAATTTTACTTAAAAAAGTTTGATGAATTTCCCAATCTTTAAAACGTTGCCAATTATCTCCTAGGGATTTTTGGTCAACAAAAGCTGTATATACGGGAGCTTCCGGAAATAGCTCGTGCAACTCTTCCAAGACTCGCTCCGCACCACCATATTCTCGTAAATAATCATGAATCAAAGCAATTTTAGCCATATTTTTAAACCTTAGTTTATTTTAAACCTAAATTTACTTATCTTGTTAAAGTTAAAACAATGCTTCTTGGACTGAGTTTTCGAAAGCATCTGTTGGTAGCAATTTAATTAATGATTTAAATCCTAATTTATTTAAAAGTTGAATGGTTTGAGTCTTATCATAAGCTGTTACTCGACAGTCTTCTAGTTTAAAATCGATTGGCACTTTGGTGCTAATTCTGGCTAAATCTTGACTTAAAAAAGCAGATTCCTTACCTTCTTTTAATCTATTTAGCAAAGCTCCCTTAATCAAGTCGTCACCCTCTGGTTGTTCTTTTAAAAATTCATAAATCTTTTCTAAATTTCCAAAACGTTTAATTAATTTAGTGGCAGTCTTTTTACCAATGCCTTTGATCCCGGGAATATTATCAGAAGCATCTCCACTTAAAGCTTTAAAATCAACTATTTGGACAGGTTTAATCTCCATTTTTTTCTTCACCAAAACTTGATCATATTCCATATCACCTTGTTGCCGACCTCTGGCTGGCATCCAAATGTGAGTATCATTGTCTACCAATTGAAACATGTCTTGATCACCAGTCACAATTACCGTCAATAAACTATTGTCTAAATGCTCCACTTTACGATTGATTGTGCCAATTAAATCATCAGCTTCATAACCTTCCAATTCAAAACGGGGAACGTTAAGAGCGTCTACTAATTCTTTGACTAAAGCAATTTGTGGTATCAAATCATCAGGCATTTTGGCGCGTTGGGCCTTGTAAGCTTCATATTGTTTTTTTCTTAGAGTTTTACCTTTGTGATCAAAACAAACTGCACTATATTCTGGCTCGAAATGACTAATAGCCGTTAAAAACATGCGAGTAAAACCATAAGCAGCATTAACCAAATGCCCTTCTGTATCAGTCAAATTGGGTAAAGCAAAGTAAGCACGGTAAATTAAAGCGTGAGCATCAACTAAGAGAAAAATATGACGAGACATGAGTTTATTGTAACAAAGGGGATAATTTTTATCTCCTAGCTTTTTTCATACCCATTACTTTGCTAAATTCATCTGAATCAAGAGTCTCTTTTTCCAAGAGTGCCTCAGCCACCTTGTTTAAATGAGTTCGATATTTTTCCAATAACTGATAAGCTCTTGTTTCAGCTTCAGTAATTAAAGCTAAAATTTCTTCATCAACTGCTTGAGCAAATTTATCTGAAGGTCGTTCTGGTTCACCCCACACCCGATTGTAATCATTATCAGCATATTCTGGTCCAAAGAACATTGGTCCTAATTTACTCATTCCATAACGAACCACCATTGCCCGAGCAATTCTAGTAGCTTGAGCAATATCACTTGATGCTCCGGCAGTCTGTTCATTAAATACTAATATTTCTGCTGCTCGACCACCAAACATCACAATGAGATTCTCTAACAATTCTGATTTTAAAACTTGTAATTTATCTTTTTCTGGAGGAGTAAAAGTATAGCCTAAAGCTTGACCTCGCGACACAATTGAAATGCGATGCACTGGGTCAGTATAAGGCAGAACATGAGTTAAAACTGCATGCCCAGCTTCATGATAAGCTGTCATTTTCTTCTCCAATTCGTCTTGAAGACGCTTCTTACTTGGACCATATTTGACTTTCATTGAAGCTTCTTCAATGTCTTCCATATTAACTTTTTCTCTATTTTCTCTAGCTGTAGAAATAGCTGCTTCATTCAACATATTTTCTAAATCAGCTCCAGAAAAACCAACTGTGCGTTTGGCCACTCTATCCCAGGATACGTCGCTAGAAAAAGTTTTATTTCGTGCGTGAATTTTGAGAATGAACTGTCTCTCTTTTAAATCTGGTAAATTAACTTGCACTCGACGATCAAAACGACCAGGTCTCACTAAAGCAGGATCGAGCATATCACCACGGTTAGTGGCAGCCATCACAATTACATTATCATTTTTTGTAAAACCGTCCATTTCTACCAAAATTTGGTTAAGAGTTTGTTCTCTTTCATCGTGAGAACTGAAGCTATTTCGACCGCGAGCTCGACCGATAGCATCAATTTCATCAATAAAAATAATAGATGGAGCTAAACGCTTGGCTGTGTCAAACAAGTCTCTGACTCTAGAAGCACCAACTCCAACCAACATTTCCATAAATTCACTACCAGCAATAGACAAAAATTGTACATTGGCTTCACCCGCCACCGCTCTAGCTAATAGAGTTTTTCCCGTTCCAGCTGGACCAATTAGAAGCACCCCCTTAGGAGTTCTAGCTCCAACTTTTTGATATTTTTTGGGATTTTTCAAGAAATCAACAATCTCTTCTAATTCTTGCTTCGCCTCGTCCATTCCTCCCACATCTTTAAAGCTGATATCCTGTTTACCTTTGATAAAAACTTTAGCCTTGCTTTTGCCAATACCTAAAATTCCGTCTTGACCACCTTTGGCTTGTTTAAAAATAAACATGAAGAAAACAAACATTAAAATAATCGGTAAGAAATTAATAACTAATTCCCAAAACAATTGCCCAAAACTAGCATCGCGCACTGCCAAATCCAATTCAGCCAAATCAATATCACTAGCAAATAGAATTTCTAAAGCCTGTTGCCCTTCTTCTTTTTTAGTCACTTTTTGACTACCATCTTGATAAGCTAATCTTAATTCTTGACCAAGCACTTCAATTTCACTTACTTTATCTTCTCTAACATCTCTAACCATTTGACTGACAGAAATTTGTTCTCTAGCTTGATTCAAGCCGAAAAGACTCAAAATTGAAGGTAAAAATAAAAATAAAATCACTAAATAAATAATGCTACGCGAAATCAATTGATTTAAATTAATTTTAATTACTTTTTTCTTCCGACTTTTAACTATTGGCATGCGTAATTGAACTTGTCTCATGCGATCAGCCAATTCTTTAGCTGCCTTGTTTTTATCAAGCTTCTCTTCTTGATTGTCACTCTTAGGATTCTGCTTTTTTATTTTTGCTGAACCGGCAGCTGTTTGTTTGTCTGACTTTTTTTTCTTAAACATGGGTCCTTATTAAATTGTATTAAACTGATTTATATAGAATCATCATTGTAACATTAAGTAACAATGCTTAAAGCAAATTTTTCTTTGACTTCAGCAATTGTTTGCTCAGCTACATTCCTGGCTTTTTGATTAGCATCTTCAATAATATTAGCCAAATAATCAGTTCTTTTGGCTAGTTCCCGTCTTCGTTCCTGAATTGGTAATAACTCTTCATAAATTAATTTAGCTAGGTTTTTTTTGATTACTGCGTAGCGTAAACCATCTTTTTTATATTCAGCTTCATATTCTTTTCTTTTTTCTTGACCAACAAATAATTCTATTAAACTCATTAAAGATTTGACGCCTTTTGATGTCTGACCACTATCGTCAATGTAAACAATGTCTTGATGCTGATCGCTTTCAGCTTCTAGTTCTCTAATTTCGCCTTTGCCAGAATCAGTGGGAATTTTTGCTACTTTCTTTTCAATAGTTTTTAAGTCATCACTTAAATTAATGTAGCTACCGACAACAGTTTTACTCATTTTTCCTTCACCAGTTAATGAAGGCACGTATTCGCCACTAAGATTAAAAAAGTTTGGTAAGGGAAATTTAGTACCATAAAGATTATTACACTTTCGCGCAATTTCTCTTGCCACTTCAATATGGGGTTTTTGGTCAGCCCCAACTGGTACTTGATTAGCTTTATACAATAAAATGTCAGCTGCCATTAATACTGGATAATTCAACAGTGCCATGGTGACATTTTCCGGGTGTTGCTTAACTTTATCTTTGAAAGTTGGTAAGTGTTGCATTTTTGCCACAGAAATTAGGGTCGACAAATAAAAAGCTAATTCAAAATGCTGGGGTACTGCTGACTGAAAAAACAAAACGCTTTTTTCAGGATCTAAGCCAACTGCTAAATAATCTAGAATAACGTTTAATCGGCTTAAGCGAAATTCCTCAACTTTATAGGGAGTGGTAATCGCATGAGCATCGGCAACCATATAAAAAGTTTCAAAATTGGCATCTTCTTGCAGAGCCAACATACCCTTAATAGCACCAAAATAATTGCCTAGGTGTAAGTGGCCTGTAGCACGAATACCAGATAGGACTCTTTGTTTAATTTTTGACATAGCACTTCTAATCTTAACATAAGCCAATAATTAATGGGATAAAAAAAGATCAAAATTATAGTTCTTCAATTTTGACATTGGGCTGCATATCAGGCGCTTCAATCAATTTTAAATATTTTTCGGTAGTAGTAATGCGCTTGTGACCCACCAACTGAGAAACATAAACTAACGGAGTACCAGCTTTTAATTGTTCAACGATAAAAGTGTGACGTAAATCATTAACTTTAGCATCTTTAATTCCTGCTAAACGGAAAAAGCGATCGATAGCAGTTCGAATATTACGCACCAAAAAAGGGCGACAAGTTTTAGTCAAAAATAAAGTTTTTTCTTTAGCGCGGGGACGAACTTTTAAATAATCTAAAATTGCATTTTTAGCAGCACTATTCATCGGCACACGACGAGCGTCTCGGGAATTTTGAGCTTGAATGTGAATCAGTTCCCGCTCCATATCTAAATCAGTAACGGTCAAAGCAGCTAATTCACTAATTCGCATTCCAGTTTGTAACAATAATTCCACAATGGCGTACATCCTGGCATCACCACGACAAGCATCTCTCAGCGCTCGATATTCGATACGCGATAAAACTCTTGGAGGATTATTTTCGATCTTGGGATGGCTAATATTAATAGTAGGATTTTTGTCAGTTAAACCCTCACTAATTAAAAAGCGAAAAAATGATTTGATTGAATTAATTTTTCTAGAAATAGACTTGCTAGTATAGCGTTGTTTATTTAATAATTCTTTAAATTCATCGACATCTTCAGCCAATATCTCACTGATAGTGGTTTTGCCACGTTTGGAAACAAAATCAAGCAGCTGTTCAACATCTTTACTATAAGCAATAACTGTTGATTGGGCTTTAGAACTAGCTTTCAGATCCTCAGTAAATTTAACTTGCGCATCATTTAAGTTTATGGGCATAATGTCTCTAATCTAGGACAGATTAAAAATTTAATTTAATATAATAATTATTTAGGGTCTTATAGTAACATAAATTAGGATTTTTTTCAATCTATATAAAAAAGATTATGGCAAAAAAAAATCGACAAATCTTAGAACATCCACTAATGATAGTTTTGATTAGTTTTTTAGCCATCCTTCTAATGCTTTCTCTGCAAGAAAGTAAAAAAAAGGCCTTATTTGATAGTCAAAATCTGGAACAAAATCGAGAAAATGTGGATCTTTTAGCAAAAAATGTAGAGAGTAAAGAAGAACTTTTTGAACAGACACAAAACGACCTATATAAAGAAAAAATTATGAGAAATGAGCTGATTAAAAATAAAGAGGGTGAAACAGTAATTCAAATAGCAAAAACAGATTTTGACCATATAATAAAGGAAGAAGCAAATTTAGATAAGACAGATTATAGATTGAAAAACTGGCAATCCTGGTGGGAATTGCTTATGAAAAATTAAAAATAATAGGAGAAAGGTTAAAATTATGCAATATTTTAATTTTGAAGGGCAAACAGCTTTAGTAACTGGTGCTTCGGGCGGTTTAGGCAAACAATTTGCTTTAGTCTTAGCCAAGGCCGGCGCTAACGTAGCAATCGCTGCTCGCCGTGAAGATAGACTTAAGGATGTGGCAAAAGAAATTGAAGCTCTTGGTCGAAAAGCTCTAATATTAGTTATGGATGTTACTCAAGAAAAAGACATTGAAGATGGCGTAGCAAAAATCAAAAAAGAATGGCAAAAGCTTGATATTTTGGTCAATAACGCTGGCACGTCGGCTATGGCACCCGCAGAAGAAATGCTTCTTGAAGATTGGCAAAAAGTAGTTGATGTCAATTTAACTGGTGTCTTTTTGGTGGCTAAACATGCTGGTGCTTTAATGAAAGAAAATCAATTTGGCCGAGTCATTAATATTGCTTCAATGTCCGGTCTAGTGGCCAATAGTGCTTTCACTGTCGCTAATTATCATGCCACTAAGGGAGCAGTGGTGAATTTAACTCGTGCTTTGGCTGCTGAATGGGCAAAATACAACATT
>Ga0172377_10000634_pt1 | contig 33558 bp, 13 predicted proteins | sample Pumphouse3metaG_FD_119749 | JGI IMG/M metagenome (GOLD analysis project Ga0172377, IMG submission 119749) | Leachate microbial communities from a municipal landfill in Southern Ontario, Canada - Pumphouse #3 metaG | ecosystem: Engineered > Solid waste > Landfill > Unclassified | place: Canada... | reverse complement strand
ATAGTCCGTTTCGGGTAAATTTATTGTAAGGTTATAAATTGAATAATACCTACCGTTGAATCTGCCCATAAAAGGATTCTCAAAACTCGCTATGGGCGCAAAGTCCCATTCAAGAACGATATCTTCGCCTAGTTCATAGTACTTATCGGAATAGTCGTCATAAGCGTCGTCAATAAGCCTTTTCATATTAAAAAGATGCAAGCTCTTTGAGATTCGATAAGGAGAAGCGACGCTGCCGTTTCCTTTTTCAAAATAATATACTATCGTAGATTCCTTGGAGACATCTATATTTGTATCGGCATGATATCCAATTTGGGGATAATAGCCATAAAGCCCGTCGGACGCCTCATAAATAAAATCAGTACCTAAATCTATATTTCTTGACAGCTCAACAGAGGTCTTCCCCTCCCCACTATAGTTCAAGTCTTCGTCATTTAGAAAATCTTTGTTATAATACACTCTATCTAAAATAAGGTTGGAATTGGCAATCGCTGCGCCGTTTGTCTGAAAATCAATCTCTCCCACAAAATAGCTATCGCTAATCATTATCGTTGTCGATCTGCCCAAAAGTCCGCCGACAAAGTCTATTCCCTTGATATCGGCTCTGACATAAGAAGATGTTATCTCACAATCCGCACCAAGATATCCTGCCAACCCTCCAATGCTATCAACGCCGCTTATCTCATTTGAAAATACAAAATTCTTTGAAAGCAAAACTTCTTCTTCCCCAAAACCTATCAGTCCGCCTATATTGTTTTCGCCTTGAATATCCCCTATGAAATAACTCAAGCTTAATGATAAGCCGTCGTCAATAAGCCCAATAAGTCCGCCCACATTCTCGATTGCTTGAACGGTGGAATTGCTGGTTAAGCACTCAAACACGCTTTGCTGATTTGAGCTTTGACCTACAATACCCCCCACATTCACGCTTCCTTGTATAAGGCTGTCGACCGAAGAGATATTTAGAATTTCCCCGCTCTGATTTTGGGCGATAAGCCCGCCCACAAAGTCTTTACCCTCTATATCACAGCCTATTAAGCAAATATTTTCGATATCGCTATTGTTTATCGCAATCAAAGCGGCGGTATAGTCCCCGCCCCTAATAGCAAAATTCTCAATTGTTAGGTTTTTAATAATTCCGCTATTATAAGCAAAAAGAGCGGTGTGGCTGTCGTTTGTGTTTATGGTAAGATTTTTCAGCGTATAGGAATTCCCTTCGATACTTCCCGAAAAAGGGTTTTCAACTGTTCCTATGGGTTCAAATTGGACATCAATACTATTGAGAATTGAAAAGTTCACATCGCTTGATAGCTCAAAACAATTCCCCGCATAAGAAATATTGTTATGGTTTATTGCGTTTGACAAAAAGACAAACTGAAAAGCGTTGTCTATCAAAAACGGCTCTTGAGCGCCCCAGTCGGGGCTATCCTTATCCCCGCCAAAAAGCTGAATGCTTGAATAGACTTTCGTCTCATCCCCAAAACAAGACAAATACGGTGTAAACCCTATATCCTTTGAGGCAAGCGGATATTCCCAATGCCCCTCTTGCAAATCCATGGCAGCAAAAGGTGAAATCATTTGAAAATAGCTTAAGGGCAAGACATCGTTTTCGGCATCATTTATGGCGTTATGTATGCTCTGATTTTCTTGACCCAAAGCGCCATAGTTGTAAAAATCGTTTGGCGTGTCCGTATTGAAATAAAGGTTTTGGGCTTCTCCCGTGTTCCGCCCTATTAAAGCACCGTTATAATTTATGTCAGTATCCAATAAGCCGATACTATAACCGCTTTTTACTTCGCCGAAATTGTCTCCGACTATTCCTCCCGTATACTGCTCGGAAGTTATATGCCCTGAATTATATATATTTTGGATAAGCCCATAGTTTTCTCCAGCTATCCCCCCGACATACAGTCTTCCCTCTATTGGTGCGGCATTGAAACAATTCTCTACAACGCCGTAATCTAAATTGGGTATCATTCCCGAAATTCCGTTAGAGCCTGCAACCCCCCCCACGCTCTGCCCTAAATCGGCGTATATCGCACCCAAAAAATAGCTCTTACTAATTTTGCCGTTATTAAAGCCTGCGATTCCGCCCACATATTGGATAATAGATTCGCCTTGACAAATGTGAGCGCTGCTTATGCAGTTTTCGATTAAGCTCCCCGAAAAATCGCCCACTATGCTGCCCACATTGTTGGACGCACATATTGTGCCCGAATTGATATTGATATTTTTAAGAACACCGCTTTGAGAGACAAATCCGAAAAGCCCGACAGGAAAGCTGTTTTGAGGCAAGTCTATGATAAGATTGTTTATTTTCTTTCTGTCGCCGTCATAAACGCCTTCAAACGCTGTGCCGTATCCTATGGGCATGAAATAATGCGCTCCAAGGTCTATATCTTGTGTTTGCAAGAAATACCCGCCATTGAATGTTTGACCACTATTGACTTTGAGGGCAAGGCAAGCAAGGTCTTCAGGAGAATTTATTAGATAGGGATTTGACTCACTATTATCTTGCCCGCTGTCCAAAAGCTCCAGCTCTTCCGAAGCGAAATCCTGCCAATCCCCCTCCGTAAGGGCATACGCTTTTTCGCTCCTTTCAAACTGCATGCCAGATATTAAAATCAAAACCGCAAGCAATATAATAATAACCAATAAACCCCTGCTAGAAGCTCTGCTCATTAAGCCCTCCATAAGTAGCACATACTTATACCATTATAGATAAAAGTATATCATATCGCTTTTTGTATTTCAATATAATATTAAATATTAATATAGAAACACATATAAAATAATTATAAAAACATTAAAAAAATCACTAAACCTTTTGCCCAATTTCCTTTAATCTTTAGAAATTTTTAAGGGCAAAGGACACTCTTTAATTGCTGAATGAACAAAAAGAAGAGTACTTCTATGTCATATCAATAGTTTTTACATCTTGCTTGTATTATTTCTTATAGGGCAGCATGGAAAAGCCAAAGGCATAAGCCTTTTCTTTGGATATTTTGTATTTTTCCATAACGCCCTTGCCAAAGCTTCCCACTCCTTCAAGCTCCGCGTCTATATGAACATAAAGGTAGCTTGAGGTCGGCAAATCATCATAAGTTTCAGCCTTTGTTATCGCTATATCAGAATACTCTGACACGCTGAAATTAAATGGACTTGCTATGGCATAAAACATCAAGCCTTCGCCCTTATCATTGATAAGCATTGCATAACGGGTGTCGCTTCTATTGCCTGAAAGCTGGGGTTTGGGATACTTAGAATTGAGTTCTGATACCCTATTTGTATATATATCGATTGGGGCATGCTCTTTGATATCCGCATAGTTCTCCACTGGTCCCCTGCCATAATAAATCACATTTTGGAATTCGCTCGGCATCTTAACCGTTTTCCCAAAACGCTTCAAATCAAATTTGACATCCTTAAGTTTTTGCAAAGAAACAAACACATCCACCCTACCGTTTGGATAGACCATATATATGTCGTTGGATAAGAAAGCCTCTTTATTCTTTATATAAAGGGCATTTGAGATAGCAATTTCCGCCTTTTTTATATTGTTGTTAAAGTCCCTTTCCAGCTTATAGGAAAAATTCTTTTGAACTATGTTTATTGGTTTGGGATTATATTTGCTATTTTCATTCGACGGTCTGGTTATATCGGTATAGAGGTTTGTGAAATTGCTTCTAAAAGGGCTTGTCACAAGAAAGTCAACACCGTTGACGGTATAATTTAGCACAAAACCTCTATTCTTATCAAAGACAATCTCCCCGCCTTTGAACTTTATATCTAACTTTTCTTCGGATTCCTTTATCTCCAATTTACCGACGGCGGGTATTCTTAGCTCATCTATTTGAGAATTCACTTCTAATTGCTCAGAGGCGATAAGGAAATTATCCTTATCAAAATAATCAATATTCAAAAAGATATCTCCGTCTTTATGACCTATAAAAATATCGTAGCATCTCTTTTCCCAAGGCTTTATTGAGGTCTTAAGGGGAACAACGCTTCTTACCTTACCGTCTTCGGTCACTCTTAATTTGATGTCCACATAAGAGCTGTCCCTAAATGAATTGGTATTAAAGATTTCTAAGGTATCGTCGTCTATTAGCCTTGCCCTAAGGGGTCTAAAGCAATGTTTGAGGCTTAAGGCAGAGGGATAGGGTTGACGCTGGATATTGAAATATCCCGAATAACTAAGATAAAAGTCTGAATTTAATGTGATATCTTTTACATTCTTTCTTATATTTATCGGGGCATTATCATAAAACTGCCAAACGCATCCCCCTATGAGTTTATCCTCATTAAGGAAGATGTCCATATATTCTTTGAGCCCGCCGCAAGAGTTGCCTATCGAACTGTTAAAAGAACTTATCACAATCGGCTTGTCGGATTTTTCAATATAACTTTTCAATTCAGTGATTTCGGGGTCCTTAAGGACGTATATATCACATTTACACCTTGGCTTGCCTTGTAATTCGTACTGAACGGGAAGAGAGCTAAGCTCCTTAATATAATCATAAGCCAAATGCTGACATTCGCCGTTTCCCATTTGGCTTGACATGGACCATATAGTGACGCTCACATTGCTTTTTTGGGAGAGTACCATTCGCTCTATACGATCTTTTATATGCTCAAACCACTTGGTATCTCCACTTATTAGATTAGGGCGATAAAATGGTGAGAACTTGGTTCCCGAAGTGTTGATATCAGCGTGAGATATAACATAAAGACCTATTTCATCGCACAAGTCAAGCATAATCGGATGAGGGGGATATACAAATTGAATGGCGTTAAGGTTATATTGCTTAATAAACTCCAAATCTTTTTTGAATAAATCAAAAGTCTTGCTCTTTAAGGTCTCGGGGTGACTTTCGATATAGTTCACGCCCTTTATCACAATCGGCTTGCCGTTATACAACAGCCTTTTAGCTTGTATCTCGACATGCCTAAACCCTACTTTTTTGCTTACGCATTCTATTTCTCTATCATTTTTTATTAGGCTGATATAAAGACTGTATAGATATGGCTCTTCCGCACTATATAACTTAAAGCTGTCCTCAAAAACGACAAGCGTCTTTTCATCTTGGATATCAAGTTCTTTTTGATATTTGATATCCTTATTGTCTTCTAAAACGACCCTAAGCTTTAGGTTTTCAAAATTCTTGACCTCTATACAGCTTTCAAACCTAAATCTACCGTCTTCTATCGGCTGGGTTGAGTAATCGAAGTTATGGATATAACTTTTTTCATGGACAAAGAGCAGAACATCCCTAAAGATACCGCTTTTTTCGAACATATCATGGCTTTCCAAATAACTTCCATTGCACCATCTATAAACGACGACCAGTATTTCGTTTTTCCCCATCCAAATTTTGTTTGTCAAATCAAATTCCGCCGTATTGTGGCTACCCTCGGAATACCCGACGAATTCGCCGTTAAGATACAGTTCAAAAGCTGAAGAGACGCCAAGAAAAGAGATAATAAAGTTCTTGTCTCTGTCCTCTATCTCAAAAGTTTTTCTATATATGGCGGCATGATTATATTCGTCAAAAACCTTTATGTTTTCACGGCTCTTTCCGTCATAGTATATCCCTACGGGTTTTTTGAAAGGTATGGCGGGGGGTTTGCAGTTGAAAGGATACTTTTCCTTCAAGTATAGAGGTTTGCCATATCCCTCAGCCTGCCAGCATGAAGGAACATTTATTTTAATAAACTTAATTTTTTGCGTATATATTTTTGAAGGTATTTTGCCTTTTTCATAAAAAGCAAAGTCCCACAGTCCGTTCAATGAGAGGACCTTTCCGCTTTTTTCAATAGCGTCTAAAATGCCGGCCCTATCGCATTGTTCACGGCTTTCAAAAGGAATAAAAAAAGTCCTTGGAGACAATCTGTTTTTTTGATAAACCTTAAAATTCTTTGGTAAGTTCATAACTCTCTGATAAACCATAACAAATATGCTCCCAATAATTAAACTATGTTCATTTTATCACAATAATATCTTGAAAACAATAACTAAATCCAAAGCTTTGCGTCCTTTCTTTGTATATAGACAAAAGATAACGACTGTTATATAATATCTTATATAATGCGGAGGAAAAGATGAAAAAAATAATACTAATTCCCGACTCTTTCAAAGGAACTATGTCGTCAGCAAAGGTCTGCTCCATTATGGAAAAGGCAATCAGAGAAAGTTTTCCTAACGCTGAAATACTATCCATTCCCGTAGCCGACGGAGGCGAGGGCACGGTGGAAGCTTTTATAAAAGCGTGCCAAGGCGAAATAGTATATTGCGACGCCTCAGACCCGTATTTTAATCAAATAGAGAGTTTTTTGGGTCTTATCGATAACGGAAATACTGCGGTCATTGAAATGGCGGCATGCAGCGGCATTATGCTCAAAAGACAAAACCATAATATTGAACATACCACTACATACGGAGTGGGCAACCTGATAGACTGTGCCCTAAACCTAGGCGTTAAGAAAATCATAATGGGGCTGGGAGGAAGCCTTACCAATGACGGCGGGTGCGGTATGGCGACAGCTTTGGGCGTCAGGTTCTATGATGCGGAAGGCGAGGCATTTATTCCAACAAGCGGCTCATTAAGTCAAATAAAGAGAATAAATATCTCAAATATAGACAGCCGTCTATCCAATGTCGAACTTATAACCATGTGCGATGTGGACAATCCTCTATACGGCGAAAAAGGTGCCGCATATGTCTTTTCGCCACAAAAAGGAGCTACACCAAGTCAAGTCATTAAGCTTGACGAAGGGTTGAGAAACCTTGCCCAAATAGCCAAAATAGACCTTGGCTTTGTTGAGCCCAATTTCAAAGGGGCAGGCGCCGCAGGCGGACTTGGTTTTGGGATGAGGTGTTTTTTGAATTCCAAAATGCAAATGGGAATCCAAACGGTCTTGGATACGGTGGGGTTTGATAGTATAGCTAAGGATTGCGACCTTGTCATTACCGGAGAAGGAAAGATAGATTCCCAAAGCTTAAGCGGCAAGGCAGTCATAGGTATAGCCCAAAGGACAAAGAAACTCAATAAATTCTTGCTTGCCATTGTCGGAGCAATGGGCGAAGATATCCAAAAAGCATATGAAATGGGAGTCGATGCGATCTTTAGCACAAACCGTGCAAATCTCCCTTTTGAAAAAGCAAAGCTTCGCTGTGAAGCCGACCTATACGATACAGTAAGAGATATAATGAGAGTTATTGGTTCCGCTTCCGTTTAAGGGAAGCGGAACTAATTTTTTGAGCTTAAGACAAAGATCTGGAATATGAATACTTAGTTTGATAAGGTACAAGGAGCAATTCCAATTCTTCATAAGGAACTTCACCTATATATCCATCGCTATCCCATTCATAAGGCTGATTTACCCAAAGAAGATTTCCATTCTGGTCTGTTTTGAAAACCCTTGAATCCGTCCAATATTGCCTATTGTTTTGTACAACAGTGCCTCCAATAAAGCCGCCATAACTTGCTGGGCTGTTGCTGAAGTTTGAGCTGCCTGCGCCGTATGGCAACGGGCTTATAGAAAGGTCCATGAGTACCGTTCTGCCTCTATAATTTTCGTTATCGGCATTTTCCCACCTATCCTCTCCATATATTCCACTTGGGTCTTGATATTGGCTACCAATAAGCGTGGGAGAGGGTCCGTCTCTTAATGGAGTTCCGCCTGCGCTGTAGTTTTCGCCAGTCGACTTATAATAATCATTGATGCTGACAAAACTGCTATTGGTTCCGCCCCAGCAATAATAACATCTGGACATTTCGGGTCTGGGTCCGCCCACAATCAAGCCTACATATGCGTTGAGATAGTTATAGTTGTTGATAGGCACTTGTATCTTTATAAGGTCTATACCTATCTTAAGAATGCTCTTCTCTTCAAATCCCGTGCCATAAGCCGAACTGCGCATTCCAAAATAATTGTCTATCGCATAGCAATACCTAATCGAAAAATCCATATCATCGGTTTGATGCGCCTGCATGGATCGGGTACCTCCAGCAACTCCTCCTATTCCAATTCGAGCCGCCTTGTTGTTTGAGTCTTCAGGATCGCTGGAATTAGGTACGGCATTGGCGTACATTATATTGGACAGTATCAAGGCGTTACCTTCGGCGAAGCTGCTGCTAATACCCCGTCCTTGACTTACTGCCCCGACATTATTAAATCCTGCCACTCCTCCCATGCTTACGATATAGTCTCCGGGACTGTTCTTTACGGCGACTATTTTAGTATTCTTTAAGAAGGAATTGAACACTCTTCCCTCATTAAGTCCGGTTATTCCACCGATATTTGTATAGCCAAATGCAACAGTAGTATTGATATCATCTAAGCTCTGGTCAGTGGACGGGGTTGCCAAAGAGTAATTCTTTTGATAAACAAACATTATTCTGTTAGTCGCTGAATAATTGGGAGCTTGGCTGGGGGTAATGCCTCTGCCTGTGCCAAGGATACCGCAATCGATTATCAAACCATTCGCCCATTCGTCATACGCGTTTATGCCCACAAGTATTCCGTAACTGCCATTTGAAGTCGCCTCGGGCGCTTCTACTACTAGATTGAATGGATTAGCACTTAGATTCAAGACACAATTTTTGAGTATTCCCGTATTATAAGCCGCAAGCCCGCCCGTATAGTAACCCATGAGCTTGATATTTCCTCTTATATAACATCCTTCAATAGAGCTTCCAAATAAATTCTTTGCTACAATTCCGCCCGCCAAGCCCGATTCAGTAGATTGCTTAGGACCATCTCCGCCATTGCCCATGCGGCTTGTTTGAATATAAGTATTTGCGTTGCCGACCAAATAACAATCTACTATCTCACAGCCATAATTGGCTCCGCTGCTCTGCCCAATCAAACCTCCGGAAGAGGCGCAGCTGTCGTTACCTATTTCTATTCTGGTATCAATATAAGACTCATAGACATTCGCATCATCAATGCTTCCGATCAATCCCCCGACCTTTTGGGAGAACGCTTCCAATCTAAGCGTATTTGAGCCTGTAACCCTTATATTGGTGGCATTAATTTCTCTTAAATAACCTGCCACGCCACCTATGCTCTCTCTTCCGCCAATATAGATAGAGCCTCTTAACTCAATATTGTTTAATTTAGAATTAATTACTCTGCTGGTATCGGCATTACAGGCTATTGTGCCTGCAATCACGGCCACTCCTATCGCGGAACTGCTGGTTATATAAATATTGTATCCCATGTATCCGCTGCCGGTACTTGCGGTATCGATTCTTATATTTTTGATTTCAGTATAATAACCAGACACTTTTGCTGCCAAATATCCTACATTTCGTTGTATGGTGTCATAAGAACCCATACCGTCTTCTCGTATTATTTGATTAAGACGAATCACTGCAGTGCCCAAGACAAGATTATCTATTACTCCGTTTTCTATATGAGCGAATACTCCATAGCCGTTTTCAGCATATCTATAATCGGTAAAACGATATTCCCCTTGCGGGACATTATCCACTGTGGGCGGGAAGTATGAGCTTTCACCGTTGACATAAAGAGACAAAAGCCTTTTTCCGTTGCCCAGCAAAGTACCGTTAAAGCCTTTGCCGTTCTGATAGCATATCGGTATCCACGACCAAGCATTTTGGGGATCTTGACCTGCGCTATCTATGCGGTTTAGGTGCACATCGCTTTCAAGCCTAAACACTATGTCCTTTACGCTTGAGCCGTTGTGCTTAAAGAATTCGTCTATGTTCCTAAATTCCTCTCTTACCTTAGATATGCTCTTGCCGCTTCCGCCGATAAGATAAGGGTTGTTCATAGTTCCGGGCGGGGTATTGGGATTTGATACGCCAAACATAATATAATTCCTATAGTCAAGCGTAATCTTCTTCCTAAACTTGCCCGCTACGCTTTGGCTGTTGAAATGTCCATAATCTACGACATAACTTTCAGGATATCCCGTGGGAATAATCTTTGAATTCAATACGGGTATGCTGTAATCGTCTGTAAAGCCGTAAGGTACAAAGTTATAGGTATCTTGATAGGTATGGCCCAAATAATTGGTGTTCCGAATCGGCACTTTATCAAATATTGCCTTTCCGCGCTCCGAGGTGTTATATCCTTCGGGTATCCTAATGGGCGTTTGAGGAAACTCCGACGGGAAGCTTCTATTCACCGCCGTACCCATAGCATTGGGCAGCCTTATACTGGAATAAGGCATAAGGTTTTCAAACACTATCACGCCCAAGGTTTCATACACGAAACTAATCTTTCTTTTGGAGAAAGAATATAGGTTAAATTGTGTATAATTATTTGGCAAATCTTGTTCGCTGTCATTGGCGTCGTTTAAGCCCGTTCGAAGGTATTCCTTATCGTATATGCTGTTAAACCCTTCAGTAGTCCCTTCATCGTCGCCCACGGGGTTTTTATCGAGTTGGACAGAGAATGTGTATCCCGCATCAATGATTATTTCAATATAGAAATCGCTGACGACTTTTTTCTCATAGCAGTCCGGGTCTTCGGGAAGACTATCTTCTATCAGTATAAGTTTTGGCGCTGAAGTTTTTAAGCGGTCGCCTGTGGCTAAGTTGCGGGACTCAATAATCATCTCCCATTGTTTCATGTATCGGCCATACAGCGTCCTTACATCCTGCCTTATGTCGTCAAAGTCAAATATCAAATGCACTTCCCAAGCTATCGTCGTCTCTCCGGGCAAGACATATTCTCTTAATGACTCGTCCTTTATGTCGTCAAATTCGTCCACATACCAGCCCAAAAACCTATATCCCTCTCCGGGTCTGGGTATTACGGACACCTTGTCATAATAGTTGAAAGTGGCGTTGGTATCGGTGTTCGGCGAATTCAATATTTGAGGCTGCTGTGCGGAATTTCCTATTCCGCTGTGGTCGTTTATATCATAGAAGAATGCTTTTTTCATAAGATTAAGGGTGACCCTCTTTTGGAAAAGCGGTCTTATAATAAACGGTTTTGTATGGTCTATGAAATCGCATTCCTTTAAGTTGATATGATATCTGGGCACTTTGGGATTGTTTATGCCGTTATTTGAAGTGAAAGGTATCTCCTCGTACTGACCGGTATCCCAATTATAGTACTGCCATTCAATCAATGTCATATCGTCGTATAGGTTAACATCAAGGTATAGGATATTGTCGCTCCATATATTATATAATTCAAGGGGATTCAGCAGCTGTTGCATAAGGAGCTTATAGTACCTTGTGGCGGTATAGATTTTCTTATCTGCCCAATAAGAGTCGGAGGGGTTGCTTACCGTCCGCCTTATTAAAGACCATTCGGGATATTCGTTGTCATATTCGGGAGCTATCGCTCTTTCAGGTATCCTTTGCCCGTATACATCCAAAACAGACTGCGGCTCTTGATTTATGAATATATTCTTATATGCTTGGAAACTGGCAAGCGCAAAGGGGTTGCCCTCGCTCTCCCCAGCGTTGACTTGAGCTTCAGAGAAATATTCATAGAAAGATGCGCTAAGCTCGTTTGTGGCTATCCAGCTGTTCCAATGCCTGTCATCATCATTATAGAAGAACAGTTCATTAATGATGCCTATTTTGAATATAGGCTGATACAGTGCCACAATCTCTATATCATAAACATCTTCTCCGCCTATTCTTAAATCTAAACCGTCAAACACCCCTCTTTCATCGGAGTTTTGATATAGCCTAAACCATCTGTTGAACACGGCTTGACCGGGATAGATGAATTCCAAGTCTTTATAGATATTGTCTCCATTGACCTGCCAGCCAATAAACTGATAGTCTTCATTTGTTTCGGGCGCTCTAAGGCGTATTTGAGCGTTGTATTCATATTTTTCATAGAGCTTTCCGCCCACAATCTCGGTATCAAAAGGCGGAGTGCTTGCTCCCTCGTCTTTTATCACATCGCCCAAGCCGTCCCCAATACCTTGATAATCCGCAGAATAGGTTATTCTGAAAGTTCTATAAAACTCAAATTTCATAACCATATTTCCGGTTACAAATATATCAAAGACATCAAGGTTGCCCTCTTTTCGTTTGGTGATATAGTCTGTGGACTCGCTTATAAGCGTCCATTCTCCCACAGAACCTTCAGGCATGAATTTTAATTCCCCGCTTTCTCTTGTCGCCTGCTGGTCCACATTCTTGATATATAGTCCTGTGAAATTATAGTGATTTGCGGGGTTAACCGTTACAGTAACCACATCCAGTACTTTAGCATCAGTCATGGAACCCCTATTGGTAGAGCCGTTCCTTGTTTGGTTGTCATAGGTATGAATAAGCCAAGACAACGACCCGCCGTTGGCTCCTCTTTCATTGGCAATAGTGGCGATGCTATAACTAAGCATGGTCTGATTCCTTGCCGCAAGATAGATATCCCTATCATCCAAGATTCTTATTCCTGTCGTGCTTATGTTGTTTATTACGCTGAAAGATTGGGAGTCGCTCCTGTCATAAAAAGCCAAAGCCGATTCGTTGGTGTCTTGTTTGTTATCTATGGCTTTTAGTATTAGATAAGAGCCGCTGTCCACATAATAGATATATCTTTTAACATAGGGTATTTCTCCCGTTTGGCTGGCTTGCTGATATATAGGATAATTTTCTAAATTCTGATCCTGTAAGATTGTCGTCCCTATGCTGGCTTCTACGGTTAAGTAAGGCAGATATCTCATATTGCCGGAAGTATAATATCCGCTGATATACTTATAGTCGTTAAAGACTTCCACCGTGACCGTTAAGACCCTATAATATACCGCGCGGAAATATCTGTCAGCTTTTACATTATCAATTTCGCGTATGGTGTATTCCAAGACGGAATGGTCTTCTCCCGAAAGCCTAATACCCCTTTCGCCGTCCCTAACCGTAACCCAAACCGAATCAACTCTCTCTTGATAATAAGCGAATCTATAATTCTTTCCGGCGGTGCTTCTCGCTACTGCGGTGACAGTAACGGCTGTGAAATATTCATATTTCACGACGCCGTCCACAATAGCCATAGCGTCCGCGGGACTATATGTCACCGTTGTCTCTCCAGCGATATCGCTAAAGTCATCCACTCCTTGTTCGTATACAAAAGCCCTTATATCGCTTATATGCAGGTTTATTGCAGTCTCGATATAAATATGCAGAGTGCAATTTAGGGGGTCTTCCACATCCAAACCGTCCACAAGGCTTCCCGACGCCAAAAAGCTAAACGCACTATTCATATTGTCTATCTGATTGGAATAATCCACGCCGTTTATGACCACCATGACAATGGAATAGCCTTCGGATAGGTTAGGTGTGATTATCAAGGTGTTGTTATGGGTTATGATATCCACGACATTTATTTGCACCGTGGGGGCGATTTTGCCATAAGTGGTCTCGCCGCTCTTATTGTCGTATATCTCCACCTCGACAAAATAGCTGTTGCGCTCTAATCGTGCATTAATGTGAAGAAAGTTCTGACCGTTGAGTAATTCATCGTTAATTTCCAGCTCAAAATAATAGCGATAGTGATAGTCTATCCTTTCATAATCGGTATAAGACACGCTGCGGTCGTTTATTATCATTTGGTCAAGGCTAAGACCGTATACGGGCTCAAGATAGATTCTCAATTGGTCGAAATGATTGAGCCTGCTCATGTTGACGACTTCCTGCCATTCCTCGTTTCTGAATACTTGAACTGTCAAAACGCTTAAATTGACGCCTTCAAGGGAGGACGGGCTCTTTTCATATGTCACATCGTATTCTTTCAATACAAAGTTTACTTCAAATTCGATATTATTAGTAAGATAAAGCTCGGTTGACAAACTGAACGCCCTATAATCGGGATATGCGGGGTCTGAGCCATAGGTATTGCAAAGGTATTTTATGGGCTGCAAATCTTGGTCTAAGACAGGAACCCTCTCACCGTCTTCATAAGTGAAAAGCCTGACTTCCATATCTAAATGGTTGTCTACTTTATAACCGTTATTGGGCATAAGGTAGAACACCAATTCGTCATAATGTTTTGCTTTCATGGTGACTATATCCCATGTCAGCTCAATGGGTCCCCAAATATAATCATGTAAAATCGGGTCATAAATCCAGCCCTCTGTCTGCTCTGATATTTGGGAATAAGCTTGTGCGATATCCGTATAATTGGGATAGAAATCACCTACAATATCCGTTCTTATGGCACCCAGACCCAAGTCGTTCACGGTCACTACAATATCGTATTCTCTTCTCTGATAGCCGCTTTTGACTATTATATCGTTCTTTATGGAGTTCACATACAGAACATCAATAGGCGGACCGCCGATTTGAGGCACACCGTATATGATATCCTCAAGCCTGTCATGCCATTCCTCGTTCTGATATACTTCAAGATAAATCAAATCATAGCCGACATCGGTATTTATCCTAAGCGTTACATTCCTTCCCCAAGGAATGCTTCCCAATGTCAAGGAAGAGATAGAGTTTCTTCCGTCATGCCCTTCAAGCTCATAGCTTATGGTGTATGTATTTATTTTGAAATTAACGGTAGCGTTAAGATCGTTGTTGCCCATTTTGCGGTAATAATTAAAGGAGCTGTTCTTATCTTCGATAAAGATATTCTCCACTCCCACAATAAACGCCTGTATATAATAACCTCTCGTCTCATACGCGGGAATAAGCATAAAAGTAAGGTCGGTATCGTATGCGCAGTCATAATATATTATCTTATTATTAATCGGATATACAATATCCTCTCCCGCAATAAGTACTATCGTGCCGTATTCTTCGCCGGGATTGGATATAATGTTGTCGTTTTCATTATATACCCTATATTCAAATATAATATCGTGTCTGTTGACTTCGTACTCTACTTTGACCAAGATATTGCTTTGTATAGAGCTGTTATAGACATTGCCTCTGACACTGTTTGTTCTATCTATGATAGAGCCGTTTACGACATAGTAAAAAGCCGTTCTGGAATAACCCGTCGCAGGCGCTGCCGTAACGGTAAAGGCAAGCCCGTATTCAAACTTGCCGTCCACAAGAATCAGCGAAGTGGGCTCTTCAGAGCCAAAGGTATACGCTCTTGAAGAGTCATTGGGATGATAAAATCTTGTGACAATAGTTCCCGTATGCGGAGCGGTGACCACCTCATGGTCATATTCCAAAATTTCTTTGGTGAATCTTATTTGTATCAACTGGACATCCGCCACCATGGCGTCGGCGTATTCACCCATTAAGTCACTGAAGAACACCATCGCGCCCGTTCTCAAAATCGTGGCGCCTGGACCTCCCACTTGGGGTCTGATATAGACCAAAGACTGGTCTTCCTTGGACGGGTCGTTATAGATGATTGTTACGCCCGAAATCACATATCCCTTTTCTCTGACGGGGTTTATGCTTATTCTAAAGTTTTCTCCATGAGGAATTCCCGAATATACATTGCCGTTTCGCTGATAACTTCCCAATACGGTTATGTCCCCATAACTGTTGGAATGGATATCGAAATCTTTGAAGTTAGGCGATTCATTTATGGTCTGGTACTCAAATTTATAACTATTGACTTGATAGTCCACTCTTATAAGGATGTTTCCTGTGACGCCTTTATCGTCATGACCAGTATATATATAGTTTATCAGTCTGTTGTTGTTGGGATTGACATTGTCATTTTTGAAGCCGAATATCTCAACATTGTTTATAAAAAGTCTGGCAATATTATATCCGTTATCCGCTTGCATGGCTATTTGTATAAAACCGCCATGTTCGATACGGTCTATATTGAGTTCGACGATTTCTCCATGCCCCAAAGGCATATCGCTCTTTTCATAAAGATTAACGGTTGTATTTCCGTTCACCGACGGAAGAATTTTTACGGTGTAGGAATTTATACGGAAAATAATCTTTATGTGCATATCGCTTGTCACAAGCAGTCTATATATGCCGGCGGTGTACCGTTGAGTGGTGTTGTCAAAAGTATAGCTTTGCAGATTGGTGTTGTCCACAGCAATTTTTATGCCGTCTATTTCTAACGCCTCAATATAGTTATACTCACTCGCCGTTATATTGATAAGATAAGTCTCCCCATAAGGAATCTGGTCAAAGGTCGGCTTATCAATCATTCCGTCGCCTATTATTTCTATCGTGATATCATGATTTATCTGTCTGAAGTTCACCCAAACCAAAATATTTTGTTTTGTAAGGGCCGAACCATTTGGAATATTTAGTCTTTGCGAAGAGATGACACTCTGCAGTTCAGCGCCTTCCAACCATTCACCGTTTAGGCTCACCGCCTCAATGTAGTATCCCACATCGGGAATAATATTTATCGTCATTCCCTTGCCATATTCAAAATAGCTGTCGGGGGCGCTTATTGTTCCCCTGCCGCTGGTGGTTTCGGTTGTAATCTGGAATCTTTGGGGTCTGAACACAACAGAGATATTCTGGTCTTTTTCTATGCTGGAAATATCAAAGTAGTCCGCCCCTCCCAAATCAGAGGCGGCAATAACACCGTTAATTCTTATCTCCTTAAGCTCATACCCCGTATCGGGAGCGACATATATTCTGACATAGTCGCTGTTTGTCGCGGTATTGGATGGGATAAAGCCTTGCTCAGGCGAAGATCTGACCACAATTTGAACACTTCCGTTCTCTACTGGCTGAAGGTTCAAGCTGTATTCTACAAGCCTATATTCCACAATTATTTCTGTTTCTCCACCGTCAAGAACATAAGCGGCTTTCTGGGGACGCTCTAAATATTCCATTCCGTTGACGGCGTGGACATAATAGTTTTGGTTTGCCTCAATAAGAATGGTTTCCCAAACATCTTGATAAGTATCTATGGAAAAATCGCCTTCCATTCCGTTGACCCGTCCGCCCTCATCCTGATAGATATTGATTGGATTAGAGGCAGTCATTTCATATTCTTTGAAGCTTACTGAAATGACGGTGTTTTGGGTGACTTGAATGTTCAGCGCATAACTTCTGAATACGCCTATCAATATTATCTCGTCTTCGCCGTCCAAAATTTGGTCTATGACATAATCGGGTTGAGCCGTTATCAGAATAAAGACTTCTTCCCCAAAACGGGCGACAGAAGGATGTTCAGCGCTTCCGTTGCCGTCCGTTTGCACCGTAATGGTATAAAAATCTGAAGGAACGGGTTCTAATTCCACAAATATATATTTGTCCTCAACGACATTGCTTATTGTAAGAACTGTATTGCTTTCCGAAAGAGTCCCTTCGGAGATTGAGCTTAAGGTATAGCCGGGGTTATATGTAATATAGAGTACAGCGTCTTCGCCATGCTTTACTTCCACTTGTTCTGTTATGGAACCGTACTCAGTATTGTTTACGGATGCGACGACCTCATAGGTCATACGGGCACATTTGATTACTACATGTTTATATCCAGTGACATTATCTATTTGTAAAAATTGCTCAACCGCCTTATAGGGAATAACGACCTCATTTCCGTTTATGGCAATATATGAAATATAATATCCCTCATTGGCATAAACAGTAAATCTGTTGCTGCTGTTGTGTTCGACTACATAGCTTGTGTTCAAGGGTCTTTTTTCTTGACTTTCATATCTGACGGACGCATTCCAACCGCCCCCCGTCGACCCGTCAAAAGCTATGATGTATGTGGCAATAGAAAACTCAATCGTGACAAATATATCTTGGGTGATATCTTCTATGTCTATTATTTGCGACTCCAGCATTTCGCTGCAAACAAACTCTTCACCGTTAATGGCATAACTCTTTACATAGTATCCGCCGTCCGTATAAGCCTGAATTTGAATGCTTTCGCCATATAGAACTTTTTCGAACTCACTTTCAATCTCTCCCCTTCCCGTAAAGTCGATATTGATATTATAATAAATTTCGGCATAAAGGGGCTCTATGGTATAGTCGCTGTTTATGTTCTCAATCTTTAATATGAATTCGGTCACCCTTTCGTCTGTCAAATCAAAATGTCCGTTTTCAAGCGGTGCATAATTGACCTTGATAGAGAATATCTCAAAACCTATATCGGGAGAATACAAGTCCATTGCCTTTCCGTTGATCACCAAGGCACGCAAATAATATCCTTGTAGCGCCGAAAATTTGAATAAGGGGTTCATGCCGAATTCATAGGTAGCACTTTTGGGTACGGAATAATAGGCGTCTTCCTGCTCGTCATATTCCATTTCATTGATTGTTATTTCACTTGCATAGACCAAGTCAACCTCAAAAGCAAACGGAGAATATTGTATAACAACAATAGTGTCGTCAAGGATGTTTTCGGGCGTCAAGATTAGGGTATAGTCGTTGGCTCCAAGGGGAATGTCGACAACCTCAATGCCGTTTATTTGGATAGCAGAAATAAAATGCGTAGGCAATGCGGTTATTTCCACATTCTTAGTTGTATTATGCTCGATACTAAAAGTAATTACCGAAGAGGCTGATACTATCTCCTCTACTGTATCGCCTGATTTTATTGTATACCTAATGCTGCCTGCATCGTCCAATAAGCCGTTTTGAACTGTGATTTGATATGTTTTGGGAACAATCTCAACAGTTATGTATTGATTTTGGGTGGGATAGAATATCTCAGCTTCCGCCCATTCTGCGTTTTCGCTATAATTGGTCACATTTCCGTTGTTATCAATGGATTTTATTTGATAGCCTTCGTCGGCAATAAACCTATAAACATAGCGCTTGGTTTCTTGAACTATATTGATGCCGGCGGGCATTTCTTCATAAGAGCCGCCGTCTGTGATATTTCTTCTTTGCGCCATGCCCGGACCGTTCAGGTTTATGGTCAATTCATGCTCCAAGGGCACAAATTTGGGTCTGACATTTATGTCTTCGTATACCTTAAAATCCTCGTCAATGACAATGTCCGTGAGTATATTTCCTTCACCCACTATATACCAGCCCACAAAGCGATAATGTTCTCTATAAGGTATCTGGTCGGGGATTGCCTTTGTGGGAACGGGATTTATGTATACTGGCTCTTCAACAGCCGACGCCAAAGAATTTTGATACAGTACATAAACTGTCTTGGGCGGCAGATTGCCCTCGCCCGTTAAGAAATTTACCGCATAATAAATCTTCTGCCACCTTGCGACAAGCGTGGTGGGCATGGTGAAAGTGTCCTCGGGCTGTACGGGAACATCTACAAGTTCTCCGCTTGCATACGCTCTGTACCAGCCAATAAAGTTATATCCAAACCCCACGCCCACGGGGTCTGTCAAGTGGGGTCCTATCGGAACGCCTATTTCAAGGTTTACCGTTTTTTCAATATTGCCTTGATTGGGGCTCATGCTGTTTATAAAGGTAATCGTGCTGACATCATAAACAAAATCAGCTTTTATTTCAATCAGGTTAGTGTTGTCGTTAGGCGTAAAAGTCAAATGGAACTCATTGGTGTCTCCCACACGGCTTGCCTCAAAATTAATATTGTTGGTTTCAGTACCTATGGCAATATTTCTAAAACCGTTCATACTGTCGATATCTTCAACGGTTATATTTATCCATGTGCCGTCAAATCTTTTTATTTGCCAACCTGCGAAGCTCCTAGCCTGCAAGGGTGAAGCTTTCAAGATAGCTTGCTGGTTTTTGGGATAATATCCCACCGACGGCAAGTCTGTCGTACCCAACACCTCACCTTTTTCGTTTTTGGTGATTTCAAGGGATATATCCGTTGCGTACTTTTCAAAGATAGGATATATTTCCATGTTTTGGGTCACATGGTCAAAAGGCTTATCCCAGCTCACAAACCTATAACCGTATACCCGCATTTTGGGGTCGCTCGGCGGAGGCACTTGAGTGGGACGCTCATTATAGGGGACTAATTGTTCCTTTGCTACTGTATCGTCAGGATAATGGAATATTACAACATATTTTGCCTTTTCAAAATTTGCTATGTATGTGGCGTCGGCAGTTACCTTGATATCCGTTCTTTCTGCCTCGGGATTGCCGTCGCTCCAATTGACAAAGATATAGCCCACTTCAGGTCTTGCGATAACCTTGCTGCCGCTTTGACCTATGGGTATGCTTTGGGATGTGTCGCCCTCAATGACCCCGCCTGTGCTGGCTTGATAATTTATTTGGCAGTCCACGCTTTTGACTTGGATAGGAAGTACCTGCTCAAATCCGCCATAGCTTAAAGATACATTCTGCCTGCCCGGCTGACTTAGGTCAAGCCCTAAACAGATCATATCGCTTAAGGGGACGGAGACCTTTTCTCCGTCACTGTAAGAGACTTCAACATATATGAGCGATAGGTTGTCGCCTACTCCGATTTCTCCTTGGGGATATTCAATACTGATTATTCTGCGCTCCTCTTGGGGTTCTTGTTCCAAAACCGGCAAAACAACTAACATAAAAATCGCCAAAGCCACAGCAAGCACCGAAATAATCACGATGCTTAACTTATAACCTGAGCCTCCCATTACTCTGATACTTCCGTCTCGCCTGCTCATATGAATATCTCCTTCGACCTAACAATATCTGCAAAAGGGCATACTTATCCCATCTATTCGCTATATATGCTTATTATATTATATAGAGAGACTAAATTCAAGATAATAATAAAAATAAAAAAAGTAAATTTATATTTTTATTCCGCTTCCGTTTCTGTTCCGCTTCCTTTTCTGTTCCGCTTCCGTTTCGGAAGCGGCTCATAACACGCACTAACAAATCCTTTTGCCTTTTGGCTGCGAAAACAGAACGCCGATGCAATCATGCTATCGGCAACCTGTTTCCTTTGCCAAAAGACAAAATCTCTTTGTTCCTGCTGACAAGCTCTTAATGGGCTTAAGGTTTATTATTTAGGTTAGGTTAGGTTGTTTGGGTTTTTTGATTAGTTTTCTACTTTCCTTTTGCATGTAAAAATCTCCTTTTTCCTACCGATAAGCTTTTTTATAGGCTGAATGTTTTGGATATGGGCTATGTGTTTCCAAACAAATAATTGAGTTCGTAAAAAATTAGGAAAATAATTTTATACCCATTTCGTGTCCACCCACCAAAAAGATAAAAATAAACAAAAAACCACCGTTTTTGGGTGGTTTTGGACTACTGGTGCCGAAAGTGGGACTTGAACCCACACGATGTTGCCACCAACGGATTTTGAGTCCGTCGCGTCTGCCATTCCGCCACTTCGGCTTTTGTGTGATAACATATTAGCATAATTTATCGCTCATTGCAAGCGGTTTTTTTATGCGAAAGAAAAATTGTCAAAAAATAAATTCGGCTTTATTCTCAATAATAAATTGTCTAATCAATTAAGTCATAAAAGCGTTGACAAATTCCCCTTTTGACCTCTCGACCAAAGGTGAATCGGGCTCCACAGACATGATTTTTTTGGGGTTTGTGTGTCTTAGTAATTTTTTTATGGCGTTGGATTCAGCGTATCCGCTTGTATGCAAATCTACCCTTTCCAGCCCGAAAGCCGTACAGTTTTCCAAAAATGACTGCATATTCTCGTCGTTCCTATAACCGCTCCAAAATGAATATACCAAAAGCCCTTTGGGGTATCCCATGCTTTCAAACAGACTTTTTACATAGGGATACATCGATGTCCGAATGCACATGACAAAATTCTCTTTGGATATTTCTTCTTTCTTTATTGTGTTTTTATAATTCTTAAACAGCCCAATACGATGGTCGTCCTTATAAACGGTTGTGACAAAGACCTTGACATCCGAAAATTTCATTGGGTTGGGAATGCAGCCCCTTATCGCGCTGGTTATCTCCGCCATATAAAGCTCCTGCAAAAAAAGCCTTCTGCTTCTTTTCGCCGCTTTATACATAGTCAATATTCGGTCCAAATTCATTGAGGATTGCAAAACAAAAATAGGACCTGTGGTCTTTTGAAAAAGCTTTGTGGCTTTTGTCAAAAGCTCTTTCTCGTCTCGGGCGGCATAGTCCTTTGACAAAGCGGCTGATCTGGTTATTAAGATATCGATATCTTTGGGCAAAGACCCTATCCCATGCCGTCTCTTCCAGCCGCTCACACCAAAATCACCCGTAAAGAGCAGCCTTTCGCCTTGCCGCTCAATAAGTAACATATAGCTATCAAAAATAGAATCGCAACACAGATAAGGCGTAATCTTCATATCTCCTATCCTGATTGTCTGCCTATGTTTCAAAAAGCCTTTTAGCGGCACAGTCGGTCTGTTCCTATAAGCGTTGGCGGCACGGACGATTTTATATGAAACCTCTCCCATATAAATAGGCACATTTTTATATAAATTATACGCCAGTCCCATATGGTCGGTATGATAATGGAAGATAAAGACCGCGTCATAGCTTTTTAGGTCAAGAGTCTTTATGTCAAGCGTATCTGCCGTGCCCATACCCACATCTAAGAGAATCTTTGTTTTGGGAGAGCTTACCTCAATGACATCTCCGCCGATTTGGTTCTTTGCTCTATAAATTTCCATACCCATATCCGTTCCCTATTTTTTCTACCAGAAAATAAAGCCTTAAGACCTTTCTTTCTCAAAATAAATCACAATTTGCTTGACTTATTGTTATTTGTTTAAGCTCTTTTTAATATCTTCCTATTGAATAATATCCTCAATAAATCTGCTTAAATCGCAATCGTCGGGGTGGTATGAATAATATCTGGGATTAGCCAAGTCAGAACTGCCGCTGAATGAAAACACCTTTTTTATCGTTCCCGACCAAGATTCAATGGGATTGAGGTATTTGAACAAGCCGTTCTCCCATACTTCGAATTCTATTATAAATTTGGAATACTTTACGGGATTGGCACTGGTTTCGTCTTTTAAGGCTTTGATTGTCTTGGGATTGGCGTTCGCCACATCGACATCAATCATCATGGTTACGGCATAATATGAATGACCCTTTTCGTCTTGTTTTAATTCCACCTTGGTGCCTTCTTCAAGAACCAAGTTGTCGCTATTAAATTTATCTATTTCAAGGGTATAAGGTCCGAAATCAAGCGAAGTCTTTGTCGTATATCTATTGTTTAAGTACTCGTCGTCAATCGTTTGGGACGGACTGGACGGATTGTGATCGGTTATCTCAAAATCATGCCACGCCGCAATTAAAAAATCATTTTCATCAAAAGCGGGATTTGAGCCTTTGCGATAATACCTTTTGCCCTTATAGTATATTCTCTGATATGAACGGCTGAGAAAGGACTTTATAAGCGTCTCTGATGTCTCGGCTTCTGTGACTATATTTATCATCTGATGAAATGAGTTGGCGCCGTCTTGAACTCTTGTGGTCTGTGCCCGCAGAGTAATTTTCGCACCCAAAAAAACAGATCCTCCGCCACCGTTCAAGAAATAGACATATTGAGCTTGGTCTATCTCGTTATAACAAGCCTGCCTGAATAGATAAACCGCCTTTGGGGAGACGCTTTTTGCCAAGTTCAATTGGCTTAAGTCATGCTTGGGCTGTTCAAGCCAGTCGGGATACACATTCAAGTAATTGAATTCATAAGGATTTGGCACAGCCTCTCCCCTTTCGGGAGTAAATAAAATAAAAACAGCAGTCGCCAATAAAGCTATGATAAGCAATACGCCCAAAATTCTAAAAAATATCTTCATCTCGTCTCTTCTCTTTGTGTAAGATTCTAACATGGAAATATAACTTATGTCAATTTTCAAATTCCCAAGAAAAAGCATCCTGCATAGGAAGCTTTTTTCATTCTTGAAAAAATATAGATTTGTTATATAATTGTATCATGGATAAAAAAAGTGATTGCAAGGTATGTTTAATAAAAAAATTCTTCCATAAGAGAGCTGGGAATTTCAAAGGAGATTTCTTAGAGTACCCAAAATACGCCTCTTTAACTCCTCCTATGGGCTGGTCAAGCTGGAACGCTTTCCGCAACAACATTGACGAAAACTTAATCTTACAAATCGCCAAAGCCATGAAAGACAAAGGGCTTGTCCAAGCGGGTTATAAGTATCTCAACCTTGACGACTGCTGGCACTCCTCCAGCCGAGACCAAAACGGTGAACTGCAAGGCGACCTTGTCAGATTTCCGTCCGGAATAAAAAATTTGGTCAATAAATTAAACCGCATGGGCATAAAAACGGGGATTTATTCTTCCAATGGCATTTTCACATGCGAGGATTTGCCGGCAAGCTTATATAATGAGGAAAAAGACGCCTTGACTTTTGCTAAATGGGGGATAGAATACCTTAAGTACGATTTTTGCCACAATATCCCCTTAAGTCAAAAAGCACCCTTAATCTACAAAATTGATTTGTTTGACGGAACTGTACAGGAATACCTTGTAGAGCAAGCCTCCCTTCAAGGCGCCGCACGCTTAGTCAACCATAAAAAGCTTAAGCATTATGTCAAAGGTCTTAATAAAGGAAAAGGCGCCCTTGTCTTTAAGGTCAATAGCCAAACTGACAAGCAAAGCGTCTTGACTGTCCACATTAAGAAAAAGGGAAAGTACCCTAAGTTTCTGATAGCCCAAGTCAATGACAAGCGATACCAAATGCTCTTTCCACCCCAAAAGATATGGAACTTAACCTACCGCCACCAAATCAAGATTGACATAAAAAAAGGCGAAAATGTTATAAAATTATACAATCCGATAAAAAACAAGATATACAGTGCCTTTTATCAATATAGAAAAATGGGCGAAGCTCTGATAGACGCCGTAAACAAAGTTTATTTAGGCAAAGAAAAAAAACCTATCGTATTTTCCATATGCGAATGGGGCAGGAACAAGCCTTGGCTGTGGGGGAAGTATGCGGGGAACCTATGGCGGACCACGCCTGACATAAGACCTATATGGATATGGATAAAGTATATCTACAATAAGACAATAAAGCTCTCCAAATACTCTGTGCAAGGCGGTTGGAACGACCCCGATATGCTGGAAGTGGGGAACGGCAATCTCACTCTTGAACAAAACAAGTCTCATTTCAGCCTTTGGTGCATGATGAACGCCCCTTTGATTTTGGGTAACGATTTAAGGGATATAAGCGCTAATATCTTAAAAATTGTGACCAATCAGAACTTAATCTCAATCAACCAAGACAGCCTTGCCACAGCCGCCAAAAGAATAAAAAAATCAAGCGTGGATACGCTTATTAAGCCCCTGTCTGACGGGTACGCATTATGTTTTTTTAATAAAACCCGCCATAGCAAAAAAAGGGTATACGATATCGGCAAAATATTTGAAAAGGAAGATATTGCTTTTGACAAAGACAGCTTTTTTATAAAAGATATGTGGACCGACCAAAAGGAAAAGTATTCCGAACGGTTGAGTATCGAATTAAAACCCTATGAGTGCAAGGTATTGAAGACTTATAAAAATTAATTATCAGCCTTTATTTCTTCGAGTTTATCACCCTTTCTTTCTTCAAGTTCCTTAAGTATATTGTTAAAGGTCTTTTCGTCAAGGATATATTTCTTTTTATAAATTATCAACGCTACTGTCATAAAAATCATTGGGATCAAGCACATGCTCACCAGCAGCACTATTTTGGAGCTATTCGATACACTTTCAATTATTTCATTGATTTTATTAAGCTTTATATCTTCAGTGATGACGCCTTGCGCCGCCTCATTTTCAAGAGCGGATATTCCATTGGTATAGGTTAAGACTCCGGCGATAAGGTATACCATTGTCACTATGCCTTGGGTTATTGCACTGGAAAATTTCGCCGCAAAAGGTCTTAACGAAAAAAACAAGCCCTCCTCTCTTATTCCAGTCTTATGTTCGCTGTACTCAACGGTGTTCGCCATGGCGATAACCATTATCATATAAAACCCTTGTCCAAATCCCACGATAGCGAAGGTCAAAGCCATTATGCCGTATTTTACATACCATAATACAGTTTGGGGCGGGCTTGAGGGAAAGACAAGACCAATAATCAATAACAATAAATATCCAAAAATTATTGAGAAACCCGTATAATAAACCATTTTTGTTCTTGTGAATTTCTTCTCAAGCCAAGGATATGTAACCGTAAAAAGCGTAGTCGCAACGGCAAGGAAGGCAAAAAACAATGTGGCCAGCAAGCCCGAATATCCAAACTCAAAATATACATATGCGGTGCTTAATCCATTAAAGACAACACCGGTGCCCACCATATACAAGATTATGACCAGACACGACCACATCAATTGGTCATTCTTAATAAGTTTTGGAAACATTTGTTTGAGCGATAGTTTGTTTTCCACCTGAACGCTTATGCTCTTTTCTTTAACCCCCAACAATGTAAACAGTTGGAATCCTACCATTAAGATTGCCGCCATATAGGCGATTACTTTATAGCCCGCAATGGCACTGCCCTTTATGGCGAAAGCACCGATTGTCAATACGGGTATCAAAAAACCCGCCAGACCTCCTCCCGCCGAAGCCACTAACTGTGCTGCCGACATAAGCTTGCTTCTTTCATGTTCGTCGCTGGTCAATGACGGCATCATGCCCCAATAGGATATATCGTTCATTGTGAAAGTAATGCTGAACATAAAATACATTCCACCAAGCAGTCCCACAAAGGCGCTTCCTTGAAGATTAGTTGTGAAAAGAACAATCACTACTATCCCCGTCAAAAGAGCTCCCACGAACTGCCAAGGCTTGAACTTCCCCCATCTGCTTCTTGTGTTGTCCACGATCACACCCATAATAGGGTCGTTGAGTGCGTCAAAAATCCTTGCCAAAATTATTATCAAAGTTATGTATCCAAATTCGGCTTTGCTGATTTGTTTAGTAAAGAGTATGTAATTCAATAACTGAGTAGAAAATAGAACATACAAAAAATCTCTTCCAAAAGTGCCCAGCGAATACATCAATAAATTTCTTGTTGAAACCTTTTGATTGGATGCAGTGGAGATATTTCGATTGGGTGCGTCTTCAAATGAACTTTTCATATGCTTATTGCCTTAACCTATTTTTATTCTCTACTATTATACTCTTATCTTCAACTTAAATCAATACACGATTTCATAACATCTCTCTATTTATTTTTTCTATAAAAACTCTCATTAAAGAAGCCTTATCCGTATTCAAAAATTATATTCGGCGATTATATCATAGGTCTCATTGTCAAAAAGCAATGAATAGAACTCCCCTTCGCCCTCAAAAGACACAAATACAAAGGCGTTGCCGTGCATATCCGCAAGTATCTTTATCCGAATATCCAAATTCTTTTTATCACTGTTTGGATTGGCGCTTTGAAAATGATAAAAAGCCCTTTCCAAAACCCTTTCAGCGTCCAATTCCATGGTCATAGGATACAAATGCACTATCTCTTTTTTGCCGTCAACAATCAGCACAATGAAGTTCTCTCTCTCATTTGTTTCTATCTCATCAATAAGCTTTCCCTCTCTTTTCACCAATTGTCCTTTATATTCCCCATACACATAGCTTATAATATCTGCGGACCTGACCTTTTTGGGCAAGGCGACGATTTTCACAAAATCATTGGGATTTTTTCCTATGACCACTTCGATAAAATATTCGTTTGTCTGACCCCTCAAGCGAAGATATTCAATATATTTTATATTTGAAAGGTTTGCGGACAAAACAGGCTTGCAGGAAGTCAAAAGTAATGCTATGATAAAAACTATAAATAAAAATAATATTTTCCTCACAAGACAAACATATGTCGAAATATAAATAAAAATAACCATCATTAGGAGAAAAATGAATCGGAAAAAAAGAGGCGTAATTGTAGGCGTCTTGGGCGCTGTGACAAATCTAATCCTAGCTATAGGCAAGCTTGTTATAGGACTATTAAACGGTAGCATGGCTGTTCTTTCTGACTCTATAAACAATTTTGGCGATGTGATAAGCTCTTCTGCCGTTTGGGTGTCCTTTATGATAAGCGGCAAAAAGGCGGACAAGTATCATCCTTTTGGACATGGCAGATTTGAGTATGTGGCAGGTTTCTTAATCGCGATTGTTATAATAATCGTAGCCATAGAGTTTATTATAAGCAGCGTCAAACGAATAATCACCCCCGAACCCGTAAGCTTCTCATGGCTGTTTTTTGGACTGATATCGGCAAGCATAGCCGTAAAAATAGGCATGGCGGTCTTTTATCATTTTTCTAATAAGGGTATAAAATCTATCACCATAACAGCCGCAAAAAACGACAGCGTGCAAGATGTATTTATCTCTTCTGCGGCGCTTGTTTCCTTTTCGCTCTCTTCTCTAACAGATTTCCCCTTAGACGGAGTTATCGCCGCAGTCATCTCATTAATAATATTAATAAACGGCATCTCTCTTATCAAAGGCACAATGGACAACATATTGGGAAAAAAACCCGACAAACTCCTAATCTCCAAGATTATGTCTACGATAATGGACCAACCTATGGTCTTGGGTGCGCATGACCTTTTGCTCCATGATTATGGGCATAACAACTATATGGGAAGCGTCCATGTGGAGTTATGCTCCTCTCTTTCCCTTAAGGAAGCCCATACAATAATAGACGACATCGAAACAAAAATCCTAAAAGAGCATAAAGTCGACCTTGTCATCCACCTTGACCCTGTGGACACCTTCGACGACGAGATAAAAATTCTTAAAAGAAAGCTGAAAAAGACGCTTCAGGAGATAGACCCCGCTCTGTCATTCCATGACTTTAGGCTTGACAAGGAAAATAAGGAGATAACAATAGACTTGGTTATTCCTTTTGAAATGCAAAAGTCCAAAGAAAAGATAAAAAGCCAAGTCCAAAACGGATTTGGCGATAAAGACTATACCCTTAATTTTATAGTGGACTATAAATAGTTTTCAACGGTTTTTATTTATGGCATATATAATCGATTTAGTAGCCGCAAGCAGAAACGCAGCTATGGTTATCGACACGCCGATTTGAATAAGGCTGTCTATCATGCCCACCGCCGCTACTTCAAAACTTTTGACAAGGATTGCGGTGGCGAAAAAATAACCCACTATCATCACAATCCCGCCAGAAATCATGGATACGATATAAGCCGCGAAATATAGTTTTGGCTTCAATACTTTACAAAGTGCCGCCGAGACAAGCCCTACAACCAAGCCTTCCGCCCCTTTAATAATTAAACTGAAAGGTGCCCAAACAGCGTATCCCAGAATCAAATCCGCCGCTGCCGAACCCAAGCCGCCGGCAATCATTCCCGCAAAAGGTCCAAACAATATGCTCGTCATAAATATTATGGCGTCCCCGAAGTTTATAAAGCCTCTTCCTGACGGCAGGTGAAAGACAAATACTATTGTGGCTACCGTCACAAGCGCTGTAAAAACACCAGTGAAAGCGATAATTTTGGTCTTTTTCATTTTAAAGCCTCTCCAAGTCTCTTCATAGTTTTCCCTCTAAAGACGCCTATATCAAAAAGTTTTCATGGATAAAAGGACTAATTTTCTACCCCTTCAAAACATTTCTTTATATGCTCTTCACTCGGCTTTTTTGTAAAAAGGCTGACAAGGGGTGTTATTATCATTGACAACGCCATGGTTATGACGCCAATCAAAGGAGCTCTGCTTATGCCCGCTTTTATTAGATTCTCAAAACCAGACCCGCCCTCTATCGCGCCGAATATTAATATCATAGAGAAAGTTGCCACGATACCGCCAATTATGGATACCATAGCGGCGGTTGAGGTAACCTTTTTGCTATAAAGTCCGTAAATATACGGTCCCATAAAACATCCCGCCAAAGTGCCCCAGCTCAACGACATAAGCGTAACAATGGCGTCTACTCTATATATCGCAAGCACAGCGCTCAAGGCTACAAAGATTAAGCAGACTATCCTAAGAATCGTCTTTATGTGGTTGTCGCTTGCATCTTTCTTAATATATCCCTTATAGCCGTCGATTATCAAAGCCGAAGAGCCGCTTAAGGAAATAGAGGACAGCGTGGACATACTTGCGGACAAGACAAGCACCATAATAAGCCCAAGCATCGCCCCGGGGAAGTTTGCTTTTATCAGCATTTGCGGTACTATGGAATCCACGCCCTCCGGGGGTATTTGGTCAAAGAACAGTCTTGCGAGCCCGCCGTTAAGATAAGCGCTCACGCCGATTATAAGAGCAAAAGCCGTACTTATTATTGAAGCTTTTTTTATGGCGGAGGTATTTTTTATAGCGTAAAACTTATGTACAGAATGCGGAAGACTCCATATTCCGAATGAAGTCAAAAATATGAGTATAATCACATTAAAGGCGGAGCTGTCAATAAGTCTGTCTCCTTCAAAGGAGGGCAACACGCCATATCCCGCTTGAGTAAGTTTTCTTAAGCCCTCTATGCCGTTGACTTGAGGAGCTTTGAACATAAGCACCAGCATGACTATTACGCCGCCAAGCATTATTATTCCTTGTACAAAGTCCGACAAAGCCGTAGCGAAGTAACCTCCCGAAAACAAATATAGAGAAGTTAAAACCGCCATCATAATAATACACCAATAAAAAGGTATATCAAAAATCATCTCAAAAAGGTATCCCAAACCTTGATAAACCGAAGTGGAATAAGGTATTAAGAAAATAAATATTATTATTGAGGATACAAGCTTAATATATTTGTTTTGGTATCTTTTTTCAAAAAATTCGGGCATAGTACGGCTGTCAAGGCGTCTTGTCATAGACCTTGTTCTCTTTGCAAGGACTATCCATGCAAGAAAAGCTCCAATAATTGCGTTTGCCAAGCCTATCCATATCGCAGAAAGACCCATCCCCATTCCGAATTTGCCAGCATATCCTATGAATACAACGGCTGAAAAATAAGCGGCTCCATAAGAAAAAGCCGACATCCAGCCTCCCAAGCCTCTATCCGCAAGAAAAAAGCTTGACAAAGACTTGCTTTTTTTACGGCAAATGGCGGCTATAATTATCATAGAAATCATGTATAGAATTAAAGTGATTATCGGCGCGACTTTAGAATAGCCGGCTGACAGCAATAAGGGAGTCCCTCCCATAGCCATAAAAGCCTCCTGATTTCGATATATTTCATTTAGTATATATCAAAATCAAGCAGACTGCAACTGTTCTGGAGTTTTAGGCGGCAAAAACCTCAAATTAATCTTTAGGCAGTATTTCCCCCGTATCCGCGCTTTGAAAGATTAGCCAATATCCTTGATACCTTTGCATATTTTTTATGGGAAGCCAGTCGCAAATACATTGGGCTTCCTTGGGGGGCGACATGCCCTCAAAGCCGGGCACGCCATAAGCTATATGAGTGACCTTGTCATTTTCATCAAGCAAGACGCCCGCCACATAATAGTCCTCTTTGTCATAGTTTATTCGCACCCACTTGGAACAGGGAATAATCTTTTCCAGCTGTTCCTCCCTTGGATACATCACAAAGAGCTCATCAAGCTTGTCTTTGACAGAATAATAAAAGCCCTTCATATCCTTAGGAATATTGAGTGCGATATTGTTTTTTTCAGGTTGCTGCTTTTCTTTTGCGGTCTCTTTCTTTAACTCTCTTGAGGTGGAGTCTGCGGGGGACTCTTGAACAAGTTCTTTATCTTCTGAATGAGTTTGCTGAACGCTTTCTTGACCTTTAGCCAAAATTCCTTTACTTTTTTCTTGAATTCCATTTATTGCCTCCGTCTTATTTTTGATTTCTTTTTCTTTTTTTTCAATTGGCTTTTGCTTAACGCTTGCCTCTTGAGCTTTTTTCTGCTCTTTTTGACGGTTGTATCTATAAATGACATCTTGAAGCTGTATTCTTCCCCTTAGACCTCCTTCTGCGAAAACATTGCCGTCACTAACCACCATGCAGGATATGTCGTCAGTATTCTTAAAGTCAATGTCGCTTTCTAAAGTCACTTCTCCTTTTACGCTTTCAACTGATTTTATAATTAAGGGATTATACCCTATCTTTAGAGCTAATAAAAAAGAGCTTTTTTCGCTGTCAATCACATACTTTATGCCGGTGGAAGAGCCCACCCTTACAATAGTTATGTACCCCTTGGCTCCGTTTTTTGACAAAATAACCGTTTTCTTTGCAAGTGTCATATTCCTCCCGTCCTTTTAGTATTATATTTTCTACGCTTTTGCATTATTCATTTTTCCTTATTACTTTTTTATCTATTTTTTATTGGCTGTGCAGTTTGACAACTATTTTGAAGTAATAGAAAACAAAGATATCTTGATAGAAAAAAATGCAGTCATTCAAGATATCGTAAAATTCATGTATAAGCTTTAAGCGATTCTTTCAATAACCAAGTTTGTAAAGATATAAGATGTGGGCGTATTTCCAAAATTTCTTAAGGTCAAGAGCGTATCCTCAGACGAAGACACTATTACCCCAGTAGCGCTGAATGGGTATCTGTTGTCTGCGGTTGCGGTAGACAAAGATACAATATTAGTAAATACGCCGTTTATATAAATGCCCGCTCCCGCGCTTTCTGTAGACGACGGCGTCCCCGCCGTAGAGAATTCCACGCGATATACCCCATTGTTTAGTCTTACGGTATAGTTATCCACCGTTGAGATATTTCTACTGAGTAAGAGTATTTCATCCAAGGGAATGAGTCCCGCCGATTCAATATTTCCCGTTTCTGGATAATTATAATACGCTATCTCCGGCGAAGGCACAACCACCCTTTCCACGCACCTTTGAGTTCTTGATCTTCTTCTAACAGCCATAAGCACCTCAAATATAATTTATTATATGATATTCTTTTACAATGAAAAGTATGACATATTATGTACCGCTTCCATTCGGAAGCGGTACATGACACGCATTAACAAATTCTTTTGCCTTTTGGCTTCGAAAACAGAACGCCGATGCTCTGTTGTTCCGCTTCCTTTTGGAAGCGGCTTTGTTCCTGCTAACAAGCTCTTAATAGGTTTTGGGTTTATTATTTAGGTTAGGTTAGGTTGTTTGGGGTTTTGTTTGATAATTTCCTATTTTCTTTTGCAAAGACAAAATCTCTTTGTTCCTGCTGACAAGCTCTTAATGGACTCAAGGTTTATTATATAGGTTGGATAATTTGGTGTTTTCTTCAATTCGCAACTTGTTTCTTTGCCTAAAGACAAAATCTCTTTGTTATTGCTACCGACAAGCTCTTTATGGGCTTTAGGTGTATTATTTAGGTTAGTTATTTGGTGTTTTTTCTTAAATAAGCAACCTGTTTCCTTTGCCAAAAGACAAAATCATTTTATTGTATCTACTGATTAGCCTCTAATTTAATGCAGTTCATTATATAGATTATATTTACTTGAAATTTTTTCATTAATTCGAGTTTAGCGTTTTTTCATTGTGATGACTTATCACTTAAAAGCTTACATCCAATAATATAAATTTATAGGTCACGTATTAGGTATTTTTTTGTTGATTTTAATTACAAAATAAATCTTTTTTTCCTTGCCAAAAGACACACTCCCTATTTTCTTGCGAGTTATCAATAATACATATTTTTTTCAAAAAAGGTGTTGACAAGCGAATTGTTTACAATTATAATAATAAATGGGAGAATATTTTTCAAATATAGCAATGCTTCTGCCATTGTCGACAAGATATATTAATTTATCTTATACAAAGGAGAAAGGGAATTGGCGCTTTCAAAGGGGGAAGCGCCTTTTCTCGTTCAGTTTTGATTTCGATATACCAAAAAGGAATACCGTTTAGGTATCCCTTTTTGTATGTGGCTCCTCAAGTTGGCAATTCGTATCTACTGT
>Ga0172377_10000633_pt1 | contig 33566 bp, 30 predicted proteins | sample Pumphouse3metaG_FD_119749 | JGI IMG/M metagenome (GOLD analysis project Ga0172377, IMG submission 119749) | Leachate microbial communities from a municipal landfill in Southern Ontario, Canada - Pumphouse #3 metaG | ecosystem: Engineered > Solid waste > Landfill > Unclassified | place: Canada... | reverse complement strand
TTTTTCTTCAGTCATATAAGATCTTGTCAATAAAATACAAATAGAAAAAACAGTGAACAACAAACGTGGATTGCGGGCACTCTCGCCATTGATCATCTTGATTATTCTCATTATCCTATTCACTCGTTATTCAGTGGATAAGAGCGATAGTGAGCCCAATCTCTCAATGTCTGTCGCTTTCCTGATATCAAGTATATATGCGATTGTAATTACCGGCGGTATGCCAATAAGGGCAAGAATTGACACCTATAGCAAAGGGGCCGGATCGAGTAATATCATGCTGATGTTATGGATATATGTTCTGGCCGGTGCTTTTGCGGCTTCAGCTAAGGGCATGGGATCCATTGATGCAACGGTAAATTTAGCCCTCCATTTTCTGCCAGCCAAGATGTTGTTACCAGGTCTTTTCCTTGCTGCATGTTTCATTTCTATCTCTATAGGCACCAGTGTAGGTACTGTGGTAGCATTGGTTCCTATAGCTGCAGATGTTGCTCATTCCATAGGAGCCGATGTCCCTATGATTACAGCCATTATCGTAGGCGGAGCCTATTTTGGAGATAATCTTTCTTTCATATCCGATACTACAGTCGTTGCCACCCAGACACAAAAGTGTAACATGAGTGATAAATTTCGCGTCAATAGTTTAATCGTCATGCCTGTAGCCGTCATCATTCTGATTATCTATACGATCCTGGGTGCAGATGTACAAGCTCCAAAATATGTCCCTGCTGTCGAATATATCAAAGTTATCCCCTATCTTGTCGTATTGGTTGCAGCAATTGCAAGAATGAATGTTATGGCAGTTCTCACTTTGGGACTTATCCTTTGCGGCATTATCGGAATGGCTGACGGAGACTATTCCATTTATGGTTGGTTCAGTGCTATTGGTAATGGAGTTCTGAACATGGGAGAACTGGTTATGATTGCAATGATGGCAGGGGGTATGCTCGAAATTATCCGGACGAACGGAGGGATTGATTATATTATCAATCGACTTACTGCCCACGTTAAAAACAAAAGAGGTGCAGAACTGTCCATTGCTGCCCTTGTGTCTCTGGTAAATGTTTGTACAGCAAATAATACCATTGCTATTCTGACAGTAGGAGATATCTCTAAACGTATCGGAGACAAATTCGGTGTAGACAATCGGAAGGCCGCAAGTATTCTGGATACTTTTTCGTGTTGTATACAAGGTATTCTCCCCTATGGAGTACAGATATTGCTGGCCGCTGGATTAGCTCATGTGAATCCTATGCAGATCCTCCCCTATCTGTTTTATCCTATGGCTATAGGTGTAGCAGCCCTACTGGCTATCCTCTTGCGTTATCCGAAAAAATACAGTTGAACAATAATTATCTGAACTTAAATCCGGAAAAATCATGAATTTTATACAAAGAAATGTTTTTAAGAAATTACGTTCGGAATATTTCCAATCTGACGAAACACTGGAACCTATGACCAATTTTAAACGTCAGAAACTTGAAGCTTTATTGGATAATGTGACAGAGTCAAAGGAAGGACACGTCGCTTTGACTACACCTTATCTGAAAAGAAAACTGAGGAATATAGAACAAACAGAACATCATGCTATTGATACTAACCTGGAGACCATCGAACTGCTTCGTATCATTGTCTCGAATATTAATGCAATGCTCAATTATGGAGTCAGCCTTAAAGGAATCATCCAACTGGGAGAATATCTTCGGAGTCCTAAAGGGGGTAAAGTAGACTGGTTAAAACTTGACAAGTGGCTGAACAAGCTCCATATAGTACGTATGTCCCAACTTGAAGGAAGTATACTTATCCTGTTCTTTGATTTCGAAGAAGAAGAAGTGCCTTTTGTCCATCATATTGAAAAAGGAGCGAACGGACTGACGATCCGCTCTTTATGCAATACATGGGAAGATCTTACCAAAGAGTGGCATTTTCGCCAAGGAAGTACTGGATTTGTACATAACAATAATAAAGTATTATGGCGTAATCTCCGGCAGAGTATGCGGTATTTCGTATACGCACCAATTGAGACTCTATTTAACTTTTTACATAATTTTGCACGTTCCTTATCAGAAATTGAAGAATAGTTAGTATCTTTGCGTTTATGAAACGGATTTTTTTATTATTAATCAGCATATTTTTATCGTTATCATCACAAGCCCAGGAAGCGGCAAGTAATGATACATGTCACTATATTCAAGGAATAGACCTCAGCCATTATCAAGGGACTGTATTCTGGAAGACTGTAGGAGAGAATGCAAATATGGCATACGTCTATCTTAAAGCTACTGAGGGCGGATCCAGAATAGACAGCAAGTATCAGGATAATATTGACATGGCTCATCAATATGGTTTAAAAGTAGGCTCCTATCACTTCTATCGTCCACGATATTCCCAACTGCAACAGTTGAATAACTTTTTATCACAATGCCGCCCCGGAGACCAGGACTTGATTCCAATGGTTGATATAGAAACAAGAAGCGGATTATCAGAAGAAGAATTTTGTGATAGCCTCTTTAAATTTCTCCGACTTATTGAGCGGACCTATCGGCAAAAACCTCTCATTTATACCGGTGCGAATTTTTATAATCATAACTTAGCTGGAAAAATAGATAATTATAAATTGATGATTGCCCAATATACAAAATCAGAACCCTTTCTTACAGACGGCCATGATTATGAATTATGGCAATATACAGGTAGAGGACATCTAGATGGCATCAATGGTTATGTGGACAAGAGTCGTCTGATGGGACGTCATAAATTGCGTGAGATTAGATTTCGACACCGATAGTGATAATTGTGAACGGATCTGGATTTTAGAATTTTATAATAAGAAGATATGGCTATTATCAAATGCCCGGAGTGTGGTCATCAGATTAGTGATAAAGCACCCATTTGCCCAAATTGCGGAGTAGAGATTGCAGGAAAGATTATTCGCTGCCCTAACTGTGGGGAAGTATATTTTGCCAATGAGGAGATGTGCCCTAATTGCCATCGCCCTACAAAATCAAATACGACTTCCTCTCATACACCCTCTATTCCAAAGGCACCAACTGATACAACAGATGTGCCGTTTACAACTTCTGAGGATTGCGTTCTTCCTCCAAGTCATCCTGAAAATACAAAAGACCATTCAGCATCATCAGGTCAAGACTCTTCCAAGGGATCAATGCCACCAGGAAATCATTCTGGGAATGGTTCTTATCCAAAAGGAAAAAAGAAACGGAATTATATTCCACTCATTGTGGGCATTATTATCGCGATTGTTGCTTTAGGAATAATGTACCATTTCTATTCAACCGCCAAGAATGATAAAGAGGAACAAGACTATGAGATTGTAATGAAAAGTTCTGATCCTACAGTCTTACAAAGTTATCTGGACACATATCAGGATGCCCCGGAAGCCCATCGCGATTCTGTACAAAACCATCTGATGAAGATCAAGCAAAATAATCAAGAATGGACTAATGCTATAATGAGAGGATCAAAGGGTGCCCTGGAAGATTATCTGCAGAATTACCCTCATTCCATACATGCCGCTGAAGCTCGTAATAAGATTGACTCCTTGGACTGGAGAGACGCTCATAATGAAAATACTCCCGAAAGTTATCAGGAATACTTAAAAGCTCATCCACAAGGTGCTTTTGCGGATTTAGCCCAGGAGGGTATGAAAGAAGTTCAGCAAAAAGAACTCCAGCCAGAAGAGAAACAGATGATCAGTGCACTTTTCAGAACTTTCTTCCAAAGCATCAACTCTAAAAATGAAAGTCAGGCTGCCAATCAGGCAGAGAATGTAATGTCATCTTTCTTAGGAAAGACCAATGCTACCAAGGAAGATGTTGCCAGTTTTATTCATAAGATATGGAAGAACAATATTACCAATATGAACTGGAAAATTAACAATGACTATAATATAAAGAAACATAAAGTTGGTGACAACAGATACGTATATCAAGTACAGTTTTCTGTACGACAGAATGTCAGCAGTACAGATGCATCACAACCAACACAGTCACAATACCGTATCAATGCCACTGTTTCACCAAACAACAAGATCAGTTCTTTCAATATGGTAAGAATTATTCTATGATTTAAGAATAAACATAAAGAAGGCATATCGGAAGTTTACTTTTGCTTTTGATATGCCTTTCTTTTTTGATCTGTTTAAAACTGCTATTCGATGCATCAAACAGTGCCCATATAACAGTTTTTATCCAATCTCAATTTTAACCTCCCATCAGACCCGATAAAGAAGTCCGTTCTTTAAATCTTCACTGGCAACTTCTCTGATCTTAATATGAAGTTTCTTTCCGGTCGCATTGAAAGGGATTTGAGAGACAAACCGATAGAATCTAGGGCGTTTAAAATTCGCAATATTAGGGCTTTCCTTACAATAGGTATCAAGCTCTTCCGCAGTCAGAGTATCTTTATTCTTGACCACGTAAGCTGTAACCAACTGCCCTCTGATCTTGTCCGGTACAGAGGTTACTATACAATCCTTGACTTTTGCATTGGAATTGAGGACCTCTTCTATTTGAGTCGGATAAATATTTTCACCGGAAGAGATGATCATATCATCCTTACGCCCTACTATTGTTATAAAGTGATTTTCATCCCACGTAGCCAGATCTCCTGTATACACAAAATCCTTGTAAAATTTCCTTTCCGTTTCCTGATCATTATTGACATACCGATAAGGTGACTTGGCTGGAGAGCAAATAATAACTTCTCCTATTTCATGACCATCCTTCATGACTATATCATCAGGCTCAGCACATCTGTCCTCGTAGATTTTAACTACTCTGACATCATCATCCACACAAGAAGCCCCGGCAGTCCCAGCATTTTCTGGTAAGTCAAAAGGCCTGAGGAATGTATTCCAGAAAGTTTCTGTAGTACCATATCCATTGAATATATTTGGTGTCAAAACCTTTTGATAACGGATACAGGCAAAACGCTCCAGGGGACTGCCCATCGTAACAATCCCTTTAAGAGTACTGATATCAAGAGCCTGCCTTTCCTGTTCATCAGCCAGTTTTTCCAAGACGGTAGGTACACCGATAATGAACGTAATTTTATATTTTGCAATGTATAAGAGAGTCTTTACAGCATCAAATTTGCTCATGATAACAAGCGTTGCACCTGCATAAAACGTAGGACATGGTCCTGCACAATGAAGTCCGCCACGATGAAACCAAGGAGTTGTATTCATTGTAATATCCTTATAACTCATTGGGAAATGAATCATGACATCATGACTGGAAAGTACTTCATTGATGCTTGTAAGAGGAACTCCTTTCGGACGTCCGGTTGTTCCTGATGTATAAAGACGGGTGGTCTCATCATATATGTTATAATCACAGGTATACGGTGGCTCAGTATCCGGTGCGTCCTTGACATAATCAGAAAAAGATATAATATCACCTTCACTTTCACCATCAACGATAATCAGTCTTTTCGGTTTTAATCCAGAGATGCTAAGTGCTCCAAGGATTTCAGACTTCCGGTCTGAATCAAAAATAAGGAATTCGGGCTTTGAGTCTTCAAGATTCTGGGCCAATTCGCCCGAGCTAAGGCGATAATTGACTGGACAACTTACTGTATGCGTCTTATGTGCAGCAATATAGGTAAAGACAAATTCAGGACAATTAAGTAATTGCATCATGATCACATCCCCTTTTTGCAGGCCGTCATTAACCAAAGCATTCGCCAAGCGATTACAATCCCTGTTAAGATCATTATATGTCCAAGTCCTATTTCTATCCGGACAAATCATAGCAGGTTTACGACCATAGCGCATAACATTTCGCATGAACCCTTCTATCCATGTGTAGTGGCTTTCAAAAATAGATTTGAAATCTCTCATAAATAACTGGTTTTAAATTATTATACATTATAAAAGTCATAACAAATGTAATCCTTGTTATAATACACTTGTTTCCCCTTCCATCATAACTACCTGGCAACTACAAAGAAAAACACTTCAAGAAGGAATCTTATCGACTGACATCTTTTAATATAAACACAACTGAGGAAAGGAATCCATTTTCCTTCCCTCACCAATGATTTATTTTTCAGGTACTCTCTTATATTCTCACTATAGAAGACACAACTTCAAGTTTTCCTTTATCTTCTATTCGTACAATCTGATGTGATTTGAACCCCGATCAGATTTCATCCCCGTTGCATCTGTCTAAGTAACATCTTCTGATGTTCTGTCAGATGTACCGGGAGCTTTACATTGTACGTAATGATCAAGTCTCCGTATGTACCATCTCCTCTATCATATCCCTTTCCACGCACTCGCACCTTTGCACCATTCTGCGTCTCCGGCTTGATTCTGAGTTTTATCTTATGGCCATTACTCAACTGGATAAGAATCTCCCCACCCAATAAAGCTGTATATAAGTCTATATTGACCTTCGCATTCATCTCACCTGAACTTTGGCGTGTACCGCCAAAACCAGCATTTCCAAATCCGTTAAACCTCTCACTAAAACCATTTGAAGTATGGAACCGTGTATGCCGTCCTCCTCCGCCTCCAAATAAATCCTCGAAGAAATCGGAAAAACCGTTGCCGCCACCAAAACTGTTAAAGTCAAATCCTTCAAAAGGATTACCACCCGGAGAACCTTGGCCAAAACCGCCGGTACCACCGGTTTGCTCGAAGGCATCAGCATTACGCCACTGTTTACCGTACTTATCATATTTAGCACGCTTTTTGGGATCTGATATGACCTCATAGGCTTCATTCAGAGCTTGAAATTTCGCTTTTGCCTTAGGATCATCCGGATGAAGATCAGGATGAAATTGTTTCACTCTTTTCAAGTAAGCTTCACGAACATCCTTTTGAGGAATGCTCTTGCTGACTCCCAAAATCTTATAATAATCTATAAATGCCATCTTCTGATATCCTCCTTAAATTACGATAATATATCCAACAAAAAGTATACCAAATCCAACAATATTTAGTACTTTTGCAGAGTAATCAAAAAATGTCAGATGAAAAAGATGATTATTGGCTTTCTGGCAATCCTACTAAGTTTACCAACTATGGCACAAACGAAGACTGTCAGTCTGCGAATTATTGAGACAAGTGATGTTCATGGAAGTTTCTTCCCCTACGATTTTACCAACCATAAGCCAAAAGATGGCTCATTAGCCCGGGTTATTACTTATGTAGATTCTTTGAGGGCCATATATGGCAACCGCCTTATCCTATTGGATAATGGTGATATTCTTCAAGGTCAACCTATTTGCTACTATTATAACTATGTCAAACCTGAAGTTCCGAACATTGCTGCCAGTGTAGTAAACTATATGCATTATGATGCGGAAACTGTGGGTAACCATGATATAGAAACAGGACATGCTGTCTATGATAAATGGTTCAGAGAAGTAAAATGCCCGATCCTCGGAGCAAATATTGTCTCTACCAAAACTGCACAGCCTTATGTCCATCCTTATACAATTATCAAGCGCAACGGAATAAAGATAGCAGTCCTCGGTATGCTGACAGATGCAATCCCCAATTGGCTTAATGAGCATTTATGGAGTGGACTGCGCTTTGATAATATGGTAAAATCCTGCCGCTACTGGATAAATTATCTGCAAACCCACGAACACCCCAATCTGATTATCGGTCTTTTCCACAGTGGAAAAGAAGGAGGAATACAAAACGAGAAATTTGATGAGAATGCATCTATGGAAGTAGCCCGAAAAGTCCCCGGGTTTGATCTCATCCTCTATGGTCATGACCATACTCTGCATCAGGATATTGTCAAAAATGCCGTTACAGGTAAAAATGTGCTTTGTCTGGATCCAAGTTGCAATGCCCTCTATGTGAGTGATGCACAGATTTCTGTTACTGTTTCAGACGAAACAAACCCGACAACACTAAACACAAAGGTGACAGGTCAGTTGGTCAATGTCTGTAATGAAAAAACAGACACCGATTTTATCCGGCATTTCCAACCGGATATAGACAGTGTAAAAAAATTTGTAGACCGGAAAATCGGCACCTTTACACATAGTATATATACTCGTGACTGCTATTTTGGAAGCGCTCCTTTCTCCGACTTTATTCAGGATTTACAGTTGAAGATTACAGGCGCAGACATCTCCTTCAACGCCCCATTATCTTTCGATACAAGTATCCGGAAAGGAGATATTCATGTAAGTGATCTCTTTAACCTATACCGATACGAAAATCAGATTTATACGGTTCGCATGACAGGTAATGAAATCCGCAAATACCTGGAAATGAGCTATGACCTCTGGGCCAACACCATGAAAAGTCCTGATGACCATATCATGCTTCTCAGTGATCACCATGATAATGGTGCCGAAAGGTACTTGTTCAAGAATCTGGCCTTCAATTTCGATTCAGCAGTGGGCATCGATTATACAGTAGACGTAACCAAACCAAACGGACAGAAAGTCCATATTCTCCAGATGAGTAACGGACAACCTTTTGAATTGAAAAAATGGTATAAAGTAGCCATGAACAGTTACCGGGGCAACGGAGGTGGTGAACTTCTGACCAAGGGTGCAGGAATACCTCACAAAGAACTGAAAGGACGTATTATTTTTCAAAGTAAAGAAGATCAACGGTACTATCTGATGAAGGAAATCGAAAAAGCCGGGACCTTAGACCCTAAGGCACATCATAATTGGCGTTTTATCCCTGAGAGCTGGGTAAAGCCGGCTATTGCCCGTGATAAGGCCCTGCTTTTTGGAAAGCCACTTACAGCTGCAGAAGAAAAATAAAATCTTCAATTCATCAAAGAATTTTTTCTAAATAAAATATATCAGAAATGAAATACTGGTTTATATTTTGTAAAAGTGATATCCTACTTGAGAAGTATGCAGATGGTCACTATACCATTCCCTGTTCTGAAGAATCACCGGTACTTACTAAACCATGGACTCACATCATGAATATTGCACCAATGAGTGATGGCACGGAAATCAAGACCTTCAGCATTGATGACCCTTCCAAGACCATGCTGCGAGAATTCCCCAATCGTTCCATAACCAGTGATGCACATTACGAAATGTGTGGCCTACGGTCAAGTTATTACAAGATACCTCTTGACTTATATATGGAAGCCGGAAAATGTAGTGAACTCCTATATTGGGATAAGAACACACAATTCTGTGGCGTTTGCGGCTCACCGATGAAAATGCATACTAATATTAGTAAAAGATGTACGAATTGTGGTAAGGAAGTATGGCCACAGTTAGCTACTGCAGTTATAGTACTTATTCATCGTGAGGATAAAGTCCTTTTGGTTCAGGCACGCAACTTCAGAACTAACTTTTACGGATTAGTAGCCGGTTTCGTAGAAACCGGAGAAACACTTGAAGATGCAGTCTATCGGGAAGTAAAAGAAGAAACTTCTTTAAAAATCACAAATCTTCGTTATTTCGGATCACAGCCTTGGCCCTACCCTTGTGGATTAATGGTAGGATACAATGCTGATTACGTAAGTGGAGAAATTCATCTGCAAAAAGAAGAACTGAATTATGGCAACTGGTTTTCAAAGGACAATCTTCCGACTATACCCGAAAAACTAAGCATTGCTCGTAAGATCCTCGATGACTGGCTGAAAGAGAAAACTCTTGTAGACAAAGCTTTATAAGTTACTTCCCCGGAATATACTATTCGTTTTTAACCTGTTGAGCACCTAATAATTACAGCAATATATTTAACAAATGAAATTTTTTGAAAAGGCTTTGGGATTTGATCCCAAAAGTATGAACATGAAGACCGAGGTTGTAGCCGGTGCCACGACCTTCCTTACAATGAGTTACATCCTGGCCGTCAATCCGGCTATTCTCTCAACCACTGGCATGGACAAAGCAGCTCTCTTTACGGGTACTGTCATTGCAGCTGCTATAGCCACTCTTCTATTGGCATTTATGGCTAAATTGCCCTTTGCGCAGGCACCATCAATGGGACTGAATGCCTTCTTTGCCTATACCATGTGCCAGGCACTCGGTTACACTTGGCAACAGTCCCTTGCCATTATGCTTATCGAGGGTATCATTTTCCTCCTGATCACATTCCTTAATATCCGAGAGCTGATATTAAACTCTATACCGCAAAACCTGCGATATGCCATCAGTACGGGTATCGGTATGTTCATAGCCTTCATCGGTTTAAAAAATGCGGGTATCATCGTTGCCAAACCGGGTACATTTGTCGGACTTGGAGATTTCACCAAACCGATGTTACTTGGTGTAATCGCTATACTTCTAAGTTCTGTTTTGATGGCAAGAAAGGTAAAGGGCTCTCTGTTCTACAGCATCATTCTTACTACAATCATAGGTATACCTTTTGGAGTAACTACTTTTACGAAAGACTGGTTGCCAGTGAGTGCTCCTCAAAGCCTTGCTCCAGTGTTCTGCAAATTTGATTTTTCCGGATTGATGAATTTCCAAACCGTCATTACCGTTTTCACATTACTTATCGTCAATATCTTTGATACCGTTGGTACGTTAGTAGGATTAGCCGAAAAGACGGGTATCGTAAGACCTGATGGTTCTATACCACACGTAAAACAGGCTATGATGAGTGATGCCATAGGTACTACCTGTGGATCATTCCTTGGGTGTTCTACCATTACGACTTATATCGAAAGCGCAAGTGGAATTGCAGAAGGTGGAAAAAGTGGTGTTACAAGTTTTGTTGTAGGCATTCTGTTTCTAATCAGTCTGTTTTTAAGTCCAATATTTCTGATCATCCCAAGTGCCGCTACCAGTGGAGCTTTAGTATTGGTAGGCGTCTTGATGCTTGACAGTATGAAAAAGATTGATCTCAGCGAAGTCAGTGAAGCCTTTCCTGCATTTATAACGATGATAACAATGGTGCTCTGCTATTCCATTGCTGACGGTATCACCCTTGGAATCCTTAGTTATGTAATCATCAAACTCTGCACCGGTAAATATAAAGCCTTGAATCCAACCCTGATTGTTCTGAGCCTCATCTTTATTCTCAGTTTTATATTCAAGTAATTTTACTCTTACCATACGCTTATACAGACAACCGCCAGCAGTTCTGCTGACTTATATAAAATATACGCATATAACGATAAAAGGATCCCAGAAACAGGATCCTTTTATCGTATCGTATAATAAGATTTCTATTTTATTCCATCAGTTTGGAGCAACGGCACTTGCTGACGATATGCAATAAGCCGTAAAGAAACCACGTGCACCATTCGTAATATTTGTTGAAATATTCGTAGCCGGACCTCCAAACATAGGATTGGAACCATTCTTCTGGTTAATACAATCAGATATAAAATCCCAATAATCCTTATTGACATTGCTGACTTGGAGTGTAAGGTTATCACCAGATGACATAAAAATCATATCCTTGGCATCATCATCACTGAACTTATCCTTATTGGTCTTGTCAAAGAAATAATCTATTGATAAATCTCGTATATTCTGACCGTTAAGACTCATATCATCAAAGAGGATATATTTGCTTATCGTATTATAGAATTTCCCATTTATATAATATTTCCCGAAATAATAATTTTCTTCCTTAGGATCTACTGCACTGATGTTCACCGTGTACATCGTATAGTCGCCTTCTTTTACCTTTTTAATATCTAAAGAGTCAAGATTCACTTTTTTCGGCATAGTACACCCTGCGGTATACGTTTTGACACTACCATCATGATTGAAATCCATTGTAACTCTAAGACCATAGGTCCAACCGGGTTTCCCTCGCATCTTGTCTTTGGTCTTATAAATGCCACTGCCCACAGAGTCTTGAAGCAGAATGTAAGTATGATGTATGGCAGCACTATCTTCACTAAGAATTACCCGCGCATCAGAAATCCTGGCATTCACCTTTTTATCAAAATATCCTCTGGAACTGGTAATCTGTATCTCCTGTCTGATATCCTGATCCGTAATCGTACCATAGATGACCGGTACATACGCGGAGTCCGTTGTCGGTATTGTTGTATCTTCTATGCAGGAATCCAATGAAATGATAGATACAGATATCATCATTGTGTTTAATATAAATTTTATTATCCTTGTTTTCATCTTTATATAATTTAGAATTTAAAATTATATGTAATTGAAGGAACAGCTCCGAAAAGATAAATCATCTTAGCGCGAGGAAATCCGTCATTTGTATTCTGGTCATAATACGTCATCCATGGGTTCTTGTGCCAATAGATGTTATATATAGAAAAGACCCATTCTCCATGATTCCACTTCTTAGATTCAGAGTGTGGATGGTATGTAGCAGAAATATCCAGACGGTGGTATGGCTTCTTGCGCTCTCTGCTGCGTCCGGAATATATCGGATAATACTCACCATTAATTTCAAAACGTCCTGTAGGGTATGTCACGGGGGTTCCTGTCGAAAAAACCCATTCAGCAGAAAAATCCCATTTTTTATTCAACTGGTATGAAGCAAGAATATTCACGCTATGTGTTTTGTCAGAAGGAGCCAGATAGGTTTCTCCATTATTAATTCCGGGAATGGTACGCTCTGTACGTGCCAGAGTGTAATTCACGAAACCGGTCAGACGACCCGTATTCTTCTTCACCATCAATTCTATTCCATACGATTTTCCTGTTCCTGTGCGAACTTCTCCATCAAGTTTTTCATTGAAGAGCAATTGGGCATTATCCTTAAAATCAATTACATTTCTCATCTTTTTATAATACACTTCTGCAGAAGTTTCTATAGCATTATGATGAAAATTCCTGAAATAACCAAAAGAATAAAGATTTGCCTCTTGCGGTTTGATATTAGGACTGGCAGGAAACCATAAATCAAAAGGTGAACCTGAATCTGAATTATTTGCCATCTGCAAAAACTGTACATTATGGGAGAAACATGCTTTCAAAGAAGATTTCTTATCTAACAGATATACTGCACTGGCCCTTAATTCAGGGCGTATATAAGTATGGTATATTTTTCCACTCTTATACGTATGTAATCCGACAGCCTGATAATCCTGATCATAATCATAAACCACACCTTTCCCGATATTCCGAAAAGCCGTTAATCGGGCACCATATTTCAGGGAAAGATGCTGATTGACGGTTTGATCCAATCCTAGATACATATTATGTTCAAGGGCATAAGAACGCTCCATCCTGAAATCAGGGTACCCTGGACGCGTAATAAATGCGGGATTAAGCGAATGAAAAACAGAAGAGATTCCATAAGTCATCTTTATCTTATCAGAAAGAACATGACTGAAATCCCAGCGTAACTCCATATCCTGAATATCCGACATCCAGTCTACCTTTGCTCCGGTAACAGTCCATTCTAAATCATACTTATACCGACTGTAATTCAGTGATAATTTCGAGAACAGATAATCAGAAAAGATATGATTCCAACACCCTGAAATCAAAGAGTTGCCATAACCGATCTTCCCAAATGGAGAAATGAACCTGTCATAACCATTATAAATATTGAGATAAAACTTATCCCTTAAAGAAAAACGATGTGACATTTTCGCATCAATGTCATAAAAGTAAAGATATTCATTCTTCTTATCCGGATCTGATGACATCCTGAGGAACAAGTCTGCATAACTGCGTCTGGCACTGACAAGCCAGGATGTCTTATTTCCTAAAGGCCCTTCAACAGTTATTCTGCTTGAGATCAGGCCTATACCTCCTTCTCCGGTTACCTTTTCCGGAGAATCGTCTTTTAGTTTAACATCTAACAATGATGATAGTCTCCCTCCATATTTTATGGGCAGATCTCCTTTATACAAATCAGCACTCTGAACCGCATCATTATTGAATACAGAAAAGAAACCAAACATGTGAGATGCATTATAAACATTCACATTATCGAGAAGGATCAGATTCTGGTCTATCGTTCCACCACGAACATTGAATCCGCAACTCCCTTCTGACGGCACCTGCACGCCAGGCAATAATTGTATGGCTTTCACCACATCAACTTCACCCATCAATGCCGGGACCTTCTTGATCTCATCTCCCGTCAGACTCTGCAACCCGACAACAGTGCTGGTTACATTGTCATTTTTTTTCTTCGACGAAACTACTACTTCAGAAATATGTACTTCTTTAGCATACTTTTTATCATTTTTGATTTTTACCTTGCTAATAGAATCTATCCCCAATCTTTCTTTTTGTTTTTGGGCATACAACATAGGCGTGATACCTACTAGTAACATACAATAGGATGTTAATACCAATCTTTTTACATTCATCTATACCTTAATCATTAATTCTTGATAAAATCTTTTGACACCTTAATCATCTACATCACCAGAAAGTTTGCCTAAATTGATCCCTGCCATCAACACCACACTTTTTGCTCTGTGCATTTACAAACAAATCACAGCACAAAAGGAATATTAAAAAAAACAACTTTCTCATTTTAAAAATTCAATTGTACAAAATCAACCGTAAAAGTTCAGTCGTAATTCAACTTCACAGACATGAGCTCCCTATTCGTTTCAATTCTATAAACAAAGAAATCCTGAAATTCCCCTATTTGTCCTAGCTGTTTTTAACAAAAATAAACACTAAATCCTTATCTATAACTATAAAACTATTAACACCATTGATGTATCCTATAAATACATTATCCTAACCTCTGATACGATAGCAGTTTTCAAACATTACCACTGTCCTTTATATGGTAACCATGATATACAGAAACCTACCGATTCTAAATTCAAAGTTGCAAAGTTATAAAAAACAATCAGTACAGAGAAGTTCTTCACCCAATAATATGTAATTAACTGACAAATAATCTAATGATTGGAAAACTGCAGAGATTATACATTAAGAGATTATTGGAAGCCAAAACATCAAAACAAGTAGAAATGAAATACAATTTTGAAAACAGAATAGTAATGCTCGATACATTCACATTTTTATAATTAGATATTAGGCGAAATCAAGAGGATAAAACAAAAGCGTCATTTATTAAATGCAAAAAAAAGATGCCATGACGAATTAATATTAGCCATGGCATTTTTACATATCAAGGATACTCCTTTATCAAATATATCCTCTTAAGATGGAACTATTTATCGCCACCCTGAAAGATAAATTTCCTGAAGGATTGACGGTGAAACTCATCTTCAGCACGAATTATCCGATACACCTTTGTTGCAGGAAGAATTTTTAGAAATTTCTTATGATAGATCTGTTGTAACTTTTTAATATTCAAGTCAATCTCATCACGCTTATAAATAGCTTCCGCACAAACACGAGGATCGTTAACATTTATATGACGATAAAACCGGAGCTGGTCAAAATATCCCCTCTCCTTCTCTTTCCATTCCCTGTAAACAGGGAAGAATTCAGATGCTTCCAAAGGTGTTAGGCCCGCTTTGGCTACAATATATTGTTCCATCTCCGCCTGCCAGCGTTCAGGATTAAAGCCATCATGACCAAAAACAGGAACCAATCCACCTATCACAAATATAAAAAATAAAAATAATATTCTTTTCATTGACTAATGAGTATTATCATCTACAAGATCCGCATAAATATCTTCATTATCCATCATTGCATAATCAGCAGCCTGATCAACTGTAATCTTTTGAACAGTTTTTTGTGCAGTCTGGTCCGGTTGCATATCTTTCTTGAAAAAGATAAAATTCAAAGAAAAGAAGACTGCAACTACACTTGCAGCAATAAGGCTGATACGCCATATTTGGTATTTAAACACTAACCGCACCCTTGAAAGACAAGGATAGGACACGGAAATGTTTTGTTTCTGAGCTGGCAACTGAGCCATAAGACGCTTGGAGAAATCATCAAAATATCCCTCAGGTACCTTAAAAGGCTGATTCTTGCCATACTGCCTCTTAATAGATGATTCATTGTTATTCATATTCGTATTCCTTTCCTAATGAATTAGACGCGAATGAAAATGAAAAGTTTAATCATTCAACTTCAAAAATTTTGTAATCTTTTGCACCGCTAAATGATAGCTTGCTTTAAGAGAACCTTCTGAAGTATTTAATATTTGACTTATCTCTGAATATTTCATATCATTATAATACCGAAGGTTGAATACAGTACGCTGCACTTCAGGCAAACGAGCAATAGCTTCCTGAAGCAATGCTTCTGCTTCATCACCATCAAAGTAGTCATCCGCTAAAAGACGATTAGCTACGGTCAGGTCATCATCAGGACTTATTTCTATTAAATTCTTTTTACGACGCAGGTAATCGATAGCTTCATTGATGGCTATTCTATAGATCCATGTAGAGAGATTGGATTTACCCTGAAATTGTGACCACTTTGACCAGATCTTAAGAAAGGTATTCTGAAGGACATCATCAGCATCTTCGTGAATCAAGACGATGCGACGGATCTTCCAGTACAATGGTTCACTGTACACATTGATAAGTCGCTCAAATCCTTTTCTGAAAGTAGCAGGAGATCCAAGTAAACCTAAAATTTCTGCATCGTTTTTATTCACTGATAGTTTTTTAAGAAACGTAGAATCACATCATCATAACCATAAATATCATTATATCGAATCAATTGCCCATCTCTCGCAGGATAAAGTGTATAATAAATTATATAAAGAGGAACAGCTGGCTTCACTTTCACTGAATGAACATACAGTTTGTGATCCAGAGAACTTTCTCTTTGATTCCTTTCCTCATTTTGGTCTGTAACAGACTGGTCATCAAAATGATGCTGGAGTGAAGACACATCTGCTGACATCGAATAGCGGATCTGCTCGATCTTATGAGAATCTTTTTTGTCTAGAAGGAAGACTGCCAGATCGAATGGTTTCTGCACTCGGATACAACCATGACTTACGCCACGATCCTCCTTGGAAAAGAAGTCTTTAGAAGAAGTATCATGAAGATAGATTGAGAAATTATTTCTGAATCGGAAAATAATTCTGCCCAAGGAGTTTCCTTTTCCTCCCTCTTGGATTACACTATAGTCAGGACTCAACAACATATCTTTGCTGACAAGACGAGGATCAATACACTCACCTTGATTTCCTTTCTCAATAAAAAATCGCTTCTTTTCAAAATAAGCATATTGACCAGCATGCCGAGCCACATTTTTTTTAACAATGCTCTTCGGGATAATCCACTGAGGATTGATATCCATCCGATAGATGGAACTCGTCAGTAGTGGCGTTTTTGTCTCACTCGTTCCGCACCCCACGCGCATGGTCAGATCAGAAGAACCATCTACCGCATCAAGCTTGAATGATGGAATATTAACAACGATATACTTCTGATGTCGTTGAGGATCATCCCGCAGTCGCCATCGACACCTTTCCATATTGCAAAGTATCAGGTTCCTCTCTCGTTTTCTTCGCTCTCGCCCTAAAAGATGAAGCAGATTCTTATAAAATGGGTTCGCCGGTTGGATCTCTCGAAGGAACTCAGTCACGCTATCCCGGGCCACCTTACGGAGAGCCAAAGCATAGAATCGCTTAGAAGCATGCTCCATTGGGATATCAAAGAGTTGATAGTATTTTATCTTAGAGGGATCATCTGACAATGTTGTATCTATAGGATCCAAACGGTTTAACACATACTTCGGATTCATAAATCCAAACCGTTGCCCGACTGCATACCGGAAATATCCTTTTGTAAGATCATATTCCAACCGACCCATGACAACATTGATGTTATTGATGCTGTCAAAGCGCAGAAGACGCACTCTCGCCAAGTCACGTTCTATCTGCCTGACACGAAACTTGCGGAGTGAGAATCCAATCTCCTTGACTCCTCTTAACCAGGAAAGAAGTGTATCAGCTCGAGCATCAAGTCCGTGACGATCAATCCAAATAAAAGCATTTTTATTAAGATAATAACGCCGGATCCAATAATCCGTAGTCAAAGAATCTTTATCTTTAGCCATACAACTGTCAATCTCAGCTCTAATACGAAAAGAATTCAAGGCGAAATGATCAGACTTTAACCCCTCAAACGAATCTAAGGATATTCGTGTGTTAGGATTTGCTACTTTATTCTCGCATGCAGACAAGCAACAAAACAAACATAATAATGGTACCAGAAACTTAAAAAACTTCAAAACAAATATGGACTAATAACAACCCTGCGAATGCTCTCTTTCCTATTTTAAGTATAGCACCTGCCTGACAAGACGAAGATGATAAATACTCTCTATGTTTAATTATCCGAGATTCGCTTCAATTATAATTCTATGCAAAGATATAAAAACGGAACATTCCATCGAGAAAGACCTTGAAACATTAAAGATTATTAACATCGAATGTATCCCCCTCATGGGTCAGACAACTGTTTGGAAATACTTTCTTGGCCTCACTGAGCATAATCTTTTCATCATCATAGCGTGCACTATAATGTCCCAGTAACAGTTTTCCTGCTCCTGAAGCCTTCGCCACCTGAGCAGCTTGTCGGGCTGTACTGTGATAAAACATTCTCGCCCTTTCTGCATCTACCTGAATATAAGTCGACTCGTGGTATAGCAAATTGACACCTTTGACCGTCTTATACAAATCAGACATATATCTGGTATCACTACAATAAGCATAGGAACGCGGTGGATCAGAGGGCACCACAAAACGATTATTAGGAATCACTTCCCCTTCTTCTGTAGTCCAGTCTGCACCCAACTTAATATTATTAATCTGGGATACCGGAACATTATAACAATCTATAATATCTCTGCAGATATGAGGAAGAGTAGGCTTTTCTTTGAAAAGATAGCCGCAACAGGGTATACGATGTTCCAAGGGAATGGTCTCAACCGTCAGACTCCGATCTTCATATATGATTTTCCGGCTGGTTGTATCGATAGGATGAAATTCTATCTGAAATTCCAGCCTTTGACAAAAGAAATTGATTTCTTCTTTCAACATCGATTCATAATCTGCTGGTGCATAGACATGCAACGGAGCAGTTCTTCCTACCATTCCAAAAGTACTCATCATTCCCAACAGACCGAAGCAATGATCTCCATGGAGATGGGAGATAAATACCGCAGAGATTTTAGGAAAACGGATTTTGTAACGACGGAGTTGGATTTGCGTTCCCTCACCACAATCTACCATAAAGAGTTTTCCACGAATCTCTATAATCTGAGAAGAAGGATGGTGTCTCAGCGTAGGCATGGCCGAGCCACACCCCATTATATGTACTTTAAAAGGTTCCACTCTGCTACTTTTTACGTTTGAAAGCAAAGATACCATCCTTATTCTCTAAATAAAGGCTGTCTGCTCCTAAATTATTTACCAGGAATGTATCTCTATTCAAAACCAATTTCCCATTACATATTTTCCACGATGTCCAGGGATGAGTCTCTGCTTTGACATAATTGATCACCGTTCCACCTTCCTGAATTTCAAAGTTTTTGTCAATGCTGGTCCACTTTCCCATCAAAGCAGTAAGATTGATAACATTTGTCGCTATACATTCCCCATCACCTTTATGTCCTATCACAGCCATTCGATCGCCTACAAAAAGTCCTCCCTTGACAGCGGATTGTGTATCATCGTCATCAATAAGATAATTGACCGTATCCCCTGCGTCGGTAAAAAGTTCAAGCGTATGCATAGCCGTTCCATCTCCACAAACTCCATATACCGTAGAATCTGTACCACAGACAGCAGCGGAATCATTTGACGACTTGGCAGAATGTGTACGTTTATTATTTTTGCAACCTGTAAATGCAAAAGCACTCACAAGAACAATACTTATAAAAAGAATGCTTTTCTTCATAATCGTTCCTCTTTTTTAGCTTCATTCCAAAGTTTGTCCATATCTTCTAAGGTAACATCCTTAAAGGACTTACCTGCTTTTTCTATATTTTTCTCTACGTAATTGAAACGTCTGATAAATTTCTGGTTAGTATGCTCCAATGCATTATCTGGATTAAGGTGATAAAGTCTTGCTGCATTGATAACTGAAAACAGGAAATCGCCCAATTCTCTTGTTGACCGGTTATGATCCTCTCTCCGAAACTCAACCTCAAGTTCTCCTAATTCTTCTCTGACCTTATCCCACACATCTTCTTTCTCTTTCCAGTCAAATCCTACATTTCTGGCTTTATCCTGAATCCGATACGCCTTGATAAGAGAAGGTAAGGCGTCCGGCACACCTCCTAAGACTGTTTTGTTACCATCTTTTTCTTTCTGCTTGATTTGCTCCCAGGTAGATTCTACCTCTTTCGCCGTTGAAGGTTTGATTCTATCGGTATTCGACTGAGATTTCAGGGTATCTTCCGTACTGACTCGTGAAGAATCCCGCTGTGACAACAGTTCGGTATCCTCTCGATAGACAACTTGCCCTTGCGTATTGATTTTCAGCATAGGATTGCTTACGCACCATTTCGGACAGGCCTGGGAAGAAGTTGAAGTATCTTTCAGCCAGTTGATAAAGGGATGACGGAACATCAGTTTGTCAGCCTCCTGATTACAGACATCAGCTATGTCAAACTCCTCATCTTCATCTCCCATCAGACAATAGAAGATGATATGTTCCATGACATCACCAAGTTCCTTCATGATATTATGGTAATCTTTCTTCATCACCGCATCACAAAGTTCAAATACCTCTTCTATCGTGTTAGGCCGGAGACTCTCAAAGGTCTGCTTACGATCCCACGGACACTCCTTGCGCAGACGATGCTGTACATCGAGCAACCGTCCGAAAGCCTCTAACTTTTCTTCTCTACTATGCACTTTCTTCACTTAACAGATTTCAACTTACGTTCTATATGCACAAAGGTACAAAATAATTAGAATACGCAACCTATACATTCATACATTTTCGTAAAACGAAATATTAAATCATTGATTTTTTCACTATTTAAAAAGAAAATTAGTAAATTTGCACCATTATATTACTATAAAGAGAACGGGAAACACATACCCTGTTTATTGCAAAAAGGTACATAAAGATAATTTATCACGTTCTCCGGAGAAAGTCAAAAGGAATTTAAAATCAATATATAAAATGGAATTAGCAAGTAAGTATGACCCACAAACAGTGGAATCAAAATGGTATCAATACTGGATTGAGCATCAACTCTTCAGTTCTCATCCTGACGGACGTGAACCTTATACCATCGTTATTCCACCACCTAATGTAACAGGGGTGCTGCACATGGGACACATGCTGAATAATACTATACAGGATATTCTCGTACGGCATGCTCGTATGGAAGGGAAAAATGCTTGTTGGGTACCGGGAACCGATCATGCCAGCATCGCTACCGAAGCTAAAGTAGTCAACAAACTTGCTCAGAAAGGTATCAAGAAATCTGACCTGACACGTGAGCAATTCCTTGATGAAGCATGGAAATGGACACGGGAGCATGGAGGTATTATCCTGAAACAGTTGCGCCGGCTGGGATGCTCATGCGACTGGGACAGAACTGCTTTTACCATGGATGAGACCCGTAGCAAAGGAGTCATTAAAGTTTTCGTAGATCTATATCACAAGGGGTATATCTATCGCGGGGCACGGATGGTCAACTGGGACCCGAAGGCTCAGACTGCTCTCTCTGACGAGGAAGTAATCTACAAGAATGAACATTCCAAACTTTATTATTTGAAGTATCGTGTTGTAGAGCAAGATTGCAAACGTGAAGATAAAGAAAATGTCATTCATCAAGATGAAAAGGGCTTTTACGCTGTAGTTGCAACTACTCGTCCTGAAACCATAATGGGTGACTCGGCAATGTGCATCAATCCAAAAGACAAGAAGAACACTTGGCTCAAAGGAAAGCATGTCATCGTACCTCTCGTCAACCGGTCAATTCCAGTAATAGAAGACGATTACGTAGACATTGAATTCGGTACAGGCTGTCTGAAAGTCACTCCTGCCCATGACATAAATGACCATGCCCTTGGCTTAAAACATCATCTGGAAACCATTGATATCTTCAATGACAATGGAACTATCTCCAAAGCAGCCGGTATGTATATAGGACAGGATCGTATGGAAGTCAGAAAACAGATTGCCATTGACCTTGATACGGCCGGCCTGATGGAGAAAGTAGAAGACTATGACAACAAAGTAGGATTTTCAGAACGTACCAATGTGCCTATAGAACCGAAATTGAGCACACAATGGTTCCTGAGCATGAAGCACTTTGCAGCTATTGCTCTGCCTCCTGTGATGGATGATACGATAGAGTTCTACCCTAAAAAATACAAGAACACTTACCGCCATTGGCTGGAAAACATTAAAGACTGGTGCATCAGCCGTCAATTATGGTGGGGACATCGCATTCCGGCTTATTACTATACTACTGTAGAAGGACATAAGGACTTTGTGGTAGCAGAAAATGCAGAAGAAGCATTAAAACTGGCCCAAAAGAAGAATCCGGCTGTCAAAGCAGAAGACATGGAACAGGAAAGTGACTGTCTGGATACCTGGTTTTCTTCATGGCTCTGGCCAATATCAGTGTTCGATGGCATCAACCATCCTGATAATGATGATATCAAATATTACTATCCTACAAATGATCTGGTAACAGGTCCTGATATCATCTTCTTCTGGGTAGCACGTATGATTATGGCAGGGTATGAATACCGCGGTACCTATCCTTTCAAGCATGTCTATTTTACTGGAATCGTCAGAGATAAACAGGGGCGTAAGATGAGTAAGAGTCTGGGAAACTCTCCTGACCCGATCACGCTGATTGATAAATATGGTGCCGATGGGGTACGTATGGGAATGATGCTGAGTGCTCCAGCCGGTAATGATATCCTATTCGATGAAAGTCTGTGTGAACAAGGCCGCAACTTCAATAATAAAATCTGGAATGCTTTCCGTCTGGTAAAGGGATGGCAGACAGATAACAGCGAACCATCAGAAGCCTGCAGAATTGCCGTCAAATGGTTTGATGCACGTTTGAAAGTTACCAATGCAGAAATGAATGCACAGTTCAAGGAATATCGTATCTCTGAAGCCTTGATGACTACATACCGTTTGTTCTGGGACGAATTCTCAGGTTGGTATCTGGAGATGATCAAACCGGAATATGGTAAACCTCTTGATAAAAAGACTTACGACGCTACTCTGAAATTCTTCGAGAGTCTTCTGAAAATGCTCCACCCATTCATGCCATTTATCACGGAAGAACTCTGGCAGCATATCTATCCACGTAAAGACGGTGAAAGTATTATGAGTTCAACGCTTCAAATCGCTTTGCCTACTGATGCAGAGAAGAAGATGTGTGCTCAGATAGAACAAGTAAAACAGGTGGTGAGTGGCGTCCGGACTGTTCGTAATCAGAAAAATATTGCTCCGAAAGAACAACTTGTACTACAGTCGGTCAATCACCATCATGCTGATGCGTGGAGTGCTATCATCCAGAAAATGGCTAATCTCTCAGAAATAGCAACTGTTACAGAAAAATCGGCAGATGCCAGTGGCTTCATGGTCGGTACAGACGAATTTGCAGTTCCTATCGGGAGTTTGATTGATGTTGATACTGAAATAGCTAAAGCAAAGGCACAACTCAAACACCTGGAAGGTTTTCTGAAAGGAGTAAAAGCCAAACTCGGTAATCAGAATTTTGTATCACATGCTCCAGAAGCAGTCGTCAATCGTGAACGTAAAAAACAGGACGACGCAGAGGGGAAAATTCAGATCTTAAAAGAAACGATAGCTGAGCTCGAGAAAAACAAATAATATGAAAGCGAAAAAAAAACGCTTCATTATATTTTTATCTTGTTTCTTACTGCTACTTGCCTTAGGCAGTTGTAGCAGTGGAAACGGAATTACGGATGGTGACAATAGTGGTATTAACCAACAAACCATTCTCGTATATATGCCATGGACAGGCTCTAATTCGGATAATGGACTCTACTCCATTTTCCTGCAGAATCTGGACAGCATAGAAGAGGGCATCAAAAATTCCGGAGGTCTTAGCAATAAGAAGGTATTGGTATTTCTAAGCACTTCTGCCACTAACTCTCAACTCTATGAGATCATTTACAACCGAGGCGACTTCATACATAAATCGATTAAAGACTACACAGGCAACTTTTATACTTCTGCATCAGGTATCACAGAAATCCTGAACGACATGAAAACAAATGCTCCTGCTTTAAACTATGCATTGATTATAGGTAGCCATGGGACTGGGTGGACATACAAGGATGACTGGACCCACTATCCGTATGAGGCAATGGCCACATCATACATACTAACAAATTTAAAAACCAAACTAGCAAACTTAAAAATCAAAACTCGCTTTTTCGGCAGTGTCACTGATCTGAAAAATTATGCTACAGATATACCCACTCTTGCAGAAGGAATAGCCGGTGCAGGAGTTAAATTCCAGTACATCCTCTTTGATGACTGTTATATGGCCAACGTGGAAACAGCATACACTCTACGTAATGTTACTAATTTTCTGGTAGCTTCCACCAGTGAGGTCATGGATATAGGAATGCCTTACAAAGAAATGTGGGGTAACTTGAGTTCTCAGGCACCATCTTATACTTCATTGGTAAGTGAATTCTATGATTTCTATAAAAATTACCAGTATCCTTATGGTGCTCTTTCGGCTATAGACTGCAGAAAGATGGATGGGCTAGCGGCTATTATGAAGAAAATCAACAAGAGCTATTCTCTTTCGGAAGACTCTCTAGGCAAAATCCAGGTCCTTGGAGGATACAACTCTCCTATTTTTTATGACCTCTATGATTATGTCAATCATCTTACAGACACTAACCATCAGAAGATAGATGAGGCACTTTTAAAGTCCTGTCAGGATGCAATCCAGTCTCTTGTGCGCAATACAGCCCATACGAGTTCCATCTACACGGCATTGAGAAGTGATGATAATTTTATTCCTATCACAAATTATTGCGGCATTGCCATTTCTGATCCAAGTATCAATCGTGTGGCTCTGAAAGGAAAAGAAAAAACTGAATGGTGGAAAACAACACACTAAATTTAATATTAATCATTTAGCATATAAGCATGGAATATTTCATGATTGAAAATGGTAAACAGACCGGTCCGTTTACCATTAATCAACTCGCTCAAAAGCATATAACTTCTGAGACGCTTGTGTGGGCCGAAGGTATGTCAAACTGGACTCCTGCATGGCAGGTAGAACAACTTAAATACATTATCACCGGAGGTCCTCAACAAACACCCCCTCCTTATTCTCCTGAAAATCAGCCACCGGTATTACCTGATTCCGATGCAAATCAAAACCCACAGAATACCACTGATAACACCTCTGGGGGAATGGGTGCATCAGAAGAAAACGCCAATGGTGAAAAGGAATATGCTACAACTCCTCCAACTGGAACGCAAGATGAACATCTCAACGAAGATAAAAAAAAGAAAAAGCATACCCCATGGTTGATTGCCTCGGCAATAATCATTGTTGCCTTACTATTCTTTATCTTTACAAATCCGAACAAACAAGATCATGAGAATGCCATCAAGAGTGAACTCACTACTGCCATTGAAAAAGCTTCCAATGATAATCCCAATGAACAGTCAGATGACATCTTTACTCAAGGATTCAGTATGCTCACTCGTATGATTACAGGTACATTCTTTGATACGGCTATGGACAACTTGTTGCAATATCATAATTATCTTCTTTTCTCAAAGACAACTGTCCATTTTGATGGCAGGGATCACACCGTGAGTTTCGGTATTCTGGGCAAAGTACATACCCTTAATGAAGATGATATACTGAAGGCCCTCGATAAAACTAACCCGAATCAAATGGATATTCAATCCCGGAATCAGGACCAGTTGCCACAGGATAATGATGCTGACCAACAAGATGAACAACAGAATTCTGACCAGAAAGAAAACAGTAATCCTGACCAGTCAGCGAATCAAACTGCTGACCGTATCGCTTCTCAGATCAGTAACAAGGTTCAGAAAAATGTAGAACATAAAATAGAGAAGGAAATCAATCAGGTCACTGATTCTACAACCATTGACAGGGTCATCAACCGGATCATGAATATATTCGGTGTCAACTGATAATACAAATCAAAACAATATTTGTTTTCTTTCTAAATCTTATAAAAAATGCGGGCAGGTTTCAAAAATCTGCTCGCATTTTTTATAATCTCAATTCCAGAATTGGTGTCTAATAAATTATACTCTTTATTCTATTCATAGTCATCAATAACCTCATTCAAAAAATCCATCATGGGCTTGCCGACCTTGAAAATTTCTACAATCTTATCAAGCCACTGATCTCCTTCAAAGAAATCATCATCGACACGAATCCAAGTAGCAAAATCTTTCATTCTTAAGTATTGGATGAAAGGATAATCTTTCGGAAAGCCTTTAGGTGCTGTCTTTAAATGGCTGAAGCCAAATCCCTTATCGGTAATTACAAGACCATTCTCATCAATCTTTCCTTCATTCGGATAACCGAAAAGAGCGACGAATTTACCATTTTCGACAGATTTTCTCCACGTATCAAGGTTACCCATGATCTCATTTCTGACAGAAGTCAATATGTTGGTTGGCAACCAATAACAACCTTGGGAAATAAAACTATGCCCTGGTTGTATATGAATATAATAACCACATCGAAGAGATTTTTTCCCATGTGCACAAATAAATCCTCCGAAGTGGTTCTTGTAAGGAGATTTATCAGGAGAGAAACGAGTATCACGATAAAAACGATACATACAGTCCTTCGCCGTTAAATGGGCTATTTCAGGATCAAACTTGGATATTGCTGCTATTGCCTGATCTAAACCTTCCGCAAAATTGTCTCTACTGACTATAAATTCGTCCTTGTGTTCTGCAAACCAAGTCCGGTCATTATGAGCGGCAATGCTCTTAAGAAAATGGTCAATCGGAAGAATATGCATAAATCATCAATTCTATAAAAAATATTTCAAATCAAATTATTTATCCAACTTACTTCCTACAAGAAGTTTAGGGCAATACTTTTCAAAAAAGCATTTCTCGCATTCTGGACGTTGACTCTTACAGATATAGCGACCGTGCAATAACAGCCAATGATGAGCATTTGCCAAGTCTGCTGAAGGAATATGCCCTGTCAGGTAATCTTCTACCTTTCGAGGAGTATCAGCAGTCTTCGGAACCAGTCCCATCCGATGACTGACCCGATAGACATGCGTATCAACGGGCATCACTGCTTTGCCAAACCAGACCGCCTGTAACACATTCGCCGTCTTACGCCCTACTCCAGGCAATTTGACCAATTGTTCCGGCTCTGAAGGAACCTCCCCGCCAAAGTCAGAAACAAGCATACGACTCAGATCGGCCAAATGACGTGATTTCGAATTCGGATAACTGACTGAATGGACATAAGACAGGATATCCTCTTGCGAAGCCTCTGCCATAGAACGGGCATCCGGATAATGGCGAAACAATTCAGGAGTCACCTCATTGATACGTTTATCCGTACACTGGGCACTCAACAAGGTAGCTACCAATAACTGAAAAGCACTCCCAAATGCCAATTGTGTGGTTACATGAGGCTCAGTCCTTCTAAAGTAACTGAGAATATAATGATAACGTTCCTCTCTGGTCACCCTGCTTCACCTCTTATTTTTCTGTTTTATTGAGATTACCTTTATAAGCTTTATTCAAACCAGCTATAACTTCATTTGTAATATCATAAGACTTATTGGCATACAGAAGATTGTCACCACTTTTACTGAAGATGATGGAATATTTCTTATCTTTGTTATATATAGTCAGATAATGAGCGATTGAATCATGCAGAGCTTTATTATATTTACTCTGCTCAGCTTGAAATTCACTTCCTAAACGCTGTTGCAAACTCTGCAAATCTGCCTGCTGGCGCTGAAGTCCTTCCTGAATAGCCTGTGCCTGATCACGAGTATAAGCATTCTGCTGTACTTTCTGTTGGAAATTTGCTGCTGCAGCTTGTAACTGCTGTCCCCTTGCATTAATGGTATTCTGAATATTAACGCTCTTCTTCTGCAGCAGTTGAGAAAATTGTTTTGCAAAAGTATATTGCGTCATAATAGAGTCAACCTCTACATAGGCTACTTTAAGACTCGCAGGAGCCTTAGAAGTTTCAGATTCAGGTTCTACCTGAGGCTGCTGTTTGTTACAAGATGTCATACCGAGAGCAGCAATCGCAACTACGGCCAGGGTTCCCAAAATGTTCTTTTTCATTTCTTTTATTTTAATTCTTATTGTTTTTCAAAACGAGTAAAACTGAGCTTTTCAGAGTTAACTTCTTATCATCCAAATATATAATCAGATACGATGAGCTTGACGATCCTGTTCAAGCACACAATGTATACCTTGCTTTCGCAGGGCTGGATTATCTTCAATATGTGGAGAAGAAAACTTTCCGTTCTTCTTAAAAAGTAACTTAATCGCTAACAAAGCAAAACTGATAGCAATAATTAACACGCTACATAGTAATATTTCAATCATTTTCCTTATTTTTGCAATTAACTTCATGGCTAAAACGATGACAAAGATAATAGTTTTGAAGTAATTGACAAAATAAAAAAGGGATAAAAAGAAGTTTTTTTTAATAATAGAAAACAAAATGAACAAGAGTGAACTTAAACCGGCTCGTGTCTTTGAGCAATTTGCTGAAATCAATAAAATTCCTCGCCCTTCAAAGCATGAGGAAAAAATGATTGAGTATCTGAAAACATTTGGCAAAAAGCACCATCTGGAAACAAAAGTAGATGAAACCGGTAACGTACTGATCCGTAAACCTGCCACTAAGGGTTTCGAGAATTACCCTACCGTCATCCTGCAATGCCACATGGATATGGTCTGTGACAAATTGGTAGATGTCGATTTTGATTTTTCCAAGGATACTATCCAGACTTATGTGGATGGTGATTGGCTCAAAGCCAAGGGTACAACTTTAGGTGCAGATGATGGTATTGGCGATGCTATAGAATTAGCCATTCTTGACAGCGACGATATTGAACATGGTCCTATAGAATGTGTATTCACACGCGATGAAGAAACGCAACTTACAGGTGCCATTGGGATGAAGCCAGGATTCATGACCGGAAAATACCTGATCAACCTGGACTCAGAAGATGAGGGTGAATTATTCGTATCCTGTGCAGGTGGAAAAAGTACCATTGCAACTTTCAAATTTCATACTGAGAACGCACCGGAAAAATACACTTTTCTTGAAGCATCGGTAAAAGGCCTCAAAGGTGGTCATTCCGGTGACGATATTGAAAAGAAGCGCGCTAATGCGATTAAGATCCTGACACGTTTCCTCTTTATTGAACAAGAAAAAGGAACATTGTATCTGGCTCAATTCAACTCCGGGAAAATGCACAATGCCATTCCTCGTGACGGTAAAGCCCTATTTGCTATTCCTTCTGACAAGGAAACAGCAGTGAAAGCAGACTGGAAAGAATTTACGTCAAAAGTCGAGGATGAATTTCATGTCACAGATACTACAATGGTCTGGAATCTTGAAGAAACCAAAGCCCAGACTGTCATGCCACAGCAAGTTTCAGTCTCTCTGATACGAGCTTTGCAGGCTTTGGATAACGGTGTCTTTGCAATGTGCCAGGATAAAGCGCTTTCATGGATGGTGGAAACATCAAGCAATATAGCCAGTGTAAAAACTGACAGTGACAAAGTTGTCATCGTCTCAAGCCAGCGTTCTAACGTAATGAGCAATCTGGATAATATTTCCAATTCCATCAAGGCCGTATTCCAGTTGGCTGGCGCTGAAGTGGAAGTGACAGACGGCTATCCTGCCTGGAAGATGAATCCGAACAGCAAACTTGTAAAGGTAGCAGTAGAAGCATATAAAACACTCTTCCATAAGGAACCAAAGGTACGGGGTATTCACGCCGGTCTGGAATGTGGTCTCTTCAGTGAGAAATATCCCTATCTGGACATGGTCAGTTTCGGCCCTACCCTGAAGAATGTTCATACACCGGATGAGATGCTCTATATCCCAACTGTCCAGATGGTCTGGGATCATCTGCTCCTTATCTTGAAAAATCTGAAAAATTAAGAAGACTGATGAAAGCAAGAGTCGTTCTAATCCTAACCCTGTCCCTGCTTCTCTTCTCCGGATGTGGCAGACAGCATCAGAGCAAGGTCCTGATCAGAAACTTTCTCAATGAGAATCTGGTCTATGGAGACATTAGCGATGATAGTTACGGCAAACTGGACTCGACTTCTCTCGTGACAAAAAGCCGTATAGAAAAGATGCATGAGGTCACTCGCCAATTGCCGGAGTTTCATCCTCACATTCAGTATGGTGTCCCAACCTCTACATTGATGTTTGTCACCGTAGGGTATAAGATTACCCGCAACGACGGTAAGGTATCAAAATACCGCCAGACTTTTTATATGGACAAGAATCTGACAGAGATCGTGGCTTTCAAAAACAACTGAGTGTGCTACTAATAAAGGTTACTAAATTCTAACCTTATTCTTTAATACAGGTTCTGACTTTCGGTCAGAACCTGATTTTTTTATAAGCAATTTTCCAGTTTCATTTTCTCCAATAGGCTTATGAACGAAAAAGTACTTAAATCCTGCCATGAAAACATATTCCACATCCTTTATCATTTTTGGCACATATTTTGCAATAGTGAACAGAGAGTCATCCTATCTTAAGACTACCCGCTAAAGACCAATCAAAACTCCTTAGAGCAGTTTTCACCTAAGACGGACCAAGAACAGACAAATTAGAATCATAATTAAAAACATCATATTTATATGGCAAAGAAAGGTAATATTGGAGTTACTACGGAAAACATTTTTCCCGTTATTAAAAAGTTTTTGTATTCTGATCATGAAATCTTCTTGCGAGAGATGGTATCCAATGCGGTCGATGCAACCCAAAAGATAAAAACTCTCACAGAAAAGGGTGATTTCAAGGGAGAAGCCGGAGATCTGACCGTAAATATAAAGTTGGATGAGAAAGCAAAAACCATTACAATCAGTGACCGGGGCATCGGTATGACGGAAGAAGAAATTGATAAATATATCAATCAGATTGCCTTCTCCGGAGTTAGTGATTTCCTGACTAAATATAAGGATAATGCAAATGCCATTATCGGACATTTTGGATTAGGATTCTATTCTTCCTTTATGGTCAGTGACAAGGTTGAAATTATAACCAAAAGCTATAAGGAAGGCTCTAAAGCTGTAAAATGGAGTTGTGATGGTAGTCCGTCGTTCGAAATATCAGAGGCAGACAAGACTGATCGGGGATCCGATGTTATCCTTCATATCAGCGATGACTGCAAGGAATTCCTTGAAAAAGGAAAAATCACAGAACTCCTCAACAAATATTGTAAGTTTATGCCTGTTCCCATCGTTTTCGGCAAGAAAACGACATGGAAAGACGGAAAACAAGTTGATACGGATGAGAATAACATCATCAACGACATCGAACCCTTATGGACGAAGAAGCCTTCAACTCTGAAGGACGATGACTACAAAAAGTTCTATAAGGCTTTATATCCGATGGAAGATGAACCCCTGTTCTGGATTCACTTGAATGTAGACTTTCCCTTTACACTCACAGGTATCCTCTACTTTCCACGTATTAAGAGCAATATAGACTTACAACGCAATAAGATTCAACTCTATTGTAATCAGGTATTCGTAACAGATCATGTCGAAGGAATCGTACCAGATTTCCTGACCTTGCTCCATGGTGTGATAGACTCACCGGATATTCCTCTGAATGTAAGCCGCAGTTATCTCCAGAGTGATGCTAACGTGAAAAAGATTTCCGTATACATTACGAAGAAAGTAGCTGACAGGCTCCAGGAGATTTTCAAAACAGACCGTAAAGACTATGAAAAGAAATGGGATGATCTCAAGATATTCATCAACTATGGAATGCTGTCCCGTGAAGATTTCTATGATCGCGCTAAAGACTTTGCACTCCTCAAAGATGTCGAGGGCAAGCATTTCACTTTCGATGAATACAAAACATTAATCAAGGAGAATCAAACGGACAAAGACGGTAATCTCATCTATCTTTATGCTACAAACAAGGATGAACAATATTCTTTTGTACAGGCTGCCAAAGACAAAGGTTATAGTGTACTCCTTATGGACGGCGAACTGGATGTGCCTATGGTGAGCATGCTTGAACAGAAATTTGAGAAAACACGATTCAGCAGGGTTGATGCAGATGTCATTGACCGTTTGATTGTTAAGGATGCACCAAAGGAATCAAATCTGGACAAGGATAAAAGTGACAATCTGACAGAAGTATTTCATTCTCAGATTCCCAAAATGGATAAGGCCCAATTTATGGTTGAGGTACAGGCACTCGGCGAAAAGAGTCAGCCTATTGTCATCACCCAAAGTGAATATATGCGTCGGATGAAGACCATGAGTCACTTCCAGCCGGGTATGGGTTTCTACAACGAAATGCCGGACAGTTACGTTCTGGTTATCAATAGTGATCATCCATTGGTTAAGAAAATCGTTGATGATGAAGAAGATAAGAATGCAGCAGCTCTGAAACCTATCCTTAGTGAGTTGAAGGGTTGTCAGGCTCGTCTGTCTGCGATTCATCAGGAGCAAAGTAAAAAGAAAACCGAGGAAATCACACAGGCAGAAAAAGATGATCTCAAGAATACCGAAAAGGCTGTCAATGACCAACGAGAAAAGAGGAATAAGATTCTGGATGACTATGCTGCAGGCAATGCTGTTGTCCATCAACTCATCGATCTGTCCCTTCTTCAGAACGGCATGCTCAAAGGAGAAGCCTTAGATAAGTTTATGAAACGGTCAGTAGAGATGATTAAAGTTTAAAACACTTCCAACCACTTTTTCCTGAGACTATACTACAGGGATAAGTGGTTATAAAAAGTTTTGAAAAGATTTGGTTTTTAGAAAATAAAACCGTACCTTTGCAATCGCTTAAAAGAAAATAGGCCCCGTAGCTCAACTGAATAGAGTATCTGACTACGGATCAGAAGGTTCAGGGTTTGAATCCCTGCGGAGTCACATTTTCCGGATAGCAACATAATTAGTAGGCTCCGTAGCTCAACTGAATAGAGTATCTGACTACGGATCAGAAGGTTCAGGGTTTGAATCCCTGCGGGGTCACAAGAGGGAAATATCACTACAGATACTTCCCTTTTTTGTTCTTATTTTCTTTGGGGTGAATCCTGATATTTTTATTGTCCAATCAACGATTTATCGTGATAATAAAAAGAATAACTCTTGTTATATTTAGTACCTATGTTGCTACCCTTCCAAAAAGTAAGAGCCAGCACCATAGACCTTCAGAACATTTGATCGCAGGATCAGATCAAACTATACATAAACATGTTTTCCAAAACCGTCATCTCTGCCCAGAACACCGGATGACTATGAATTTCTTTTCTCATAAAAAGGAAAAAGAAAATATAGGGAAACCAAGCCAAAAGGAGAATCGGACGATTCAACAGGATACAAGTCTGACATGCCACACAGGTAATTACCCCACCCACATCATGAAAAATGGCACCATGCGTACGGAATACTGGCGTAATAATAGCCATAAGCATTCCCAATGCTGTAAAATAGGTCAGAAAACGCGTACCAGGAGAACTCTTCCTGTACATTACAGGGAGGACATAGACAGCCAGA
>Ga0172377_10000631_pt1:10000-33663 | contig 33663 bp, 28 predicted proteins | sample Pumphouse3metaG_FD_119749 | JGI IMG/M metagenome (GOLD analysis project Ga0172377, IMG submission 119749) | Leachate microbial communities from a municipal landfill in Southern Ontario, Canada - Pumphouse #3 metaG | ecosystem: Engineered > Solid waste > Landfill > Unclassified... | reverse complement strand
TTATTTTCACCATCGCGATGTGTGTAGCGGAAAGGCAGAACATTTTTATCCTATTCGGCGGCGAATCAGCTCCAGTGCTCCCACATACCCTTCCTACTGTTTAGTTTAGGGACGGTTCTCAATCTAATCCTACACCTGTCCCAGATCTGATCCTACACCTGTCCCCAGCTCAATCCCACACCTGTCCCCAGCTCAATCCCACACCTGTCCCCATCTCAATCCCACACCTGTCCCCACAGTATTGTCATGCGCGGGTTGACTTACAGCAGGAAGGGCATGTGCTGCGCGCTTCGCTGCTTCACCTGTTATTTTCACCATCGCGATGTGTGTAGCGGAAAGGCAGAACATTTTTATCCTATTCGGCGGCGAATCCGCTCCAGTGCTCCCACATACCCTTCCTACTGTTTAGTTCAGGGACGGTTCTCAATCTAATCCTACACCTGTCCCGCATGGTTATGGGGAGAGAACGCTATGCTCCTACCAGGGCCCCGCCGCCCGGTGTGGATCCTCCCTGTACGGAGCATAGCGTCCTCTCCCCATAGCAAGAAAAGTAAGGCATAATACCGAAACGATATAATAGATCCACATTGATATCCTGAAGTAGACCGGGTCGTATTCGAAAACCGCTTCACTCGCTCCGGCCGGAATTTTCACGGCCTTGAAAAGCTTGTTCGCCTTGATAAGCGGAGATTTATGGCCGTCAACCGACACCTTCCAGTATTTGTCGTACCCGTCGCTGAAATATAAATATCCCTCGGACTCGGCGCTGAAGGTCACTTTTACACGATTAGGGCCATGCTCATCCACAGAATACGAAAAATCCGGGTCATAACCGCCATTTCCGGGATAATTTTTGCGAAAAGGTCCCCATCCCGCAAAAAGACCTATATCATCGGTGTAAAGCGTGTTCTCGTCAAGTTGGCCCGACTCAAGCAGGGGCCAGTACCTGTCGTCATCGACATATTCCGCGCTGCCGTAAAAACGGAAGATCGGCGCTGAAATAGCCAGGTCCTTTTTCAATTTTCTTCTCACAGAAGGGAGGTTATCATAAAAGTTTTCAGGATCGTAAAGCTTTACCATGCGGTCATATTCCTTAAACCTCACAAAAGTGGGATCGTCTATCCTGTACAGATCGCTCAGGCTGATGAGAAAATCAGAAGTCGGGACATCGAAAGACGGCCTGTAAAAGATATATTCGTGTATCCCGGGTATTTGTTCGGCCGGTATCCCTCTCGAAGCTTCGCCATAAAAGGCAAACTTGTCGTTCTCGATGGTCTCAAGCATCTGAGTCCTGAGACGAAGAACATTCAGGAAGGCCATGACAACTCTCCCCTTTTCTTCCCATTCCTCGCTTTTTTCAACTGCCGAATACCCCAGGTCTATCCCTCTCCGTATAAAAAAAACAAGGTCTTTTATATTTGGAAAAGAAAAATAAAAATTGTTTTTGAGGGCGAATTCTTCTGTAATTATCTCCATGACAGCCAGATACGCCCGCTTTTTTTCGCTATCCCAGCTTTCAAAAGAGTAAAGACCTTCTCTCAAAAGATCTTCCGGTTTCAATGAAACCGCAAGGTCCTGAAGAGGGAAAATCCCGTCTTTGATCTCCTTTGAGATCTCCTCAAGATCGGCTTTTATATATTCTTTGTCAAAATGTACCACCATGCCGGAATCGAAAGCCGTAAACTTTTCGTAAAGAGCCGGCTTGAAATACCTGAACTGGTCTTTTATATACAGCTTGTCTGTTCTTTTCTCCGGCATAATGATGCCGCTTCTTTTTTCATTGAAGTAGATGTTCTCCCTTGGAAGCGTGAAGGCAGGAAGGGATATTACAACAAAACCCGCAAGATCCAGGACTATTAACAGCATAAAGATCGCGCATACCGCCCTGAAACTTTTCCCCCTTTCCAGCATTCTACGGCATAATATGACCGCGGAAGCCGTTATGCCGAAAAGAAAAGACGCGTACAAAAAAGCGAAATAATAGGAAGACTCGTTCCGCATCATGACGACCTTTTGGTTTTTTCTTTGACCCGGTCAATAAGAACGTCCATACCTTGCCCCGTGAAATACATCATAACAAGAAGAAAGAACGGCTGAAAAAGCTGCATATGTCTTGAGAAGATGAGGAATGGGAATACCAGCTTTCCCGCGGGGCCCATTTTAATATGCCCGCCGAACATGAGGAACAGAGTTAAAACCAGGACTATTAAAAATACTTTCTTTAACCTTCCGGATGAAAAGCGCATACCGGCAAGAGACAACAACAAAGGTATCAAACCGATATAAAGATGCCCTTCCGAAATATGTTCTTTTTGAGCTTTCGCCGTTGCCCGACTTGCTATCCTTGCCGGAAAAAGAAGGCCCTTAAGATCCTCAGGCAGGGCAGCCTTACCTCCCGCCACTTCCGTATACGAAGAGCTTTCGGGATCGCCGTCCCTTCGCAGAACGGGCACAGACCTGTCTTTTTCAATAAAAACAGAAAGGACCTGCAAAGACAGCGCGGCGGTGATAACAAAACCCGCTGATAACAAAAGTAATTTTCGTCTGTCCTTAAAAATACCCATAACCCCGGCCGGTTTCGTTAAAACAAGGGCCATCGCAAAGATCTGCAAGAAGGTAAGGGTATACCCGGCCTGGTAGCTTGTTATGGACCATCCCGTGAACAGAGCAAGGCCTACCGTGTTATACAGATCGATCCGTCTCAAAGACCTCAAAAGGAACATAAGCGCCCACGGGGTCCACATGAAAGAGGTCATAAGACCGCATTGCCGCATCGCGGATATGCCGAAAGAAGAAAACAAAAAAGCGGCGAAAACTACCAGATTGCTCATCAAATACCGGTTGACCTCTCTGAAACAGAAATAGACACCCAGAGAAGACAGAAATATACGCAGGACAAAATCCCAGTGATACATACTGAAAAGCGAGGCTTTCATAAAAACATTAAGGCCCGCCACGAACAATGAAGGGATCTCAAAAACACGGGCTATCCCGACATTATAGTAGAAAGGCTGTCCCGAATAGCTGTAGGGATCCCAATAAGGAAATGTTCCGCCAAGAATGGAGTTGTAAAAATATCTCATGAGACCGTAATACCATACGGTGTCATGGGCGAACATTCTGGTCTCGGTTAAGAGAACGGGAAAAAGACACATTATGTAAACGGATCCGATAAAAAACAGGCCCAATGTCTCCATACGGGATATCCCGGAAGTTTTCGGTTTTTCCATTATCAACCTCTATACAAAGTTTATGTGTTCCGGCGGAGTACCGCCGGGACTATCCGGAACAAGGCCTTCTTCCTTAACTTTCCAGAGAAATTCGTTCACCTTATGCTGCAGGCAAAGACAGCCGCAATCCCTGTTAGCGTCGAACGGCGGCGAAGATATGCTATTCATCACATCCCAGTATCTCTCGCTTTTCCATATATCCATAAAAGAAGTATCACAGATATTACCTATATGGAACTTTTTGTACTTGTCATTAAAGAACATACCGCACGGCGCCACAAGCCCCGTCCCAGACATCTGAAGAATAAAAGGGGGCCCATAACAACTTGTGTAGATCCGCTTGGGGCCTCCCAGTATCTTAGACCACTTCACCTTCACAAGATATTTCTCATCGGAAAAACTCTCCGCCCTCTCAAGAAGTTCTGAGAATTTTTCATACCCTCCGTAATCCACTCCCAGTGACCCGTCCTCGTCGTCACTGCAATGTTTTATAACGAGATAATCCACCCCAAGGCGCTTGCCCAGTTCCGTGAGAGGAATGACCTGGTCGGCAAAATCCGGCATGAATACCATCTGTAGTCCTATGGTTACCGAAAGACCATCTTCTTTTTTTATTTTCACACATTCTTCGATAATAGAACATACCTTGTGATAGTCTTCCTCCCTGCATCCCATTATTTCCGCGTACCTTCCGCTCTCTCCCGCTGAAATGTTGAACCTGAGATAAGTAAGATCTTTAAGCATTCCCGGAAGTTTTTCTTTTTCGAGTAGGACGCCGTTGGTTCCCACCGCCATATCCATGCCGTTGGCTCTACCACGCCTTACAGCGTCATAGAAATGCGGAGAACAGGTACTTTCCCCGTCGGAAACAAAACTTATAGCCTTTACGCCTATGTATGAAGCGTCATCAAGGAACCTGAAAATAATGTCTTTGGTGAGATTCCGTGGCTGGTTTTCCTGAAGAGTACTGTAACAATACACGCATTTATAGGTGCAAGCCCTTGTCAGAGCGCAGTCTATGGTTATAGGGGCTATTCTCTCTCCTTTAAGCCACGCGTTAACTCTGTCGGCATGCCACATCAATTTTGTGCTGTCGAGGATAAGATCCTTGTTATTTTTCACCGCATTTCTCCCGTGTTTCCCAGGCTTTTGTCTTTTGAACCAAAAACCCGCCGGTTTTATATGTTGTAGAAAAGTATATCTCCTTTAAAAGACGACAATATGCTTTCATGACACGTATGAAAGACCTCAAGCTAAGCGCCTTGGATCCACCCGAAGAACGTTTAGAGAGACAACAAGGGACTTCCGCGAACAAATATCCCTTTTTCACGGCTTTCACCAGAGCCTCTACCTGATAAAAAAATCCGGACTCCCCGCATTTGATATCATCGAAAACAGCCCTTCGGTAGACCACAGTTCCGTTGGTATAATTCAGGGAAAGTCCGAATGAAAAATTTATGACCGACAGAAAAAGTTTTGAGACGCATTTTCTGAAAAAACCGCGGACATTCCTGTTAACCACATAGGGCACAATAATATCGACATGTCTCATGAGATCAACGTATTTAAAGATCTCCGCCGACTCATTTTCAGCATCCCCCGGGAGCATTACAACCGAATCCTTAACGGCGCTTTTAACACCGTCCCAGAACGAAGCGCCTATTCCCATCGGCGAAAGATGCGTAATAACTCTTACCTTTTCGGGATATTTCTCGGCATATCCGCGCATTATACCCGGGGTTCCGTCAGAACTTCCGTCATTAACAAGTATCAGCTCCCCGTCTATCCCGAAAGTTGAAAACCCTTCCAGAACATCGAGGACCGCTTTCTCTATATTGTCTTCCTCGTTCAAGGCCGGCATTATAACGCTTAGAGATATCATAGAATATCCTTACTCCTTTATTTGCCCTGAACCGGAATTTCCTCCGGTTCAGGGTTTAATTGTTCTGTATACCGCTTTTTTTATATCGTCTTTGCCGCGATAGAACCCCTTCTCAAGCGCGTCGCATGCCGGCGTAGGCGTATCGGGAAGCGCCACCCTTTCCACCGGGCTTTTAAGAAAGGTAAAGGCTCCTTCTGATATCAGAGAAGATATTTCCGATGAAACTCCGCAGGTTTTCCAGTCAAGCGCGGCAACTACCGCCCTCCCTGTCTTTTTCACCGAATCCAATATCGCGGCCCTGTCCAAAGGAGCGAGAGTGCGAAGATCTATAACTTCAGCCGATATCCCCTCTTTTTCAAGTTCTTCTGCGGCGGCCATAGCCTCTCTCACCATAAGGGAATACGCCGCTATTGTCACATCTTTCCCTTTTTTTCTGATCACGGCCTTGCCAAAATGAACTATGTAGGGCTTTCTGGGAACAGGGCATTTCGCGCTATATAGCCATCTATGCTCTATAAAAATAACCGGATCATTTCCGGCTATAGCGGAAAGAAGAAGCCCTTTGGCGTCGTATGCCGTGGATGGACATGCTATTTTAAGGCCCGGTATATGCATGAACAGGCCTTCAAGCGACTGAGAATGCTGGGCCCCCGAGCCCCATCCTTTTCCTATTATGCATCTTATAGTAAGAGGCACCGACTCTTTCCCTCCGAACATGTATCTCCATTTTGAGGCGTGATTAACTATCTGGTCCATAGAAAGGAGCATAAAATCCATACGCATATGTATCAGGACAGGCCTCATGCCGGCAATAGCCGATCCCACGGCAAAACCGGTAAAGGCATTCTCGGAAAGAGGAAGGTCGAAAACACGTTCCTTCCCGAAAACTTTCTGAAGGCCTTCCGTAGTCCCGAATATCCCCCTGGGCGCGTCAACACCTTCTCCCATGACAAAAACCCGTTCGTCTACCTTCATTGCCTGGGACAATGCCTCTTTTAAGGCCTCTCCATAGGAAAGCTCTCTTTTTCCATCCGTTCTTTTTTTATGAACGAAACTATCAGCGACCAATTTTGTCCATGGCATATTCTATTCCTTGGTTCTACTACTCATCCACAACATCCGACAATAGATCTTTTTCCGGCGCGGGCGGACATTTTTTCGCGTAATCAAAAGCGCTCTCTATCTCATTATCTATGCTGCGCGTTATTTCTTTTTCTTTTTTCGCCGTCAGAATACCCGCGGCAAGAAGTCTCTTTCTGAGAATAACCACCGGATCCAAAACCAGCCATTCTTTCAGATATTTCTGGGGAGGAAAATCAAGTTCGGCATCGGACTCCGGCCCCACATGGGTCTTATGTCTGTACGTCCTGCATTCTATTAAAGAAGGCCCTTCCCCTTTACGGGCTTTTTTCACGGCATGGCAACAGGCCGATCTTACAAGTTCGGCGTCGTTACCGTCCACCCTTACCCCGGATATCCCGAAGCATTCTCCCCTCTTGTAGATATTATCCACAGGCTGTCTCTGGGAAATATGGGAATGCACAGCGTAAAAATTATTTTCACAGACAAAAAGCACCGGGAGTTTTTTCAGCGCCGCGAAATTCATGCTTTCAAAGAAAACCCCTTCGTCTACAGCTCCGTCCCCGAAAACCGCGCAGGCAACCTCTTTTGACGCTTTCATAGAGAACGAGAGAGCCGCTCCCACTGCCAGGGGTATATTACCTCCGACTATTGCCGTCGTCCCCGATACTCCTTTCCCGGAGTCGATAATATGCATCGACCCCCCTTTTCCTTTTGAACATCCTTGTTTTTTTCCGTAAAGTTCCGCGGCAAGTTCCTTTAAATTGCCTCTTTTAGCAATATAAAGACCGTGACTTCTATGCGTGCCGAAAACCCTGTCCGCCTTCTTGAGAGCAAGGCATACTCCTGCTGAGACAGCCTCCTGCCCTATGGAAAGATGAACCGGAGTCCTCATCTCCTGCTCAGGGTACAAAGCGCATATCTTCTCCTCAAAGCGCCTTATCCTCAGCATTGTCTCAAATAATTCCAGTGATTCCTTATTCTTCATGCCTGATCTACTTCATATAAAATTCACGTGCGCGGGCGGGTTTTTAAGTTTCCACAAATAAGTGTTTATCTCATCGAGACGACACAGCTCCCTGCATTTTCTCGCGTCCATTCCGCCGAGAACTTTCATCACCCTCTCCCGTTTCCCTCCTTCCCATATATCGGAAAACTTCTCACGTGTTATGTTCCCTATGCAATATTTTTTAAGGCCCAGAAAAGTGCTGCAGGGATATACGTCTCCGGCCGAATTTATGTACGCCCAAAAAGGCAGCCCCAGACATCTCCGGTAGGACTTTTCCCTGAGCTTCCTCTTAATGGCGCTTTTTCTGAAGATTACCGAAAACCCGTCGTCAGAAAACTTCTCCAGCTGTTTTTCTAAACGTAAAAGCCCTTCATAATCCACCTCTGTTCCGGCCTCGTTAATACTGAGAGGGTGCTTGGAATATGGTTTTACCGAAAAATAATCCAGTCCTGTGTCTCTCGCGATAACAGCGGCTTTTTTGACCTCTTTGATGTTCTCGTTCAACAGCAGGAACTGCGCTCCTATGGTAACCTTGTACCCGTTTTTTTTCTTTATTTTGACGGCTTTAGCTAAATTCTCAAGAACCGTGCCGAAACACTCTTTCCGGACACCGTGTATGAGAGAATATGTTTTATCTGTCGCCGCGTCAAGGCTCACCCTCAGCCAGCTCAATGCCGGGAGTACTTTCCCGGAAACATCTTCGGTCATAAGAAAACCGTTGGTAGCTATGGCCGCATCAACTCCTTCTTTTCCGGCAGATATTGAAAACTCGGATATTTCAGGATGAAGAAAAGGCTCGCCTTCGCCCGATAAAAGAACGCTTTTAAGCCCCTTTTTGGAGGCTATTTTCACAAATCTTTTCCAGGATGTAACATCCATGAACCTGGCTTTGTGAGATGTGTAGTCAAGGCCGCAAAAGATACACCTCTGATTACATCCCCCCGCCGGAGCAGCCTCTATATATATCGGATAAATGTCTCTGCCTTCAAGCCAGTCGTTCACCCTGCCCACATGATACACAAGTTTATGACTGTCTATCCCGTATCCGCCCTCGCTCATATATTACCGCCTTATATCTTTTTTATCCGTCCCTCACCCGCCGGGGCCCAGTCTGAGAACATTCTTAAAAAAATGCGATATTCCGGCGACAAAAGCCCCCTTCGGGGTGCATAAAAACCGTCCGGAAGGCCCGTTCTTAATAAACCCGCCATCGAGCATACCTTCCAGGTTTTGTGTGTACTTCTCCTCGGCGCCGTAAAACGCCTTCAGCTCTTCAAGACTCAGCTTTCTTTCGGGAGATCTTTCTATTTCCATCATCATACGGGATGAAACGGACCTGTCCAAAATATAGTAAAAAGTAAGGTAGACGAAAAAGAACGAAAAGAATAAAACTGTCCCGTAAAAAACAAGTACCGCCCTTTCCGACATAAATGTCCCTACAAAAGAATTGAATTCACCGGATCCTGTAAACCAGCTCTCCGAAAAAATAACCGCCGGCAGGAGTATAGCCCATATTTTCAGACTGAGCGCCCCATGGTAAGCAAGTTTTCTCACCCCCGAAGCGAACGCCAGTCTATTCCCTATGATAAAGGAATAAACGCAGTGAATTATCATCGCCGCTAAAAAAACCATCACAACCGCCGCTATAGAACCTGCCATACCTTCAACCATCCTATCCGTGTAATTATTTACCCGCTCTATCCCGGCCATTATTCTCAGCGTCCCGTGAAAGGTTCATGTACCCTTTTAAAAACCTGAAAATACGAGCTTGCGCGCTGGCCTTACGGGTATTGGAATATAATTCTCCTTGCTCCCGGAACCTGTCAAGAAAAAGCATATCCCGCAGCTCATCCGAAAATTTTTCCTCAAGACTATATTTCCCCTTGATCTCTTCGAGCGAAAGGCCGCTTCCACGGCTCTTGAATATTTCCACAAGCATACGCACCGAAATGGACCTGTCTACGACTACCAGAGAATGGAAATAAAAATACCAGAGAAAAAAATAAAGATATATCTCCGCGCCCCTCTCAAAAATAACGCCGCCGAGAGACCCTTCCCCATAAAAGAGCGCTTCTTCGGGAAGAACGGCCAGGAAACCCGCGTAACCCGCCCCAAAAACCAGGGCTGTTATCAAAATACTTCTGAACTTACGGGAAGGGTTAAAAAAATGAAATATCAGCATATGCGCCGCGAGGAACATACTAAAAAAGATCACAGAGAGAATAAATACCGTCAGCATACAACTGTCCCGCGTCTTTATTTTTTTCTGAATATGTAAAAACTTCCTATCTGTCTCTCAAGTTTAAAATATTCCGACAATATTGCCATTCTTTCCTGGCCGAACCTTACGGGAGATATAACCTGGTCCAGTATCACATATCCGAGGTCAGGATCAGAAAAAGCGTAGCGAAGATCATTTACGGTCGATATCCTCATGAGAGCCGTTGTCGCCGTAGAATCCTTAAAGGACGTACCTCCCTTTTTGAGATAGTAAGCGATATCCGCTCTTGAAGCCACGACGGTTTCAGGCCTGACCCTGTCCTTCAGATATTCCACCGTTTCCTTGAACCCTCTTTCCCCGTAATTCTGATAAACTTCCGCCGTAATATAATCCGCTTTGGCCTGGTTGACAAGAAGCGCGGAATTTATCACAACAACAAAAATAACGAGAGTTACCGCCGTGTTCGCGGCTCTGGCCCCCTTTCGGGATGCCATCAGAACAAGAATGACAGCCAGCAGCACCGGAAAATAATAATATACCAGAAAATGCCCATTCAGGAAAGAAGACATCGGACGCCACAAGGCGAGTAAGTAATCCCCAAGTTTGAAATAATGGTAGAAGAGAAGCATGCAGGCCGGGATGAACAAAGCCGACGCCTTTCCCCAAAAAAATATATTGCCCCTTCCCGCCCTGCCGACAAGCTTAGATATCGCGTAACCGACAATAATAAAGAACACGGGGTAGGCCGGGTATTGATATTTCATCATGTCCATGCTCGGTTTGAAAAATTGGTACGGGATCCAGATAAACAGGGCCGCGGACAAGATCATATCGATCAAACCGGATTTTTTGTCCTTTATAAACCGATATATCCTCTCCGCGGTAAAGGCCGCTATCAGAACAAAAAAAGGAGCCGAAACCCAGTATACCGGCCAGCGGAATGAAGTCAAAAGTGTTCTCCCAATTATGTCTATGTTCCTTGCGGAAAAAGCGATACTGCCCTTTCCTATCAAAGTGAACTCCACAAAGGCAAGAACATCCGTACCTGTCAGAAAGCAATAGACATACCATGTAGACCAGAAAAGCGCCGTGCCGAAAACCGCTATGCCCAGGATATCGGCCAGCAGCTTGTCGGGCCTCCGCCCAAAAAGGCGGCAGAATATTATCCCGGCAAGCATAAGAACGGGCGCTATTATCTTGGACCAAAGGCAGAGCGCGAAAATGATTCCCAGCTTGAGGCGCGAAATAACAAGGTTCCGGGGCCCGTTCGATGAAGTTTTTTCGTAAGAGACGAAAAAATATACAAAAACCAGCATCATGGTCGTAAGGATATTATTGTCGGCGTTAATTATCACCGAATGCTGTACAAGAAGCGGGTTAGAAATGAAAAGGATCCCGCTTACGGCTATACCGGCCCTCCCTTCAAAAGTATCAGTACCCATAAGCTTGCGCGCTATCAGAAAGACCAGTAACAAAGACGCGAGATAATGGAACACCCCGTATATCCTGAGAGGGGCCTCCCCGGATCCGAAAACTTTCTGCACAGCGGCATGTGAAAACGTATACAGAAGAGGATGGCTTATCTGCTGCCCTCCTTCGGGAACATCAAGAAAGGTCCTGGGGCCTATCCGGCTGAACTTCCGGCCCATTGTCGACTCTTCGACCTCATCAAGATTGAACGGCTGTTCTATAACGGAATTGAACGATAGAGAAGCGGCCGTTACCGCGGCCATAAATATAAAGATCCAGAAAATATGCCTCCGCAAAATTTCCGGAGAGAAAACGCTAAACATCGCTTTGCCTTTCAATTACACTATCGAGGAAATAATGACACAACATGGCATGCGCGGTCTCAACAATTCCGTACGACATATCCGCTACAAAAATATTTACGTCTCCCTTTTCCTTTAAAGGATTGTCTTCCTTGAAACCTGAAAGAGTCACGACCCGGCATTTCTTTTCTCGGGCCTCGTCCGCGGCATTCAATATGCTGGGAGAAGCTCCGGAACTGCTTATCGCAACGAGAACATCGCCCTCCTCTGCAAAAAATCCTATCGGAATGGAGAAAACATTCTCATATCCATTGTCATTGGAAAGACATGTGAGCTGGGACGGATCGTTGAAACTTACGGCTTTTATTTTGCCGTTCTTCCAAAAATCTACCGCCATGTGGCTTGCTATCGACGCGCTGCCGCCGTTACCTATGAAAATGACCTTGCCGCCTGAAGAAGGAATATCGGCCATAAAGCCTATTATTCTCTCCATTGCCTCATCGGCAGCCAATTGATCTCCGCTTCTGTCATAGGCCTTCATATCCCGAATCCGTTCCCGAACTGTTTCCGCGTATCTCACTATCTTCATAAGGCCTCCGGAAAGATATTTATCCTACTTCAACAACGTAACGATGAATTTGTACAGGGACACCGGCTCGACCGGGGTCCTGTTCCCCACGATAAGCACCGCTAAAGCCCCGACCGCGTTACATATGAATGCCGCCTGGTCCAGAGACATTCCGGAAGCGACCGCAAGCGACGTCACTGAAAGACAGGCGTCGCCCGCTCCTATTCTATCTACAATCTCTTTTGAAAAGACCGGAACATCAAAAAACCCGTTCTTACCGTCATAAAAAAGCGCGCCTTTATGTCCTCTCGTGATCGCAACGGTTTTTGACCTGACCTTTCTCCGGAGTGCCGGGACAATGCGCGTCAGATCTGAAAATTTATCCTGCATGGCCATTCTTACTTCCGGCTCGTCTATGCATATATAATCCGCGCGGGGGTACTTTGTAATAAAATTGTAACCGGTATTAGCGCTATTGGTCTGTGTGTTCACCGCGAGGAATTTTGCCTTGTCACACACAAGCTTCACTATTCCGGGACTCATGAGGCCGTGCCCGAAATCAGACACAATAACAAGGTCGTATTTACTTATAACCGACCTTAAATAACTCACAATTTCCTTTTCAATAGGATCGTCAAGGATAAAGTCGTCAATATAACAAAGCTCGAACATTTTTGCCAGGAAAGACGGATCAAGAAAACGTTTTTTGACCACGGTTTTCATACCTTTTTTTTTGAAAAGCCTGGTCTTTATCCGCGGGTTTAATTTGCTTTTTATGAAATCGCTGTGTTCTTTCTCTCCGCCGGTCAAAGACACCAACTCTACTCCATCGACGAACCCGGCCACATGGTTGGCCACAGCAAGAGTTCCGCCGGCGAATTGCTCTTCATACAGGTATCTTGTAGCGATTATGTTATCCTTGGACGGCTTGCCCAAACCCGCGCAGTAACAGTACGAATCGATAATAACGTCGCCTATTACCAGCACTTTGAGTTTTTTAAAATCCCTGAGCGCCTCTATTATCCCCTCCGAAGTGTATTTCTTTTTGAACTTTTCAAGAAAACGGCCGGCATCATCGGGAAAAACGTTAAAATGTGTATTGAGCAGCGCGGTGGAACTAAAAGTAATATCATTCGTAAAATAGACATCCCCTCCGACGGACCTTACGGCATTTTCTTCGTCATAGATCTTTCCCGTAAGATCATCTTCCCGTTTGGAATATTCCCCTCCCTTCACATAGAGATGAGGCTTTATCTTTTTTATCGGCTCCACCGCCGTGGCTCCTTCATTGATAGCGACATAGTCCACACATTCGAGCGCGGCCAAAGATTCTGCCCTCAGCCTCTCATTGAAAACAGGCCGCCCCGGCCCTTTCCTGACCATTTTATCCTTGGTCAATGTCACAACAAGAACATCCCCCTGCATTTTAGCTTCTTCAAGATGTCTTATATGCCCGGGGTGCAAGAGATCGAATACCCCGTGGCAAAGAATGACGCGTTTTTTCCGGGATCTGAGGTTCCGAACTATGGGAATAATCCCGTCAACGGTCTTTATCTTCCGCGATGTTCCCTTTTTCTCAGCCATTTTTTCATCCTTTCTTTTCTGACAGGTATTTGAACCAGGCACGGGTACTTTCTTCAATAGATACCGGCGTCCAGACGGGAGCCCCCTTCCAATGATCTATACGTTCCAAGCATAGGGATACCCCTCTTTCGAATGGTACGAGCGCTTTCCATCCGAAGGCGGAAAATATTTTTGATGTTTCTGCATGGGTGCTGTCAGGCTCTCCCGGCCTTTTAGGGATATATACCTTTTCCCCGCCCAAAAATTCCGCGAGAGTATTTACGCTTACGGGAGAACCCGTGCCGACATTAAAAACCTCTCCGGTAACCTCCGACTCAGCGGCCATTTTGAAGGCCCGAGCCACATCTTTCACGAAAACAAAATCTCTTTTCTGCTCGCCGTCACCGACTATCGTAAAGGGTTTTCCGGCCAGTTTCTGGGCTAAGAACACACCCAATACCGCGCCATAAGCGCCTGAAGTCCTGGCCCGGGGGCCGTAAACATTGAACAATCTTAAAGACACCACTTCCAGTCCGTATACCTTGCCCCAGTGCATAACGTACTGCTCTCCGGCGTATTTGGTAAGAGCATAAGGATACTGCGGAGAAAGAGCGCATTCTTCGTATGTGGGCACATCAGGATCGGCCCCGTAACACGATGAAGAAGCCGCGTATACGAACCTTTTTATCCCGTTCGAACGGGCGCATTCAAGAACATTGACCGTACCATCAACATTACTTTTATGATACCTTACTGGCTCTTCTATCGAAGGCACAATATCGGCCAGAGCGGCCAAATGAAAAACCCAGTCTTTGCCGCTGAAATAAGGCGCGATGGACTGGATCTCGGTTATATCCGCCTTAACGACGTTAAGGTTCTCTTTATTTTTGAGACTTTCAAGGTTTTCAATCCTTCCTGTGGAAAAATTATCCAGGACCGTTACAATATGCCCTTCATCAAGCAGTAGCTCAACAAGGTGGCTTCCGATAAATCCCGCTCCGCCGCTGACAATAGCTTTCATCTCTCTCCTCTATACAGATCATATTCAAGAAAATAGATTATATCACCCGTATCCACTTGTAACAACCCACAAAACAGGACTGTCAAAACAGAACCCTGCCGGTTCAAGCCATTAATCTTCCTCAAGGGGAGACACTTTCGCGCCGGGATAAAAAAATTCCAATATTCTCTTGTAATCCCATCTTCTCAGGGATAACCCGAATGCGCACCATTGGCACATCCCTACCCCATGCCCCCAGCCATATCCGTTGAAATCATAAAAAAGCGGGTATTTCTTTACACGGAAGTTGGAACTTTTCAAAGTTTTTCTTCCTATGGAATTCAAAATATCCCTCGCGGGTATTTCAAACCACCTGTTCCGTGACCTCACCATCACATATTCCACACGTCCTGAAGCATCTCTTTTTCCGGACCTGATGTCATCTATACGATCGAATTCATGTCCCGAAGAATTCAACTTGGAAAGTATCTCTGTTGTCGGGATCCTGGCCCTCCACCTGTAGGGCGGCGTCCACCGGCAGTAGGGAGACCTTTTCCCCTTGAAATGTTCAGACCAAACTCCGCCCCAAACCTTTGAAATGTCGGCTGTATGGCCTCCGCAAGAAGCATGAAAATATCCGGGGATAAGTTCACCTCCGGCGTTAAGCACCTCCCCCCGGGTAGATACTACCGCGTTCGTAGTCCTGGCCCTTTCCGCGGATCTCCCCCCGTAAACCTGGGTTAACGTATCCGAGGTAAGATCATACTCTCTTTTCTTTCTTCTCCGGGATTCGAACAAGGCATAGCTTCTTGAAGCCACCGCCTGGGCCTTAAGAACTGACATGGGCCAGAAATTATAAACTTCCCTTGGGATCACTCCTTTAAGGTAATCTTCCAGTCCTACTCTATTTACCGCGTAAAAATGCTGGCCTTTAAGCGTAATATCGAGTTCTCCCCTATATTCTGTTCCGTTAAAATAAAACCCGCTTCTCTTCCCCGGAGAGATGCGGATAACACGTTCCTTAAAAACTTTGCCGGCCGCCAGTATCTTTCCTCCCGATATCTTTATCTCGGAATCCTTTCGAATATCCGCTTCAGCAAGGATCACTTTTCCGGACAATGGATCTATTATCCGGCATATGCCGGAAGAATGAATATCGGCTGAAACGGCATGACGGGCTATTCGTACGCGTATGATCGAACTATCTTCAGGGAAAGTCTGTTTCGATGAAGGCCTTATATAGAAAAAAACAACAAGCGTTAAAAAAAAACTCCCTGATATCAACAGGATCTTTTTTCTTCCGCCTGATCTTAACGGTCCTGACAACAAATTTGCCTCAAAAATTTGTCCGGCAACACAGCTCTCTCTATCTAAAAAGATCCCCGCCCGATATATCTTTTTTACCTATAAAATCAAGGGCTTTTTCAGTGAGTTCTCTGCCGCGCGGCGTTCTTCTTAAAAAACCTATGTTCAGTAAATACGGTTCGATAACATCCTCAATGGTATCTGTTTCCTCGTTCAGGGACGATGCCAGAGCCTCTATCCCTACCGGCCCCCCCTTGTATACACTGTGCATTACTTCTATAAGCCTTCTATCTATCCTGTCAAGTCCGCTTTTATCTATCCCATGCTCAGCCAGAGCCATTGATGCGGCCTCGCGCGTAATTTTTCCGTCTGACCTCACCTCTACCCAATCCCTCACACGCCTCAAAAGACGATTCGCTATCCGCGGGGTCCCCCTGGAACGGAGAGCTATTTCGGCGGCCCCTCCGGAATCTATGAAAATACCCAAAAGACCCGCCGATCTTTTTATTATCTTTTCAAGATCGTCCATGGAATAAAACTCCAAATGAAAGAACATCCCAAACCTGTCACGTAAGGGCGAGCTTAAAAGGCCCGACCGCGTAGTGGCCCCGATAAGAGTAAACCTTTTCAGGTTAAATTTGATAGTTTTGGCATACGGCCCTTTATCGACAAGAAAATCTATCTGAAAATTCTCCATGGCTGGATATATAAACTCTTCCACCACTTTTGACAACCGGTGTATCTCATCAATGAACAGCACATCGCCGTTAGAAAGGTTTGTAAGTATACCTATAAGATCCCCGGCCCTTTCTATAGCCGGACCGCTTGTCGCGGTTATTTTAGCGCCTTTTTCTCTGGCTATTACGTGGGCAAGAGAGGTCTTCCCAAGACCCGGAGGGCCCGCGAAAAGCATGTGTTCCATGGGTTCCGAACGTCTGTTTGAAGCTTCCAAAGCTATTTTCAAAGAATCAATAAGAGCTTGCTGTCCGATGAACTCATCCAATCCTCCCGGACGCAGCGATAGACCGGCTATAACATCGTCGTCACTTTCCGCCTGGCGGACAAGATCCTGTCCATCGTCAGTAAATCTTATTCTTTTTTCTTCAGGCATTTTCATCTCCCCGGAACTTTAATACGTTACATCGGTTTTCTCTGTCTATAAACTTCGTTTAAAAGTTCTTCGCTCGTCTTTATTTCAGGCATCCTTGCCATGGCTTTTTTCACCATTTCTTCCGCCTCGGAAGACCTGTACTGAAGCTGTTTAAGGATCTCGACAGCTTCTCTTTTTATTTCATCGTCCTGGGATCCGCGAGATACACTTTCTCCCGAAACAGCTTCCGAGACCTTTATCAGACAATATTTCCCCACTTTTCCTTTCAGCTTTGCTATTATCTCCGCCGCTTTTCTTCCCCCTATGCCGGGAAGAGATCTGAGGACTCCCTCATCGCCATTGTCTATAGCTAGTGCTATTTTTGAAAAATCTTCCGCAAGCGCCCTGCAGGCGGCTTTGGGCCCTATCCCCGAGACCGATATGAACTTCTCAAAAAACTCCTTCTCAATTTCATTGCAGAACCCTATCAAAACGGGTACTCCGGAAGATTGGCTCATCTGAATGTAGTGGTAGATAATAAGCCTGATCTCTGTTGCGGGCTGTTCCCCGGAATTCATGGCTCTCTGGACTGCTCCGGGCAGTAGGACCTCATAAAGAAGCCCGCCGCTTTCTATAACGACCGCCCCTTGCTTTCTCTCAATTATCTTCCCCGATATCCCCGCGATCATCTCTTTGCCCTTCCCCCTTACCTCTTATCTCTTACCCCTTCGCCCTCACCCCATCGATAAACACATAGCTGATTGCCATGGCCAGAGCGTCGCTAACATCCATCGGCTCCGGATCTTTGGTAAGTTTTAGTATGTCCTTTACCATTTCCCTTACCTGATATTTGCCCGCGTGCCCGTTACCTGTAATGGATTTTTTTATTCTAGTTGACGCATAGTTCACCAATTTCAAACCATTTATCCCGCATGCCAGGCAAACTACTCCCCGCGAATGCCCCATAAGTATCGATGTTGCCGGATGTTTATAATGCGAATACAATTTCTCAAGAACAAGTACTGAAGGTTTACTCTCCAGGATAACAGCGGTGATATTTCGGTATATGTCCTGTACTCTCAATGATATACCATCTTTGGGCGAGGTCAGAACGACCCCGGCCTGAACCATTTTTATTCCCTCTTTCCCGGCATCTATAACTCCATAACCTGTTCTCAACAATCCGGGGTCAACTCCAAGTATACGCATAATAGAAGATCTCTTCCGTGGGACGCGACAAAACTCAAAAAATGACACTACTATTGCTCTATCTGTTTTAGTATATTATCGGGTATATCAAAATTGCAGTAAACATTCTGAACATCATCGTTATCCTCCAGATCGTCCACAAGAGCCAGGATCTTCCGAGCTACATCCACATCATCCACTTTTACTGTGTTTTTCGGTACCATGCTCAGCTCTCCTGATTCAACCTCGATCCCCTTTGCTGTAAGAGCCGTTCTTACTTTGTCGAAATCCTGTACCGCGCATACCACTTCGTAAAATTCGTCCTCAACTTCCATATCTTCGGCTCCGGCATCGAGAATTATCTCAAAAAGCTGTTCTTCGCTCATACCGCCCTTCTTTATAGTAAAAACGCCTTTTTTATCAAACTGAAAAGCTACGGACCCGGCCCCGGCCATATTTCCGCCGCGTTTCGAAAAAGCCGCGCGTACTGAGCTGGTAGCCCTGTTCCTGTTATCTGTCAACACCTCGACAATAACAGCGACACCGCCCACAGAATATCCTTCAAAAGAAATATTCTCGTAAGATACTCCTTCGAGTTCCCCTGTGCCTTTCTTGATGCCTCTTTCTATATTGTCAGCCGGCATATTAGCGTCTTTTGCCTTTTGCACAGCAAGCCTGAGCCTGGGGTTGGAATCAACGTCCCCCCCTCCCTCTCTTGCCGCTACAGTTACCTCCCGTATAAGTTTTGTGAACAACTTTCCTCTTTTAGCGTCAAGAGCCCCTTTTTTGTGCTTTATGCTGGCCCACTTCGAATGCCCGGACATATTATCTCCTATGTTTATTATAGTTCACAGATCCCAATCCCGTACCCGCAGATCATCCTTCGCTATGGTACTCCCGTTTATTTTCGGTAATGACCTTTTGCGCTATATTTGACGGTAAGGGCTCATAATGAGAGAATGACATTGTGTAGGTTGCCCTTCCCGCGGTAAGGGATTTAAGCTCATTGACATATTTGTACATCTCTTCAAGCGGTATCTGCGCCTTCACTATCTGCATCCCTGTTTCCGTGTCCATTCCCTGGACCCTGCCTCTTCTGGAACTCAACGAACCCGTAACATCCCCCATGTTTTCTTCCGGTATTGTTAATTCCACGTTCATAACCGGTTCCAGCACCACGGGTTTGGCCTTGCCGCAAGCCTCCCTGAACCCATGCGCCGCGGCTATCTGGAAAGCAATATCTTTGGAATCGACAGGGTGGGTCTTGCCGTCATACACGGTAACTTTAACATCTATAACGGGGAATCCCGCTACCGCCCCTTCCTTCATGGCGTTGACTATTCCCTTTTCACAACTGCTTATGAACTGTCTCGGAATAGCGCCGCCCACAATCTCGTCCACAAACTGGAATCCTTCCCCCCTGGAAAGAGGCTCTACTTTAAGCCAGACCTCTGCAAACTGCCCTGCTCCGCCTGATTGTTTCTTATGCCGGTACTGCGAATCACCTTTCCCCATTATGGTCTCTTTGTAAGCTATCTTAGGCGTGCCTATTTCAACCTCGACCCCATATCGGCTTTTCATCCTCGATATCATGGTCTTTAGATGAAGATCTCCCATACCTGAGATTATCATCTCATGTGTCTGGGGATCGAGCTCCCACTTGAAGGCCGGGTCTTCCGCCGCAAGTTTTGTAAGCACCCCGGATATTTTGTCCTCATCGGATCTGCTTTTAGGTTTCACCGAAAAGCTGACAGCCGGTTCCGGAAAATTTATATCGTTAAACTTTACTTGTATTTTTTCGTCTGAAAGAGTATCGTTCGTATGTGTATCCTTGAGCTTCGCGACCGCCGCTATATCCCCGCAGACAACTGTATCAACATGTATCTGTTCTTTCCCCCTCAAACAGAATAATTGCCCCAATTTTTCAGAATTACCCCTGGATGTATTCCTGACGTTTTGATTCAGGGAAACTTTGCCCGACCTGACCCTGAAAATGGATATCTGCCCCGCATAAGGGTCGGAAATGGTTTTAAACACCTGCGCCGAAAAAGGTCCGTCTTCTTTGGGATCCACAACAAATTTTTCTCCATCTTTGTCCCCACCGATCGCCCCGGCCGGCACGCCGGGCATTTCGTCCGGACAAGGAAAATAATTCTCTATTACCATCATTATCTCATCCAAACCTATACCTTTTTCTACGGCCGCCGGTATCACCGGTATCACCTTGCCCGAGATCACTCCTTTTCTGAAAGCGGTTTTTACCTCTTCCGACGATAGTTCCCCCTGCTCAAGATACTTTTCAAGAAGTGAGTCGTCGGATTCGGCCACTCCCTCGGTCATATCGGCTGACATTTTGACGGCCCTCTCTTTGTCATCACCCTGCAAAGCCTCTATCCCGGTTTTTGTGAGAAGGTTAGCTACGGCTGAGAACTCGCCGCCTTTTCCGTTGGGATAGCATAACGCCACACATCCCTTTCCGAGAACATCCTGCAGACTTGCCATAACCTTATCAAAATTGGCATTGTCCTTATCCATTTTACCGACTACAACAAGTACCGGCAGTTTAAGCTCCTGCGCCAATTTCCAGAATTTCATGGTTCCCACCTGAATACCGCTGACCGCGTCAACTATCAGTATTGCCGCGTCGCAGGAATTGATCCCGGCAACAACTTCCCCGATATAATCCAGATATCCCGGAGTATCCACAAGATTCACTTTATACCCGTCTCTTTCATAAAAAGCCGCCGAAAGGTTTATAGAATTTTTCCTCTCTTTCTCATCATCAGAATGATCGCAGACCGTAGTTCCCGCGTCAATACTCCCCGGCTTTGATATCGCCCCTCCCTTGTGAAGCATGTTCTCTATGAGCGTGGTTTTCCCCGCTCCGGAATGAGCTATCAATACAACATTCCGTATCTTTTTCGTCGAAACAGCCACCAGATTACCTCCTTCGTTCTTGTTCGCCCCAAGTGCAAACGGTCCATCTATTCCAACTTACATCGATGTTTCTCGCGCCCCCCGCTATCCTTTTTACTTATCTCCATTCGGAACCTTATTTTTGGGATCGAACAAGAAACCCGCAATAAAAAACGATTCAATTCACGTTAAGGAATTCGGGATCGGAAAGAATGGGCTCATAATTTTCAGGAATGGGTATTGGAAAAGCCACTACCTCCCAAACTCCGGCGAGAGCCCGTTTGACGGTGTTCAAGACCCCTTCAACCGGGCCCAGGATCATGCCGGAAACGATGCCTTCTTTCTGGCTTTTTCTCATCATAGTTCCCGGAATTTCGACCACGGAATCGGCGATATTCAATACACCACGCACTAATTTGTCTCTGGATCCCTGCGCCGAAAACCCTGTTTTTAATCCATCCGCATAGACCCCTGTAGCCATGGCCATGGCCACAAACAATGCCGCTATCGCTAAAAAGTTTTTTTTCATACTACTCTCCTGCAAGTTTGGGTTTTCACACTTTTACGTTCAATCTGCTTTCCCCGGGCATACTGACATGCTTCACATCAGGCCGCCGCCGTATATCCGTTTTTCATTCAAAATCGTATATATCCTCTTCTACCTCCACAAAATCATATTCAAGATGTATCTTTGTAACGACTATCTCTCCTGATCCGTCGGTATAATGTTCTATCGTAAGGTTGTCTCCGGTCATAAGATCATAAAGATCTATTTCCTCATCCTCAAAGAATATAACTGTTTCACCTGAAACATTGAGCATTATTTCCTTTCCCGCCAGGTCACCGGCTTCCTCGTCTCCCTCTACTATCAAAGTTCCCGCTTCCGGATCCAGTGAAACTATCTCGGCTTTTAACACCATGACATCGCCCTGCTCTTCCTGAGCGAAAGAACCCGCATTGCCCGCGCATACCAGTAGCATTACCGATACCAGGACTCTTACGATCTTCATTTTCTCCTCCTTTGGAGTTTGCCGGGATGATGCTTGCTCAAACATTTTTGGCAAGTTCCCGACCCACATAGTATACAATACGGTCCGAAATATGTCGAGATTCTTATCTTTTCCATAGTGTCAAGAAAGTTGCTGACTTTTCTCAAGAAGCGATACATTTAGAGTGTTCCGGACAGGGCCTCGGGGAGCTTGTTTTGGATTGGTCTCCGAGCGTCCCTTTAGCAAGCTATCAGAGAAAGAGCGAGGAGCAAAACAGCTCCACGTGGAGAGAGCCCGGCCGCTGGAGCCGGGCGAACGTCCCTGGGAGGAACACTCTGAATGTATCGCAAAAGTCAGCAAGAAATTTTACACTATCCTTTTCGAGGCAGGTATCGTCTCTCCCTGAATTATGGGAGAGAGGGGGGAAGCGTCTATCCTTATGCCTCCGTCATGCTCGATCTTGAGAGTATACAGAATCCCCGGAACGAACATCGTTCCCGGAGCCTCTATTTGGGCATTCTTTATACCGGTATTCCTCTCCCCTTCCGGGCTAAGAGCATATGTCCAGAATCTTTCCCATATCTTTTTTTCAGCGTCTTCCCCGCTTTCAACAGAGTATCCTTCCGGGACGGAATTTATCTCGGTAATAGGGTATTCAACGGTTCTGGGCCCGTCAAGCACAAAAACTTTCCAGAAAAGATATACGCTTTTACCTCTAAATCTGTCTGCTTTTTCTATGTATTTATCCTGAAAACGGATCACAAGCGATTGAAATTGTATAAGATTCCCGGAAAATGTGAAATATCTGGGGGCGAGAGGTTCTCCGCTGACGTCATATTCCAGGAACTTTATTGTAGTTTTTGTGGTGTTCGTAGACTCGTCATAATTCACTCCGGTAACAAGCACTTCCGCTATTCGTGTGTCGGCCTTCAACCTTGCTATGACCTGCCTCAGAACTATGTTCTCACGGACAATTCTTGAAAATATTCCATATGAAAAAAACCCTATCAAAAAAACTATCAGTAAAGTCACCGATCTTCTGAAAAATTTCACAAAAAACACCTTCCTAATATTAACTCCGTGCAATCCGGCGAATGAAAAACGTGAAATCGGAAAATTCCCGAGAAAACACTTTTCACTTACTTCTCTACAAAAAAAAACCCGACCCTCATACGAGAGCCGGGTTTTTCTTCCCCGGAGATATTCTCCGGATCCGGTTGCGTTACAGTTTAACTACGTTCGCGGCTTCAGCTCCCTTGGGACCCTGTCGAATTTCAAATTCAACAGCTTGTCCTTCGTCCAGAGACTTGTAGCCTTCACCCTGTATCGCGCTGTGATGCACAAAAACATCGCTTCCCGATTCAGGAGTAATAAACCCATAACCTTTTTGGTTGTTAAACCATTTTACTGTTCCTCTTGCCATTTGTAACTTCCTCCTTTGGATTTTTCCCGATAATGAACGGTCATGAAAACCAAAAAACCACAGGGTGAATTTTTTCCATCCCTATGGTCAAAACTTCCACTCCCTGTTCATTATCCAACGCGCAAAAGTCCTATACCTTGCGCCCTTTAAGTATACTCTAACCCTTCACAATGTCAAGTCTTTTTTATAGTAAGGGCACGGCATGCCGTTCCCTTACCTTTATATGCCCTCATACCCACTATATCGCCTCTATGGTCGACGGCGGTTTTGACGTTATGTTGTATGTAACGCTCACTACGCCGGGAACTTCTTTCACTATTCTCCCGGATATTTTCATGAGTGTGCCATACGGCAAATTGGTCGGTTTGGCTTTTCTGGCATCTAAACTATCCCAGCACCTTATCTCGATCTGCCTTCCGAATTCCCT